>Ga0326726_10002670_pt1 | contig 16340 bp, 16 predicted proteins | sample MHFenrmetagenome_2_FD_207603 | JGI IMG/M metagenome (GOLD analysis project Ga0326726, IMG submission 207603) | Lab enriched peat soil microbial communities from Michigan Hollow, Ithaca, NY, United States - MHF15MN | ecosystem: Environmental > Terrestrial > Soil > Wetlands > Peat | place: USA... | reverse complement strand
ACCACCAACTGGGGACGCAATTTGCCCGCCGCATTTTCCAGATACTGCTCTGTAGTGGCGCGAACCGCTTTTACGTTCGCGGGCGAATTGTATAGCAGATCGGCATGAGAAGTCGGTGACGACTCAACCGCAATCACCCTTTCAAATTCCCGATTCAGGACTGAAGAGAAAAGACCCACCCCGGCATATAGATCGAGCGCAGTCCCCGTAGCGCCGGCGTCCCCGCCGGCTGTCCGGTGGGCGTCCCGCGCACCGCCCCGCCGGTGAACAACAACATCCACCAGCTCGTCGGTCAGATGTCGGTTCACCTGGAAAAACGCCCCCGCGGTGACGCGATACGAAGCCAGCTCCGTCGCATAAATGAGGTTGCCGCTGCCGCCCAGTGGCTTGGGATCACCCTGACCTTCCGCTTTCGCCGGCCGGGCCGCAAAAAACACAAGGCTGGAAATTTCCGCCAGTGCAAGCTTCAGTTCCGCAATAAATTGTTCGGCAGCGGTTTCAGGCAAACCGTAAACCTCCGCCAGCAGTTGCGTGTCATCGCTGTTGGCGAAGAATTCGATCTCCTGAATCCCAGGCGGAACGTACCCGCTACGTCCCAACTGCCACACCGCGGCCAGGGCGCGATTAGTCAAAGGCGAACTGATCGGACACTCTTCCACCGGCAGGAGCTCGTGGGAGCTGAACTTGTAATAACCCAGCGCGAACTCCGGCGCGGCCTGGACTCTGAACCGGGAGCGGTTGCGATAGTGCCACGGCGGGGAAGGGTGAATGTGCAGCTCCGTATCCAAATCCAGCCTGGCAATGCGGCGCAGGTTTTCTTTCAGGATGGCAGCTTTGATCTCGAGCTGATGTTCGTAGTCAGTGTGTTGATAGCGGCATCCGCCACAGCGCTGGAAGTATGGGCATCGCGGATCGACGCGCCGAGAGGAGGCGGTAAGGATCCCGTCCAGTTGAGCGCGCGCGAAGCCGGGCTTCTCTTCCCGAAGAACTGCTTCCACAGTTTCGCCGGGCAGGACAAATGGCACAAATACCGCTTTGCCAGGACCGCGATCGTCGGCGGGAAGCCGCGCCAGGCCGTCCCCGCCATAGACCAATTTCTCGATGTTGAGTCGCAAGCCTTGATTCTACAGGGAGGGTATGGGGCGCGCGCGTTCCACGCCGCTGTGGCAGCGCCACTACAGAGCGTCTTCCCCCAACTTTGGCAACCAATGCCGTTGAGGAATTTCAGAAACCAGAAACGGGAAACCAGAAACTCGTGTCATCTTCCCTTCAACATCTCCACCACTCGATCAAAGTCCTCGAGCGTTGCGTATTCGATCACGATCTTCCCTTTTCCCTTGCGGTCGCGGATGCGTACTCGCATTCCCAGCACCCGCTCCATCTCGGTTTGCGCCGCCCGCACATTGGGATCGACCCACCGTGCCCGGTGCGGTGTTTCCTCTTTCACCATGGGCACATTCGTGTGGTCCACCAGCTCTTCGAGTTGCGCCACCGACAAATGCTTTCGCACCGCCTCGTCGGCGACTTTCGCAATCAGGTCGGGATCGAGCAACTGCAGCAGCACCCGGGCCTCGCTGAATCCCAAACGTCCTTCCTGCAGGTGCTGCAGCACCGGGGCCGGCAGCTTCAGCAATCGCATGTAATTCGAAACCGACTCGCGCGAGACTCCAACCCGCTGCCCGATCTGCTCCTGGGTCAATCCGAAGTCACGGCTCAGTTTGGAAAACGCCGCTGCCTGCTCGATGCAATTCAGGTCTTGCCGCTGCAGGTTTTCGACAACCGTCATCTCCGCCGCCTGCTGGTCGGAGACCCGCCGCACAATCGCGGGAATCGTCGTTCTCCCGGCCAGCTTCGACGCCCGGCAGCGCCGTTCACCCAAAATCAGCAGATAACGCCCGCCCGCGCCGGGACGCACCACCACCGGCTGCACTACGCCGTTGGTCCGGATCGAGTTGGCCAGCTCCTCCAGCGCTTCAGGGCTGAAGTGATTGCGCGTCTGATAGGGGTTCTCTTCGATTTGTTCAATCGAAATCTGGACAACCGCGTCCCGCCCCTCGGATGGAATTGGCATGTGTGGCGCGGGCGCCCCGCCCGCGACGGCCGTTGCCACCGCACCCGGAGCCGCTGCCGTAGGCCCGACTACCCGCGGCCCGCCCGGCAACAGCGACTCCAGTCCCCTGCCCAGAGCCTTACGTTTCTCAGGAGCGACCTTCTCCGCTTCGGCAACCACCTTCTCCGCTGTTGTTGTCATTTCCCCTCGAATCCTGGCAGTGCCCGTGTGGGAATAGCCACCCTCGGCTGTCCGGCCGAGCAACGCTCGACTTTATTATGCTGCGATCCATTTACATCGATATCCATCAATATAAAAACATAGACATGTATCAATCTAGGCCGTCTTGTCCATCTCCTGCACCGGTGCCGCGGCCTCCACCGGCAAATGGTGCGCGATGATCTCCTTGGCCAGGCGGATGTAACTCTCCGCGCCCTTCGATCGCGGATCGTATAGCAGGGCTGGCCGTCCGTGACTGGGCGCCTCCGCCAGCCGAATATTCCGCGGAATCGTGGTCTCACAAAGTTTCTCGCCAAAGAACCTCTTCAACTCCGCCATCACTTGCTGCGCCAGGTTGGTGCGCTCGTCCAGCATGGTCAGAACCACGCCCTCGATGGTGAGTTCGGGGTTGAAGCTGCCTCGAATGCGTTCCAACGTGTCCATAAGTTCGCTGATACCTTCCAGAGCGAAGTACTCCGCCTGCATCGGGATCAGCACCGCATCGGCGGCCACTAGGGCATTGAGAGTGAGCAGATCGAGGGCGGGTGGGCAATCGAGAACGATGAACTGATAGCGCTCTCTACAAGAGGACAACGCGTCACGCAGACGAAATTCTCTGCGCTCTGTGTCTACCAGTTCGATATTGGCGCCGATCATGTTTTTGTGGGCTGGCACCAGCCACAGCTGTTCTATCTCAGTCGGCTGCACTGCTTGTTCTGGACTGGCTGCACCCATCAGCAAATGATAGGTAGAGATCCGCTCCGGGTCCCTGACCAGGCCCAGTCCGCTGGTTGCATTCGACTGCGGATCGCAATCCACGAGTAGAGTGTTGACTTCGGCGGCCGCGAAAGACGCGGCCAGATTGATGGCGGTCGTAGTCTTGCCAACGCCGCCCTTCTGGTTGGCTACCGCAATGATGCGTCCCATTTAAATTTTAGAGAATCCAGAGATGTTCGCAGAATAGGCCGAAGCAATACGCGATTGCAATGACGTATTTTGGTGCAACGCACCGATCGGGACATCGTGCTGATCAGGTGGATGGTTGCGCGTAGTCCAGTCTGAACTTTCCACAGAAATGTTCCTCGTGGAACACAATCAATAATTAAAATGGCAATGTTCCACGTGGAACAATTAAGAAAATGCAAAGCAATAGTCCTCGCTGAATGTGTGGGGACGGGTCTTCGACCGGTCCGGGCCGAGCGAAGCTCGGGACGCCTTTCTTAGGTGCAAGGCGCCATTGCGGCAAGATTGCTCCTGGACGTGATCTCTGCTGATTCATCTGGCTGACGCTATGTGACCGATGTCCACAACCGAGACGACCCCAGGAGATTATGTTCCATGTGGAACATTAACCATCCGTCCGGCGCCCGAGGGAAGTCACGCATGCGCCCAACACGAGGTCAATTCATCGGAGGCCACGGGCTGTTCAGCCGAGCGGAGCTCGGCCAAGAGGCTGCATCTGACAAGACCGGATCTTCTCCACTTCTGGCTTGCTCCGCAGTTTAGCCGCAAACCACATTGGCGGGCATCCTGCCCGCCCGTCAGACCGACGGGACGCCGACGCTACCAGAAAGTACCACTTATTACTCTTTTGGTATGTCCCCCTTTAACATGCTGATACGTAACCCGGAACGCACACACCGGAATCACGTATTTACCACTATTTAAAGTTTACAGGCATCAATACTGCAACATTAGGCTAATAATAGGCTCCTAAAAGCCAATTTTATCCCACAATCGAAAACTTGATTATCATTCTGATTCCTTCCGCCCGATGATCACGGCGCGATTGGACGATACGGGTAAACTGACTGGCTCCTCCCACTGCAGGTCCGGCAAGAGCGCTCGAACACGGTTAAGCTGAGATCCTCCAACCAGAATCGCCAGGCAACCGCCATCTGCTAACAGGCCAGCGGCGACCTGAAGGATCGATTCAAAGCGCTCAACAGCTCGAAACGTAACCACATCGCCTTTGGACCCAGGGAACGCTTCTGCCCGCCCGGCAAATACATCGATATTTGACAATCCCAGGCTGCGCACCACCTCCCGCAGGAACGTCGCCTTCTTCTGGCTCGATTCAATCAGCGTAAGGTGGATGTACGGCGCCCATATTTTTATGGGCAGACCGGGGAAGCCTGCCCCGGAACCAACATCAATGACGTGCGGCCTAGTTTCAGCCCCAACCTCAGCCTGCGGAAACAGTTGCCGGGCGACGAAAATGGATTCACCAAAGTGGCGCGTGACAATTCTTTCTGGCTCCCGTACGGCAGTGAGATTGATGCGAGCGTTCCATCGCGATAGTAGATCGATGTACATCGATATATGTCGGATTTGAACGGGGGAAAGAGTGGCCGAATTCCTGATACCAGCTATCCCTTCATGATGCTGGTTGGCGACGCTACCGCTCAGAAATGGTGCGAGTAACTCCACGATGCGGGCGTCATCCATGCGATTGCAGATTGTAGATGGCGGGGAGAAAATCTTAAACCTTGGAATGTCTTGGAAAACGGGAGGAAGTACCAGTCTTCAGTTATCAGTTCCCGGTTCTCAGTTTAGCGCATCACTTTCTCGATGGCGGAGCGAAGTTCCTCGTAGGGCATCACATCGGGATGATAGAGGGCCACGCGGCCCGCGCGATCAATCAAAACCATGGTCGGAACGGTACTAACACCGTAGATCTTGAAATTGTCTTTACTCACGGGGACGGGAGCGGCCTGCAATCCCGGATAGAACTGCTTCCAGACCCGCTCAATATAGGGCAATTCTTCCTTCGGCTCAGCATCCTCCCCTCTCGCTTTGTAACCATAGAGCGTAGTGGGAGCCAGCAGAATCAGACCACGGGCGCCGAACTCGGACCGGACCCGGGCGATTATCGGGCCCTCTGCCTTGCAGTCTGAGCACCAGTGTGCCCAGAAGAAAAGCAGCACTGGAGACCCCTTGAGCTCGGCCAGGGTTACCGGCTTCGGCCCCAGATACGACGTGACCGTCAGAGCAGGTGCAGGCTGTCCTACGAGCCCCAGAATATTGAGATTCTTCTGCAACCGGGCCTGGATGGAAGTGTTCCGGTAGGCCACCAGGCTGTGGCGGAGGAGGGCGACCGCCTGGGCAGGTTCTCCCCGAGTGGTCAGCACCTGGGCCTGAACTTCGAGGGCGGCGCCGAGTGCTGTTGGCAGGTGAGGTTCCGCATCAAGCGGGCGCTTGGCCAGCAGTTGCCGCGAGAGGCTCTCCGTCTGTCGGGCATAGGTTTGGGCACGATCCAGTTGGTTGGCCAAAAGACTGGCTCGAGCCATCCAGGAAAGAGCTTCCAAGTAATCAGGGGTTACGCCCTGGCGAGCGCGAGAGTTCTGCAGTTCCGTCTCGGCAGCGGAAAAGTTATTCCGCGCCAGGGCCTGCCGTACATCATCGCTGATTCCGGCGATTGATGCCGTCGAAAGCACCAAAAGAACGGCCAGAAGACGAGGACCCATACCACATGATAAATGATAAATCCTGACCATGGGAGGTGGCGTTCTACGCCTTGATGGCCTGCTCCGCCGCCGCCACAGAATCGACAAACTGGAAGAACTGCTCGACCCGAGTGACTTTGAGCGCACTGTGGACCCTATCGTTCACACCGATCAGGTACAGACTGCGTCCGTCCTTCTGGTGGGTGACGTAGGCCCCCACCAGCGCTCCGATCCCGGCTGAATCCACGTAGGGAACGTTGCTTAAGTCCAACAGCAGCGCTCGCGAGCTATCGGAGCGGATCCTGGATTGAAAATCGAAAAGCGTGGTCATGGTCAGAGGCCCAGTAAGGCGCAAAATGCGATGTCCTTCCTTTGGCCCAGGGAAATCTTCTATGACGAGGGGCTCCTGTGGCATCGCGACATAGTAGTCTGGAGCAGTTTGGATGTTGTTAAAGGAATGTTAATTTTGAGAGCAGACGTCCGTCCTGCCTCTGCTGAGCCCTAAGTGCAGCCGAAAGGCAAAAGGAGACTCGTCCGCATAAAGGCGTAACCAGTTCGGTTAACATGAGTACAGGAGAGAGTTATGCCCCTGAAGGTGGGAGACACAGCCCCGGATTTTGAATTGCCCGCGGTCGAGGGCGAGCGCCATCTGAACATAAAACTCAGTGATTTCCACGGCAAGAAGAACGTAGTGGTGAGCTTCCATCCGCTGGACTGGACGCCGACCTGCGCCGCCCAGGTTCCGGCGTTCGATGCTGACCGCGACAAGTTCGCCCGCCTCGACGCCAAGGTCGTGGACATCAGCGTGGACTCGATTCCCAGCAAGATTGCCTGGCAGAAAAAAGAAATCGGCCTCATGCACACTCCCATGTGCGCGGATTTCTATCCTCACGGCAAGGTCTCGGAACAGTTTGGAATCCTGCGTAAGGAGCAGCCCTTTCCCGGCATCTGTGAGCGCGCTGTGTTTATCGTGGACAAGACAGGGAAGATTGCGTTCGCCAAGATATATCCGCTGGACCAGGCCCCGAATAACGAGGAACTGCTGGCAGCGCTGAAGAAGATTGGTGCACAAGGATGAAGAAGTAAAGGCCTAACCGCAAAGTACGCAGAGTAGAGTCTCGGACAGATGCAAGCTGTTCTTCAACCGGGCGTTTCCTTCGCGCATCTCAGTGGCCTTCGGGGTTTGCCCGCTTCTGCCGACCTCGGTTCACGACTGTCCCTAAGACCAGCAAGCTGAAAGTAGAAATCACGCCCAGTGATGCCACACAGTAAATGCACCAAACTCCCAGAAGGTGCGCTTCAATGTGGGCAAGATAGAGGGAAAACGCGAGTGCTCCCAACGAAAGCGGCAACAAAACCGCATACCAGCGCTTAAGCGCCAGTGCGCCCAGCAGCAGATAGCCTGCAATCCCGATGGTCGCTACCGGCACCCCCCAGAGTACGGCGTAGGGACTGTGGTTTACGATCCCGCAATCCCACTTTTCGTTGATGCTGCAGGGCGAAGTGTCGGTACGGTAGTGTTCGCGCAAGGCCAGCGAGGAAACAGCCATACCTGCGACAGCCAGCAACACCAGAATGAATCTCATGCGCTCCTGTACTCCACAATTCCTCCCGCGCATTGGATGCGCTGGACCGAGTTCCGACACCTGATGTCTGACGCCCTCCTCTAAAAGCGAAAGCGGTATTTCACCTGCACCGAGATCTCGCGCGGGTTCACATAGTGTGTTCCCCCGAAAGTATTGCTGTTGTCCAACAAATAACGGTGATTGGACAAATTGAGCCCGGTCAGGCGAACGTCCCAGTTTTCACCAAACGATTTGCCCAGTGACAAGTCAAAGGTCTCGTGCGAGGGCAAGTGCTCCGGCCCTTCGCCGTCGACAAAACCAGAGCCGTAATTCGCGTTGAGGTCGGCCCAGGTGCGCCACGGCAGCACCAGATTTACCCCGGCAGACAGTGTGTGGCGCTGATCGTGATCGAGGAAGAAGTAGCCTTCGTCCGGCGGCTCGAAATCGGTCAGGCCGCCGGTAACCCCGCCGGCGCCTTCCGCATACTGATGAGAATAGGCGGCGTGGAACTGGGCGCGGCCCGCGATGCGTGGCGAGTTCATCGTGCCTTCCCACCCCCGGATGCGGGCGCGATCGATGGTGAGCGGGAAGAAAATGTTGGAATTGCCCAGGATGTCATGGTCGAAAAAGTTCTTGGCACCGGTGCGGAAATTGGAGACATCGAAGGTCCATCCCGCCACGGGGATAGTCAGGCCGAATTCGTCTTGCTCATCGCGCTCGCCGCGGAGCGGCAGGAACCCAAATCCTTGCTGCGCGGCCTGCTCCAGCAGTGGACCATTCACGGTAAGCAGCGGCGGAGCCTGATAGTAGCGTCCGTAGAAGCCGCGGAAGACCCAGTTGAGGCGCGGCACGCGGAGCGCAGCGCCGATCCGCGGGTTAACCGCGTTTTCGCTTACGGTTGAGCCAAAATGCGTGAGCCGCACTCCGCCGTTGATGGTCAGCCAGTTGGTGAGCTTGTACTGATCCTCCAGAAACAGCGCTTCCACGTTCCCCCACACTCTTTCGCGCTGGCTCAGAGGCGGATTGCTGCCATCGCTGGTGACAACTCCAAAGAGCTGGTTGTCGCGCGCCCCGAAGACCTGGAAACCGACTCGGGCATCGTGCTTCCCGTGATTGACCGCCAGATTAACCAGGCCACCAAAGTAGTTCGAGCCCCGGTCATCGTCGGGAATCACCACGTCGGGGTCGGGCTGGCCCACATAATCGCCGATGTAGTGGGCGCGGTTGAAGTGGTAGAAGGGTGAAACCGTCAGGACGGTAAACGGGCTAACGATATGCAGCCAGGAGAAATTGACCAGATCATCGCGCTCATTTTCTACGTCACGAATACCGAGGGCCTGCTGGTCAGGATCGTTGGGGACCTGATAGTGGTCGCCGCGGGAAGACGCAACCAGGCGAAGCTGGTCTTTCGGGGTCTTGTTAAACGTCAGGGAAGTGAAGCCGCTGAGCCCCGCGCCCAGATCGTGCAGGACCTCGGTGCTTCCCGTTTCCAGTCCCAGATCGGTGCGATTGCCGGACACGCTGGCGTAGTAAGCAAAGCGGTCGGTATGGTCGCCGATGCTGAACTGATCTTCGGTGCGATTGAAGCTGCCATAACTGGTCACCAGCTCAGCCTGGCGATCGCGCTCAAACCCGGAGCGGGTCACCACGTTAAAGATGCCGTAGGTGCGGTCACCGTATTCCGCGGAGTAGCCTCCACGCTGCACTTCGAGGTAATCAATGTCCTTGGGATCGAACTGCGGCCCGACGTTTGAAGCAATATTCGTATTGGGCACGGGAACGCCGTCAATCAGCCATGACACCTGATGTCCCCCCCGGATGTGAAGCTGGTCGTGGACCATGTAGGCGCTGGGCACGTAATTCGTAATCATGCTCAGGCTGTTGGTCTGATCGGCGCCTGGAGTTTCTGCGATCTGCCGGCGGCTTACCAGGGTCGCAGTCGTGGAGGATTCGGGATTGATCGCGATGGATGCGTCCTTGACTTCAACCGTCTCCTTGGTCTGGGCAACGGTCAGCGAAAAGTGAGTACGGACATCGCGGCCCGAGCTAAGGACGAGTTTCTGCTCCTCCGCAGCAAAGCCAGTCAGTTCGACCGTTACCGCGTACTCGCCCAGCGGCACGCTGTCGAAGCGAAATTCGCCGGCGTCGTTGCTGCTGACCGACTTCGTCCAGGCGGAATTGGCCGCGCGCAGGGTGACCTGCGCCCCCTGTACGGGACGGTGCTGCGGATCGTGGATCAGACCACTGACCGTGCCAAAGATGGTGGCGAAGGCAGTCAGGCTGCTCAGCAGCACCCCGACAAGAATTAATGCTCCCTTGTAAGTCATGACTTTTCTCCGATGCCGATGGAGGACGTGCGAGGACGCCCGTCCTCCATATCTAGATCTAGTGCTGGCTCTTAGCTGCGTCGGTGCCGATCCTCACTTCCGCTGCATGCAGCGAGTTGTCGTTTTTGTGGGCATGAATCACAACCCGGCTTCCCACCTGAACGTCCTTGATCGTGGCTGGGGCGTCGCCCTTGACGAACTTGGTTTCGCCATCGAACTCCACCGTCTTGGCCACCCCGTCGCGGGTCTTCACTGACAGGGAATGGTCAGTGACGGCCGTGACCGTTCCCAGAACGTGTTCCATGCCGCCGTGAGCAAAGGCCAATGAGCCCAAGAGCGAACCCAGGACCAGTGAGCAAATCAGAATCCGAGTCACCGTCAGCGTCAGCTTCTTCATCTCTGTCTCCTTGAAGGTTTTCATCGGGATTTCGGGGCCTGATCTCCAGCCGGCCCGCCCTTCAGAAAATCTTCTTCTTCCTTCTCTTCTTTACGGTCGGCATCGCTCTTCGGATTAAAACGTTCCATGTCGCGAAGTTCGTCCGCTGTCAGCTTGGGCAAATGACGGATGAAAAGGACCAGCTTCCAGCTGTCCTGATCGTTATCATTGCCGGGCTCGCCCCACGCCGGCATGCCCGTCCAGCGGATGCCATTGCGAATGATGTAGTAGAGCTCTCCATCACTGAGTTGCTGGGTTGCCGCTTCCCGCATGTCGGGCGCGGGCGGATACAGATTCCGTCCCATCTCGGTGTTGCCGCCGCCGTCGTTGCCGTGACAGGAAGCGCAGTGATCGGCAAAGTGCCGAGCCGACTCTTGAAGCACCTCGGTCGAACTGGCGAAAGGATTCGGGCGCTGCCTGGCGTCCGCTGGCAATGACCAGGTGCGCAAGCGCCGCGCCAGTGCGGCTTCCGCCCTACTGGGCGCCTGCCGTGCGCCACAGCAATGCGGGACCAGGCCGGAAACCCAGAGCCCAGCCCCCAGCAGCAGAACAACTGTTAATGCAGCCCAGAGCACACGAGACATGCGTATTCACCTGTTCTCTTATCCGAGGACTTGAGAACGTCGGACTCCTGTAGCGCCGGCATCCTGCCGGCTGTCGGGGACGGCATCTCTGCCCAACCAGCGCGGGCGAAACGCCCACGCGACAGCCAACGGGACGGCGGCGTTACCTGCCAAAGGCGGAAGCGATCCGAGAGAAAAGTAAAAAATGTCAGCGCAGGGTTGTTAGCTGAGCGGGGGGCCGCGGACGGGCCGAAGGGAGTGAACAAAATTGCTGTCTAAAAGCGGATAAGGGTCTGGCGACAGGTGGGCCAGAAGCGGATGCGAGCTGGAATCGAATCCCGATCCCAGTTCAGCCCAATGAGCAGTCGTAACCGGGGGACAACAATTGTGATTTTGGCCGCCTACAGCCTGAATCTCGTGACTGCCAGAGCCGTGATCGTGCATCGGCTTCCGCATACAGCAGGCATGCGGCGGAGGCGCAGAGATCGCCATGCCCACGGGGATGAACACCGCGGCGAGCAGCAACGCAAGCAACAGTCTGGCAGTCAGGCGGTGCATGGTCCGGTTACAAATGCTGGTCACAAGGATAGGGGACGCAAGGCCTGCGCGCAAGTGTCCTGGCTGATGGTGTAGGCGCGAGCGTCCCCGCTCGTGCGGTGGCATGGTCCGGCCCACCGCGGCAGCCGGCTACTTCATCAGGACCCAGCGCCCCCCGCCGGTAAACAAGATGACCAGGTTCATCACTACAAACATCAGATCGTAGTGCCAGCCGTAGCCCTTCTCGCCCCAGAAGCCAGCGTGCCACACGAAAATCTTCTTCTGGATCGCGCCCAGCATGATCACGATCAGGCCCAGCGCAGCCAACTGGGTCAGGACCCCGAAAATGACTCCCAGGCTTCCGGCCACTTCGGCGGCGCCCAGGAAAATCGTAAATCCCTTGCTCATCTCGATGCTCTTGCTGCGGGCTTCCGGATCCTTGAGATGGTTCCAGCCGCTGCTGATAAAGACCACACCCGCCATGAGCCGGAGCAGCAGAAATCCGAAATCTGCGAATTGGGCAAGTTGCGGGAACATGGGTCAAAACAACTAGTCGCTGATGTTACCCCTCAAAGCATGGGGCCATGACTCGGAATCGTAAACTGGATTTTTCGGTGCACAACTGGAAAGACACCGCCATTTAAGGCAGCATACCGACTATGACCACGATCGTCCTGCTCACTATCTCGAACCTTTTTATGACCTTTGCCTGGTACGGCCACCTGAAGTACCGGCAGGCGCCCTTGTTCAAGGTTATCATCATCAGCTGGGGGATCGCGTTCTTCGAGTACTGTTTTCAGGTCCCCGCAAATCGCATCGGATCGTACGAGTTCAATGTGGTGCAACTCAAGACCATCCAGGAAGTCATAACCCTGACTGTTTTCTCGGTGTTCTCCGTCCTGTACCTCGACCAGACAATCAAGTGGAATTACATTCTGGGTTTTGCCCTGATCGTGGCGGCGGTGTTCGTGATTTTCAAGAAATGGTAATGGGAATTGGTCAGTCGAATCCTTCAACGCCGGGATTCTTCGAGCAGTTGCTTGAGATACTGCTGCCAGACTGCGGCGTGAGTGTGCGTGCCGTGCCCGTGTGTCTGTTCTGAAGCAGGCAACAACACGAAGCTGCCCCGCTTCACTTTCTTGATTTCGCGCTCCGCAACCCCTATCTCAGGAGGATTGATGAAGTCGTCCGCGGAATTGATGAACATCACCGGCACTTTGATGGCATCGAGCCGGGGCGACGGATCATAGTTTCGTGAAGCGCTTACCGCATAGAGAAAATCGTTGGCGTCCAGCCCGGCTGTAATTCGCTTCACGGATGCTTCCAGAAACTTGTCGGCGGCATCACGCGTCGGCAGGTCCTCCTGCATGTGGAGGGGCGCGCTGCCCGCGATCAACAGGAAATCCGCCGAGATTTGCAGCGCCGCGCGCGGCTGGCTGCTGTAGTCGCCATTCTTCCAATCCGGATCCTGGCGAATTCCGTCGATGATCATCTTGCGCCACAAGCGGTTGCGTCCAGCAATCTGTACGGGCAGGCAGGCCAGCGGCATTAACGCGTCCATCGCGTCGGGATAGGTCTCGCCCCACATCCAGGAATGCATGCACCCCATCGACGTGCCCATCACCAGTCGCAGATGGTTCACGCCCAGACCCTTCTCGACCAGTTCGTGTTGCAAGGCAATCATGTCTGCATAGTCATATTGGGGGAAGTGTGCGCGCATGCCGTCGCTGGGCTTGCTGGATCTCCCGTGACCGATGTTGTCGGGCAGGATGATGAAATATCGCGTCGCGTCCAGTAACTGGCCTGGCCCAAACAGTACGCCGGCAAAGATGGGCTGCAACAATCCTCGCCCCGTGCCTCCGGTGCCGTGAAGGACGAGGACGGCATTCGTGGTGCGTCCGCTGGCATCTTTCGCCGGCTTACCCAGCGTCGTGTAGTGCAGCCGCACCTCGGGAACAGTTTCACCCGATTGAAAGCGGAAATCGTGGACGACGAAATCACCCTCCTGCGGCGCCGGCCAACTGGTGCTCTCTCCCGCCTGCTGCGCCACAGTCTGTCCCACGGAAGCTGCCATAGCCAGAACTGCAAAGAGTCCTATTAACCAAGTGCTCCTGTTCATCGATTGCTCCGAAGGGTTAGGATGTCCACTTCACGTTAACCTGACAGCAGGCGGACAGTCCAAGAACATCATGAAAAAGCTGACCAACCTGGGTCGCGCGTTCTTTGCCATTGCGATGGCGGCATTTGGCATTCAATATTTTATCCACGCGCTCGCCGCGTCGGTACCCGCGCTCGGTCCGCCGTGGACCCCGACACCCCCGTTTTGGGGATACTTCACCGCGATCATTCTGGTCGCAGCGGCGGCGGGTATTGCAACCGGAACCTTGACGCGTTGCGCCGCAATTTCGTTGGGAATCATGCTTCTTGTTCGTGTGCTGTTGGCTTATGTTCCCAGACTGGCCGCGAATATTCACGATCCGGGCCCATGGACCAGCGGGTCCGAACTACTGGCGTTGTGCGGCGCGGCGTTGGTTCTGGCTGGGGCACCGAAACTGGGGCGGATTCTGTTTGCTGCGCCCCTCGTGGTCTTGGGCGTTCAACACTTCCTGTATGCCCGCTTCATTGCGACCCTAGTGCCGGCGTGGATTCCGGGACGCCTGTTCTGGGCATATTTTGTCGGTGTCGCCTTTTTATGCACCGCAGTCTCCATTGCAGCTCAAAAGGTGGCGCGCCTGTTCGCCATTCTGTTGGGCCTTATGTTTTTCCTGTGGGTGCTCATTGTCCATCTGCCCAGGGTAACCGCCACGCCGCATAACGGAAATGAGTGGACGAGTTTGTTTGTTGCATTGGCAATGTCGGGTGGAGCGCTCCTGATCGCCGGATCGGTGAAAGGTGGTTGGACTTTCTATAAGGCGAGAGCGTCCAAGAGATAGTGCCTTGCTCGGAATCTGGTCGTCTAAGGCCAGACACTGGGCGCGACGTTGTCCTTGCGAAGAATCGCGGCAGCAATTTCCTTGAGGAACTTGGCGCACACCATGGCGGTCTGACCGTGGAGGTCCCGGGTCGGGTTGTACTCGACAATGTCGGCGCCAACGACTGGAACCTTCAACCCCTGAATGCAATCCAGCACCTCTCGAACCGACATTCCTCCTGGTTCGTAGTGCGAGATGCCTGGCGCGAAAGCAGGATCGAGCACGTCCAGGTCCAGGGAAATGAAAAGCGGTCCCTCGAACTTCAAGCTGGAGAAGCGATCCAGGTTCCGCATGGTGATGACTTCCACGCCGAATCTGGTGGCTTGGGAAAGCTGGTGTTGGTTAATGGTGCGAATGCCAACCTGGACCAGGCGGCGGGCAAGATGTTCCTCCATGATGCGCGCGAAGGGGCACGCATGAGAAAGCCGGTTGCCATCGAGCACATCGTAAAGATCGGGGTGCGCGTCGAAATGCAGGATCGTCAGGTCAGGATAGCGCGCATGAAAAGCCTTGATCGTGGGATAGGTCACCGAATGATCGCCGCTTAAACAAATCAGCGGATGGCCCAGGTCCAAAGTCTGTTTTACGGCTGCTTCTATGGCGAGAAAGGCAGCCTTCGCGTCGTCCGGCAGGGCGACATCCCCGGCGTCGTGAAAAGAATCTGGACGGCCCAGGTCGATGCCATCTTCGGTCCACAAATTGCTGGAGCCGGAGTAAAGTCTTCCGCGAATCGCCTGGGGGGCTTGCGCTGGGCCGCGCAAGTACGAAGAGTTCGCGTCAAATGGAATTCCGAGAAGCGAAATTGCTTTTACCGCGAGCGCGGCTGGATTGGGATCTGGCATGGATATTTAGTTTAGCGCCTCAGGTGTTATGTCGAGCTTGCGAAGCATCTGGCGTGGAGCGGATGAGCAGGTGGCCCGAGTTGCGCGCTGCACGCCAGATCCCTTCGACTTCACTCAGGGCAGGCTCTTCGGGACCGAAGTCCTCAGGATGACGCCGGGGTAACAATCGTGGTCCCAAATGTATACTTCGTCTACTCGCGATCTGCGATGTTCCCGCCAGGTCGCCGCAAAAGGGGCGTAATGCAAAAATGAACGAACCCAACCTAGAAGCCATCATGCAGGTGGGCCTTGGATTCTGGGCCTCGAAGACCCTGCTGAGCGCAATCGAGATGGAAGTATTCACCGAACTGGCCAGCCATGCCGAAGACCTGAACGCACTGCAGGGCCGGTTGGGATTGCATCCGAGATCGGCACGTGACTTTCTGGACGCTCTGGTCGCGCTCGGGTTCCTGCAGCGAGTCAACGGAAAATATTCGAACACGCCTTCGACCGACAAATTCTTGGATAAGCGGAAGCCGACCTACGTGGGCGGAATTCTGGAGATGGCGAATCGCCGGCTTTATCTGTTTTGGGGCAATCTCACGGCCGCTCTCCGGACGGGAGAATTGCAGAACGAGGCCAAGGGCGGCGGGCCGAATTTTTTTGCCGCGCTCTACGCCGACCCCGAAAACCTGAAAGGCTTTCTCAAGGCCATGACCGGGATCAGCACAGGGGCGAACCGCCTCATCGCCAGCAGGTTTCCGTGGAAGAACTACAAGACGGCCGCGGATGTTGGCACCGCCCAGGGAGATCTGATCGTGCAGGTGGCTCTGGCCAACCCGCATATTTCGGGAGTTGGTTTCGATCTGGCCGAAGTCGCTCCTACTTTCGAAGAGTACGTGGCCGCTCACGGCCTCAGCTCCCGCGTGACATTTCGCGCCGGCAGTTTCCTGGAAGGCGATTTGCCCAAAGCGGATGTCGTGATGATGGGGCACATCCTTCACGACTGGAACCTTGAAGAAAAGAGAATGCTGGTGAGAAAGGCCTTTGCAGCGATTCCCCCGGGAGGCGCACTCATTGTCTATGACAGCATCATCGACGACGACCGATGCAAGAACGCGTTCGGCCTTCTCATGAGCTTGAATATGCTGATCGAAACCCCCGGCGGCTTCGACTACACCGGCGCCGATTGCATGGGCTGGATGAAAGAGGCTGGCTTCCGCGAAACCCGCGTGGAGCACCTGGCGGGGCCCGACTCGATGGTGGTCGGCATCAAGTAAAGGCTGGGTGTGGAGGTGTGGCGCGGGCGCCCTCGCCCGCGAGGTTCGGACTCCAACGTCAAAGGCCGCGGGCGGGGCGCCCGCACCACACGTTTCACTCCCTTGAGCGCCCAAATTCCGCTGT
>Ga0326726_10002669_pt1 | contig 16340 bp, 15 predicted proteins | sample MHFenrmetagenome_2_FD_207603 | JGI IMG/M metagenome (GOLD analysis project Ga0326726, IMG submission 207603) | Lab enriched peat soil microbial communities from Michigan Hollow, Ithaca, NY, United States - MHF15MN | ecosystem: Environmental > Terrestrial > Soil > Wetlands > Peat | place: USA... | reverse complement strand
CAAGCTTACAGTATTCCTCGATGGATTGCCAATCCAGACAGTTACTGAATCATGTAGATCATTTTTTAACCAGAACCGTATCGCCCTTTCCGATTTTGAGTTAAGCCACAATTGATATTCTTTATTGGCAATACCTGTGAAATTGATAACACTCGAATCGCGTGCTTCAAGATAATCAATCAGCACCCCGACTGCTGCTTTTATCGAGTCGTTCCTGCCCTCATATCCTCGAAAATTTAGCGTATCTGGCTTCAAGGCAAAACTGGAAGTATCGTTTATAAAAAGAGTATCAGCAGCCGCCATAGTGGAATCCAGTTGAACCGGAAGTAATTCATCTCCAGCAATCTTCAGTGAATCAAAAGAGTATTCCTTAAGGTAACACGCCGTCGAATCGAAGGGCGGATTAGAGACATTAAAAACCAGCTGACCGATGGCTGAACAGAACTGATCCTGGTTTGATCTTCGCGACTGCAGCAAGTAATATTTCTGGAGTAACATGATCGCCTGATCACGTGACAAAACAATTTCCTGTGAAAATCCAGGAGGCAGATAAAGTAATAAAATACAAAAACAAAGGAGTAAAGGTCTTCCTTTCATAAATCTAACATTTTAATAAGCTTAAACCTGATGCAGATATTTATTATAACGTCAATTAAGACGATTAACTTATGTAAAAATATCAAAATCGGTCTCATTAAAACTGTTATTTCTCATTGAACACCTTACAAAACATTTAATATCTGACTTTTAGCGATTTTTATTTATTATTTTTTTAACATTTTTTATAAAAAACAATGAGAATTTGTACCTTTCAGCACTAACCTGACCCCAGATGATAAGATCCATGACCGGCTATGGCAAAGCCATTGCTGAAACCCCTCAGAAAAAAATCACGATTGAAATCAAGTCATTGAATTCAAAACAACTTGATCTGAATGCCAAGGTTCCCTGGCTTTACAAGGAGAAAGAACCGGAAATAAGAAACCTTGTCAGCCAAATGCTCGACAGGGGAAAGATCGACATTTCAGTCTATTTCGATATTCTTGAAGATGAAGGAGTCCCGGTGATCAATAAATCAATCGTCAAAAATTACTATAAACAGCTTAAAGAGATTGCCGGCGAACTTGAAATAAATATTGATGATCAGATATTACCGATAATAATGAGGCTTCCGGATTCTCTCAAAACAGAAAAGCCTGAACTACCTGAAGATGAGTGGGCTATTGTGAAAAAGCAAATCATAGGATCAATAAATGTTCTTGACCTTTACAGGATTGAAGAAGGAAAATCGATCGAGACCGACCTTAAAAAACGGATATCAGGAATACTTGACTCACTTTCAGCAGTTGAAACATTTGAGCCGGGAAGAATTGAAAAAGTAAGGGAAAAGCTCATAACTATCCTTAAAGAGAACAATGGAACAGAGAATCTTGATAAGAACAGGTTTGAACAGGAACTGATCTTCTACCTTGAGAAATTTGACATAAATGAGGAAAAGGTCAGGCTGAAAAAAAACTGTGATTATTTCCTGGAGACCATTGAAACACCATCGCCGAATGGAAAGATACTAAGCTTTATCACGCAGGAGATCGGACGTGAAATAAATACAATGGGTTCTAAAGCCAATGATGCCTCAATACAAAAACTCGTTGTAATGATGAAGGATGAACTTGAAAAAATCAAGGAACAAACGAATAATATTCTGTGACTTTGCGTCTTAGCGCCTTAGTGGCAAAACAGATATGGAAGGAAAGCTCGTAATTATATCAGCCCCGTCGGGTGCAGGAAAAACAACCATGGTTAATCACCTTCTCAGGAAAGGGTTAAATCTTGAATTCTCTGTTTCAGCCACAACCAGGTCACCCAGGGGGAAAGAAAAGAACGGGAAAGAATACTATTTCATTCCTGCTGAAGATTTCAGGGAGAAGATCAGGACGAATGAATTTGCAGAATGGCAGGAGGTTTACAACGATCAGTACTATGGAACCCTGAAAAGCGAGATTGAAAGGATCTGGACTGATAAAAAGAATGTGATTTTTGATGTCGATGTAAAAGGCGGTATAAACCTGAAAAATATCTTTGGGAATAAGGCAATATCAATTTTCATAATGCCGCCATCAGTGAAGGAGCTTGAGAAAAGACTTCTGAGCAGGGCGACTGATGACTCGTTAAAGATAAAGGTCAGGGTTGAAAAAGCGATTGAAGAAATAAAGCTGGCGGATAATTTTGATCATATCGTAATAAACGATAATCTGGAGAGGGCCCAGAATGAGGTTTATGAAATGGTGAAGAGTTTTTTAACAAGGGAAAGTAAAAAGTAGTTTTTTTTTAATAACCCCCTTCCCAGCCTTCCCCCAAGGGGGAAGGAGTAAAACATCCCGCATTGCGGGATAAGAAAGGGGGTAAATACAAAAAGTTAAATAGAATCCTAAATGTCTAAGATAGGCTTGTTCTTCGGTTCATTCAACCCTGTTCATATCGGGCATATTGCAATAGCAGGGTTCATGAAGGAATTCACTGATCTCGATCAGGTGTGGTTTGTTGTCAGTCCCCAGAATCCTCTTAAAAAGAAAGATTCACTTCTCCCCGATCGTCATCGCCTGTATCTTGTCGAACTGGCAGTCGGAGATAATGATGATCTGAGGCCGTCGGATATTGAATTCGGGCGTCCTTCACCGTCCTACACTATCGATACAATGGCCTTGCTGACAGAGAAATTCCCACAGCATAAATTTGTTCTTGTATTGGGTGAGGATAATCTTTATACCCTGCACAAATGGAAGAATGCCATTGAACTCGTAAACCGGTTTCCACTTTATGTATATCCGCGGCCTGATGTAGTCAAAAAGAAAAATGATCTGCTTGAGGAGATCCTGGTAAACGCTACGTTAAAATGGGTTAATGCGCCATTGATGGATATTTCAGGGACTTTTATAAGAAATGGGATCAAACGGGGTAAAAATATGTCTTACTACCTCCATCCTGCGGTGTGGAAATACATCGTGGAGATGCATTTCTACGAGTAATACTTAAGATTTAAACATGGAGTTGCACAGAGTTTTACGGAGTATCACGGAGTCTAAAACAGTGGAACTCCATGTAAACTCCTTGACATCCCGTGGTAAAAAAGATTCTTGAATCAGACTTTTTGGATTTCTTTTATGATCTCCTTACCACGGAGCAATGATTTTTCATTCTCCGGGATCAGCTTATGATACCTTTCAGGAAGTGATTTTTTCAGTCCCTTTATCACATTTTCCATCGTCAGTACCGGTTTCACCTTAAGGAATCCGCCAAGAACAATCATATTAAATGTTTTCGGGCTGTTCATTTTTGCAGCCTCTTCAGCAGCATCAACCCTGTAGATTGAAATATCTTTCCTTTCAGGGTGTCTTGTTATTCCGTTTCCATCATAAATGAGAACACCTCTCGGTTTTACTGACTGTTCAAATTTGTCGAGCGATTGCTGATTAAGAATTATCGCAGTATCAAAATGTCTGATTATCGGGGAGCTTATGCGTTCACTGCTCAGAATAACAATCACGTTGGCAGTACCTCCCCTCATTTCAGGACCGTATGAAGGCATCCAGCTTACTTCCATTTCCTGAATTACGCCAGAATATGCCATTATTTTGCCCATTGACAGAACTCCCTGTCCTCCGAATCCGGCTATTAAAATTTCCTCAGTCATTTTTACTCAGATTTTGGTTGTTGTACTGGTGGCTCTTCCGGGGCTTTAAGATCGCCGAGGGGATAAAACGGGAACATATTCTCTTCCATCCATTTATTCGACTGCACCGGTGTCATCTTCCATCCTGAGGGACAATTGGATACTATCTCAATAAAACAGGTGCCCTTATCAAGCTTCTGGTATTGAAATGCTTTCCTCATAGCCCTTTTTGTTTTCTTGACGTTGGAAGGAGTATGAACGCTTTGACGGGTTACATAATAAGTGCCCGGAAGAGTGGCAACAATGTCTGTCATTTTCAATGGATTACCCATTGTTTTCACATCTCTTCCATAAGGTGATGTGGACGATTTCATTCCGGAGAGTGTTGTTGGAGCCATTTGTCCGCCTGTCATACCATAGATCCCGTTGTTTATAAAGATTATCAGGAAGTTTTCTCCCCGGTTGCATGCATGTATAGTTTCGGCTGTACCGATTGCCGCAAGGTCGCCATCTCCCTGATAGGTAAAGACATATTTTTCAGGCATTAACCTTTTAATTGCAGTAGCAAGAGCCGGAGCGCGGCCATGTGCAGCCTCCTGCCAGTCGATGTCAAGGTAATTGTAAAGAAAAACAGAACACCCTACCGGTGATACACCTATAGTATCCTGCTGGATCCCTTCCTCCTCGATAATCTCTGCAAGGATCCTATGGGCTGTGCTGTGACCACAACCAGGACAATAATGCATTATTTCATCAGTCAGAATATTGGACTTTCTGTAAGCCAGATTCTCAGGCTTAATGATTTCTTTTATACCAGTTATTTCTTTCATATTTCAGCCTCCTATAATCCGTTCTTTCAGGTTTTCCACAACCTCATCGGGTGTCGGAATCATACCTCCCATTCTTCCATAATAATGAACAGGAACTTTCCCGTTCACCGAAAGCAGTACATCTTCAACCATTTGTCCGGCACTCATCTCAACGGCAAGCATTAGTTTGACTTTATCTGCAAGTTTATTTAACTGTTTTGAAGGGAACGGGAAAAGTGTGATGGGCCGCAACAAACCTGCCTTTATTCCCTGTGCACGGGCAAGCTCAACTGACTTCTGGCATACTCTGGCACTTGTTCCATAAGCTACAAGCAGATATTCAGCATCTTCGCACTGAAACTCCTCAAAACGAACCTCCTTTTCCCTGATCTCATTATATTTAGCAACGAGTTTCTTATTAAAGATCTCCTGTCGGTCCGGATCAAGTTCGAGAGATGTAATAATATTTCTTTTCCTTGTCGGAGGCTTTCCGGTTGTTGCCCATGCAGGGACTGTCTTCGATCTCTCTTTGGGCGGGCTAAGCCAGACTTTTTCCATCATCTGTCCGATGGCGCCGTCTGAAAGCATCATTACCGGGTTCCTGTATTTGAATGCAAGTTCAAATCCCAGGTCAACAAAGTCAGCCATCTCCTGAACTGATGCAGGAGCCAGAACGATAAGGTGATAATCGCCATGACCTCCTCCCTTGACTGCCTGGAAATAATCGGACTGGGCAGGCTGGATAGTACCAAGTCCGGGACCTCCCCTGACAACATTTACAATAAGGCATGGCAGTTCGGCACCTGCTATGTAGGTTATCCCTTCCTGTTTGAGACTTATTCCCGGCGATGACGACGACGTCATTACTTTTTTACCGCATCCGGCACCACCATAAACCATATTAATAGCGGCTACTTCACTTTCAGCCTGGAGGACAACCATTCCCGTTGTCGTATAAGGGTTGGCTTCCATGAGATATTCAATTATCTCACTCTGAGGAGTGATAGGGTAACCAAAATATCCATCGGCTCCGGCTCTTATTGCTGCTTCCGCAACGGCTTCATTACCCTTCATTAATCTTAATTCCTTTTCCATTGGCTGGCTATATTTTTGTCTTATAAACAGTTATTACTCCATCGGGACAAACGATTGCACAATTAGCGCATCCGATACAAAGTTCCGGATGTGCTGGGTAAGCAAAGTTATATCCTTTGCCATTGACCTCATTAGCCATCTCAATAGTGCCGGTGGGACAAGAAACCAGGCAGACACCACATCCTTTGCACCTTTCAATATTTACAACTATACTTCCTTTGACTTTTGCCATATTTTAATCTGTATTTAAAGCTTAAAATCTTCATTCACTATTTGCTTTTATCCCCTTTCTTATTCCGCAATGCGGGATGTTTTACTCCTTCCCCCCTGGGGGAAGGTTGGGAAGAGGGTCATACCTTATGATCTTTATTAAACTGTTTCAAACGATATTCCAGATCATTGAAGAGTGACCTCGGAACCTGTGAAACACATGCCCTAAGGGCATCATTCCTTTCACTCCCCGTTGTATCGAGTGTTATTGCACTTATACCATAACGAAGAAGGACATCAATTAATTCTGCACCTGTCATTCCCGGATACGAAATTGTAAAGTAAAATCCATCCGCAATTGGTTCATCAAGGTCCTTGTCATATGTTATGTAAAAACCATTTTCAGTAAACAATTTTTTCATAATATGGGCTTTCTCACCATATTCGATAATATCATCGCGATACTTGTAAACACCGTCATTAACAGCTTTTAAAAGAGCCGCAAAGCCATACTGAACTGAGTGAGCCACACCTGCAGAAATCCCGTACAGCGCGCCGAAAATTGCAGAATATCCGAATTTATCCGTTGAATAATACCTTTTAAGATCGGGATAAGATCTGTTGAATAAATGATCTGAAATTGCCATTATTCCTATTCTCTGACCAGCATAGCTGAATATCTTTGAACTTGATATAAGCAAAACATAATCGTCGGAGTAATGGGCGACAGAAGGCTGGAAAGGAGGTTTACCCGGGTTTGAATAATCTTTTCTGAAATCCATTCCAAAATATGCAAGATCTTCGATAACAATAACATCGTATTTACGACAAAGTTCACCAATTATTGATAGTTCTTCCTCGTTCAGGCATATCCATGTCGGATTATTCGGATTCGAGAATAATAAAGATGACACCTTGCCGGTCTGAAGATATGATTCAAGCTTTTCCCTGAGCTTTTTACCCCTGTAATTATATACGTCGAAAGAGAAGTAATCATGTCCGAGCATCTTTACCTGTTGTTTCTGGACAGGAAAACCCGGATCGATAAAAAGCGACCCTTCCTTGGTCCTGTCATTTCTGTTGGCAACAAGAAAGCAAATCATCGATCCCATCATGGATCCGACGGTAGGAATACAGCCGGCAGGACTGATATCAACATTAAGAAATAGTTTTATGAATTTTGAAGCTTCGTCCTTTAGAGTCCGGAGGCCACCAATATCAGGATATAACGATGCAACACCATTATGAAGAGCCTCTATTTCAGCTTCAGTCCCAATCGAAGGGGCTGGTATTCCCGGGACACCCATTTCCATCCTTACAAACGATATGCCTGTTTTTTGTTCAATCCGGTTTACCAGATGGACTATTTCACGTATTGTAGCTGTACCGGGGGAATTAACTCCTGTGGCTTCTTTCAGTGACTCTATTACATTTTCAGATATGGGAATACTATTCATAACAAAAACTGCTAATACTTTCTTTTGTCAATAACACGTTGTGATTTGCCGTCACTTCTTTCAATCATCTTTGGTTCAACCAGGGTGACTTTAATACCCAGTCCAAGTGAACTTTCAAGATTTTCCTGGATCTTCATTCGCAGAGTTTCAAGCTGGCTTATCTTATCAAGAAAGAATGCTTCATCCACCTCAACCTTAAGTTCAAGAGTGTCGAGGTTATTTACCCGGTCTACAATTAGCAGGTAATGAGGTTTTATTTCACTCATTTCCAGGAGAACACTTTCCACCTGTGAGGGGAATAGGTTCACTCCCCGGATTATAAGCATGTCATCGCTCCTGCCCAGGCATTTATCCATCCTTACCATCGTACGGCCACACTTGCATTTTTCGTGAGTGAGTTGTGTAAGATCACGTGTACGATATCTTATTAAAGGCAATCCTTCCTTTGTAAGTGTTGTAAAAACCAGTTCACCGACTGAGCCTTCTGGCAGAACCCGGAGTGTTTCAGGATCGATAATCTCGGGATAGAAATGGTCCTCATTTATATGCAATCCTTCCTGATAAAGACATTCGCTGGCAACACCCGGACCTATTACCTCACTTAGTCCGTATATATCTATTGCTTTTATCTTCAGTTTATCTTCTATCTCCCTTCTCATGTTTTCAGTCCAGGGTTCTGCACCAAATACACCGGCTTTCAGTTTGAATTCCTCGCGGCTGATGCCGCTTTCCTGGATAGCTTCAGCAAGGTAAAGTGCATAGGAAGGGGTACATGCCAGCACCGTACTGCCGAAATCGTGCATAATCTGTATCTGGCGCATTGTATTACCACCAGAAATAGGAATCACAGAAGCTCCAATCTTTTCACCACCGTAATGGAGGCCGAGACCGCCTGTAAATAATCCATAACCATAGGCAATCTGGATAATATCATTTCTGTTTGACCCTGCACTGGTAAGAGTGCGGGCCATAACTTCCGACCATGTTGAGATATCATTTCTTGTGTATCCGACTACAGTCGATTTGCCAGTTGTTCCGGAAGATGCATGAATCCTTACAATTTCGCTCATCGGCACCGCGAAGAGGCCGAAAGGATAGTTATCACGGAGATCCTGTTTTGTGGTATATGGCAGTCTGTCAAGGTCATCTATGGAATGAATGCTTTCGGGTCCCAGTCCTGCTTCCTGCATCTTATGACGGTAGTATGGTACATTGAAATAAACCCTTTCGACCGTTTCGATAAGACGCTCACTCTGAACCTTCCTCAGTTCATCATGATCCATACACTCAAAATGCCTGTTCCAGATTTCCATTAAATAACTATCATTTAAGAAACCGTCATTGCGACCACGCAAATCGTGGGAAGCAATCCTTTTCAAATTTTACTTATATCCTGTACAATTCACTGGCATTCAATAGTTCCATCTCATGATCTTTCAGAGCCTTGATAGCCTGTTCATTATTACTGCATCTCAGTATAATAATCGATTTTGAACCGTGTGAAAAGGCGTATGTATACTCAACACTTATATCAAGATCGGACAATATCTTCAACACTTTGGCATAATATTTTGCCGCATTTGGTGCTGAAACAGAAATAACCTCTGAAATATTCACAGTGAAGTGCTGTTCTTTCAGAAGTATTTTTGCCTTTTCAGGATCAGGTACGATAAGCCTGAGGATCCCGAACTCTGATGTATCAGCAATACTCAGGGCTGTAATCCTGATGTTCTCTTTCCCGAGAACCTCAAGCACTTCGGTAAGCCGCCCCGATTTGTTTTCCAGAAAGACTGAAAGCTGAGGAATTATCATTTTATTAAAAATCTCCTAATTAAAAAAAAGTTACTGGATGCTTGTTGCTGGTTGCTTTTTAATTGTGCTAACATAAATAAAATTCTCCGGGCTTTTCAGAAAAACCATTTATATCATTTTTCAATCCTGACCCTGGCGTCAACAACTGTTATGTCTTTCTGGCTTCCGATAAGCGGGTTCAAATCCAATTCCTTTATTTCTGTTGCAAATCTAAGCAAGCTGGAAAGTCTGACAATTATTTCTGCAAATTTTGATTCATTGATACCTGGTTTTCCTCTTGTTCCGCGTATTATCTTGTATGCCCTGAGACTCCTGATCATTGAATCAGCCTCGTTGAAAGTAAGCGGGGCAAGTCCTGAAGAGACATCACCAAGAACCTCTACAAAGATCCCTCCGAGGCCGCAAAGTATAATATGTCCAAACCTTGGCTCATATTTGGCTCCGATAAAGAGCTCCGTTCCGGAAAGCATTTCCTGCACCATAACTCCGGTAACTCCCTTTATCTTTTTCATCCGTGAGAATTCTGCCTCAAGGTGTTTCTGCGATCTGATGTTAAGGGTTACCCCGCCGACATCAGATTTATGAACGGGTCCAACGACCTTCAGAGCAAGAGGATAACCCATTTTTTCGGCAAGGGAAATTATTTCCCTTCTGGTAATTGCCACAGCTTCCTTCACAAGCGGGATATGAGCTGCGCTTAGAAGTTGCTGTATTACAGCAGGTTCGAGGTATCCATTTTCAGAATTATCAATTATTTTTCTGACTTTCGGTACATCTATCTTTTCAAGAAAGATCTTTTCCTCCGCAGGGTGAGGGGTGTTGAATATTCTCGTCAACGCTCTTCCCAGAACGACCTCATCAGGGAAATTGACATGTCCCTTATTCATAAAATCCTCCAGTTCTTCGGAAGAACTTGAAATTGAAGGAAGTATAGGATAAAGTGGTTTATTGCACTCTTCTATTTTTCTGTGAAGAAGACTATATATTTCAGTCATGTCACTCAGACCGTTGTTCCCGAATATTACACTCATGCCATCGATAGATCCCAGCTTTTTATCCACATATTCTATGACCCTGTCTAGCTGGTCAATTGTTGCAGTGGCGATCATGTCAATAGGGTTTATAGCTGAAGCTCCGGGGTTCATCATTGAAAGGATATTGTTCTGATCTTCCGTTCCAAGTTTAGGGATATTCATACCACCTGCCGACAGAGCATCGGTAAGCATAACTGCCGGACCGCCGGCATGGGTAACGATTGCTATATTTCTTCCTTTCAGAGGTTTATGCATAAATACTGATGCAACTGTAGTAAGCTCCTCCCGACCCGAACACCGGACAATCCCGGCTTTGCGGAAAAGAGCCTCGACAGCGGAATCGGAGGATGCCATAGCACCAGTATGTGATGATGCAGCACGACTTCCGGCTTCGGTTGTACCTGCTTTTATTGCAGCTATCCTGCACCCTTTGCGGATCAATGAAGAGGCATGGTGCAGAAGCTTATCAGGATTTGGTATTGTTTCTACATAAATCAGTTTGATCGGAGAACTTTTAACCGGATCAAAATTAAGGTCCCAGTACTCGAGAACCTCCTCAACACCAGTCTGAGCACTGTTTCCGACTGAAAAGACACTCGAAAAGCTTAATCCCTTCGGAAGAGCAGATTCAATAATAAAAAGCGCTGTTGCTCCGGAACCTGAAACAAAGTCACAGCCTTTCTCACTCAGTTTTGGAACCGGTGTGGTAAAAACACCATGATACGTCCGGGTTACCACGCCTATGCAATTCGGACCAATCAGGCATCCGCCGGCTTTTTCGATCAAACCGGCAATATCCTTTTCGAGCTTACGGCCATCCTCACTTGCTTCACTAAATCCGGCCGAGATTATTATGAAAGCCATTGTTTTCTTTTCTTTTGTAAGAATATCAACAACGTCATAACATAATTTTGAAGGAATAGCGAGTATTGCGAGTTCTACATCCGGAATATCTTTAATATCCCTGTACGATTTGACACCCTGGATGCAATCCTGTTTTGGATTTACAGTAAAAAGGTCGCCGTAATAACCACCGTCAATAATGTTTTTGAGGATCTTGCCTCCTGGTTTTAAAAGATCTTCTGATCCTCCAACAACCACGATGCTGGAAGGATTTATAAGTTTGTCATTTATCATAATTAGCTTTCAGCCTTAGGTCTGATTAAATTAATCCGTCGTTCTGATTCTGAGTGAATCAGAGACCTCCAAACCGTTTCAGGAAACCAACGTTGCTGGCAACTGCGAATAAATAGGTTTCCGAAATATAACAAACTACAAACACCTCTTTCTATTATGAAAGCAATATAGTAAAAATAAATAGTACAAAACAAAAGAGTGATCATGTTAATTGAATCGGCATCTCAAATGATTAATAAAGTTATTTTTGCATTTAATGAGTATAAAAGAAATATTACTGAAGGACACTTTTTCGCGTGATGACATAATCACCCTTCTCTCCTGCCATAAAGAAGACAGGACACTTTTATTTAAAAAATCAACCGAGATCAAAGAAAAATATATAGGTAAGAAAGTCTGGTTCAGGGGGCTGATAGAGTTTTCAAATATATGCAGCAAGGATTGCCTTTATTGTGGAATAAGGAAAGGTAACAAAAACCTTAAACGGTATAAACTTACTGATGAAGAGATACTTACTGCCGCAAAATTCGCATACGACAACAAATACGGATCGATTGCACTTCAATCAGGTGAAATTGAAAGCCATCTGGTAACTGACCGGATAGAAAATCTTCTGTACAGAATAAAAGAGATGTCGGGTGGTGAGCTTGGTATAACTCTTTCAGTCGGGGAGCAGGATCGTGAGGTTTACCAAAAATGGTTTGATGCCGGGGCACACAGATATCTTCTTCGTATTGAAGCAACCAATGAGACTCTTTACAAAAAGATCCATCCCGAAAATAAAAAACATGATTTCAAACGGAGACTCGGGTGTCTTAAAAGCCTTCAAGATATTGGATTTCAGACAGGTACGGGTGTAATGATTGGATTACCTTTTCAAACCCCCGGAGACCTTGCGGGAGACCTGATCTTCATGAGAGATTTCAATATTGACATGTGCGGCATGGGTCCGTATATTGAACATGTTGATACACCGCTTATTGAATACGCGGCCGGTCTTTTGCCGCTTGCAGAAAGATTTGAACTGACACTCAAAATGATAGCTATCCTCAGAATAATGATGAAGGATATCAATATTGTTGCCGCGACAGCTTTGCAGGCTATTGACCCGATCGGAAGGGAAAAGGCTGTTAAGATCGGGGCCAATATCATTATGCCAAACATAACTCCCGGGAGATACAGGAGCAGCTATAAGTTATATGACAACAAGCCCTGCACGGATGACTCGGCAGAGGATTGCCAGAGCTGTCTCGAGGCAAGGGTAAGCCTAGTTGATACAGAGATTGTCTACGGTGAATGGGGTGATTCGAGACACTATGACAAACGGCGTAACGGTTTAACGGCCTAAAGGCTGGAAGGTTTAAAGACAAATGGTATGGGGTATGGGGTGCGGGGAAGAACTAATAATACCACAGGATCCGGGCAAGGGATATAAATAAGATTCCTCCTTTGAAGAACCTGCCCCGCTTCGGCGGGGGGGAGAGGGGGATGTTTTTTGATCAGAACACCATCTTTCTGATTACCACCTTCGGGATCTTCTGAAGATCCTTTTCGAGCAGATCCATCTGGATCTCATCGCCGATCAGTTCAATGATTATCAGTCCTGCCGGTTCGCCCAGAAATTCTTCATTAACACCGAGACGTGCGCGGATGACACAACCATATGATGTAAAGGTTTTCTGGAGGGCAGCTATAACATCATGTTCCTTCTTTTCGACAAGAATTCCAATTATTCTTAGTAATCCTTCATCCGAATTAAAATTGGCAAACGGTTTATTATCATCAAATGTCATTTCACTGACAGCAATCCCTCCAAGTCCTTTCAATTCACAATAGAGCTTTCCGGTCTCAGCGGGACTTCCTGTAAGATGAAGCAGTATATATGCTTCACGACTGCACATCTCATTTGTCAGCTCATGAAATCCAAGGCGTGTTGTGATAAGACTGGAGTACTTTGACAGGATACCCTGGGTAAGGCCAGCTTCTTTTATTCTATCGATAATCTTAATACCAAGAATCCTTATCATAATGTTAAAGATTATGTTCTTTTAATACATTTTTATTTTAGAAATATAAATCTCTTTCACCCTTCTTTATTCTTTCGATTTTCTCCCTTGTATTAACTGCCACACCTGGTTCCAGTTTCTGAATATTCTTATCAATCACTTTCCATCCTTTTTCGGCCACTTCTTCAGTAGCATAATCACATATATATTCCGACAGGGTAAGAATAGCATTCGGGGTACAGAATCTTTTAATAAATCCCGGTACCGAGAATTCCATAAAGTGCTCACCAGTTCTGCCCATCCTGTAACATGATGTACAGAATGAAGGAAGATAATCGCTGGTAAGAAGTTCATCTATGACATCTGAAAGGGATCTCGCATCGCTAACCTTGAATTGTTCACGATTAAGGTTCTGAACTTCATTCTTCGATTCAGAATATGATCCGATTTCAAGTTTTGTACCACCGTCAATCTGCGAAACGCCATACTGGATAACATCCTTTCTCACATCGGGAGCCTCCCTGGCTGTAAGGATCATACCTGTGTACGGAACAGCCAGACGGAGAATGGGCACCAGCTTTTTAAAATCCTCATCGCTGGTCTGATATTTATTACTTATATTCAAACTTAATGCATCCTTAATACGCGGAAAAGAAATAGTGTGAGGACCGACATTATAGCATGCCTCGAGATGATTTGTATGCCTGACAAGGCCAAGTACCTCGAAGCGCCAGTCATAAAGGCCGAACAGAGCTCCGATGCCAACATCATCAATGCCTGCTTCCTGTGCCCTGTCGAGTGCGGTAACCCTCCATTCATAGTCCCTTTTCTTACCTCCAAGATGGTACAATGAATATGCTTCCCTGTTATATGTTTCCTGGAATATCTGGTATGTCCCGATACCGGCTTCGCTGACTTTTCTGAAGCCTTCTATATCAAGAGGAGCAGCATTTATGTTCACTCTTCTGATTTCGCCGTGCCCCTTCTTTACACCATAAACTATTTTTACTGTATGAGCAATATAATCAGCTGAATAATCAGGATGTTCTCCATAAACAAGGATAAGCCTTTTCTGTCCATTATCTTCGAGAGCTTCAACTTCCTTAACAATTTCCTCATCATTTAAAGTTTTGCGAATGGCATCCTTGTTGGAGATCCTGAAACCGCAATACTGGCAATTATTAGTGCATTTGTTACCTACATACAGGGGAGCAAAAAGAACTATCCTGTTACCGTACACCTTTTCCTTCAGCTCACGTGCCCCGGCTCTGATCTCTTCAAAAAGGTCAGTTCCGACAGAATTTATCAGAACTGCAGTTTCTTCCAGTGTCAGCCGGTGCTTATCGAGCGATTTTGCAATTACTTCCCTTACCCTTACTTTATCAGGTTTTACAGTATTTATCAGGTTCCATATTTCATCAGGATCAATGAATGGGTTCATCCGTTTATCGGGAATACTCAATTTTTCAGGAGAAAAACGCATTTTTGTTCGATTAAAATTCAGGTGCAAAGATACAGAAAAACAGGCACACTGTAACCTGATATTAATCACGTGCAAGTACTTCCCCAGACAATTAAAAGTTGATTTACCTAACCCCTCCCGATAGCTATCGGGACCTTCCCCTTAAAATTAAGGGGAAGGGTGTAAATCAATGACATACTATAGTTCCACTCCTTACCTTAATTTTAAGGTAATGAGACGGAGGATGGGTTAGTTGACAAAAGAAGGGAGAAAAAAGGGAGTGAGTACATACCACCCCAAAGCAGAAAGTGGCAAAAGAATGTAATTACATTGTAATTACTCAGTAAATCAGCTCCGAAATTTCTGTTTTAGCAGCTTTAAGCCAGCGTGCAGAATCTGATTGGTCTGAAAGATTGACAGATCCATGGATCCTTTTATGGAAAAAAATTATTGAATCACGATTATATTTACCTGGATCTCCGTAAAAAAGATTTAATAAAACCTCTTTTTCTCTGTCTGATGTCTCATTTATTATTACCATACCTTTCGAATCGCTGTTATCTGTTTTAGAAGATATTGCGTAAATACCAGCAGCAGGTAAAAGCTTGCATTCTTCAGTCAGGGGAACTTTCGCCAGATTGATCTCATAAAAATTATTACGATATTGATACCTCTCAGGCTTCCCCATAACTATATAATAATGATCAAGATATGCATTTGCCTTTTGAATAAATCCTTCACTTATTGCCTGCCGGATCTTCGTAGAGCTAACCGTTTCGTGCATCACTTCCTGTTCAGGTATCTCTTCGGCTTCGAAATTGTATTTTTCGCGCATATCCCAAAGCTTCTTATAATCACCTTCCTGGTTAAAGCCGAAATGATGATTGAAACCAGCAACCACCACTCTGGCATTCAGAATTCCATGCAGGAAATCCCTCACAAACTGCTCGCTTGTGATTTTCGAAAAATCTTTTGTGAATTCAATTATAATAATATTATCGAGACCTGCCTTTCTGAGAAGTTCAAGTTTTTCTTCCTGCGAATTTATGAGTTTAAGATTTTTCCCTGCTGTTTCGGGATACAATACTTTCCTTGGATGAGGATCAAAAGTTATAAGTACAGATTCTCCATCGTACTTTTCAGCCAGCATTTTAAGCCTGTTAAGTATGGTTTTGTGACCGATATGCACACCATCAAACGACCCGGTTGTAACAACAGGATTCCGTATGCCTGAGGCTTCTTCAAAGTTTCTGAAGATCTTCATGCTTTACGCATCTTAAGGCTTAAGTTTGTTTCCCTTGACAAAATATGCTACTTTTTCAATCGAAGTAATCATATCGTATTCCTCAAGAAAAACACCTGAAGGAACATTAAGGGGAATCGTGGTGAAATTAAGGATCCCTTTAATTCCAAAACGCACTGCTTCCTCAGCTATTTCCCTGGCATAATCTGCCGGGACAGTCAGGATGGCGATCTGAATTTTGAGTTCATTCAATATCCTCTCCAGGTCGTTGTATGGATAGCATTTAACACCTGAGATGACCTTATTAATTTTCTGAGGATCGTTATCAAATGAAGCTACAAGATTAAGTTTTGATCGTTTGCCCTTGAAATATCCGGCAACAGCTCTTCCCAGGTTTCCTATACC
>Ga0326726_10002668_pt1 | contig 16342 bp, 12 predicted proteins | sample MHFenrmetagenome_2_FD_207603 | JGI IMG/M metagenome (GOLD analysis project Ga0326726, IMG submission 207603) | Lab enriched peat soil microbial communities from Michigan Hollow, Ithaca, NY, United States - MHF15MN | ecosystem: Environmental > Terrestrial > Soil > Wetlands > Peat | place: USA... | reverse complement strand
TAAGTCGTACCCGGTGCTCGTTCTGACGGCGCGTGACCGCTGGCAGGACAAAGTCGAGGTGCTGAAGCTCGGCGCCGACGACTACGTCGTGAAACCGTTCAACGTCGAAGAGCTGCTCGCGCGCGTTGATGCGCTGCTGCGGCGCGCGACCGGTTGGGCGCAGTCGGAGCTCGTGTGCGGGCCCATCGTGCTCGACACGCGCACACAGGAAGTGAAAGTCAAAGGCCAGAAGCTCGAGCTCACGAGTTTCGAGTACAAGCTGCTCGAGTACCTGATGCTGCACGCCGGCGAGGTGCTGTCGAAAACGCAGATCACGGAGGCGCTGTACGACGAGGACTTCGAGCGCGACAGCAACGTGATCGAGGTGTTCATCGGGCGGCTGCGGCGCAAGCTCGATCCCGACGACGAGTACAAGCCGATCGAGACTCTGCGCGGCCGTGGTTACCGCCTCGCGGTAGCCCGCGGCGCGCCGCCGTCCGGCTGAGGCGAACTCATGCCCCTGGTCCGGTCCCTTCGTGCGCGCGTCGTGCTGTGGGTGTGCGTCGCGCTGATCCCCTTGTTCGCCGCGACGATCGTCGGGCTCGACATCGCGTTTCGGAACAGCACGGACCGCGACCGGCGCGAGTTGCTCGATGTGCAGGTGCTCGGGCTCATCGCGCTCGCGGAGCCCGGCCCGAACGGAGAGCTGACGATGCCGGCCGACATCGATCCTCGCTTCGGGGTCGCGAACTCCGGTTTGTACGGGGCTTTGTATGACAGTAACGGCCGGGTGTTATGGCAGTCGCTGTCGCTGCTCGGCCGCGACTTTCCGACCGACGAGTTGGCAGCGCTTGGCGAGCGACGCTATGTGATGATCGACGTGCCCGGCTTTCCGCCGATCGAAGCGTTACTGATGGGAGTCACCTGGGAAGATCGGCCGACGCCGTACACGTTCGCGATCGGTGTGTCGCTCGAGCCGTACAATCAGCGGCAGGCCGCGTTTCGCGGTTATCTGATCGGGTGGTTCCTGGGCGTCACGCTGACGATGTTGCTCGTGGTCGGCAGTCTGCTGACATTCGTTTTGCGGCCGGTTCGCCGGCTCGAACGCCAAGTGCGCGAAGTCGAATCCGGCGACCGCGTGAAGCTGACGGGCAACTACCCGTCGGAGCTCGTGGGGCTTGCGGACAACCTGAACATACTGATCGATAGCGAACGGCGACGGCTCGTGCGCTACCGGAATACGCTCGACGACCTGGCGCACAGCTTGAAGACTCCGCTGGCGGCGATGCACGCCCTGCTCGCGGAGCAGCGCTCGCAGCCCGCGGAGGATCGCAGTGAGGCGCTGAACCGCGAGCTCGAGCGCATGGACCAACGTGTGTCGTACCAGCTGCGCAGAGCGCGTGCGAGCGGGGCCTCGGGGCTCGGCACCGAGCCCGTCGCCGTGGCGCCCGTCGTCGACGATCTGAAGCTGACTCTCGACAAGGTGTACCGCGACAAACGGGTTGCGTGTAGCGTCTTCGTTGCACCCGGGGCATCGTTTCGCGGCGACCCGGGAGACCTGACGGAGATCCTCGGCAACCTCATGGACAACGCCTATAAGTATTGCGCGGGTCGCGTGCGCGTGAAGGCCGAGTCGACGCCGGAGCGGCTCGCGATCACGGTAGCCGACGACGGCAAGGGCATCGGCGACGAGTTCGCCGCGCAGCTGTTCCAACGCGGCAAGCGTGCGGACGAGTCGGTGCCGGGGCAGGGCATCGGTCTCGCCGTCGTGCGCGAGACTGTCGAGCTGTACCGGGGCTCGCTCAGCGTCGGCAAATCCGATCTCGGCGGCGCGGAGCTACGAGTCGAGCTGTCCCGCGCCGGCGTGTTATGACCGACGCGGCGGATGCCGCGCTCGCAGCGCGCCGAGCGGCGAAATACAAGTTGAGCTATCCCGAAGCGCTGCCGATTTCGGCTGCGCGCGAAGATTTGCTGGCGGCGATTCGAGCGCATCGCGTCGTCGTGGTCTGTGGCGACACCGGCAGCGGCAAGACCACGCAGCTGCCGAAGTTCTTGCTCGAAGCCGGTTGCGGCGTGCTCGGAATGATCGGGCACACGCAGCCGCGCCGCATCGCGGCGCAGGCCGCCGCGACGCGGCTCGCGGCCGAGCTCGAAGTGCCGCTTGGCGAGACCGTGGGTCTCACCGTGCGGTTCACGGACCGGACCGGGCCGCGCACGCTCGTGAAGGTCATGACGGACGGCATCCTGCTGAACGAGATCCGCACGGACCGCAAGCTCGAAGCGTACGACGCGTTGATCGTCGACGAAGCGCACGAGCGCAGCCTGAACATCGATTTCATTCTGGGATACCTGCATAGCATCGGGCGGCAGAGACCGGATCTCAAAATCATCATCACGTCGGCCACGATCGACCCCGAACGCTTCTCGAAGCATTTCGACGACGCGCCGATCGTGCGCGTGGCCGGCCGCAGCTTTCCCGTCAGCGTGCGTTACCGGCCGCGCGAGGAGGATCAGGATCTCGCGGGCGCGGTGACGACCGCCGCGCGCGAGCTCGCGGCCGAGCGCGTCGACGGGCCGGTGCGCGACATGCTCGTGTTCCTGCCGGGCGAGCGTTGGATCCATGACGCGGAGCACGCGCTCGGCCGCTACGGCCCGAAGGGCTACGAGGTGCTGCCCCTGTACGCGCGGCTCACGAGTGCGCGGCAGCGCCGCATTCTCGAGCCCGGCAAGGCGCCGCGCATCGTGCTCGCGACGAACATCGCGGAGACGTCGTTGACGGTGCCGCGCATCCGCTACGTGATCGACTCGGGACTCGCGCGCGTGAGCCGCTATGGCACGCGCCACCGCGTGCAGAGCCTAGGCGTGGAACCGATCGCGCAGGCCAACGCCGTGCAACGCGCCGGCCGCTGCGGCCGGCTCGCGCCCGGCGTGTGCGTGCGGCTGTACTCCGAGGAGGATTTTGCGGAACGGCCCGCATACACGGAGCCGGAGATACTGCGCACGGGTCTCGCCGGCGTGCTGCTGCGGCTCGAGGCGCTGCACCTGGGGCCGGTCGACGAGTTTCCGTTCATCGACGCGCCGCCGGCCAAAGCCGTCAGCGACGCCTACCAGCTGCTGCATCTGCTCGGCGCGCTCGATGAGGAGCGCAAGCTCACGGCCGACGGCGAGGTCATGGCGCGGCTGCCGGCCGACCCGCGCGTCGCACGCCTGCTCGTGATCGCGAACCGCAATGGTGCGCTGCGCGAAGGTCTCGTGATCGCCGCGGCGCTCTCCGTGGTAGATCCGCGCGAGTACGGCCTCGACGCAGACGCTGCGCGCCGCAAACACGAGACGTTCGCCGACGCTCGTTCGGAGTTCACGACCTACCTGAATCTCTGGAACGCGTATCGACGCGAGCGGCGCAACGGGGAGCGCTCGCTGCGTGCGTGGTGCCGCGACCAGTACCTTTCCGCCGCGCGCCTGCGAGAGTGGCACGACGTACACGGCCAGCTACACGAGCTCGTGCAGGGCTTGGGTTGGCGCACGCGGCACGAAGACGCCGACTACCGCGCGGTCCACCAGGCCGTGCTCGCGGCGTTCATCGACTTCATCGCCGAGCACGACGACGGTGTTGTGTACCGCGGTATGCGTGACTCACGCGCGCAGCTGTTCGCGAGCACGCCGCTCGCGAAGAAGCGGCCACGCTGGGTCGTGGCGGCCGAGCGCGTCGCGACGGAGCGCCAGTACTTGCGTACGGTCGCGCAGATCAATCCGCGCTGGGCGCTGCATGTCGCGCCGCACCTCGTCCGGTACGAGTATCACGATCCGCTGTGGAACGCCGAGCGCGGCCAGGTCACGGCGCGCGAGGTCGTGACATTGTTCGGGCTGACGCTCGCGAGCGAGCGGCGCGTGGACTACGGGCGCGTCGAGCCCGCCGAGGCGCGGCGAATGTTCATCGCCGACGCGCTCGCGGCCGACCAGGCGGGCTTCGGCGCCGACGAGCCCAAGTTCCTCGCGGCGAATCGTGCGTGGAAGCGCAGCGTGCTCGACTGGGAAGCGCGGTTGCGCAAGCGCGATCTCTACGTCGGCGAAGCAGGTGTCGCTGCGTTCTACGACGAGCGCCTGCCGCCCGAGGTGCACGACCGAGCGAGTCTCGCGGCGTGGTGTGCTGCCGGTCACGCGGCGACACTGCAAATGAAGGCGAGCGACATCGCGAGCCGGGATCTCGCCGAGCTGCCGGCCGAGCGCTATCCGCAGGAGCTGGATCTCGCGGGCCAGCGGCTCCCCCTCACGTACGTGTTCGAGCCGGACGCCGATCACGACGGCATCACGGTGGGCGTGCCGCGCGCATTGCTCGGCGCGATTCGTCCCGAGCAGCTCGACTGGCTCGTGCCGGGCTGGCTGCCGGAGAAGATCCTCGCGCTCTTGCGCGCGTTGCCGAAGGAACAGCGCAAGCCACTGGTGCCGATGCCCGACACGGTGAACGCGGTGCTCGCGGCACTGGCGGGCAGCGTCGGCCGGCAGCCGATGACGATCGCCCTTTGCGAAGCACTGCGCGAAACGCGCGGCGTGCGGCTGACGCCCGCGGCGTTCGACGAGCGCGCGCTCGCGCCGCATCTCACGATGCGCATCGACGTGCTCGATGCGGACGGCAGCGTGCGCGCGGCAGGTCGCGATTTGCGGGCGCTGCAACGCCAGGCGCGCGCCGCGCAGGCGCCGGAGGTCGCGCCGGCGCGCGCGGCCGAGCCGGGTCAGTGGCAGCGTAGCGGGCTCACGCAGTGGGACTTCGGCGACCTGCCGGCGTCCGCGCTCGTGGCGCAGCGACCGCGCGATCTCGTGCTGTATCCCGCGCTCGTCGACGTCGATGGCCGTGTCGACATGAAGTTGTTGCCGCCCGGCCCGGCGGCCGTCGCTCAGCACCGCGCCGGCGTGCGGCGTTTGCTGATGAAGGCGCTGCCGCAGCAGGTCGCGCTCGTGCGCGAGCGCACGCTCGCCGAGCGCGAGCTCGTGCTCGGCTTTCACGGCATCGGTGCCACGGGCACGCTCGTCGACGACGTGTTGTGCGCGGCGGCCGAGCAGGCGTTCGCGCTCGACCCGCCGATTCGGACGCAGGCGGCATTCGATGCCGCGCTGCGCAAAGGGCGCAGCGAGCTCGTCGCGGCCGCCGACGGGCTGCGCACGCTGCTAGCGGAGGTGCTGCCGCTGCACCGCAAGTTGCGGCGCGATCTCGAATCAGCCGACGCGCGCTCCGAGGCCGTGCGCAACGACATCGCGCTACAGCTCGATGCACTGATTGCCCCGGGCTTCCTGACGGCGACGCCGGCCGAGTGGCGCCGCCATCTGCCGCGCTATTTGAGAGCCGCGGAGGCGCGCTGGGGCAAACGCGGCCAGCGCCAGGAACGCGAGCTCGCGGCGCAGGTGCATGCGGCGGCCGCGCCACTCGAGCATTGGCGCTCGAGCGTACCCGAAGGGTGGCCCTGGCCGAACGCGATGGTCGAGTACCGCTGGCTGCTCGAGGAGCTGCGCGTGTCGTTGTTCGCGCAGGCACTCGGCACGGTGCGCCCGGTATCGACGAAACGCCTCGAGCAATTTTGGCAACGCGCCGTGGCGGGAGAGGACGCAACCCGCGAGGAATCGGCTGCGCGGCGGTGAGCGCAGAGACGCTTACGGTGGCAACGTGTAGCGCCGCACGGCGCGTTCCGTGATCACGAGCAACGCGAGCGCGCCGACGACGGCACACGCAATGCGTAACGCTACCGGCAAAGGCGCGAGCGGCGGCGCCACGCCGAGCAGGCGCCACGAGCCGACCGTCGCGGCCGCGAGACCGGCAATCGCCGCGGCGCCAAACGTCGGTCGCAGGAACTCGAGATTCAACAGCAGCACGCCGAGCGCGATCAGCACGAGCCCCGCCGCGTCGGGCGGCGCGTGCAGGTAGCCGAGTGCGGCGAGCGTGCCGGCAGTGGTGCCGGCGAACGCGATGACGAAGCGTGGCACGTAGAGGGCGTACGATAGACCGCCGATCGCAACCACGAGCCACGCATACGCGCCGGCTGGTGGGCTCACGACGGCGATCGCGAACGGCATGACGGCTCCGAACGTTCGATGCGACGCATGCACGCTAGCCGTCGCCAGCCCGTCGAGACGAGCGACATTTCGGCCTGTTTCGCCGGGTTTCTTTGGTCGTGCCCGGAGCTCGCGGGTATAGTGACGCTCGAAACAAAGCCTCGAGCCACCGATGACGCAAGCACGCATTCCGACCGATTGGCACCCTGCGAGTTGGCAGAGTCGGCCTGCCGCGCAGCAGCCGACGTATCGCGATCGTGCACATCTCGAAACGGTGCTCGCGCAACTGTCGCAGTTGCCGCCGCTCGTGACGACGTGGGAGGTCGAGAACCTGAAGTCGAAGCTCGCTGCCGCGCAGCGCGGCGAGGCGTTCCTGCTCCAGGGCGGCGACTGCGCCGAGAACTTCGAGGAAACCACGTCCGACAACGTGGTGCAGAAGCTCAAGATCCTGCTGCAGATGTCGCTCGTGATGCTGGTCGGCTTGAAGAAGCCGATCATCCGCGTCGGCCGCATGGCGGGCCAGTACGCGAAGCCGCGTAGCGCCGACTACGAGACCAAGGACGGCGTGTCGCTGCCGAGTTATCGCGGGGACATCATCAACCGGCCCGCGTTCACGGCCGCCGATCGCGAGCCCGATCCCACGTTGATGTTGCGCGGTTACGAGCGAGCAGCACTGACCCTGAACTTCGTGCGCTCACTGATCGACGGCGGTTTCGCGGATCTGCATCACCCCGAGAACTGGGACCTGGCGTTCGTCGGCGAGTCGGCCGCAGCGGCCGACTATCACGCGCTCGTGCAGTCGGTGTCCGACTCGCTCGGGTTCTTCGAGGCGATGACCGGCGAGCCGCTGCACAGCACGCATCGCGTCGAGTTCTACACGTCGCACGAGGGGTTGCATCTGCCGTACGAGCAGGCGCAGACGCGGTTCCTGAAGCACCGTGGCCGCTGGTACAACCTGACGACACACTACCCGTGGATCGGTATGCGCACGGCGGACATCGCCGGCGCGCACATCGAGTATTTCCGCGGCATCGCGAACCCGATGGGCGTGAAGATTGGCACGAGCGTCAGCGACGAGCAGCTGCAACAGCTCGTGCACGTGCTGAACCCGAACAACGAGCCCGGGCGGCTCACGCTCATCACGCGTTTCGGCGCGAAGCACGTCGAGGCTCACCTGCCGCGCGTCATCAAGGCCGTGCGCGCGACAGGCGGGAGCGTGCTGTGGGTCTGCGACCCGATGCACGGCAATACCGAGACCACGGCCGAGGGCTACAAGACACGCCGCTTCGACAATATTCGCGCCGAGGTGCGGTCCGCGTTCCGGATTCACCAGGAGCAGGGCAGCTACCTAGGCGGCGTGCACCTCGAGCTCACGGGCGAGAACGTGACCGAATGCATAGGCGGTGCGCGCGGGCTCAAAGAGTCCGACCTCGCGCGCGCGTACAAGTCGCAAGTCGATCCGCGCCTGAACTACGAGCAGGCCATGGAGATCGCGATGCTGATCGCCGGCCGGCTGCACACCCAAGACTGACCGCCGCCGTGAGCGCTACCGCGACAGAGCCGGCCGAGCGTGATGCCGGGGCCACGCCCACGTCGTTCGATCCTTCGACCGTGCTCGCGCACCTGACCCACAAGCCCGGTGTATACCGCATGCTCGACGCGCGCGGCGAGGTCGTCTACGTCGGCAAGGCGCGAGATCTGAAACGCCGCGTGACGAGCTATTTCCAGGGCAGTCGCGCGCACGACGCAAAGACCATTGCGATGGTCCGCAGCATCGCCGGTCTCGAGGTCACGGTCACGCGCACGGAAGTCGAAGCACTGATGCTCGAGTACAACCTCATCAAGCAGCATCGGCCGCGCTTCAACGTGGTGCTGCGCGACGACAAGAGCTATCCCTACATCCGGCTCGACATGGAGCATCGGTACCCGCGGCTCGCTTTCTATCGCGGGCCGCGCACGTCCAAAGCGCGGTTGTTTGGCCCGTATCCGAACGCGGGGGCCGTGCGCGAGACGCTGAATCAGCTCCAGAAGCTGTTCCAGCTGCGCCAGTGCGAGGACAGCTTCTTCGAGAATCGCAGTCGGCCGTGCCTCCAGCACCAGATCGAGCGGTGCAGCGGGCCGTGCGTCGGGCTGATCAGCCCCGAAGACTATGCGCGAGACCTCGAGCACGCCGTGCTGTTCCTGCAAGGTCGCAGCGACGTCGTCACCGCACGGCTCGCCGAGCGCATGGAGCAGGCGTCGACTGCCCTGGCGTTCGAGCGTGCAGCGCAATACCGCGACCAGCTGGCGAAGCTCAAGAACGTGCAGTCTCAGCAGATCGTGGCGCGCGCGACCGGCGATTTCGACGCCGTGGGGCTTGCGGAAGACCACGGCATCCATTGCGTGGCCGTGATGTTCTTCCGCGGCGGTCGGTCTCTCGGTAGCCGCAACTTCTTTCCGAAGGTGGCGCGCGGCGCCGACGAGGACGAGATCATCCGCGCGTTCTTGCTGCAGTACTACGCGGGCCGCGAGGCGCCGAAGGAGATCCTCGCGAGCCGAACCGTGCCCGAGGCTGCCACGCTCGCGCAGCTGCTGTCGGAACAGTCCGGCCACAAGGTTGCGATCAAGTCGAGCGTTCGCGGCGACCGTGCGCGCTGGGTCGAGATGGCGGTCACGAACGCGCGCCACGGCGCGGAGCTGCGATACCAGTCGAGCGCGTCGTTCGACCGACAGCTCGAGGCGCTGGCGGACGCACTCGATCTCGGCGAGCCACCGGCGCGGCTCGAGTGCTTCGACGTGAGCCACACGGGCGGCGAGGCCACGGTAGCGTCGTGCGTGGTGTTCGGCCCCGAAGGGCCGCTGAAGTCCGACTACCGGCGGTTCAACGTCAACGACGTGAAGCCGGGTGACGACTATGGCGCCATGGAGCAGGTGCTGCGGCGGCGCTATGCGCGTGTGCAGCAGGGCGAGGTGCCGCTGCCCGACGTGCTGTTCATCGACGGCGGCCCGGGCCAGCTCGCGCAGGCCGTCAAAGTCATGGACGACCTGCAGATCCAGGGTCTCAGGATCGTGGGCGTGGCCAAGGGCCTGGACCGCAAGCCGGGGCGGGAGAGCCTGTATCTGCCCGACCGCGCCGAGCCGCTGCGTTTGCCTGCAAGCTCGCCGGCATTACACTTGATCCAGCAGCTGCGCGACGAGGCGCACCGATTTGCGATCACGGGCCATCGCGCGCGGCGGCAGAAGGCGCGCACGCGGTCGCCGCTCGAGAACATTCCGGGCTTGGGGCCGAAGAAACGGCGCGAGCTCCTGAAACAGTTCGGCGGACTGCAGGCCTTGACGCGGGCAGGCATCGACGACCTTACGCGGGTGAAAGGGATTTCGGCGCAACTCGCCGCAGCGATTTATGAGCACTTCCATGCGGACTGAGGGCTGACGCGTATGCGGTTCAACGTGCCGAACGCGCTCACGTGGTTCCGGATCATCGCGATTCCGCTGATCGTGGTCGTGTTCTATTGGCCGGCGCCGTGGGCGCGGCCGGCCGCCGGGCTCCTGTTCGGGCTCGCCGGCATCACGGACTACCTGGACGGCTACCTGGCGCGCAGGCTCAAGCAGACCTCCAATTTCGGCGCGTTCCTGGATCCCGTCGCGGACAAGCTGATCGTGGCGACCGCGCTCGTGCTGCTTGTGGAAGCCGATCCGCGCCCGGTACTCGCGATCGCGGCCGCGATCATCATCGGTCGCGAGATCACGGTGTCGGCGCTGCGCGAGTGGATGTCGCAGATCGGTGCGCGGGCGCACGTGGCCGTCAGCTGGTTCGGCAAATGGAAGACCGCGTCCCAGATCGTCGGCATCGGCCTCATGCTGTACCGGGAGCCGGTGCTCGGCCAGTCGATGTACCAGCTCGGCGAGTGGCTGCTGTACGCGGCCGTGGCGCTGACGTTGTGGTCGATGATCGATTACCTGCGGGCCGCAGGGCCCGCCATGCGGGCCAACGACTAGTGTGAAGTCTGCCGTTGCTGCTGGGCGGGGCGCTTCGGTAGAATGCTGACTCTTACGCGGGAATAGCTCAGTTGGTAGAGCACGACCTTGCCAAGGTCGGGGTCGCGAGTTCGAGTCTCGTTTCCCGCTCCAAAAAACCCAGCAACGGCGCGGCCTCCAGAAGGTCGCGCCGTTCGCTGTCGGGGGCCGGATGAAAAACGGCTGAAAACCCCCCACAAGAAAAATGCGCGGTGTCCGCCATGGCATCGAAGCAAAAACATCGAGCCAAACGCGCAAACGCTCCAGCGCAGGCACCACGCGCCAAACTGTCCAGCGCCGTCGCCATGAGCAGCCCACAAGCCGGCTCGTGGAACGTGAAAACACTCGGCCATCCGTTCGACATCGGCGATATGCGGGAACTCTTGCAGGAGCCTGTGCAGAAACTGCCGCGCGATCCGTCGCACGTCGTCCTCGTCGAAACCTCGCCCGGCGACGTGCGCCTCCGCTCGAGACCGTGCGTGCACGGCCGGGCAATGGAGCCGGATGCCGGAGGTCGAGCTCAGCAACTATTGCGGGTCAGAGCGGTCGAGGAAATGCGTCCAGCCCTCGGACTTGAAACTGAGCGGCCGGCCCATGTTGTCGCGTACCACCACATCAGGCTGGGCCTCGTCCGACAACGCCATCATGCAACCGATCGGCGCTATCGGCGTATCGAACAATCGTGACAGTACGCCGATCCGGGCCGCTGCTGCCGGAGGCGCGGTGAACAGAACTTCGTAGTCGTCTCCGCCCGTCAACGCGGTCGCGAGGCGTTGGGGGTCGTTGTCTATGGCGACGCGGGCTGCGGCCGACAGTGGGACCGCGCTAGCTTCGATCACTGCAGAGAGGCGCGATACCGTGCAGATGTGCCGAAGATCCGCCACCAGCCCATCCGAGACATCGAGCGCTGCGGTCGCAATGCCGATGAGTTGTGGGCCAAGGGGGACGCGCGGCTGGGGCAAACGATGGCGATCGACCAGAAACGCGGCCGAGGCCGCATCGAGTGAGGGCAGCTCAGCGCGCAATACCGAAAGCCCGAGCGCGGCGTCGCCGATCGTCCCCGTGATGAAGACGGTGTCGCCGGGTCGCGCGCCGCCACGCCGGACGATTCGGCCGATCGGCGCCTCGCCTATTGCGGTGACCGCGATCGTGATCGGGCCTGATGTCGAGCTCATGTCGCCGCCGATCAAGTGGATGCCATATTCGGCCTGGTCGTGAGCGAGGCCGGACGCGAAATCCGCGATCCACGCCTCGTCGACTGTGTTCGGCAATACGAGGTCTAGCAGGTAGGTACGCGGGGCCGCGCCCTTGGCAGCGAGATCGGACAGGTTGACGCGCAGTGCCTTACGCGCGACGAGATGGGCTGGCTCGTCGGGCGGAAAATCGATGCCAGCAACGATGACATCCGTCTTCACGGCAAGCTCGTTGCCGGATGCCGGGGCGATCAAAGCTACGTCGTCGAGCAAGCCATAGGCACCGGGAAACCCGCGCGCGAGCGGCGCGAAGTATCGCGCGATCAGCTCGAACTCGTTTGGCATGATTGCAGCGATGCGATCACACGAGCGTACTTGCCATGCCTGAACGGAACGAGGACGTCGACTTCGGCGCGGCCGGCTCGGGAAGACCGTCGGGCGGCTGTCACTTCACGCGGCGGCTACGCGTCGAGCGCTCGCCCGGCAGATCGCGGCGAGCGTGTCACCGATTTCCGTTTCTGTGATCTGCGGCGACTTCGTGGTGCGTTCGCGCGCAGCTTCTCGAGCGAGATCCGCGAGCGAGATCATGCCTATCAGACGGTCGTCGTCGTCGACGACCGGCAATCTGCGGATCTGCGCTTCGCGCATGATCTTCTCCGCGTCCTCGATCGCGTCCGTCGGGCGGCAGGTGCGAGGGTTCCTGGCCATCGCTTCCGAGACGGGCAGGTCGCACAGCGGTTTCAGATGGAACATCCCGCACATCGCGATGTCGCGGTCGGTGATCATGCCGACCGTTCTCGACGCGTCGTTGTCGCTGCACACGGGGAGGCTGCCGCAATCGTGGTCCCACATCAGCTGTGCGGCGCGCTCGAGCGTGTCGTCGGGGCGGCATGATCGCACTTGTTTCGTCATCAGTTGTTCGACGCGCATGCTATCCCCTCGTGTTGACTTTGAGGGGTCATTCTCGTGCGAACGGAGCATGCACGCGTATACGTAAGAACGCGTATGAACCGCCCGCGCGGCGCTCGGGCGGATCCGGCTCGTGGGTGCGCCGGTAATTTCCGGTATCGTGCGCGACTGCTGCCTCGCGGGCACTGGGTCGGGTCCGACGAGCGTGGAGGCCACAATGACAGATAAGCTCATTAGACCGTTCCTCATTCAGCAGCGCGTCGCGTACTTTTCGATGGAGATCGCGCTGCGCAGCGAGATTCCGACCTACAGCGGCGGCCTAGGCGTGCTTGCCGGCGACACGCTGCGTTCCGCCGCGGATCTCCGCATCCCGCTCGTCGGTGTCACACTCGTGAGCCGCGAAGGCTACTTTCGCCAGAGCATCGACGCGGCCGGAAGGCAGATCGAGGCGCCTGATCCGTGGAGGCCCGGAGCCTGGGCCGAGCCGCTGCCTGCCAAGGTCTCGTTGACGATCGACGGCCGCGAGGTCTGGGTCGGCGGCTGGCTCTACGTCGTCGAGGGGATCGGCGGCAGGCAGCCGGTCGTGTTGCTCGACACGGACCTTGCCGAGAACGACCCGCGCGACCGGTTGCTCACGCATCATCTGTACGGCGGAGACCAGACTTACCGCTTGAGCCAGGAAATCGCGCTCGGCATCGGCGGCGTGCGGATGCTCGAGGCGCTCGGCTTCGACATCCTCGCGTACCACCTGAACGAAGGTCATTCGGCGTTTCTGACGCTACAGCTGCTGCGGCGCGCCGAGTACGAGCCGGACGTGCTGCGTTCCGGCGAATCGCCGTACGACGTGCCGAGGGTCCGAAAGAGGTGCCATTTCACGACGCATACGCCGGTCGAGTCCGGCCACGATCAGTTTCCCTACGACCTCGTGCAACGCGTGCTCGGCGATTTCGTCGACTATCCGACGCTGCGCGGCCTCGCCGGCGAGAAAGAGCTCAATACGACGCGCCTCGCGCTCAACATGAGCGAGCATGTCAACGGCGTCGCGAACCGCCACGCCGAGACGGCGCAGCGCCTCTATCCCGAGTATCGCGTGAGCGCGATTACGAACGGCATTCACCCGTCGACGTGGGCAAGCCCAGCGTTCGCGCATCTTTACGACGCGCACGTCGCCGGTTGGCGTCTCGAGCCCGAGCGGCTCATGCGCGCCGAGGTCGCGCTCGCCGACGATGACGTTTGGCGCTGCCACACCGAGGCGAAACGCGCGCTGATCGAGCACGTGCGCGTGGCCACCGGCGTCGCACTGGACCCCGACCTGCCTTTGATTGGTTACGCGCGTCGCATGACGCAATACAAGCGGCCCGAGCTGTTTTTCGAAGACGTCGAACGCTTGAAATCGATCGCGGCGCGGCAACCGTTTCAGGCGGTGTTCGCCGGCAAGGCGCACCCGCAGGATCACGGCGGCAAGGAAGCGATCGAGCACCTGCACCAATGGATGCGGATGCTCGCGGGCTCGGTTCGCATCGCGTTCCTGCCGGACTATTCGATGGCGACAGCGTTCGCGATGGTGTCGGGCGCCGACATCTGGCTGAACACGCCGCAGCCGCCGCTCGAGGCATCCGGCACGAGCGGCATGAAAGCGGCGCTCAACGGCGTGCCGAACCTGAGCGTGCTCGATGGTTGGTGGGTCGACGGACACATCGAGGGCGTCACGGGTTGGGCGATCGGCAACGGGGACGCCGGAGGCTCGGATGCGCTCGCGCTCTACGACAAGCTCGAGCGCGTCGTGCTGCCGCTCTACGCGACGCGTGACGGTTGGATCAAGATCATGAAGGGAGCGATCGCGCGCAACGCGTCGCTGTTTCACAGCCATCGAATGATGCGCCGTTACGCGGCCGACGCGTATTTCGGCTGACCGGTGCCGCGTGCTGTCGCAAGCGCGTAGATTCACGATCCCCGGGGAGTCGACGGCAAGTCTAGCGAGTAGAAGACCTGGTGAGTGTCGTCGGGATCCGGGTACTCGCTGAAGCCGACGCCGCGCGCGAGTCTGCGCATTCGGTCATTGTCGATCGCATCCTTCGTGTAGAGACGTTGGACGCCATGCGCGCGGGCATAGTCGATCAGATGCCCCAGCAGGATCTTGCCCAGCCCTCGATGCTGCCAAGCGTCGGCGACCGCGACCGAGATCTCGGCGCCCGTGACCGGATCGGCTCGGGCGTAACGGCAGACGCCGACCTGCTCGCGCGCCTCGCCCGTCCCGCGATCCAGGCCGAGCGCGATGTATGCCATGTCGTGCGCGTAGTCGGGATCGCAGAGCCGGCGGAGCGCCGTCTGGCTCAATTGCGCGACGCCGCCGAGAAAAAGATAGTGCTTGCTCGGCGGCGACAGCTTTTCGATGAACTCCGCGTTACGTGCGACGTCGCTCGGCCGAATCGGACGGATCAGCACGTGCCGGCCGTCCGGCAGCGTTTCCAGCCAGCGTTCACGTCCCTCGAGGTCCGGCGGCGGTGCCACGACCTCGGAGCAGAGGCTGTGGCGGCAGAGGATTTCGAGCAGCTTCTCGCCTGCGATGATCGCCGGATCGTATTCGATGGTCACGCAGTGATCGCCTGGCCCGTCGAGCACCCCGGTGATCCCGCGCTCCGCGAGCAGGCCGCGCCGGATGAAGCCGCGGTCGACACTACCGAAATCTTCGAGCAGCGTGGCTTCGATCGTTCTCACGACTGGGTTCGGTTCGGAGCGCGCAGCGCATTCACGGCTGGTTTCCTACGACCGCTAGTGCTGCGTCTTCTGTCCGATGCGCCGAGTGGTCTCGGCGATTTCGTCCCAGATCTTCTCGGCGCGCTGCCGCACTTCTTGGCCGACCTGCTCGCCCTGGACCCGAATCTCATCGAGCTTCGGTTTCAACGTGTCGCGCAGCTTCGCCAGCTTCTCGAGGTCTTGCTGCCATTCGGCGCGCGCCTCCTTTGCGAGCCTGCCGGCCTTTTTCTTGAGCGACGTGAGCTGCTTGTCAACGATGATGAGCCCTTCGTCGAGCCGTTCGACGAAACGTTCGATGTCGCGCCTCCGCAAGCGTCGATCGACTTCGGCTTCCGCCTCGAGCCAGTCATGGAACTCTTCGCCGCCACTGAACCCGCGCTTCTCGGCCCTATAGTAGGCCGCTTCTGCGATCATCTGCCGGCGTTGCATCGGGCTAGTCGTGTTTTTCGAGATGGCCATTGTCTGTACCTCTGGGGCGACTCGGTGTTCTGCGTGGCGAGATTTTCCGCGAGTGGCCCCTCGCCAGACATAAGTAGAAGCGCGTACGCCATGTCCAACGGGGGCGGGGATCACGTGCAAGACCCAATGGCGCGATGGCCTAGCTGCCAGAAGGACCGTGTTTCGCGGACAGCCTTCCCGTACCGGAACGGCACGGGAAGGCGGGTGTACGACTGCGGGTGTCCCTAGCGGCCCGCCCAGTACGGCTTCGGCACGAGCTTGACGCCTGTCAGTAGCGTCGGCGTGCCGCCGCCGGCCTTCAGCCCCACCGTGTGCGCGGCGGTGTCGATCGCGACCTCGGCCGCCAGCGATAGCGTACCGCTGCCGTTGCCCTTGCCGTCGAGCTTGAGCTCGAGCACGCCGTACGGCAGCCGCGGCGGGGCGGTGCCGCTCGTGAGCGTCCACGGCTTGAAGCTGTAGGAATCGAGAGGCTTGGTCGTGACCAACGTGATGTGCTGCGTGCCGTCGGCGTCCGTTACCCGGTGCGCGTACTTGACCGAGTGCCCGACCGCGCTGCCGCTCTGCCACACGGCGCCGACACTCGGTAGCTTGTCGAGGGCCTTCGCGAGCTCGTTCTCTTCGCCGAGCGCGCCGACGACGGCTTCGCGGCCCGCAGCGTCCGACCACTTCAGGATCTCGATCTTCAGTGTGATACCCGTCGCCGAGACGCCCGTCAGCGTGGCTTCGTAGGTTTCGGGCGCAGGCTTCTGGGCAAAGGCCGCGGGTGCGAGCAGCAAGGCGGCCAGGCCGCCGGTGGCGAAGAGGGTTACAGCCAGTCGTCGCAGCGGACGGTTCAGGCGCGCGTCACGCGCCCGAGGACTTGGCAATGGGTGCAGATCGGTCACGTTGATACTCCCTAGTTCCAAGCCCCACGTGGGGCCCGTAGCCGAAAAACTAGGATGGCGTCGCGCGACTTTCAAGAGTGCGCGGCCAACATGGACGGATTGTCATGTTCAGTGCGTTTTCTT
>Ga0326726_10002667_pt1 | contig 16345 bp, 15 predicted proteins | sample MHFenrmetagenome_2_FD_207603 | JGI IMG/M metagenome (GOLD analysis project Ga0326726, IMG submission 207603) | Lab enriched peat soil microbial communities from Michigan Hollow, Ithaca, NY, United States - MHF15MN | ecosystem: Environmental > Terrestrial > Soil > Wetlands > Peat | place: USA... | reverse complement strand
CTTCAGCGCGACCACGATCGCATCCGCCTCCGGCAGCGGCTCGCCCGCCGCGGGCACGCCGATCACCTGCACCGTGCGCATGCCCTGGCGCACCAGCGTGTTGGCGAGATCGGTGGCGCCCGTCAGGTCATCGGCGATGCAGCCGAGGAGCAGCGCCACCGTTGGACTACTTCCGCGCCGGCGAGAGCCGGGCCACGGCGTAGGGCCCGAGTTTCACGCTGCCGGCGCTGCGGAGCTTCTTGCCGGGCTTCTCGAGCCAGAGGGGATCGGCCGCCGCCGCCTGGAAACTGTCCTCGTCCAGCAGATGCAGCGCCATCGCCGCCTTGCCGAGGCCGCCGATCTTCACGCTCTGCTCGCTTCCGGTGAGATTGGCGAGCCACAGCACCGGACCCTTCGTGTCGCGATAGGCGAGGCAGCCGATCGTCGAGGGATCGCCGGATTTCGCCGCCATCAGCTTGTGGCCGAGCGCGCGACCGAGGCCGGCAATCACGTGGTAGAGCGGATAGACCGCCGGCCCCTTGAGATCGTCGAAATAGGGCTGCGGATAATCGGTCTTGCGATAGATGATGCCGGCCGGCCCAGTGGGGGCCGCCATGGTTACGGTCTCGATACCCCCATAGGCAAAGGCCGCGACGTAGCCGAGCGTCCAGGCGGCGCCGAAGAGGCCGCGCTGGCGCGGGTCCGTCCTGGCGAGGCACACGCGCTGGTTGTTGGGGTTGGGCGCCGCCGACGCGCCATAGGGATTGTCGCGCGCCGGGATGGCGCTCGGGCCGACGCGGTAGGACGTGCGGCCGATGAAGGAGCGGGTCGACTGGATGACATAGGGCAAGGATTCCAGCGTCTCCATCACCGAAATGTCGTCGGCGGCATGCACGATCGGGCAGGTCGTGTGGGTGACGAAATCGAGCAGGTCGGCCGGCGGCCGCTTGCGGTTCAGCTCCGTGAAGAAGGAGAACATGCCGCCGCCGAGCGGGATGCCCGGAAAGGCCGCGCGCGCCGCCCGATAGATGTCGGCCAGCTCCGGCACCCGCGGTCCGCGGCTGCCCGGCAGCACGCCCTTCAAGTCGGCGGCCGGCGACACCACGATCGCGGCCGGCACGATGCCGCTGTCGTTGACGTCGCGGGCGATACGGCTGAGCTCGATCTCCGGCGCCTGCTGCCCCGGCAGAATGACCTCGAGCACCACGTCGGCGCCCGTGGCGTCGGCCAGCCGGCGATAGCGCCGCAGCACGCTCAGGCCGTTGCCCTGGCGGCCATCGACCTGGCACACGAGGATCTGCGGCTCCGCCGTCTTGATGGGCTCGGCGGCGACGATGGCGGCATCGGCCTCATCGGGGCCGACGCCCAGGCCGATCTTCGGCAGGCCGAGGCTGCCGGCGCGGCCGACATCGACCGCGACCGCCTTGGCGCCCGCCGCCGCCTTCGCCTTCGGCAGCTTGCCGGCAAAGCTCAGGCTCACCGACTGCTTGATCTCGCTGCCCGCCGGCAGCGTGTAGGGCCAGGGCAGTGCCAGCGGCCGCACATAGGTCTTGAACGAGGCGTCCGTCCAGTTGCGGTGGTCCTCCATCTCGAAGGTGTCGCCTTCCATGCGGCAGGTGGCCCACACGCCCGGCATCGCCTCATGGCTGAGAGCGCGGATGTCGTAGAAGGGCTGCACCGGATTGACGACAGCCGGGAACTCGTCCTTCACCTTGCGGCCGTCGACATGCAGGATCTCGACCGGGCAACCGGCAACGCCCTTCAGCGGGTGCAGCACGACGAAGCCGGTCCGGTTGGTGAGGAAGTCCGTGTGCGGCAGCGCCGTCGCGTCGAAGCGCAGGGTGCCGTCGGCCGTCGCAACGATGTGCGCCTTGTAGGTGAGCGCCCGCTTGGCGTCGGCGCAGCGCGCCTCGTAGCTCACCTCGAACCCGTTCTTGCCCTGCTTCACCGCCAGCTTGGCGATCTCGGGGCTGAAGGTGCCCCAGTTCTCGTCGCGCACCAGGAAGGCGATGGCGCGCAGCACCTCCACATCGTTCAGCCGCACGTAACGCAGGGCGCCGTTGTCCAGGATGGCGGACAATGGTCCGGCGCGTAACAACCTCCCCGTGCTGTCGGGCACCGTCGTCCCGAACAGCTTGATGGCCAGATTTGGCTTCTTGGCTGGCATGCCTCTCTCCCCGACACAACCGCCGCGCGAATCGTCAAACGGGAGTCATATTACCCGATTCGTGTCAGGGTCGATCAGCACCGCGCGATTGAGGTCCAGGTCTATCCTGATAGGGTCGCCCGGTTTCTGGACATCGTGCGGCGCGACCTCCGCCATGACCGACGTCCCGCCCAGCGGAAAGGTGATGTATGTCCTTGATCCCGTTGGCTGGATCAGCTCGACCGTGGTCTCCAGCCGGGCATGGCCGTCGGCCTCCGCCCCGTCCCGCGCCCGCGCCATATGCTCGGGCCGGACGCCGAGAATGACCGCGCGCCCGATGGCCAGCGCGTAACGCTGGCGGCTCGCGGGCGGGAGGGCTAACCCCTTGCCATCGTTGAGCTGCAGGCCGGTGGTACCCGCGGACTCGACGACCGTGGCCGGCACGAAGTTCATCTTGGGCGAGCCGAGGAAGCCGGCGACGAAGCGGGTGGCCGGCCGCTCGAACAGGTCGAGCGGCGAGCCTTGCTGCTCGATCTGGCCGTCCTTCAGCAGCACGATCCGGTCGGCGAGCGTCATCGCCTCGATCTGGTCGTGCGTCACGTAGATCATGGTGGTCCCGATCTCCTGGTGCAATCGCTTGATTTCACTGCGCATTTCGTCGCGGAGCTGGGCATCCAGGTTGGACAGCGGCTCATCGAACAGGAACAGGCGAGCATTGCGCACGATGGCCCGCCCGATGGCGACGCGCTGGCGTTGCCCGCCCGAGAGCTGCCGCGGCAATCGGTCCAGCAGGCCGGAAATGGCCAGCATGTCGGCTGCCCGCCGCACCCGCTGGTCGATCTCGGCCGCCGCCGTCTTGCGCGCCCGCAGGCCGAAGGCGATGTTCTCGTAGACGTTCATGTAGGGGTAGAGCGCGTAGTTCTGGAACACCATGGCGATGTCGCGGTCGCGCGGCCGCACGTAGTTTACCACCTTGCCGCCGATCTCGATGGTGCCGGCGTTCGCCTCCTCCAGGCCGGCGATGGTCCGCAGCAGGGTGCTCTTGCCGCAGCCCGAGGGCCCGACCAGCACCGTGAACTCGCCGGCGGGGATCTCGAGATCGACTCCGCGCACGGCATGCACCGGGCCGTAGCGCTTGTGGAGTCCGGTGATCTTCAGGTCGGCCATCGCTCGCCCTTGCTCCGTCTCATCCCTTCACCGCGCCCATGGAGATGCCGCGCACGAGGTAGCGCTGCAGCGTCGCCACGGTGAAGAATACCGGCACCGTTCCCAACACCGACATGGCCGCGATCTTGGCCCAGAAATTGGACTGGCCGCCGAAGTAGTGCGTCACCTGGACCGTGTAGGTGATGACCTCCGTGCGCGTCAGCACGAGCGCGAACAGAAAATCGTTCCAGGCGAACACGAAGGTGAACACGGCGGTCGCGAAGAGGCCCGTGCGCGCCATCGGGAACACGACGCGCCACAGCACCTGCCAGCGCGTGCAGCCATCGACCAATGCGCTTTCCTCGAGCTCGATCGGGATATCCTCGATGTAGCCCCGCATCATCCAGGTGACGTAGGGCAGGCTGAACGCCGTATAGAGGATGATGAGCCCGTGATAGCTGTCGACCCAGCCGAAATAGACGTAGAGCAGGAAGATGGGAAAGACGATGGCGATCGGCGGCATCATGCGCTGCGAGATGATCCACACCGCCAGGTTCTCGCCGCCGGTCTTGAAGCGCACCAGGCTGTAAGCCGCCATCGTGCCGAGGACCATGGCGATGACCGTGCTGACTCCCGCCAGCACGAGGCTGTTCCCTACCGTTGCCGCGTCGCCGTCCTTGAACAACACCCGGTAGTTGGCGAACTGGATGCTCTGGGGATACCAGACCGGCGGGAAATGAAAGATCTCCGCCGGCGTCTTGAACGAGATGATGAACAGCCAATAGACCGGGAAGACGAAGAACACCGTCAGCGCGAGCGCGGCCGCATAGCGCAGTGCCAGCACCGGGCCGGGCCGACGCAGGAGCGGCCGTTGCGGCATCATTTCGCCAACCCCATGCGCCGGATCGCCCAGGTGACGATGATCGTGAGCAACAGGATGACGAGGAACGCCACCGCCGCCGTGTAACTGACCTCGAACTGCTGGAAGCCCTGCACGTAGGTGTAGATCGAGATCGTTTCCGTCATCGTGCCGGGTCCGCCCGTGGTCAGCGCCCAGATGATGTCGAAGATGCGCACGAGATCGAGGCCGCGGATCAACAAGGCGATCGCCATGACCGGCCAGATCGCCGGCAGCACGATCTTCACAAAGATGCGCCAATAGCCGGCGCCGTCAATCTCCGCCGCCTCGGTCAGCGATTTGTCCACATTGGAGAGCGCCGCCAGCAGGATCAGGAACATGAAGGGCGTCCACTGCCAGATCTCGCACAGGATGATCGCGGGATAGACGAGGTCCGGATTCACGGTCCACAGCGCCGCCACCGGCTTGCCCGCGAACCAGCCGATGATCTGGTTGATCGGACCGTAGCGGTTGTCGAACAGCAGGCGCCAGGTGGCGCCGGCGACGATCGGCGAGATCACCGTCGGCATGACCAGCAGAGAGACGAACACCTGCCGCCCGGGCAGACGTTCGAGGAACAGCTGCGCCATCAGCAGACCGAGGACCAGTTCGACGGGGAGCGCGATCGCCGTGATCACCGCGGTATGCAACAACGACTGCCAGAGACGGGCATCCCTGAACAGCTCTCCGTAATTGACGAGGCCGGCGAACGACGTGTCGTTCTCCAGCATCGAGACGCGCTGGAAGCTGACGGCAAACGAGTACAGCAACGGAAACAGGCCGATGAACAACAGGAGAAAAATCGCCGGCGCGATGATCCACCATTTGAAGTGCCGATCGGGCGCGCGGCCGGGGAGCGCCAGGGCGGATCCTGCCGCGTCAATTGCAGAGGTGTGAGCCATGTCCGCTACATGCTCGAATCGGCGCATGCAGGGGCGACCGGGCGGTCGCCCCTGCAGCTGCGCAAACTCGATGCTACTTCGGATAGGCGCCCGACTTGGACGCCCAGGCTTGATAGACGGCCTTCTGCTTGTCGACGCCGATCTTGTCGGTGATGGCGTCCCAATCGCCGGCGGCGGCATCGAGAATCGCCTTCGGATCGTCGCCGGCCCACAGCTTGCTGATGGACTGCCGCAGCACCTCCTCATACTTGTCGGTCTGCAGCAGCGACAGGTCGAGGAGACCCGTCTCCGATCCTGCCTTCAGCGCGGCCAGATAGTCCTTCGCCGCCGGCCAGCGCGACAGGTATTCGGGGCTCGTATAGTGCGAGTCGCGGAACGGATCGCGCAGCGTGTAGGGCAGCTGCACCCGCTGCAAGCTGATGTCCTCGCTGTTCAGCCACTGGATGAACAGGTAGGCGGCATTCTTGTTCTTGCTGGTGGAGGAAACCGAAAGAGCGAAACCCGCGGCCAGTTCCGGATGCCCGCCCGGCGGCATGGCATAGCCGACCTTGCCGGCGATCTGAGTCTTCGGGACCCAATTGAGCGCCTCCTGGTCGGTGCCGTAGCCCTCGGCCCAGCGGCCGTAAGGCGGCCACGAGATGGTCATCGCCGTCTGTCCCTGCAGGAAGGCCGCGAGGTTCTCGACGAAGCCCCACTGCTCCACGCCCGGCGGCATGAACTTGTTCTCGTTCCGCATGTCCGTGAAGACCTTGACGCCGATATCGCTGTTGATCGTCGCCTTCATCGAGTCGGCGTCGAAGAACTTGCCGCCTTCATTGCGGAAGCGCTCCTGGAACATGTACATGGCATAGGGCGGCTGGCGGAAAAATGCCGCGCCGTACATGTTCGGCTGATTCTTGTCGGTCAGGAACTGGCCGATATCGTCGAATTCCTTCCAGGTCTTCGGGGCGGCCAGGTCATAGCCGTACTTGGCCTTGAATCCCTCCTTGTTCGCCGCGTCGTCGAAGACGTCCTTGCGGTAGTACATGACGAAGACGTCGCCATCGTCCGGGAAGCCGAAGATCTTGTCGCCGACCTTCATCTGGTTGTCGCGATAGGTAGGCGCGATCTTCTGCAACTCGTCGCGATAGCCGTACTTGTCGACATAGGGATCGAGCACTTCGAGCGCGCCGGCATTGGCGAGATCGGGCATCCACGCCGGGATCACGTTCAGCGCGTCGTAGGCGCCGGCCCCGGAGCGATAGTCCTGCATGATCTTGGTGAACATCTCGGCGGTCGCCACCTCGACGACCTTGACGTCGATCCCGGTCAATTCCTTCCACTTGGGTCCGGAAAAGTGCAGCGGGTCGAGCGACTGCAGGCCGGCCTCCCACACGACGGTAATGGTGGTGCCGGAATATTTCTTGGCTTCGTTCACGGCGCGATCGGCCGCGCTCTGGGCCCACGCCGCCGCCGTCCAGCCGACCGCCACCACGGCAGCCGCCGTCAGCATCAGTCTCTTCAGCATCTTCATTCTTGTCCTCCCTGATTTCAGCAAGACGCATCGGACCCTCTGGCCCAATGCACGGTTAAGAACCTGTATCTGTCGGCGTTACTCCTCCTTCGTGCGAATTCGCTCGACGCGCATCACACGCCGAAGCCCGTGCGGTAACCGTCCAGGCGCTTGCGCCACGCCGGTGTCGACAACACCGGACGATTGACGACACCCGTGGGATCGCGGCCGTGCATGACGTCGAGCACGGCCCTGACGTCGGAGGCGCCGATGCCGGCAAAGCACTGGTCGGTCCAGCACAGCGCATGTGGCGTCAGGATGACGTTGTCGAGCTTCAGGATGGGATCGTCGGCGGGCGGCGGTTCGGGATCGAACACGTCGAGGCCGGCGCCGGCAATGCGTCGTTCCTGCAGCACCTTGGTGAGCGCCTTCTGGTCGACGATCGGACCGCGCGCGGTATTGATGAGATAGGCTGTCGGCTTCATCAACGCCAGCCGCTCGGCATTCACCAGATGGGTCGTCTCCGGCATCAGCGGACAGTTGACGGCGAGGAAATCCGATTCCCGGAACACCGCTTCGAGATCGACCAGCCTGACGCCCAGCGCGTCCGCCGTCTTGCGGTCGGCAAGCGGATCATGCGCGATGAATTTCATGTCGAGCGGCTTGCACAGGCGGAACATCTCGGCGCCGATATTGCCGATGCCGACCGAGCCCAACGTCCGGCCGACGAGACCGACGCCCATGTGCTGCGTCTTCTTCGCGAACTCCGTCGGTCCGCCGCGGGTGAGCTTGTCCTTGGTCATCATCTTGCCGGCGAGCGCCAGGATGAAGGTCAGGATCGCCGCCGCCACCGGACGGCGGACGCCGTCGGGCGTTATGGCGAGCGCGATGCCGGCCGCTGTACAGGCCTCGACATCCACGCTGTCATAGCCGACGCCGAAGCGGGCGACGATGGCAAGGCGACCGTCGGCTGGCACGCTGCTCCTGTCGAACTTCGGCGTCAGCAGAATGAGCGCGTCGTGGCCGGCGAGGCCTGCCGCCGGCATCACGCCGTCGACCGGCGCAACATAGTCGACCTCAATGTTCGGCTCACTACGCAGAGAGGCCAGGTCGAACATCGGAAAGGTCGGGGCCCCGTCCGCCTTCACGAAGTCCCCGCTCAGCGCCACCCGGAACTTGGCCATGCGCGCCTCCGAACTACTTGCCCTTGCGGGACTTGGCGCCCGCCCGCAGACGTCCGACCGCCTCGGTCAGCGCATTCTGCAGCACCCAGACGTCGCCCGAATAGCAGATGAAGTCGAAGCCGGCCTGATGCAGGGCGAGGCCCTGCTCGACCGTCGGGACCAGACGCCCGAGGGCCTTGCCGTGCTTCTTCGTCGCCGCGATGACGCGGTCGATCGCCTTCGTGAATTTCGGATTGTCGAACTCGCCGGGGATGCCGAGCGAGACGCTCAAGTCGAAATGGCCGACCCACAGGCAGTCGACGCCGGGCACCGCGGCGATGGCATCGGCATTCTTCACACCGTCGGCAGTCTCGATCTGCGCGAAGAAGGTCGTGCGCTTGTTGGCGGCCGCCAGCTTGGCCGGCACCGGGCCGGGCCGATAGTCGTCGTGCGCCACCTGCAGGGCCACGCCGCGGCCGCCGTCGGGATAGTACTTCATGCTCTCGAGAATCTTCTTCGCTTCGTCGGCCGACCCCACCATCGGCAGCATCACGCCCTCGGCCCCCATGTCGCAGGCGCGGGCGATGTGGTGGTAGGCCTTCGACGGCACCCGCACGATCGCCGGCAGATCGGCGGCCTGCATGTAGCGGAGCGCGCTCTTCACCGTCTCGAAGCCGAAGCCGCTATGCTCGAGGTCGAACAGCACGAAGTCGCAGCCGGCATTCTTCATGATATGGCCGATGCCGGGCGTCGCGAACTCGACGATGAAATGCCCGACCTTGAGTCGCCTCTTCTGGGCGAGTGCCTTGAGACTCGTTGGCGCCATGTCTTGTCTATCCTCCCCTGCGGCCGGCGAGGCCGACCTGTTCTTTTTTTGCATCTCCAACGGCGACAACGGCCCTGCCGTCAGCCGCCGGTTCCCCCGTCATCGACGCGGCCGAGCGTCACCGCTTTCGTCGCCACGAATGGCGCGCTCTCGCGATCGAATAGCGCGAAGTGCGGCGTCCGCTTGTGGACCTCGAACGCGGCCGCATCGTCATAGATTTCGTACAGCACCACCCGATCCGCGTCCCCGCTGGGGATCACGACGTCGAACTGGCGGCAGCCCGTTTCATCGCGCAGCGATGCGCGCGCGTTTTCGACGATGAGCTTGCGGAATCGATCGAACGTTCCGGGTTTCAGCCGGAAGTCCACCATGACGACGTATCCTCCCATTTTCTTCTTCCTGTGTGTGCCAATAGATCTCTACGACTTGGTCGAGATGGGCGCGGATGGCGCGCTCGGCCCGATCCGGATCGCGCGCGGCGATGGCCTCGTAGATCGCCTCGTGCGCCCGGCAGGCGATGAACTTCTGCCCCGGCGTACGCAAGGTGATGGTCCGCTGCTCGGTGAGCCAGGCCGCGATGGCCTCATGGATCGCGGTGAAGATCGGGTTGCGCGGAATCAGCGCCAGCATGTAGTGGAACGCGACATCGGTGCGCTCGAAGGCGTAGAGGTTGTCGAGGGCTTGGCGATTGGCCTCGAGCGCGCGCTTCAGTTCGTCGAGGTCGTCGGCCGTTGCGTGCTGCGCCGCGTGACGCGCCAGGCCGATCTCGAAGAAGGCGCGCGCCTCCTGGAAGTGGCGCACGCCATCGGGCGCCCCCAACAGGTGCCGCGCCGCGCCGGCGAGCGATTCGAAAACGACCTTGGGCGTGGGCTGGGTGACGCGCGCGCGCTCGCCGCTGTTGATCGCCACCAGCCCCATCTTCTGCAGCGCGAACAGCGCCTCGCGCACCGCCGGACGGCCGACGCCGAACTGCTTCATGAGATCGCGCTCGGACGGAAGCTGGTCGCCGACCGAATATTGGCCCTCGTGGATCATCGCCTCGAGGCGGCCCGCGACCTCTTCATAGAGCCGGCGGCGCCTGATGGCGCCGAGTTGGTCTGGTATACCTATCATACCAGTCAAACTCTAGGCCGGCCGGCGGCGGACGGTCAAGATCGATGTGATCGGATCGGCCCGTGCCGCTCGTGCATCCAATGATCGAGTCTAGGGATCGCCGGCGGTTCCGGCGGAATCGACTGGCGACCGCGCTGAGATCAGTGGCGCGCCGCGCTTTCCGTCGAGAGTTGCTCGCAGTTCCAGACCTGGTCGCTGACCCAACTCATCGCCTCGCTCAGCGTGCGCCGCCCGACCTCGGTCGAGACGATCTCTGCCACTTCGGAGAGCGCGGATTCGACAGCGTCGGCATGGCCGCCGCGGCCATGCGCCCGCAGCAGCTTCGCCAGGGCGGCACCGTTGGCCATCGAGAGCGCGGCGATGCGGGCATTGTGGACGGGATCACTCAACTTCGGGCTCCAACAATTGAGCGGAGACCTTGATTGCGCCGCCGCCTCTGCTCGCAGAGGGTGAGCGAAACACGCTAAGAAAGACTGAACCCCAGACGACCCTCACCGGTTCCCCAAAGGCCCCAATGGTTAACGCCGCCGAACCTCCGCACCACAATATATGGCATAATTTATTCATGTAATCCACAATATATCGTATCAGACTCGTCACATTCATGCAGCACAACCGCAATAATCCGAATTTCCTCCTATTGTGGTTAAGCATGCCGCCGCGTATCGTCGCCCTCGGCTCAGCACAAAATTGTTCGGGAGATTGCCTCACTAGCTCCAGCTTTAGGCGAGCAGTTTCGGGGGCAGGGCACGACTATTCTGGCCGTTGCCGGAATCATCCGTGCATCGGCATTTGCAGCGAAACCAATTTGCCATCGGAGGTATGAGCGATGCCGAAGGACACGAAGAAGCATGCAGACGCCGGAAACGGGACGCCGGCCGCGGCCGAGACGTCCGATCTGACAGCGATGGTCGATAGCAACGGCGCCAACATTGCGGCCTTCGTAAGAGCGAGCGAAGCGTTGTGGACGGGCATGACGGCCATCGGGCAGGAAATGGCGCAGTTCGCGTCGGCGCGTTTGCGCGAGAACATGGATCTGTCGGGATCGGTCATGCAGTGCGGCGACCCCCGCGAGGCGTTCCGGCTCGAATGCGACTACGCCCGCACAGCGACCCGGCAATATCTCGATGAGGCCAACAAGCTGCTGGGCATCGCCGCGGATACCTCCCAGCGAAGCTGGGCGCCGCTCGAAGAGCTGACGAAGGATACGCTCGGGCGGATCGGCCGGCGCTGAACAGTTTCGCTTAGGGCGGTCCCCGGTCCGGAGCCGGGGATTCCCCCGCGCCACTCCGGGTGGGGGGCAGCGTCCATTGTTCCTGTCGCTTTGCGGCCGATGCCCTCTCGCCTGCCTTGATATGTGCGCTCCTCGGGGCGCGGGCTTCGCCGGCGCTTCGGCAGAGGTCTTCCGCTATTTCCCGCGCGACGCCTACAATGCTGCGGTCGGCGGATCGCTTTGATTGCGCCGCGGCGGGGCCGAGCATGAAGAAGATCTTCGTCACAGGAACCGACACCGGCGTCGGCAAGACGGTCGTCTCCGCCTGCCTTGCGCTCGCCTGGCGGGCTGGCTATTGGAAGCCGGTGCAGACGGGCATGGTCACGGGCGATGATGACACGGATACCGTCGTCACGCTTGCCGCCCTGCCGGCCGCGCATGTCTACGCGCCGGTCTATGCCTTGCAAGCACCGCTATCGCCGCACGCCGCGGCCGAACTCGAGGGTATTGGAATCACGCTGGATGCGATCACGTTGCCGCAGACCCCACATCCGCTGGTCGTCGAGGGCGCCGGCGGCCTGTTCGTGCCGCTCAATGACCGCGACTTCATGATCGATCTCATGGCCAAGCTGGCCCTGCCCGTTCTGCTGGTGGCGCGCAGCACGCTCGGAACGATCAACCACACGCTGCTCAGCCTCGCCGCTCTGCGGTCGCGCGGATTGGCGATTGCCGGCGTCGTCCTCAATGGACCGCCCAATGCGGGCAACCGGACCGCCATCGAGCGCTTCGGCCACGTGCGCGTCCTGGCCGAGCTCCCGCGCGTCGACCCCCTCGATGGCGCCGCGGTCGAGGGTCTGTGCGCACTGATCCCGCCGCTGCGGGAGATCGCGGGTTGACCACGATCGACGAACTGCTGGCGCTCGATCGCCGGCATGTCTGGCATCCCTTCACACAGGCCGCGACGGCGCCCGCTCCGATCCCGATCCGCAGCGCTCGTGGCGCCCATCTGATCGCGGCCGACGGCCGCGACTATCTCGACCTCATTTCATCCTGGTGGGTCACCCTGCACGGCCACGCCCACCCGGCCATCGCCGCCGCGGTCGCGCGCCAGGCGGCGGAACTCGAGCAGGTCATCTTCGCCGGCTTCACCCACGAACCCGCCATCAGGGTGGCGGAACGGATATCGGCGATTCTGCCCACCGGGCTCGAGCGAGTCTTCTATTCCGACGATGGCTCGACCAGCGTGGAGGTCGCCCTCAAGCTCGCCTACCAATACTGGTGGAACAAGGGTGAGCCGCGCCGCCATCGCTTCCTCGCTTTCGAAGGCGGCTATCACGGCGACACCTTCGGCGCCATGTCGGCGGGCCGCAGCTCCGGCTTCTACAAGCCCTTTCACGATCTGCTGTTCGCCGTCGACCTGCTGCCCTATCCCGAGACCTGGAACGGCGATCCCGATACGGAAGAGAAAGAGGCGACGAGCCTGGCGATGCTCGAAGCCTGGATCGGCCGGCATGGCCGCGAGGCTGTCGCGCTCATCATGGAGCCCCTGGTCCAGGGCGCTGGCGGCATGCGCCTGTGCCGGCCCGAGTTCGTCCGCACCGTCGCCGATCGGCTGAAGGCCGCCGGTGTCCTGCTGATCCTCGACGAGGTCATGACCGGCTTCGGCCGCACCGGCGCCACCTTCGCCAGCCTGAAGGCGGGCGTGACGCCCGACCTCATCTGCCTCTCCAAGGGCCTCACAGGCGGCTTCCTGCCGCTGGCGGCGACCGTCTGCCGGCAGGAGATCTACGAGGCGTTCCTCGGCGGCAATTTTGAGCGCGCCTTTGCGCACGGCCATTCCTTCACGGCCAACGCGCTGGGATGCGCCGCGGCGCTGGCCTCGCTCGATCTCCTGCAGGCGCCCGAAACCGCGGCCCGCATTGCCGCCATCGAGTCCGTCCATCGCGAGCGGCTCGCCCGCCTCGCCCATCATCCCGGGCTGGCGCGCCCGCGCGTCTGCGGTACCATCGCCGCCGTCAGTTTCGGGGGATCGGAACAGGGCTACAATGCCTCGCAAGGTCCGCGCCTGCGGGCGTTCTTTCTGGAGCGCGGGCTGCTGCTCCGGCCGCTCGGATCCGTCGTCTACCTCCTGCCGCCATACTGCGTCAGCGACGAGGAGCTGCACCGCGCCTATGATGCCATCGAAGAGGCCGCGCAAACATTGACTTGAAGAGAGGTTCGATGACCGCCATTGCCGCCGCCCAGAGACCCACCGCCGCGTCCGCGACGGACATCCGCTCGGACTGGGCCCGCCAGGAGATCCTCGATCTCTTCGCGCTCCCCCTCAACGACCTGCTCCATCGCGCGCATGAGACGCACCGACGCTACTTCGACCCCAATACCATCCAGCTGAGCACGCTGCTCAACATCAAGACCGGCGGCTGCCAGGAGGACTGCAAATACTGCGCCCAGAGCGTGCACTACGACACCGGCCTAGGCGCCGGCCGCCTGCTGGACCGCGACGAGATCCGTACCGCCGCCGAGCAGGCCAAGGCCGCCGGCGCCGCCCGCTTCTGCATGGGCGCCGCCTGGCGCGAGCTGAAGGACCGCGACCTGCCGCGCATCGCCGCCATCATCGCCGACGTCAAGGCCCTCGGCCTCGAGACCTGCATGACCCTCGGCATGCTGGCGCCGGCGCAGGCGGAAGCGCTCCAGGCCGCCGGTCTCGACTACTACAACCACAACATCGACACGTCCGCGGAGTACTACGACAGCATCATCACGACCCGCAGCTACCAGGATCGCCTCGATACCATCGCCGCCGTGCGCGACTCCGGCATCAAGGTGTGCGCCGGCGGCATCATCGGCATGGGCGAAGCGCGCAGCGACCGCGCCGGCATGCTGATGACCCTGGCGACGCTGGCCCCCCATCCCGAGAGCGTGCCGATCAATATGCTGGTGCCGATCGAGGGCACGCCGCTCGGCCACACGGCGCCGCTCGATCCGTTCGAGCTGGTGCGCACCATCGCGGTCGCCCGCATTCTCATGCCGCACGCCTATGTGCGGCTGTCCGCCGGTCGCCGCAGCCTGAATGACGAGGCGCAGGCGCTCTGTTTCTTCGCCGGCGCGAATTCGATCTTCTACGGCGACCGGCTGCTGACCACCGAGAATCCCGATCACGAGAGGGACTTGGCCCTGTTCGATCGCCTCGGCCTGCAGCCGGAAACCTGACCGCGACCGCCGCCGGGTTCAGGGCGCGGATGGGAAAACCCCCTGCCATAAGAATATCACCGCCGCCACCGTCGCCGAGGCGGCCAGCACGGCAGCAAGCCGCCAGGCCATGCCGCGGTGACCGACGATGAAAGCAAGGCCGGCCTTGACGAGCGTGTTGGCGAAGGCTGCGATTCCGATGGCGACCGCCGCACCCTGAACCGAGACCGATGCGCCGCCGTAGCGTGCCATTGACAGGCTGATGGCGTCGACATCGCCAAGACCGGCGATTGCCGCGAGAGCGAATACGCCCTGCTCGCCCACCCAGGATGGCACCAACCGCGCCAGCAACATGATCGCCGTCAGCAACAGGCCGAACCGCACCGCCAGCCAGAACTCGAAGGGGTTGTCGATGCGCACACTCACATTCGACTTGTCCCCGGTCGATCGATGCCACAGCAGGCCGGCGCCCAGATAAGTCACCACCGCCGCGCCGCCCAACGGCGCGATCAGGATTAGCAGCAGCGGCAGGTTGAGGACACCGACGACCAGCAGGATGCGCGGCAGCATCGTGGCGCAAGCCACTGCCGCCGCCGCCGCCAGCAACCGCTCCGCCCCCTCGCTCTGGCGCGACAGGCGGGCTAGGTTGAGCGTTGCCGCCGTCGAGGAAGTGAGCCCGCCCAGCAAGCCGGTCAGCATCACGCCGCGCTCCGGGCCGATCAGTCGGACCGCCACATAGCCGCAGAACGAAAGCCCGGCAATCAGCACCACCATCCACCAGAGCTCGTAGGGATTGAGCGCGTCCCAGTGATCGACGGTCCGGTTCGGCAACACGGGCAGCATGACGACGGAGATCAGCAGCAGCTTCAGGACGGCCGTGAGCTCCGGATATTCAATTCGCTCGACCCAACGATGCAGGACCGGTTTGGCCGACAGCAGGATCGCCGTCACCACTGCCGCCGACGCCGCCACCTCCATCCGGCCGGCCACCGCGACGGCGCCCAGGAGGAGCGTGATCAGCGCCGCCACCGTCGTGGTCGCGCTGACATCGCCCGGCTTGAGGTTGCCGATGTACGCGGTAATCATCAGGGCCGCGAAGCCCGCGAAGACTAGACCGAACGCCAGCCCAACCGCAGGGCCCGTGAGCACCGCTGCCAGCCCACCGCCGAGGCCGATGAGGGCGAAGGTGCGGATGCCCGCGACGCGGCTGCCCTCGGCTGCCGCGCGCTCGTGCCAGCCGCGCTCGAGCCCGATCAACAGCCCGACCGCCAGCGCCAGCCCCAGCCGTTCGAATACCTGCAGGTCGATCATGATCACAGCGTAGCGCAGCCGCAACGCCCCCGCACTTGCGCTGAATCAAGCGGGAATGCGCGGCGATATCATGCCATGCGGAGGAGGGCGCCTTACCCCCGCCCGATGAACGGCATCTTCGTCGCCATCACCGTCAGGAATTGGGCGTTGGTACTGGGCGGCAGGCTGGCCATGTAGACGATGGCGCGACCAATCTCCGACACCGGCATCATCGGTTCGACGGCGATGGTGCCGTTGGCCTGCGGCACGCCGGTCTTCATCCGGGCCGCCATTTCCGTTTCGGCATTGCCGATGTCGAGCTGCCCGCAGGCGATATCGTGCTTGCGTCCGTCGAGCGAGATCGAGCGCGTCAGCCCGGTCACGCCGTGCTTGGTCGCGGTGTAGGGTGCCGAATTCGGCCGCGGCACATGCGCGGAGATCGAGCCGTTGTTGATGATGCGGCCGCCGCGCGGATCCTGGCTCTTCATCAGCCGGTAAGCCTCCTGCGCGCACAGGAACATGCCCGTCAGGTTGACGTCGACGACCGTCTTCCACTGCTCGAAGGTCAGCTCCTCGAACGGCACAGCCGGCGCGCCGGCACCGGCGTTGTTGAAAAGAAGGTCGAGCCGGCCGAAGGTCTCTTTCGTCCTGGCAAAGAGCGCCCGCACTGCCGCGGGATCGCTCACATCCGTTGGCACCACCAGCGTGCGCGCCCCCGTGGCCTTGCCGGCCGCCGCCGTGCCTTCGAGAGCGTCCTTGCGCCGCCCGGCCAGCACGACCGCGTAGCCTTCCTTCATGAGAGCGACCGCAGCCTCGCGGCCGATCCCGCTGCCCGCGCCGGTGACCACGGCGATCCTTGCCACTGCATTCATGTCCCGAACATCCTTCTCCATGCGCGACGGCTCGTTCGTCGTCCCCGTTCTTAGTACGGCGCCGCCGCGCCAACAATCTCGGCGGCGAGGCTCGAGTCAGAGCGGCGGATTGGCCG
>Ga0326726_10002666_pt1 | contig 16346 bp, 11 predicted proteins | sample MHFenrmetagenome_2_FD_207603 | JGI IMG/M metagenome (GOLD analysis project Ga0326726, IMG submission 207603) | Lab enriched peat soil microbial communities from Michigan Hollow, Ithaca, NY, United States - MHF15MN | ecosystem: Environmental > Terrestrial > Soil > Wetlands > Peat | place: USA... | reverse complement strand
CTTGGCAATTGGCGCTTAGCAATCTAGTGTTTCCGCACGTCCATCTTTACAGACAATTCCCTGCCAATTCTTAAAGAGCAGCCTTTTGGCTGCCAGAGGGCATCAGACTGCAAAGGCAAAGGCAAAGTGCTAAGTGCCAAGTGCCGGGCGCCAGGTCCTCCGCTGGCGCATATTCCAACCAACCATTAAAATGGAAACTCTTCCGGATCATTGTGGGTTCATGGATGGTTCTGCTGGGGTGGGGATGACTTCTTGGCGTGGTGCCCGCTTGCTGGGCATTCTGACTCTTGGCCTGATTTGCGTCAGCTGCGGCGACCAATACCGTCCCGTGGCTATTCCTATTGTCCCGCCCCCACCCGATCCCGAAAGCGTTCACTTCGTTCTGGTGCTCAGTAACAACGGCATCATTGATCCCGGCGCCAGCAGCCGGCTGGATGTCTCGGGCGACACCAACATTGGAGTGGCTCAACTCGGCCTGGGTCCGGCCCACGCCACCCTGACCTCGACCGCCGTTCGAGTGTATGCGGCGAATACCCTCGAGGACTCGGTTTCTTCATTTTCCCCAAACCCCGGGTCAACCGCTACCGTGGTTACGACAACTTCACTGCCTGCGGGTTCGCATCCCGTATTTGTCCATACCACGGAAAGCGGGACGGTTTACGTGGCGAACTTTGGGAACAATACGGTCGCGGCAATCTCGACCACGACCAATGTGGTGCTGAACCCGCTGATTGCCGTGGGCAATCAACCCGTCGCGCTGGCGGAGACTCCTGACCAGAAGAAACTCTACGCCGTGAATCAGGGCGACGGCACCGTGAGTGCCATCAGCCTGGTGGACCGCACCGTAACGCAGACCATCGCCACCGGGACCAATCCGGTGTGGGCGGTGGCACGCTCCGACAGTGCGAGAATTTACGTGCTCAACAGCGCTAGCGGCACCGTGTCCGCGATTGATACCGTCACCGACTCAGCAGTGGGCTCCACCTCCGTGGGCACGGGCGCGAATTACATGGTGTATGACGGCAAGCTGAATCGCCTCTACGTAACCAACCCGGTCGCCAACACTGTGACCGTACTTAACGTTTCCGTTGACCCGCCGGCTGTCCTGTTTGTGACTCCGGTTTCCGCCGGCCCGCTAACGGTGGCTGTGCTGCCTGATGGCAGCCGGGCTTACGCCGTGAGTTCCATCAAGAACCCGCCCTGCACCTCTGATCCCAGCGATGCTCAGTCTTGCATCAGCTCGGGGGTCACCGTGATCAACGCCAGTGATGGCAGCGTCAGAAAGACGATCCCACTGGAGTCCACAGTCAACATAACGGCCGCCTTGCAAAGCGGCACGAACACCACCTACACCTATACCTTGATCTCCGGTCCGGCTCTCCGGCCCGGCATGAAAATAGTGGTCGCAGGCATGGCCGACGCGGGGAACAACGGAACATTTACTCTTGCGGCGGCAAATGCCGGAACGTTTACGGTTGGCAACAGCGTCGGGACTACGGCGAGCAGTCAGAGTGGGACTGGAGCTGTCGTCGTCGAGATCTCTACAACGTTCCCGACCGGTTGCGACGTCAATGGCCTGGGCATTCCGGGAGGAGTGCCGGGCGGAGTGCGATTCCGTGTTTCTTCGGCCGCCTCGGCCGAGAGTACGAAGGTAATTGTAGGCAAGTGCGATGCGGGAAGCACCGCAATCATTCGCACTTCTGATGACACTCCGGTGCTTGACATGCCTGCTCCCCTGGGCACCGTCACTCCACCCAACGGCGGAAACGCATTACCGCAAAACCCCGTGTTCGTGTTGGCAGGACCCTGATTGGACATCGGACTTCAGACCTCGGACTTCTCTGTCGTGCTCTCTCCCCTACTCTGTCATCCCGAGCGAAGTCGAGGGACCTGCTTTCTGCCGGCGCTGCATCTGACGTGTGCGGAGATCGCCGGCCGCTTCTGTTGCGCCCAACAGCAGGTCTTTCGACTGCGGGAACGGACTCGCAAGAGAGTCCATTCCCTTCGCTCAAGAGACGGTGGTTCAAGGGTCCAAACCGCTCGGCACACGAGTCGCGAGAGATTTGAGGGCTCGAGAGTTGAGTCTGAGGTCCGAAGTCCGAAGTCCGAGGTCCGAAGCTACTCGCCGGCGGCTGCCGCCCGTTCGCCTGGTAACTCAACGTTGTAGCGCAGGGCAATGTTCATGAACAGGCTGCCGCTGGCAGTCTCGCAGCAGATGACCAGGGCCTCGGTGTCCTCACTGCTGGTGGGACCGTGATCGGAAGTGTGTAGAACCGGGGGATGCACGCGGAAGTGGAAGCCCTGATCATTCAGGGCGGTGACCGCATTCCCGGTCACCTGATTGGCCAGCTCACAAACTGTTTCCCGCACCAGTTCATCGGATTCGGGCAGCTCACCGCCGGCAAAATGGCCGGCGACACGCACCGCGGTCTCGGGATCGAGGTCGAACACGATTCGACCCTCGATGTCGCCCGTGATCGCAACCAGTGCGGCCACTCCTTTGCGCCGGTAAGCCTCCTGCTCCATGCTCAGGTTCCCAATGGACATGGGAGACTGCAGGCCCTGGGCCAGGACGGCGTCTGCCGCGTTGATGAACGGCTGGATCAACTCCATCTTCATAGATCAGGCTCCCGCGCCTGCGGCACTCACTACAGCCCCATCTTCGCCCAGAACGTACTTGATTACTTCGTACAGAACTTCCGGTTTGACCGGCTTCTGCACAAAGTGCCGGGCCCCGCGCTGTAACGCGGCCACGATGTTCTCCTGATAACCAACGGAAGACACCATGACAATACGCGCCTCAGGATGCTGGGCTACGATCTTTTCGGCCGCTTCGATCCCTTCCATCTGCGGCATAGTGATGTCCATGAGCACGATGTCGGGATTGGTGCGATCGTATTCGGTGATGGCGGTCATGCCATCGCCGGCTTCGCCCGCCACCTGGCCGCCGAAGGTTTCAACGATTCGTGCCAGGTTCTTGCGGGCGAAGACGGAATCGTCCACTACTAGGTACCGGACCGGTTGACCGTCCTTGCTGCGTTTTAATGATGCAAACTGCTCCATAACCCCTCCTGCCTTTGTTGCGAAATCGAACCCTGCCATTCAGTTCAAAACTATTCTCGCCCCGCGCCTGCGGCTTTCCCACCTTCGCCGGGGTCGTTTCCAAATCCGTTTTTGCGATCTGCCATGCACTGGGCCTGCAAGGTGTTGGCCAGAACATCCAGCCCGACAACTCGCACCGCGAAGCCGCGATCGATGGCCGCTTTAGGCATGCCATAGACAACGCAGGACTCCTCGCTCTGCGCTATCGTCATTCCTCCCGCCGCTTTGACCACGCCCATACCCTGCGCCCCATCATCCCCCATGCCGGTCATCAGAACAGCAATGCCTTTGGACCCGAATTCGTCGGCCAGGCTCTTGAATAAGACATCGGCCGAGGGACGGTGCCCGTTGACTCGCGGCTCATCGCTCAGCACCGCAACATCACCGAGGGGCAGCCGTTTTACCTTCAAATGCCGGCTGCCCGGGCAAATCAGCACCCGGCCCGCCAGCAGGACGTCTCCCGATTGCGCCTCCTTGACCCGGACGGCGCAGATTTCATCCAGACGCCGAGCAAACATTTCGGTAAAGCCTTCCGGCATATGTTGCACCACCACAATCGCGCCGGGAAAATCCGCGGGCAATTGAGAGAAAACATACTGCAAGGCCTGCGGCCCTCCGGTAGAGACGCCGATGGCGATTACCCTGGTAGGAGCTTTCTTGGCATCGAGCGGGGCTTTTTGCCCGGAACGCGGGGTCGCGCCAACTGGTCTCACGGTCACGCCCCGGCTCTGCGCGGCGGCCTTGATCTTGCTGATCAATTCGGCTGCGATCTGGGGCATACGGGCGGAGACGTCACTCGGCTTGGCGACAAAATCAAACGCGCCCAGCGACAAGGCCTGCAGCGTTACCGAAGCTCCCAGCGTGCTGTGGGAGCTCACAACGATCACCGGCAGGCGGTGGTGGCGCATGATCTCTTTGAGCATGTCGATGCCGCCCATGCCCGGCATCTCCAGATCAAGAGTCACGACCTGGGGCTTCAGTTCTTCGATTTTCCTGAGGCCGAAGTTGCCATCCATGGCGGTGCCCACCACCTGGATCGAGCTGTCGCTTTGCAAGATCTGTGGAATCAGCTTGCGCATGAGCGCGGAATCGTCCACCACCAGCACGCGCACGGGGGTCATAGACGCACCTCCGCCGTGCCTTCGCGCAGGCTCTTGCGGTCGGCGTGCGAGAGCAGGATGCCGGAGACAATCCCCTCTCCCTGTTCCGGACGAACCTTGCCGTGACGATCCACAATCGCGGGCAGGTTGACGATGAGCACCACCCGTCCATCGCCCAGGATGGATGCTCCGCTGATCAAATCGGTGGCCACGGTCTGGTCGTCGAGCGCCTTGATCACAAGTTCTTCTTCGCCCTCGAGGCTGTCCACGATCATTCCCAGCTTCCGTTCGCCCATGGAAATCACGAGCACAAAAATCTTTTCGGATCCCGCCTGCGCCCCCCTACCTGGCGCGCGCCCCAGTCGCACCAGGGGCAGGACGCGGTCGCGCAACTGCAAGACTTCATGGTTATGCACCTGGTGCACGTCGGATTCCCGGGCGCGAGCAATTTCCGCGACCGCATTCAAAGCTACGGCGTACAGCCGCTGCTCCACCCGGAACAACAGGGCCTTGATAATGGCCAAAGTGAGGGGCAACTTGAGGCGGAAGGTCGTGCGCTGTCCCACCCGGGTCTCAATCTCGACCGAACCCTTCAGCCGGTGTAACACCGTCTGCACCACATCCAGGCCGACCCCGCGGCCTGAGATCTCGGTGATCTCGTCGGCGGTGCTGAACCCGGGCCGGAACACCAACGCGAGAATCTCGGCTTCCCCCAACCTGTCCACCTCTTCCGAGGTAACAAGACCCTTCTCCAAGGCTTTGGCTTTGACTTTTTGAACGTCAATGCCGACGCCGTCATCGGTGACTTCCACGATAACCTGATTGCCGTGGTGATACGAAGTGAGATGGATGGTTCCGCGCGCTGGCTTCCCGTTTCGGACTCGCTCCTCGGCGCTCTCGATGCCATGGCTGACGGCATTGCGGACCAGGTGGGTCAGGGGTTCGGCGACTACGTCCAAAAGACCCTTGTCCAGGTCCGTGTCCTGCCCGCTCATCATCAGTCCCACGTCCTTGCCACATTGCTTGGCGACATCGCGCACCATGCGGGGAAAGCGCCGGAAGAGCTGCTCCACCGGCACCATGCGGATTTTCATGACCGAGCGCTGCAGGTCACTGAGCACCCGAGACTGAAAGGCCATGGCATCGCTGAAGCGGCCGCGCAAGGCGTCCTTGGGAACATGGCGGGCGAATTCAGTAAACGCCTGCTGCAGCATGGACCTGCCGATAATCAGTTCCCCGACCAGATTGAGAACACTATCAATGCGCTCGGCGTCCACCCGCAGAATGTTTTCCGCGAGTACCGGATGACTGGCCCTGCCGATTGCCGAGTGTTCATCACCGGATTCCGGCAGCGTCTGGTGAGGTGAAGCCGGCGAAGCGGTTGCATGTCCTGCCAGTTCGGCGGGAACGGCTTTCCTTGCGTTGGGCTCAGCGGCCTTTACCAGCTCCACCACAACGCTAGAGATCACAGTGGGGATGCGACACCGGGCGGACAACTGGTCAGATGACTTGTCGCTTGCCACCAGCAATTCCAGCCGCTGGGTGCTGGCCGGCGAGCCAGCCTCGGGACGCGCTCCCAGGACCTCGGCGAGCGGGGCCAGGGCATTCAGCACCAGCTGGCGGGCTGCGATCGGCATCACGCAATGCGGGTCGATGGCGGCGGTGAGGTGGTACACATTCTTGCCCGCGCTCACCGCATTCTGGATCGCCAGTTTCTCGTACTCGGTCCAGGCAACGGGGACGACTGCAGCTTTGGCGGACTTCTTCGAGCGCTTTTTTCCTTTGGGTTGCTGCGTGAGCTCTCGAATCATCTTGGCCAAAGGCGCGGACGAGGGCAGCTTGCCCTTGCGCCGGTAGGCCGCCAGCATGGCGCCAAAGGTGTCCGCCGCGGTAAATGCGACCTCCGCCAGGCTGCCGTGCGAGGACGCCGACTCCAGGGCCAGGGCGTCTTCCAGTTCATGGGCTGCGTTACTCAGTTCGCGAAAGCTGCAAGCTGCGGCATCACCCTTGAGCGTATGCACAATGCGACGGATGCTGCGCACCAGTTCAGCGTCGGCCGGACGCTTTTCCAACTTCAGCGCCTCTTCATTGAGGGACTGCAGCAGTTCCTGCGCCGACTCGAAGAAGAGTTCCCGCATTTCGGCGGCGCGCTCATCGGGAAACTGGGTCATCCGCTCACCTCGACCTTCTGATAGGCGGTCCCGCTGTTGCGATGGACCATGGTGAACTTGTCGGTCAGGGCCAACAGGCTTTCAGCGTGGCCGACGAACAGGTAACCCTGGAGATTGAGACAGCGCGCGAACTTTTTCAGCAACCGCTTCTGTTCCGCTTCGTCAAAATACATCATGACGTTGCGGCAGAAGATCACATCATTGCGCTGCGGCAGATATTCTGTTTTCAAATTGTGGAAGTCGAAATGGACGATTTCCTTCAGCGCCTTCTTGATGGCATAGCGCTCGCCGGTCTTGTCGAAGTAGCGCAAGCGGTAGCTGTAGTCCACGCTCGCCATTTGGGTTTCGGAATAAGTGCCTTCCTGGGCCGTCCGCAATACTGAGTAGCTGATATCGCTGGCGATGATCTCGACCTTCCAGGGTGGAGGAACCAGGGGCTTGGGCGAGGGCACGGCTGCTGACTGCGGATTGCGCAGGTAGTAATAAGCCAGGCTGTCGGCAATCAGCATGGCCAGGGTGTAGGGCTCCTGACCGGTGGAGCAACCCGCGCTCCAGACGCGCAGAGAGTAGTCCCGTTGCGCCTGCTTGCGGCGAATCAGGTCATCGAGGATGTGCTTGTGGAACAGATCCAGTTGGGCCTTATTGCGAAAGAAGCTGGTTTCGTTGACCGTCAGGTTTTCCAGCAGCTTGGCCAGTTCGTCCTTGCCTTCCTTGCTGATCAGCAGACGGTAGTAACTGTAGAAAGAATCGAGGTGGCACTCCTTCAAACGCCGCTGCAGGCGGTCCTGAAGGAAATGGGTGCGCCGCTCGTCGAAGTGCATGCCGCACTCCTGGTACACGAGCACCTGCAGAAGCTTCAGTTCAGCCTCGGTAAACTGCGCAGGTATGCTGGATGTGCCCATGAGTTCCGGTTCGTCCCTGTTCACTGAGTCCCAGGACTGCTACGACTTGGCCGCGGCTGCGCCGCGCGCTTCGCCGTTTGCCCGCTCCGCTTGTTCTTTTCGGGCTACGCCGCTATCCAGCAGCTTGGCCATATCCAGCAAAACGATCAGGCGACCGCGATATTTGCCGAGTCCGGTCACGCAGTTCAGTCCGCCGTCCTGCAAGGTAGCCGGAGAAGGCTCGATTTCATTCGCCGGAATCTTGAGGACTTCCGAAGCCGAATCGACAATCAATCCCGAAAGCCTGCCGCCGTGTTCCACCACCAGAATGCGGTTGCGGCGGTTTAACGCTGCCTTGGGCTCGCCAAAGCGCTTGCGCAGGTCGATGACCGAGACGATCTTGCCGCGAAGATTGATGACGCCTTCCATATAGTCAGGAGCATCAGGCACAGCCGTGATCTCGGGCACGCGCACGATCTCGTGCAGAGAGGTGATGGGCACGCCGTAGGTTTCGCGTCCCACCTGGAATCCGACAATGTGCAATTCAGGGTTCATGGTGCACTCTGCACATCAGGCCCGAGCGCCGGCAGCGGCGCGCCGCGCATTGCCGGTCGCATGCTCTTCATATCGCGTGGAGCCCCGTTCCTGCTCCAGTGCGAAACGGTGCATTGCATCCAGCAACTCGCGAGACATCTTGGACATCTGCTCTGCCGAGGCCGCCAGTTCAGTCGAACCCGAAGTGGTCTGTTGCACCAGTTCGCGCATGCGCTCCATGGCTTTAACCACCGCCTGGGCGCCAGAGGCCTGCTCCTCGACCGCGGAGTTGATCTCGTGCGTGATTTCGTTCAAACGAGTCGTGGCGCGTGCGATCTGCGACGAGCCATGCGATTGCTCGTTCGTGGCCGCGCCGATCTCCTGGGCGAACTTGTAGACCTCGGTCACCACATTGGAGATCTTGCGCAGCGCAGCGTTGAGTTCTTGTCCCAGGCCGAGCCCGTCGTTCACGATGCCGGTGCTGCGGTCCATGTTCTCGACCGCCTTGCGCGCTTCCTTCTGAATGCTCTGGATGAGTTCGGAAATTTCCTTGGTGGACTGGGCGGACTTTTCCGCCAGCTTGCGCACTTCGTCGGCGACCACGGCGAATCCCAAACCATGCTCCCCGGCACGCGCCGCTTCGATGGCGGCATTCAAAGCCAGCAGGTTGGTCTGCTCCGCCAGATCGTCAATGACTTCGATGATTTTGCCGATGTCATCAGCCCGCTGTCCGAGCACGTCGATAATTTCGCCGGAAGAACGGATCGTGATGTTGATCTTGTTCAGTCCGTCGGTGGCCTTCTCCATGGTGTTGATACCGCTGTGCACTTCCTCTCGCGAGCGGTTCGAGATGTCGAGCAGGACCTTGGCGGTATCAGCGACGCGTTGAATGGACGCCACCATCTGGTCGATGGAGGCGGAAGTCTCGCTGACGCTCGAAGCCTGCGTCTGGGTGTTCTTCACCATGTTCTGCACGTTGACGCTCATCTCGTGCATGGTGCTGGTGACTTCGTCGATGGCGGAGGCGGTTTGCAGACTGACCTTGGCCGAATCGTCGGACGCGCCCGCTACCTGGCTGGAAGCGCTGGCCACCTGCGAAGCGGCGTCGCGTACGTTGCGCACCAGATTTCTCAGGCCATCCACCATGCGGACAAAGGCGTTGCCCAGGGTGTCATCCTTGGAGCGCGGCTTAACCTCAACCGAAAGATTTCCTCCGGCGATGGCCTCGGAGACCGATGCCATCTCCCTGAGATAGCCCACCATGCCGTTGAACGTCCGGCCCAGTTCACCGATCTCGTCCTCGCGCTTGATATCGATTTCGTGGTCCAGGTCCCCGGCCGTGCCGATCTGCTTGGTGACCTTCATGAGGTCGGTGAGCGGTTCGGTAATGGATTTAGCAGTCCGGAGAGCAATGAGGCTGCCCAGACCCAATGCCGCCAGCGTGCCCAAAAGCGCGATTCCGATGGTCCAGTTGCTCGCGGCCTCGTCACTCTTGCGCCGCTCCTCCAGCACCCGCTTGCTTTCCTGGTCCGCCAGATCAAGATATTCAGTAGAGCTCTTCACCCATGAACTGGCATCTTTCTGCAGGTAGAAAATCTGCAGTTCGGCCACGGTGGAGTTTCCCTGGTCCACATCTTTGCGCTTTTGCATGAGAGGTTCGGCAAAGTCCCGGGCCCAGTTCTGTTCCGTCTGCTGTACTTTCGCCAACGCACTCCGCTGTTGCTCGGAGGTGGCGATGGCCAACGTGCTCTGCATACGATCAATCAGGGTGTGGACGCCGTCATTGACGTGGTCGGACTCGCGGCTGTCTCCGCTGAGCAGGTAGTTGGTCAGGTAGAGGCGGTTCTGCATCATCTGAAATCTGATCTTGTCGGTGGCATCCGCCAGTTGCAGGGCCTGCGACGCAGCCGCCTTGGCGCTGTGCTCGCGGTACACCGCTGCCAGGTTTACGGCAAACAGCACCACGACCATGACCAGCACCGCGCCGAAGCTCAAATAAAGTTTTCTGCCGATCGTCATGCTATCCTCCGCTCCATGCTGCCGCGCTGCTTGCGCGGGCGAACCGCTCCGCTCTCGAACTAGTCTTGAGGCTGAAACTTGAATTCCACGATTCCGCTGCTCTCGGTCGGGGCGGGTTCAAATTTCCACTGCTTCATGGCGTCCATGGCGGCATTGACCAAAACCGGGTGCCCGCCGATTACCTTCGAGCTTCTTACCGTGCCGTTGGGCGCCACGACGACGGATAACCTAACGGTTCCGGAGACGTTCATGCGGCGCGCCACGTCGGGATAAATGGGCGCAACTTTGGTCTTAGCCTTGCGCGACAATTCCTCCGTCTTCACGTTCTCCTGAGCCATCGCCGGCGGACAAAGCACTGCTGTTCCGGCCGTTACCAGCCAGAGTCCCAAGACCACACCGAGTATTGACCGCCCTATCGTCTTCAAACGCACAGGTTTCTCCTGGTAAGGGAATAATTTCCCATGCGTTCAAGTGCAATGCCGATGCCAGCCCGAACCAGACCTGCCCGGGAAACCGCAATCTGCCGATAAAGCCCTTGCTTTAATGTACTTAGTTGTCACCAGTGGGTTGCGATTCCAGGCGGGATCGGAGTTTAGAATCGTCTCATCAACGGGTTACTATCTCAGTCTGATACAAGTCGAACACGGCCGAGCCCGATTTCACCATCTCGGCACCCACCTGCCTTATTCGCTTGACTCAAATTGAGAATGTCAGTCTAATCTGCTGTATATCAACTACTTGTGGATTTGAGACTGCCTGGACGGTGACCATTTGACCCTGTCGGCTGAAGATGCGACTGCGGTGCAGCGCGGTAGTCCGCGCTCGGACGACGCTTTTCAGCGCCTGCTGCTCAAATTCTCCGATGCCGCCGCTCAAGGTACACCGGCGGAAGCGTTAATCCGGCTGTTTTGTCAGGCCACGCGGCAACTCTTCCAGGTGGACGGTGCTTATTACTGGCAGAGGGTTGCCGTCGACGAGTTGCAGGGGGCGGAAGCCGACGGTCTGATGGCCGACCGTTTCCGGGGAACGAGGGTCAAGGCCAGCCAGAGCTCAGTCGCCATCGCAGTCGAAGCCATCCGTCAGCGCAAGACGGTTTACGAAAATCAGTTGGATCCCGCCCGTTATCTCATGGCGGCCGAGTTCGGCGCTCGTTCCATCATGGCCGCGCCCCTGGTGGTAAGTAACGAATCGATCGGGGCGGCGGTGTTCCTGCATTGTTCGGATCCCGACTTCTTCACCCCGGATTTGGCGGCCAAAGCCACAATTCTGGCGGGACAACTCGGCAGCCTGCTCGAAGCCAATCGCCTGACCCAGGTTTCGCGCGAAGAACACCGGCGAACCAAAATTCTGGCTGAAGTCGCGCAAGCCCTCCGCTCCGCCCCGGAGTCTACCGCAGTGGTCGAGGCCGTGGCGGACCGGCTTCGGGTCCTGCTGCGCACTCGCCTGGTCTGCATGCTGCTGCGGGAAGGGACTGCGTTCAGTCTGCGGGCGGTCGCGGCCGAGTCTCCGCAGCTGGCCGCTTCGGTACGGGCGAGGCATGATCGCCGGGGATTGCAATTTGCCGCCGACCTGGCCAGCCGGGCGGTGGCCGCGGGCGAACCGATCAGCGTGGCCATTGATCCCGCTACTCACGCGCTCGGCGAACTGGTTCCGCCGGGGATGTTGATTGCCGCGCCCTTCCGCACCTCCGTCACCCAGGGAGCAGTGCTGGTCTATCCGCGCCAGGAAGGCGTTTTCAGCGCGGAAGAAAAATCGCTGATTTCAGTGGTCACCGGTTTTGCCGCGGTGGCTATGGCCAATGCGGAGCTTTACAGCACGGCCCGGGCCCAGGCCCACGAACTTCATCAATTGCTCGATATCTCAGCCGAGCTTGGCTCCATCGGGCAGTTGGATGAATTCCTGCAACAGTTTGCGCTCCGTGCCGCGGACTTCCTGGGCTTTGGACGGGGCTTCATTGGACTGCTGGAAAACGGCGTCTTTCACGTGCGCTGGGCGGCGGAAAACGGTCATCACAGGCGCGTCGATTTCTTGTTTCCGTCCGGGCCCGCCAGCAAGGCCTTGCTCAACAAGGAAGTCTTCTGGTCGGATGAGCCGAGCAAAGTCCCCGGCGCAAACCTGGAAATATTGGGCAGGTTCGATGTGCGGCAGCTATTGGCCGTCCCTCTACTCGACACGGAAGGCCAAGTCCTTGGCATGTTCGGGGTCCTGGACCGGCTCGACCGCGTCGGCATCTCGCAGGAGGAGATACGTCGCGCCCGCGCCCTGGCGGCGCAGGTCGCGGTGGCGCTGGAGGTGACCCGTAACCTCCATCAATCAGAACAGCATCGTCGCCGCGCCGAGTCACTGATGGCACTGGCCCTCGAACTCAACGGCCACCTGAGACTTCCCGACTTTGCCCGGAGCTTCGTTGGACGTGCCGCGGACATGCTGGGCGCGCACCAGACAGCGCTTGTGGTCAAGCAGGAGACTGGAATGGAAACCCTGATCCTGCAGGGTGCGGACGGCCGCGAGATTCAGGAACCCTCGCTGTTGCATCGGTTCGGTCATGCCGTCGAGGAAGCCCTGGCACGTCACGAGGGCATGATTATTTCTTCCACCGCGACGGAATTATTCGGTCCAACGCTGGCCTCGGAACTGGGAGAAAGCAACGGCACGCTGGTCCGCTTGCAGGGCGCGTCGGCGGAATTGGTCGGCGTCCTGTGCCTGGGAGATCGCGACCAGCTCTTGGCCGACGAGGACAAGCAAATCCTGCAGGCCATCGCAGGGCACGCCGCCGTGGCCCTGGAAAACGCCCGCCTGTTTACCCGTATGGACCAGGCCAACCGGCACTGGGTGGAAATTTTCGACGCCATCAGCGATTTCATCGTGGCCCACGACGAAGCTGGTAACGTTTTGCGGGTAAACCGTTCCCTCGCCGACTTCATTGGAGTGCAACCGCAAGCTCTCATTGGAGTCAATATGTGTGCCCTGCTGGCCACGGGCGATGCCCCGCCGCGACGCTCCTGCCCTTTCTGCCGCAATACCAGCGAGGGCGATGACGAGTATGTCCATCCCGTGCTGGAGCGCACTTACCTGGTTTCCACGTCACGGGTACATGGCGCCAACAGCGAGGGTATGCAGACCATTCACGTGCTGAAAGACATCAGCGATCGCCTGGAAGTAGAGCAGAGATACCGCGAACTGTTCGACAACATTCAGGAAGGACTGTTTTTCTCCACGCCGGAGGGCCGCTTTATCGAGGTCAATGATGCGCTGGTTCGCATGCTCGGCTACAGTAGCCGGGAAGATCTGTTGCAAGTCGACGTTCGCACCCAGGTTTATTTCTCGACCGAGCGCCACCAGGAACTTGCCCGGGAGATGCAGGAGCACGGCGTGGTGAGGAACCACGAAGAGACCATGCGCCGCCGCGACGGGTCCGCGGTTTACGTCCTCATCAATGCCTTTGCGGTGCGGGACAATCAGGGACGGGTGACGCAGATCCGCGGCCTGATGCTCGATATCAGCGGGCTGAAAACCTTTCAGGCGGAGTTGCAGCGGGAGCGGGACTTCTCCGGAAAGATCCTGAACAACACCCAGAGTCTGATTCTGGTGGCGGACACCGCGGGCTTGATCAGCTATGCCAACCGGCGCTGGCAGGACATGGGCTACGAACAGAAGCAGTTGCTGGGACTACCCCTCGAAAACCTGGTGGCGCCGCCCCGGCGCACCATTCTGACCGAGGCTTTGAGCGCTACGCTCGCAGGCCGCCAGGTGGACAATCTTGAATTGCAGATTCTTCGTGGGGACGGAAGAATCGGCCATTTTTCAGTCAATCTGAGCCCCATGCGGGACGAGCAATCGCACGTCATCAGCCTGGTGGTAGTGATGACGGACGTGACGGACGCCGCCAGCCTGCAATCGAAACTCATGCACGCTGAAAAGATGGCGGCCGTCGGCCAGTTGGTTTCCGGCGTCGCTCACGAAGTCAACAATCCGCTTACCGCCATTCTCGGCTTTGCTGACCTGCTGATGGAAAATCCTGAACTGCCGGAAAGCGCCCGCAAGGACATGCGCGTGATCCTGCAGGAGGCACAGCGCACCAAGCAGATCGTCCAGAATCTGCTCAGCTTTGCCCGCCAGATGCCGCCGCAAAGAAAGGCGTTGCAACTCAATCCCATTCTGCGCCGGACAGTACAACTGCGCTCGTACGATTTCCAAAGTCACGGAATAGAAGTGATCGAGCACCTGGACCAGGGACTGCCCAGCGTAATTGGAGACTCACACCAGCTGCAGCAGGTATTCCTGAATATCCTGAACAACGCCTACGACGCTGTAGGCGAAGCCGGCCGTCCGGCGCGGATTGAGATTGCCACCAAGCGCATGGGCAACTCAGTTGAAATTTCTTTTCGCGACAACGGGCCTGGAATCTCGCACCCGGACCGCATTTTCGATCCCTTCTTCACCACCAAAGAGGTAGGCAAGGGGACCGGTCTGGGCTTGAGCATCTGCTACGGCATCGTGCACGAACACGGCGGCGAGATTCTTTGCCAAAACAACACCGGCGGGCCAGGCGCAACCTTCGTAGTGCGCCTTCCCGCAACGCCAGAGACGGCCTCCTTCGGGGCCGCTGCCGGAGTCAAACAACGATGACCACACAACCTGTCACCAAACCCGCAACTTTACCGGTGTTGCTCATCGAGGATGAGCCCGCCGTCATGGCTTACGTCCGAGCCACGCTGGAGCGCAATGGCTACTCCGTGGTTTGCAGCGAGTCCGGCGCCGATGGTTTACGGCTGCTGGAATCGGGAGAATTTCTGGGTGTCGTTTCCGACATGCGCACGCCGGGAGGCGTGAACGGGGCCGACGTCCACGCCTGGGTAGCGCAATATCGTCCCGAACTGGCGGCCCGGATCGTCTTCATCACCGGCGATATTGCCAATGAAGAAACCGTGGCCACGCTGCGCGAAACCGGCGCTCCCTGCGTCGAAAAACCATTCCGGGTGCAGCAGTTTATTTCAGTGGTCGAAAAAACCATGGGGAAGGCACTGTGAATGACGACTTACGAATCCGCCTACTGATTGTCGATGACGAGGAGAGCATCCGCCAGCTCTGCATGACCGTGGGCGAGGCCCTCGGGTTTACGTGCATGGAAGCCGACGGCGGCGAGTCGGCCCTGGCCCTGCTCGAAGAACAGCCCGCCCACGTCATCCTTACCGACATGGTGATGCCGAACATGTCCGGCCTGACATTTCTTGAAAAGGTAAAGAAGATGCTGCCCCGCACCGAGGTCGCGGTCATGACCGGCCACGGATCAGTCGAGACCGCGGTCCAGGCCATGAAGCTCGGCGCCTATGACTACATCAGTAAACCCTTCTCTCCGCTGGAGGAATTGCGGCTCTTCCTGCGTCGCATGGCGGAGAAGGTCCGCCTGGTGGAGGAGAACGAGTTCTTGCGCGAGCGCGTGGATACGGAGACGGAGCTGCATGGCATCGTGGGCGCGTCCGCGAAAATCCAGGATGTGCTGCGCATGATCTCACGCTTGAAGGACACGCATACGCCGGTCCTGATCACCGGGGAAAGCGGTACCGGCAAAGAACTGGTGGCGCGGGCCATCCACTTCCGCGGCTCGTTCGCCAAACGACCCTTCGTCGCCGTGGATTGCGGAGCGCTGGTCCCGACCTTGATCGAGAGCGAACTGTTTGGCTACGAGAAAGGCGCATTTACGGGCGCGGTAAGAGCGCGGACAGGCTTATTCCAATCGGCCAACGGAGGCACCATCTTTCTGGACGAAATCGGCGAACTGCCCCAGGAAATGCAGGCCAAACTGCTGCGCGTCCTGCAGGAAAAGGAAGTTCGCCCGGTAGGCAGCAATCAGAAGATCAAGGTGGACGTGCGCGTAATTGCCGCCACCAATCGCGATCTTGAAGCGGAATATCGCAACGGCACGTTCCGTAAGGACCTTTACTTCCGCCTGAATGTGGTCACCGTGCACTTGCCCTCGCTGCGGGAACGCCGCTCCGACGTTCCCATGCTGGCGCACTGGTTCCTGGAGCGCTATGCTCGCGGCGGAGCGATTCAAATCACCACTGCAGCCATGAAATCATTACTGCAATATGACTGGCCGGGGAATGTGCGCGAGCTGGAGAATTGCATCGAGCGCGCCGTCGCCCTGGGCGACCGGCGAACCATCGATTTCAACGATCTGCCACCCTCCATCACCTCGGCCGTTCCTGGAGACGAAGGCAGCGACTCTCTGTCATCCGGTTTGACGACAACCGATCTTGAAGACATTGAACGCGCCACCATCGAGCGGGTCTTCGAACAGGTGAAAGGCGACAAGGCGCTCGCCGGCAAGATGCTGGGCATCAGCCGGGCCACGCTCTATCGCAAGCTAAAGCGCTACAACATCGGGGGCCGGGAAGTATCGGCCCCGATCCAGGCTCTGCAGTAATGTTTGTGTGGGGCGGACACTCCGGTTCCGCCGCCTTTGACTTTGGTTTTTAGGCTTTAATGTCCCGAACAAAGCAAAGTCAACGGCGGCGGACAGGAGTGTCCGCCCC
>Ga0326726_10002665_pt1 | contig 16349 bp, 16 predicted proteins | sample MHFenrmetagenome_2_FD_207603 | JGI IMG/M metagenome (GOLD analysis project Ga0326726, IMG submission 207603) | Lab enriched peat soil microbial communities from Michigan Hollow, Ithaca, NY, United States - MHF15MN | ecosystem: Environmental > Terrestrial > Soil > Wetlands > Peat | place: USA... | reverse complement strand
GCCGCTGCTGCGATGGTCGGATCAGTCTTCTTGATGACATCCTGGGCCATGGGTGAGAGCTGTGAGATCAGACCGAGTCCTGCAGAAACGTTCAGGAAGAGCATGCCCCAGAGCATCCACCATTGTGGGGTCTTAACAGCCTCATCAAAGCTGAATGATTGAGCCGCTGATACTCCCGTAGCCTTGGGAGTGAAGCCCGCGGGCAGCCATCCCTTGGGTGGGTTCTTGAACAATTGCGCGGAAGCAGTGACTAAAACCAGAAATATAACACCCCAGATATAGAACGTTTGTGCCACACCCATGGAAATCACCATCGGGGGGGCAATCTTGCCCATAAAAAATGCGCCTCCTCCGAAACCCATAACGGCTAGTCCTGTCACCAGACCCCTCTTGTCGGGGAACCAGCGGATCAGGGTCGCAATAGGGGTGATATAGCCGAAGCCGTTCCCTAGACCTGCGATAAAACCAAAGCCGAGATAAAGAAGCCAGATGCTGCCCAACTGATCGGCCAGACCGGAGAGAAGCGTGCCGATACCAAAGAGAACACCGCCGATGGTGGCCACAAACTTGGGGCCTTTTTTATCAACCAGCGTCCCCCCGAAGGCGGCGGCGATACCGATCATGCCGATACAAATCATGAACGTCACCTGGGTGGCCGTCTCACCCCAGCCGTGGGAGGTCATTAAGGGTTTCTTGAAGACGGACCATGCATAGACCGTCCCCAAACACAATTGCATGACGATTGCGGCAACCGCAATCCACCATCTCTTTCCTTCTAAATTTTCATTACTCATAATACCTTACTCCTTCGTTATAAAATATTTTGCTCTTTAATAATTTAAAGTTACCCCACCGTTGGATGGGGCAACCATGGATTTTGTTCTCTTCCTATGCCGCTTCCACTTTAACGGCACATACCTTATATTCCGGTATTTTGCAAATAGGATCAAGGGCAGGATTCGTGAGTAAATTAACGGCAGCTTCCTTGAAATGGAAATTCATGAAGATTGTCCCTTTGGGCACGCGCTCTGTCACCTGAGCCTTTGCCTGGACAACGCCGCGTCGTGACGAGACCTTAGTTAACTGGCCTTCCTTGATCCCGAGTTTCTTCGCATCACCCGGATTAATCTCTACCAGGGATTCGGGGCATCTCTGCGTTATTCCCTTGGAGAGGCGTGACATAGTCCCGGTGTGATACTGATAAAGAACGCGCCCCGTTGTCATTACAAACGGGTACTGAGCATCCGGGACTTCCGCCGGAGGAATATAATCAATGGCGTGGAATAATCCCAGGCCCCTGTTGAATCTGTCTCTATGCAGGTACTTGGTCCCCGGATGATCCGCATTGGGACATGGCCACTGGATACCTTCTTTTTCAAGCCTTTCATAGGTGATGCCTGCGTAGCTCGGAGTCAGCTGGTTGATCTCCTTCATGATATCTTGAGGGGTGGCATATTTCATAGGATAGCCCATTTTCGTGGACAGCTCGGAAATGATTTCCCAGTCCGGTTTTGCCTGGCCGGGAGCATCTACAGCCTTTCTGACACGCTGGACCCTTCTTTCCGTGTTGGAGAAGGTTCCCTCTTTTTCTGCGAAACAGGCTGCCGGCAATACAACGTGGGCAAGCTGCGCCGTTTCACTGAGGAGGATATCCTGTACGACAAGGAGATCCAGGTGATTCAAGGCCTCTTTTGCATGGGTTAAATCAGGGTCGGAGAGCATGGGATTTTCACCGCAGACAAAAAGAGCCTTCACCTTCCCTTCATGAGCGGCATTCAATGTTTCCACGATGGTAAGACCCGGTTTGGGCGGTAAAGTAACACCCCAGGCTTTTTCGAATTTTGCCCTTGACTCATCATTAGCTACCGGCTGATACCCGGTAAAGACGACAGGAAGGGCGCCCATATCACATGCGCCCTGGACATTGTTCTGCCCTCTGAGGGGGTCGACGCCGCCTCCCTCAATGCCCACATAGCCGCAGAGCATGGCAAGGTTCGCGCAGGATTTGACGTTATCCGTACCGGTAATGTGCTGAGTGATACCCATTGTATAGAGAATCGCGGCCTTTCCTGCCTCTGCATAGATGCGTGCAGCCGCTTTAATGTCCTCCGCGGGAACTCCCGTGATCTTTTCTGAATACTTCGGGGTAAATTTCTCTACCACCTTTTTCATGGCTTCAAAGCCCTCGGTTCGCGTTTCCACATATTCCTTGGCATAGAGGCCTTCTGAGATGATGACATTCATCATACCGTTTAGAAGGGCCACATCACTGCCGGGTTTCTGGCGGAGCCATATGGTAGCATATTTCACGAGGTCGATTTTTCTCGGATCAGCAACGATCAGTTTTGCACCACGCTGGCGAACGGCCCTTTTTACCTTCGAGCTGATAACAGGGTGGTTCTCCGTGGTGTTGGTTCCTATGGCAAAAATCGCATTGGTGTACTCGATTTCATCGATAGAATTGGTCATTGCACCACTTCCGAAGGCAGCGGCCAGACCGGCCACTGTGGAGGAGTGTCAAAGACGTGCGCAGTGATCCACATTATTGGTGCCGATCACCGCCCTCATGAATTTCTGGAAGAGATAGTTTTCTTCATTCGTAACCCTTGCAGAGGAGAACCCTGCGATACTGTCAGGACCATTTTTCTTTTTGATAGAACCAAGTTTATCGGCAATGAAGCTATATGCCTCATCCCAGCTTGCCTCTTTCAGCTCCCCGTTCTTACGGATCAAAGGGGTTTTCAGACGGTCAGGATGCTGGACGAAATCCATTCCAAAACGGCCCTTTACACAGAGTCTGCCTTCATTTGGTTGGCCGTAGTCGCGATTGCCTGTGACCTTGACAATCTTTCCGTTATGGATATTCAAATCCATCTGGCAGCCGACGCCGCAGTATGTACAAGTTGTCTTTACTTTCTTCATTTCCCATGGACGGCCCTGGAATTTTGCCTGCTTGAATGTGATCGCGCCTACAGGGCAGGAATCTACACACTCGCCGCAGAAGACGCATGTCGAGTCGATATAATCCGTGTCAAAGGCCGGGCCGACCTTGGTGCGAAACCCCCGCATAGAAAAATCAAGGACTTCGTTGACCTGAATCTCATTACAGGCCCTGATACACCTGCCGCAGAGGATGCATTTGTTGAGGTCTCTCTGGATCATGACATTGGTTTTTTCAATTTCATAACCCGGGGCTTCGATTTCAAACCGCGGTTTTTCTATCTGCAGCCAATAAATCAGACTTTGTAGTTCGCATGCCCCATTTGCTTCACAGGTGAGGCAGTTGTGATCGCCCGAAGACCAGAGGAGCTCGACCACCAGCCTCTGGGCTGCTCTTACAGCAGGGGTATCCGTTTTGACAACCATACCAGGGTTGATCGGCATGCAGCAGGAAGCCACAAGTGTTCTCGCTCCCGCAACCTCGACCACACAAACCCGGCATGCACCTACGTTTGTGGTATCCGCGTACTGGCAGAGTGTCGGTATATAAATTCCGTTATCCCGGGCAACCTGCAGGATAGTCTGTCCGGGGTTGGCTTGTATCTCCTTTCCATCAATAGTTAGTGAAATCTTATTCGTTCCCATTACGTACTCCTTTCATACAACCTTTAAATTGATAATTTTTGCTAACATCCACTCTTTCCATTAAAACTGAAGAGAATAAAACGATAACCGCAATAGTAAGATAAAACATTCGATGTCAGAAGTGCTGTGCAGATAATGGTGGTGAGTGAATGTAGATGCATCCTATTAACATCTTTAAGAACCGTTTGCTCGTTCATCAACTTAGCATTCCGATATATTTTGCATGGGTCTGAGATAATAAATATGCATTTTGCAACAGCATTCTTACTTTTCCTGCGAGGAGTTAAAACAGATCACAGTTATTTTGCCGAGAGATGAACGAAGCGTCTCCCTCTACACTAATTATCTGCCGGTGTCAAGCATTATTGACAAGAAATCTAATTATTTCAATGGTATATGTCATATATGATATATGTGCTATTTTGCACAAATACATGCTCCAACGCATCCTTATTCCGTCCTTTACATCTCCGGACAAAAATGGTTATAAGAAAAAGTAAATCAAATTATAATGTGGATTTAAGAATGGGAAACGATAGTGAAAACAAGGGTTTTTTTGAGAGACTGAAGGCAGGTCTTGCCAGGACAAGGAAAAGCCTCGTCAAAAATATTGATGACCTCCTTCTGGGGGAGAGGGTCATCGATCAGAAACTGTTCGAAGAACTGGAGGAGACTCTGATAACGGCTGATGTCGGCCCTGCTTTTACCTACGAGCTGATTGAAAAAATGAAGGAACAGGTCAAGAGAAAAGAACTTGCTAATCCGGCACTGCTCAAAAAAGTCCTGAAGGATACCATCACGGATACCCTGAGGAAAAATGAAGCGTCCTTTCATATCCCGCGGAATGGACTTTTTACCATAATGATGGTAGGCGTTAACGGGACAGGCAAGACGACAACTATTGGAAAACTGGCATATAGTCTGAAAAAAAACGGTATGTCCGTCATGCTCGTTGCCGCCGACACTTTCAGGGCGGCAGCAATCGAACAGCTTGAAATCTGGAGCCAGAGGGTAGATGTGCCCCTCATCAAACAGACAATAGGCGCAGATCCATCCGCTGTTGTCTTTGATGCCATTGATGCGGCAAGGTCCAGGAAGGCTGATGTCTTAATTATCGATACGGCAGGCAGGCTTCACACCAAGGCGAATCTGATGGAGGAGCTGAAAAAGATGAAGCGCATCATTGGAAGGGAACTGCCCGGCGGCACGCATGAGATCCTCCTTGTTCTCGATGCCACGACGGGTCAGAATGCCGTTGTTCAGGCGAAGATGTTTTATGACGAAATAGGAGTATCGGGAATTATATTAACCAAATTGGACGGAACGGCAAAGGGTGGAGTCATTATAGGAATTGCCAGAGAGCTCAGCATTCCCATCCGGTATATCGGTATAGGTGAGAGACTGGATGATTTGAAAAGTTTCAAAAGTGAAGAATTTGTGGGAGCTCTTTTTGAACAGGACATAAGGTAAAGGGACGGATAAGGAAGTTTTTGAATGGGAAAGATATTTGCCATAGGGGATATACACGGATACATCTTAAAGCTTGATAGATTGATGGCCAAGCTTGATATTGATCCCGAAAAGGATACACTCGTTTTTATTGGGGATTATATCGACAGAGGTCCTGATTCCAAAGGTGTCATTGATAAAATCCTCGATATCAGAAAAAGAATCAAAAATGTTGTCTGTCTGCTGGGAAATCATGAGCAGATGTTTCTCAATTACTACCTTGAACAAAGGGATGAAGATCTTTTCATGCATAACGGCGGCATAAGTACATTAATATCTTATGGCTTTACCCGTGAAGGGAGAAAAGATTTAATCGTGCCGGATAAGCACTTGGAATTCCTTACTACCCTCCGGCCGTATTATGAGACTGACGGCTATATCTTCGTACACGCCGGTTTGAGGCCTGGCATTCCCATTGACCGGCAGAACCTCGATGACCTCATCTGGATACGCTACGAGTTTATCAATTCTCCCTACGATTTTGGCAAGGTTGTTATTTTTGGGCACACACCTCTTTCTTTTACCGAACCCTTGACCGATAAAAACAAGATCGGCCTTGATACCGGCGCTGTCTATGGCGGCAAGTTGACATGCATTGAACTGTCGGAAATGAAGATATATCAGGTCTGATGGTCCATGAAGATCATTGAATGCGTCCCCAATTTCAGTGAAGGCAGGGACAGGAAAAAGATAGACAGCATCGTGTCGGCACTTTCCACAGTTGAGGATGTGAGGCTGCTTGATGTATGTATCGATGCAGACCACAATCGGACCGTTCTCACCTTCATCGGGACTCCGGATGCTGTTACAAAGGGAGCAATAGCCTCCTGCGAAAGGGCTGTTGATCTGATTGACATGCGAAAACACAGGGGTGTTCATCCCCGCATTGGTGCTGTTGATGTAGTACCTTTTGTTCCCCTGAAAGGCGCGGTAATGAAAGATGCTGTGGAAGTTGCGCACAGGTTTGGCAAAGCTTTTGGCAAGAGGAAGAAAGTTCCTGTTTACTTCTATGGTGAAGCAGCAATCAATCCCGCAAGAAGGGAATTGCCCGACGTCCGTAAAGGAGAATACGAAGCTTTAAAAACACGGTTTGATAATCCTTCGTGGATGCCGGATGCAGGACCAGCCGACTTTAATCCACGAAGCGGTGCCGTGGCAGTCGGTGCACGTGAGCCTCTTATTGCCTTCAACATAAACCTTGCAACGGATAATCTTCAAGTAGCAAAAGACATCGCCTGTTCCGTTAGGCAGTCAAGCGGCGGGTTGCAGCACGTGAAGGCCATCGGTGTTCCTTTAAAGAGCAGGAACATAGTTCAGGTATCGATGAACCTGACAAATTTCAGAGTAACATCGCTCCGGACGGTCTTTGACGCGGTAAAGGAAAAAGCCTCCCGGTCTGGTGTTTCCATCCTGGAGTCGGAGTTGGTCGGTCTCATCCCCGAAGATGCATTAGAAGATGTTACCGCCGAGTACCTACAGATGTCGAGATTCTGCGCCGAGTGCATCATCGAAACACATTTGTAGACATTGCGAGAAACGTAGTGACGTGGCGAGCTCTTTTGATTTTGTAAATAATACAGACATTGACACTGCCACCGAAACCATGTTAAAGCCCTTCATCCCGCGACACAACCAGTGCCCCCGTAGCTCAGGCGGATAGAGCAACGGATTCCTAATCCGTGTGCCGCGTGTTCGAGTCACGCCGGGGGCACCAATAAAATCAATAAGTTAATAATCTATAGTTAATATTCTGTTTATTGAGTTCTTTTTCTCTCCCCATTCTCTCCCCATTTTTGACCTGGCGAATATCTTTTCATGCGCTATCAGAGCCGTTTCTCAGTTTCTATCAGATTTCTTTGCTCGTCGGTATCCTTACCCCCCTTTTTTCAGCCTCCAGCCAGCCGAGGGGGTAGGGGTACCTTGAAATGATCTGACCCCGGGGGTGGTCTGGGGGTCCCATGGCTGTCATGAACGAGAATGGAAATCCCAGGATCTTGATTGCAGAAAGTATTGCAAGGAAGTCGGAAGAGATTGATTCAGAATTGGCTTATTGTTTTGATAGAGTGTATCAAAGTAAGTTTTGGCTGGTTATTTAGTTCAGGTAATAGAATCACTATTTCGGGCGAAAGGTGGCCTACATCACAGAACATAAAATGGTAATTCTAACCTTAGATATGGTACAAGTTCTGTCGGTAGGCAAATGGTTATTTTAGGAGTGTCCTTGTGACCTGCGATTGTTCATATAGCATAGCAATAGATTTATCGGTGTCAATACGATGATATCGAGAAGACACATAGTGCTGGTTTTCCTTTTGCTGGCTATCATTGCTGGCAGTAGCCAGGTAGCTTGTTCTGATGACGTCAAGCTGCCTCACCTTGCCAATAATGCTGTCATTTTGGCCTTTGGCGATAGTTTGACCTACGGAACCGGTGCGGAACAGACAGAGAGTTATCCAGCTGTCCTTGAGCAGCTGATTGGTCGAAGGGTAGTTAATGCTGGCATTCCGGGGGAGATAACCGGCGAGGGGTTATCCCGCTTGCCACAGGTGCTACAAAAGGAGAAACCGGCTCTCATAATTATCTGCCATGGTGGTAATGATCTGCTTCGACTAATGAACCAACATCAAGCCGCCGACAATCTACGAGATATGATTCAGTTAGCAAAGAAACAGGGAGTAGCTGTAGTTCTTATTGCGGTGCCAACCCCGGACATGTTCCTTTCGCCCACGAATATGTACCGAGAGATAGCTAAAGAGTTCGGCCATTCCACTTGAAGAAGAGATCATGTCAACAGTGCTGGCCGATGGCTCTCTCAGGTCAGATTATATTCATCCCAATGCCGCAGGGTATCGCCGCATAGCCAAAGCCCTTGCAACGCTTCTGAGGGAGAGTGGTGCTATAAAATAGCCTGCCTCGGGTAAGCGATGCTACACCTACAAAGCATGAGGACAAAAAATATTAAAAGCTAACAATTACTGGTTGTAATAAACATAAAAAAAGGCAGGGCTGTTTTCCTACCCTGCCTTTAGCTCTTAATAAGGTAATGGACTTTAAAATGTACTATACCCAGCAGTCTATGGTAGGTAGGCACCGCAGCAGACGATCAGATTGCCCACCTTCTGGCAGTAGGTGATCTTGATCTCTTCCTGTTTGGTTGCCGGATTCATATAGGTATAGTCCACCCATCCTGAACCTCGACTGTTTGCGATATCAACGATTTCCTTCCTGAAGAGCTTTCCCTTGCTGTCCGGCTCATTGTAAAGATTCTTGCCGATGAGCTTCGGAACCTTCGGATTAGCAAGTAAGACTCCTTTTAGGTCGTAGACGAAGACATAGAGATCATCCTTTAAAACCTCATTCAGGTCATAGCCAAGGAGATAAAGTTCATCCTTAACAAATTTGCCATGAGGATTATTGAATTCCTTTAATGCTTTCTCCTCTCCATATGCTTTTATATGAGCGACGGCCTGCTCCACCAACTTTTTCGCTTCCAAAGGAGTGGCTCGTTGCTCGGCGTGCACAGAAGTCACAATGAAGAGGCAAATGAAGACTCCCACTATAATTTTGTTGAACTTCATTCCTGTCATCTCCTTTCATGGAGTTATTTAAGCAGGGAAAAGGGATGAAAAATTTAACGCCAAGGAAGTATTCGGAAAGAACAATGTTATAAGTACCATAGATCATACAAAAAAGAAATATTAGAATATCTAATAAACAACTGTAGAACTGACAGTATGAAAGGAATATAGTAAAATATAAACTGCCATTATATGAATCATCATCGGTTTACTTTTCTGCCTGATTTGTGTTAATAATTTTCTCAGTGCCCCGATTTCCGATGAACGGCATACATTTTCTTTTCTAATCAAAGTATTGAATCTTTGGAATAGTAGTGGTCCAGGTATTGTCTGCTAATAACAAGGCTTGCCTGTCATTCGCGTGTGTCGAGCAGTTTACATGCGTGGATATTTAATCTTGTATACGTGATCTTATACTGCAAAAGGAGGTACACGATATGTTCTGGGTACATTTTGGAGTTCTCCTATTAGCAATCTATATCGGTATCCGCGTCGGTGGTGTCGGACTGGGTCTTATAGGCGGCGCAGGCGTTACCGTTTTTACCTTTGCATTCGGTATGAAACCGGGCTCTCCACCGATTGATGTCATGCTCATCATCATAGCTGTTGTCGCCGCATCTGCCACCCTCCATGCCGCCGGTGGTTTGACATACATGGTGCAATTGGCGGAAAAGTTGCTCCGCAGGCATCCCAAGTACATCACTTTTCTCGCACCGTTATGCACCTATGTACTGACCATGTCTGTAGGAACCGGCCACTCGGTCTACCTATTGCAGCCGATTATTGCCGACGTAGCATACAAGACCGGCATACGTCCGGAGCGTCCGATGGCTGCGTCCTCCATTGCATCGCAAATGGGCATTACCGCGAGTCCGATTGCCGCGGCCGTGACAAGCTTTCTTGCGATGGCCCTGAAAGCAGGGCACAATATTACTCTCTTCAATATCCTCTGTGTTACAATTCCTTCAACTGCTATCGGCGTTTTTCTTGCGGCACTCTGGAGTTTGAGACGTGGTAAAGACCTCGACAAGGATGAGGAGTTCCAGGAGCGGATGAAGGATGAGGGATTCCGCAACCAGTTGGAGGAGAGCGTATCATTGTTGGATGAAGGCATCTCCAAGAAAGCCAAGCGGTCGGTCCTGCTCTTTTTTGCGGGGGTCATCACAATTGTCCTGATCGCTGTTTTCAAACTGGCGCCCGTCATTGACGGCAAGCCTGTATCCATGACGATCATCGTGCAGATTGTCATGCTTTCCACAGGCGCGGTCCTATTGCTTTATACACGAGTCAAGGCTTCGCAGATCGCTTCGTCTTCCATTTTTACAGCCGGGATGGCGGCGGTGCTTGCTATTATGGGTATAGCATGGATGAGCGATACCTTCATTGATGCTCATAAAGTGGAATTGGTCAGCAACATGCAGGCGATGGTCAGGCACTTCTCGTGGCTTTTTGCGGTCGCGATGTTTGTTGTTTCAGCATTCGTGAAGAGTCAGGCAGCGACACTTCTTATCATGGTACCGGTCGGTTTCGTACTAGGCATTCCCATCAATCTCCTGATAGGAATGATTCCCGCATGCTATGCCTATTTCTTTTTCTGTTTTTATCCAAGCGACCTTTCCGCAATCAACTTTGACCGTACCGGCACAACGCGCATCGGCAAATACATCTTGAATCACAGCTTTATGATTCCGGGACTGATCGGTGTCGGGAGCGCAACGGTGATCGGTTATATAATCGGGGCGTTCTTTTTAAGGCTATGAAGTGTTGATTACCAATCGAAAGGGTGAATAAATTTCATCATCTCTAAATTGAGGATTTCACCTACTTATCTTCAATGGCGATATCATCTACGAGCTGATGATTACGGATTGAAACCTGCAAAAATGAAAAGACAGGACCATTTCTGACCCTCTTTAGCTTTTAATAAGGTAATGGACTTTAAGATGCGTTATGCCAAGTTGTCCATGGCAGGTAGGCATCGCAGCCGGCGATCAGATTACCCACCTTTTGAACGTAGCTACTCGGTGAACTCATACGTGCTTGCCGTTTTTTCTATTATTACAGATTTAGACCCATTAGTCACAGGAGGTCAGTGAATCCTCACTGACTAAATTGCAGATTAATAAGAGTAATGGTCACAATAAGTGTCTTGTCATTGACGAACTTTTTTGGGGTCAATCTCCTTCATGGCTGTACTCCCTGTATGCACCACAGCATATAATGAGGTCGCCCTCCTTCTGACAGTATGTCGTCTTATGCTCGTATTCTTTCGTTTCCGGATTTAGATACACATAATCGACCCATCCGGAACCGTTAATCTTCGCCTTTTCCACGATCTCCTTGCGGAACAACTTCCCCTCGCTGTCCGGAACGGCAATCAGATTTTCCCCGATCAGTGTCGGATTTTTAGGATGAGCAACCATAACACCGTCAAGGTCGTATGCGAATACATATAGTTCACCCTTGTCAAACATCCCCTTGGGTTTGTTGATCTCTGCAATCGCCTTCTCTTTACCCTGATATTTTACATACGCGGCCGCTTTCTTCACCAGGGCCTTTGCATCGTCTTTACCAGAAGCGCATGATAAAACCGTGAATGTGAACAATCCGATCAATCCAATTACAATTGAAACTGCTACAGCTTTTTTCATGGTCCTCTCCTTGGCTTATTTTTAATTTGCGAACGACTATGATAAACGCACAACACATCAAGCCTGATCGACTGCCGCCTCCACATCAGGCGCCTGGATGCCTTCAACAATTAGTTCGGGCTCTTCCGCTTCGAGTTCAGTTTCGTTGTTCAGCATCCGCGTCATCCGGTTCTTATCTAGTTCCTTCTCCCAGCTGGAGACTACGAGAGTAGCCACACCATTACCGACCAGGTTGGTTAGGGCACGCGCCTCGGACATGAAACGGTCGACGCCCAGGATCAGGGCAAGACCGGCCACCGGTATGGTAGGAATGGCGGCAAAGGTTGCCGCTAAGGTAATGAAGCCGCTGCCTGTAACCCCGGCCGCACCCTTTGAAGTCAGCAACAGCACACCCAGAATGGTAAGGGTCTGGATCAAGGTCAGCGGTGTATTGGTGGCCTGGGCCACGAAGACCGCCGCCATGGTCAGGTAGATGGAGGTGCCGTCAAGGTTGAAGGAGTAGCCGGTGGGAATGACCAGACCGACCACCGGCTTGGAGCAGCCTAGATTCTCCAGCTTGGCCATCATGCGCGGCAGAACCGACTCGGATGAGGAGGTACCCAGCACGATCAGCAACTCCTCCTTGATATACTTGATGAACTTGATGATACTGAATCCACACAGTTTTGCGATGGCGCCGAGTACTATGAAGATGAATAACAGGCAGGTCAGGTAGAAGCTGCCCATCAGCATACCCAGCTTGGTCAGGGAACCGAGTCCGAACTTGCCGATGGTAAAGGCCATGGCACCGAAGGCGCCAATGGGAGCGACCTTCATGATAATGTTTACGATGACGAACAGTACATGGGTAACCTCGTCGATCAGCTTAAAGACCGGCTTGCCACGCTGACCGAGCATGGAAAGCGCAAAGCCGAACATAAGGGAAAAGAACAGTACCTGCAGAATATCACCTTTGGCAAAGGCATCCACTACAGTATTGGGAATGATGTTTATCAGGAAGTCAACAGTGCTTTGCTTATCCGCCTTTGCTGTGAAAGTCGTCAACGCTCTGGTATCCAACTTGGAGACATCGGCATTCATGCCCGCCCCCGGTTGAACGATGCTGACCACCAGCAGACCGATCGCCAAAGCAATCGTCGAGACGACTTCAAAATAAAGCAGCGCCTTGGCGCCGACACGACCAACCTTCTTCATGTCCTCCATGCCGGCGATGCCGGTTACCACGGTACAAAAGATAACCGGTGCGATAATCATCTTGATCAACTTTATGAAGCCGTCGCCCAGCGGTTTCATGGCCGCGCCGGTTTCGGGATAGAAGTGCCCGAGCAGAATACCGACGGAGATCGCCGTCAATACCTGGAGGTACAAATGCTGATAAACTTTTTTCCCTTTCATAGTGTATCCTCTCATGTCATCGATATGATTTAGCAGCCTCAAATAGTTCTGTAATTCCTGAAGGAAAGATGTCTGATAACACAACGGAACTTCTGGAAGAGGGTAGCCAAAGGGCTAATTACCGGTACATGTTTCCTACCCTCTTTCTCAGTGTAGACCTTGATTTTTCATATTGCCTGCAAACGAATAAGATTCCCAAAAATACGAGTATGGCGTGCAGAGCAGAACCGGTTTATCATTGATACTATATTATTGATTAGGCATTGCTCTTCCCTGTGGGAGTATATGAAGAAGGATATTATGTGTCAAGAGTATTTGGTCGCAGAATTCAGGATCTTGATAAAGGTGATTGTCATTTATTTCCAATTGAAAGGATGTATGTCTTTCAAAATTATCGGATGTTAACTTCAGGAAGAACGAGATAAAAAAGATAGTATCTGTTACACGTACAAGTTCACAATCATCAGGTTTAAATTGAATTGAGTATTACCACTTCAAATTTTCAAAGATGCTCCATGCTATCCCTTAAAAAAGAAACAGCGATTGAAGAAAGACCTTCAACCGCTCGAAAACCAGAAAAGACAGGAGTTATATAAAGAAGAAGCTCCTTATTCTTTCTCCTTACCCTGATCTGAAAGTTTTATTTTCTTAGCGAGGCCGACGATCATTTTTGCACTCTCATGGAAACCGATAAAGCTTGAGTCGATACAAAGGTGAAAATTATGTGAGTCTTTCCAATCGACGCCTGCCATGTCCCGTATGTACTTGGTCCTGCTCTCGTCTGAATCCTTGACTTTATTGCGTGCTTTCCGGATATCCATGATATTCTGCACCTGCATGACTCGTTTGACCCGAAATTCCCGGGGAGCGTGGATAAATACGCGAATCACGCCAGGCCGTTCTCTCAGTGCGTAGAAGCCACCACGCCCTATGATGACGGCATTATATTGATCCGCAATTCCTTGGATGATCTTGCACTCCAGGGTGAACAGATCTCTGCTGTAGACAGGTTGTTTCATCGGTTGTAAAAATCCCCATGCGGGTGTTCCGTATGAGAATCCTTTGATAATTGTTTCGATAAGGCCTGGCGATCTTTCACCAAGATCTTCCAGCATCCGCACATCTGTTCCAAAATGTTCTGCAGCTTTTCTTAATATCTCCCGGTCTAAATATTTGAAACCGAGCTCTTTCGCCACCAGATGGCCTATATACGCACCGCCGCTTCCCATTTGTCTCGATATGGTTATCGCGATATGTCGTTCTTCACTCATGTGCCCCCCCGGTTCATCCATAAGTTTGCAATGATATTCATGCTTACGACGCTCTGTGTGTCTTACCGGATCTTCCTGCGCATGTTCGGGAAACCCTCTATTAAATGCAGCTGAATTTCAAAGGATGAACAACATACTTATAGACGCCGCTGCAAATGATCAGGTCATCGACTTTCTTAAAATAAACCTTCTTAGGTAGTACCTCTTTGGTTACCGGGTTGGACCATTTGTATTCCATCCACCCACTACCTTGAGTATTGGCAGTTTCGAGAATCTCCTTGATAAAACTCTTTCCATCAGAATCCTGGAGGTCACTGAAATCCGCCCCTACAAATCTTTCATTGACGCCGTGTGCAAGCATGGTCCCCTTGGGGTTCAACACAAAAATATACATCTCGTCTTGAACAAACTGTCCATTAGGATTTGTGTATTCTGCCAAAGCGATTCTTTTCCCGGAAGCCTTATAAAAATCTGCGGCTTTATCTGCCCATTTCCTGGCGTCTTCTTCAACCCATTTATTCATTTTGCACCCCCTAAATATGGAGCGATGGACTCCTGACCTGCCCTTGTTTGTGAGTGTGATAAATTATCATTCAGACAAATCTGTGCAACATTATTTCCCATCTCCTTCGGATTATTATGGGACTACCTCCGTGTATTGTATTCCGCGTTATCCATCCTGAGCCTGTCGAAGAGTCACATGGTTCGTAGTTCGACAGGCTTTCTGCGATATGACTCACATCCTGATTGCTCAAATGGAACGGCTGTTCAGATGACCTCCTTGTAACTCTTAATAAGCCGTGTAGCGATGACCCCTGCCAGACGTTTCATAATCGTCAGACCCTCGGCAGGATGCTTTTGAAACACACGCATCAGGCGATCTGCGTCAATTTTTATCACCCTGCTTTCCTTTACACATTCCGCTTTAGCCGTGTACAGATTCGGCTCTACAAGTGATGACCAACCAAATACAGAACCTGTCTTATCTACTGAAAAGGAGAGTTGTTTATCCCTCTTAACGGTAAGATCAAGTTCTCCTTCTTCAAGAATATAAAGATAATCTGCAAAATCGCCTTCTCGAAACAATACATGTCCTGCCGGGTAACTTTCCTGAGTGACGAGTTCTGCAATTTCGTCAATAATATGTGAGGGAATCCCTTTGAAAAGCTCAACTTCTTGGATGAACATCGTAGTTGCCTCCTTTATTATCTCTATCCTTCATCAAATCTCATTCAAGGGTAGACAATCCCCTCTCACCAACCAATATGATCTGGGTATGGGTCAGACGGTCGGCTATTACCCGCGCCGTGGCCTGCATAAAATTAAGTCCTAAAGCACCGTCTTGAATTAGTAGTTCCCTGAGTTTCTCCGCATCAAAAGCAATGGCCTTTGAATTGTCAATGCACAGGGCCCCTAAGGTATAAGCATAAGGTTCAACAACAGCAGACCATCCCATGGCATCGCCCTTTGTGACGATATCCACGGTCACCTGCATGGGGGGTCTAGCTGTGCCCATGTAACTCTCCATGAGCATGACAAATTTCCCCTCTTCCACGAGATAGAGTTTTTTTGCCGGATCACCTCTCTTATAAACCTGGGCACCTGCTTTGAACGATTCTTCAGAAGCGCAACCTGATAGTGTCTTTAAATCACTCTCATCAAAGCCTTTAAAAAACGCGAATTGTTTTAAGAGATCTACGGAAACCATGTGCGTTACCTCCTTTCAGAAAAAGTAAGATACTTTTTTGGCTCTGTTGCTTCTTACCGTTTTCTTAATGTCACAGAGTACGCCGTCTTAATGTAAACCTAATCTGCTCAGGCACGTGCATGATACTTGAATGAGATATTGAGTCTTACCCTGAAGGATGTTATTTTCCCATTATCAACAGTAACATCCTGTTTTACAACCTCCGCAATTCTAAGATCTTCTAGAGTCTTGGAAGCAGTTGCCAGGGCGTTTTGGGCAGCATCTTCCCACGATGTCGGGCTGGTCCCAACGATGTCAATAATACTGTACACTGACATAATAATACCTCCTTTTTTCTCAATTGCTCTATTTCCTGGAAATTTATTAGAGATCACCACAAAACCGGCTTACTGATTTCCTAATGTATTAAGGTAATAATACTAAACCCTTTACTTGATAAGAACTCGCTTTAGGTATTGTGATCATACAGGGATGGACCCCCCAAAGGGACATTGCTGTCCCCTCGGAGGCTTCATATTGGTACCTTTCGGAAGCTCGTTCTCATACTACACTCCAAAAGGTTAGATGTTAGGTTGTTAGATTAACTAAGGTCAGGTAGGAATTACCATATGAAAAGTATACCCTCAGCTGCATTGACAGTCAAGGAGGGAAA
>Ga0326726_10002663_pt1 | contig 16351 bp, 22 predicted proteins | sample MHFenrmetagenome_2_FD_207603 | JGI IMG/M metagenome (GOLD analysis project Ga0326726, IMG submission 207603) | Lab enriched peat soil microbial communities from Michigan Hollow, Ithaca, NY, United States - MHF15MN | ecosystem: Environmental > Terrestrial > Soil > Wetlands > Peat | place: USA... | reverse complement strand
GCAATGACTGGCGTTGGCAAAGGTACGTTCTTAGACAGCACTGTTCCCGATCTCTGGTTTACTCTTTTCGCTGCTACAGCAACGACACTGATTGAAGCAAAAACCATTGACACAAACGGTCGCGCTCTATTGATGCAAAGCCAGTTGCAAGCGTGGCGCAGCAATGGCACTGGCGCTCACAAGCCCGCCTTTTGGGTTGCGACCAATCGTGCTTTCGACAGGTTCTATTTCTGGAGTCATGCCGAGTTCCTGCCAATCCTCGATAACACTGCCGCAACAGGAAATACAGTCACGCTGTTGCCCCCAAAGAGTAAAAAGGAGTTCTTAAATGTCAGTGCCCTTGCTTTACACATCCTGCGTCAGGTCTAACCCTGCGCTCAAGCGGGACCGTAACCTTCCCCCAAATTATTGAGCGTTCCAAAAATCATGACAGTTACCTACTTCCGTTCGGGCTGAGCTTGTCGAAGCCCTGTGCCCACTCGGATATGCCCTTCGACAGGCTCAGGGCGAACGGCCACGTTGTCATGACTTACGGAAACATCAATAGTTGACACCTCCGTCTAACCGATTGGAGGTGCAGCATGGCCAAATCCGGCCCCAGAAAGACCAACCGCTACAGCAATGAATTCAAAGCGACTGCGGTACGATTAAGCGACCTTCCCGATGTCCTGATCCAGGATGTTGCAGACGCCCTGGACATTCACCCCTTCATGCTGTCACGCTGGCGCAAGCAAGCCAGGGAGGGATTGATTGTGACCAAAGGCGTCAAGCTGGATCTGGAAACTACTGCCGAACTGAAACGGCTGCGGGATATGGAGAAGAAGTACAAGCTGCTACAAGAGGAGCACGATCTTCTAAAAAAGGCCATCCGGTTTGAATTCAGTAATGGAAACGCAATTGGGCGACCAGCAGGGAACCACCTTCGACGCGATACACCATGCGATGTTCATCCGTAATTCGGCGTGACCAAAAGCCTGAGAGCGCATGTTTCAATGGTTCGGGTTTACCTACTCCTGTGAATGGTTCACGATGTGTCTCACGTATCAGCTTGTTGATTCGCTCGACCATGCGCTTGTCTTGCTTTTGCCAATATAGGTAGTCTTCCCATGCCTCATCAGCGAAAATCAGCTTCACTTCGGCAGCTTCCGCTCAACGCCTTTGCCAGCATTCAGTTGTGCAGTAGCCGCAAGAAGACGCTTGGCGTTGGCGGGCGTGCGCAAAAGGTAGGCGGTTTCTTCAAGCGCCTTGTAGTCTTCGAGCGAGAGCATCACGACGGACTGTTCTCCGTTGCGCGTAATGATCAGCGCTTCATGGTCGTCGCAAACACGGTCCATTGCACTGGCGAGGTTTGCGCGAACGGTGGTGTAGGTAATTGCATCCATAACGGGCTCCTTATATGTACATGTTACTGTACATCAACAGCAGCGGCCTGTCTAGTGCAACGGTGCAGATGCCCAACCCATCATTCCACCGGACGGCCTTCGGCAGCCGGTGAATTCAAACGTTGGGCACCCCGTACCCTCGTATGCCACGCTTGCTGAAGCTCCTGTTCTTGACGACGCTCATGCTGCCTCCGATTACAGGGCTAGTTGCCGTGGTATCGGGATTTGGCGATCCGTGGGGCATGGGCTCAAAGGATCTGTGGGGTGTTTTCCTTACGGCCGCTTTGCCCATTCTTCCGCCAGGCCTCTACCAGATACTTGCTTGGCCGCTGACATATGGTGTGGCACTGTTGCTTGTGCCCGTTGCGGGTATTGGAAGGGGGCGATGGTATGTGCTTCCGCTGCTGTTATATCTAGCCGTGATCACAGCAGCATGGTCGTTCACCTGGGCGACGGCGCCCGATTACCTCAACGTATTGATCGATGGCAAGTCTTACCTGCCCGGTCGACTCAACTCGAATGTCTGGAAGTTTGGAATTTACTTTCTCACCGACGGCTTGTTGGCTGCCGCAGCCATAGTGTGGTGGTATCTGCGAAGAAGACCCTGAACGTGCGCAAAGTGATCGCGCCCAACAACCGCTTGCAGGGGCCGCGCCGCAAGCGGCGCGCCCCAGAAGCAGGACGTCGGTCGGCTGGGAGGAAGGTCTGAGGAAGAGCATGAGTTCCAATGAGCATGGATTCGACGCGATCGTCATCGGTTCTGGAATCGGTGGCCTTGCGGCTGCGGCAGCGTTGGCGAAGCGCGGCCGCCGCGTTCTCGTGCTCGAACAGCATTTCCAGCTCGGCGGTCTCACGCAGACTTTCACCCGCCGCGAATACACGTTCGCGACCGGCGTGCATTACATCGGGGGCGTTGGCGAGGCGCCGGGGTCCGAGAACCAGTTCGGTCGCATGCTGCGTTGGCTCACAGACGGCCGATTGCGCTTTGCGTCGCTCGGGTCGCCATACGACATCGTGCGCCTGCCCGGGCTCGAATTTCCGGTCGAGGCGCCGCGAGCGGCATACATCGCGCGGTTGAAAACCTCGTTTCCCGGTGAGGTCGCAGCCATCGACAGTTATTTCTCGGCCTGCGATGAGGCTAACAAGGCGAACATGGCGCTGTTCGCAGCCAGAGCACTTCCAGCGCCTCTCGCGGCTTTCGTGCGCTGGTTCAACGCGCGACGGGTGCGTCGTGCGCTTGGCACCACGACTGCCGAAGCGGTGCGAGATATCGCCGACAGACGCCTGGCAGCGCTGCTCACTGCGCGCTGGGGCGATTACGGCATGGTGCCGGCGCAGTCACCACTCGCGATACATGCCTTGGTCACGGCCAGCTACTTCGCCGGCGCCTACTACCCTATCGGTGGCCCGGCCAGGTTCTCTGAGGCCATGGGAGAAACCATCACCGCCGCCGGCGGCGAGTTACGCACTCGTGCGGCAGTTGCGGAAATCCGCGTGGCACTCGGCCGAGTGACCGGCGTGCGCCTGACTAGCGGCGAGTCGATTGACGCGCCCGTAGTGGTCTCGGCTATGGGTGCGCACAACACGGTCGCCGCGCTCCCGGAAGATGTTGTGCCTGAATGGCGCAAGTCGATCGCGTCTCTCAACTCCGGCGTCTCATATGTGAGTCTGTATCTAGGTTTCCGTGGTGATATTCGTCAACATGGGGCCATGCGCGCGAACGTCTGGGTATACGAGAGCAACGATGTTGGCCGGGTGTGGGAGCGCCCCGCGGAAGAGGAAGCGCCTGCGATGTTCGTGTCGTTCCCTTCCCTCAGGGACACGGCTCATCGAGACCCAGAACACCACACCGCGGAGGTCATAGCGATCTGTCGTTGGGAACCGTTTTCGGCGTGGGCACGCAGCACGCTGGAAGATAGGCCCGAGGAGTACAAAGCGGCCAAAGCCCGGATCGCCGAAAACCTGCTGGCGCAGTTCAAGCGCCACTTTCCGCAGCTTGCGCCGATGATCGATTTCCATGAAGTTGCGACCCCTCTTTCGCAGGCGTCTTTCGTCGTGGCTGATCGAGGTGCAATGTACAGGCTTGAGATGTCAGCCAAGCGGATGAGCGACAGCGCATTGAAAGTTCGCACGCCGCTGCCCGGGTTGCTGCTAGCCGGGCAGGACGCCGCCACTCCGGGAATTCAAGGCGCGTTCATGGGCGGATTCATGGCGGCCGCATCGGTCGAGCCCCGCTTATGGAGAGAGATGAGCCGATGAACCCCTTGCGCCTGCCAGCCGAGCACACCGGGCGGCCGCCCAGCCCCTCAATCGAGCGGACCGTTCAGCAGCGGCGCTTCTCTTGCCGTTTCCCGGCCGCTCATCGCGAACGTTAGGCCCTGCACGCAAGAAGAGGAAGGTTGATGATGGCGGATAAGTTGAAGTTCGAATCACACGAACAGTACATACAGTCTGCTGCGACAGATGCTCAAGCCATTTTGGCTCGTATCCAGACTGTTGTGGCGTCAATGGTTCCCAACGCAACTCGCTGCATAAGCTACAACATGCCTGCTTTCAAGCTCGATAGAACATTCTTTTACTTTGCTGCATTCAAAAAACACATTGGAGTGTATCCACCTGTCACTGATAACAAAGCACTTGTCGAAGAATTGAGACCTTACCGCAACGAAAAAGGAAATCTCGCTTTCCCTTTAAACCAGCCAATGCCATACGAACTGATTGGTCGAGTTTCCCGTGCCCTATCGAGTCAGTACGCAAAATGAATATCCAAGACAAGCGCACCACCCGGCCTAACTGGTTGGCCAAGCTGACGCCAGAAGCTACGCTTTTGGTGCCCTCCGCTCGCTTCGCTCCTTTCGGCGCAGCTTACCGCGGGCGTTAGGGCCAAAATGAAATGCCTCCTACCAATTCTCGTCTTGGCGTCCTCGCTCTTGCTGGGCGGTTGTGCGACACCACTGACAGTAGCGAAAGATTCCGGCCGGTTTGCGGAGGCGTTAAGCATCGCGCCGAACGACGTCTTGATCCTGAGCTATTGCTCCTTCGGTAAATCACCCAAAGGGCCAAAGCCAAAGTTCATGCGGAATGAAGGAGTCGTGGTGGCCACTCCCGATCTGCTCCACATGAGCCCGGAGCAGATTCAGGCGAAGACCGAACCGCAGCCCGTATCATTGAAGTACTCGGAGATTCAAACTGTCGCCCACAAGACGCAGGGGTTCGGCTGCCAGATTCAAATCGAGAGTAATGATTCCGTCCTCGTGCTTAACATTACCCCCAATAAGGCCCGTTGGGATTGTGATGTCTCCAAAGCGCTTTTATATCTCATTACGTCCAAGGGCGTTCGTGTCGTGGAGGCCCAAAAGTGGTATGACTTCGAAGGCGGTGGAGGCATGGCACCTATCTATATAGGTCCACTTTTCTGAGGAACCGGCTGGATTTTGACTCTCTTACGCAGGCCATGAACGGGCCGCCTAACCCCCTCGGTCAAGGGGCCGGTGGCGTCAACTCATGTCAAATGTTAGCCGAACCTCCAACGAGCAGGTCCTCGACCGGCTACAAGCGCTGCTCGCGAGTGAAAGTTCCTGAGGCCGAACAAGTCGTTCCAGCGGACGCGCTAAATCGCGCCGCCGAACTCCAACGTTAGCCCCTTGAGCGGGTAACGACATCCAAATGAACCTGGTGTGCACCACGTGAAGCTCTTGTACCTTGTGGCAATTCTAATGACTGCTTCGCTCATTACATCCTGTGCTTCTCACCAAGCATCTCCGGATAACTGGAAAATACCTGCGTCAGTAGACGGCGAAAATTGCCCAGACATATCCGGCCAGTACATGAATTCGGGAGAAACATCAGATAAGAAACTTATCCCGCTAAAGTTTCAGTGGTTTTGGAAAGATCTCGGGAAATATCCGGTGCCACTAGGCAATTGGCGAGATGTGCGCAAAATCTCGATACGGCAAGGAGGAGAAAACCAATTAGAGATTGCGGCGGTGTCTGACACTGGCAATATATATTCAGAGATCATGAAGAAAGAGCGCGGCGACTTTTCGTGCCAAGACGGATGGCTAAGAATTAGGGCCTCAACAAGTAGCGGAGTATCGAGTGCCATGTCGTCCACTCACTACATCCGGTCTTTTGCCAAAACTGACGGCTATCTGATAGAAAAGGAGGAGTACAACTCTTTCTCACTGGTGGTGATCATTCCAATCACTGGATCTGGCACGCGTTGGTATAGGTTCCCACGCTTTGAAGATCGAGATGTTGGTCTGCCAGTTCATAAATTACTCCCCTGATCTTGACGGGGCTAACCATTCGCTGCAGGCGCGACGGCCCTGACGGGCCGCGGCCTGAGCCCAAGCGTTGGGCGCCATATCCACCGCGGTATATCTAGCGCTCATAGCAATGCAGCATTTACAAATGAAAGGAACCTCCCAATGAATTACAAAGGCAGTTGTCACTGTGGACAGGTTGCATTCGAAGTTGAGGGTGAGCTTACGCAAGTAATGGATTGCAACTGCTCAATTTGTTCTCGCAAAGGCTCGCTTCTTTGGTTTGTTCCCAGGAACGAGCTGCGCTTGCTTACTCCCGAAGAAAATCTCGGTACCTACACGTTCGGTAAGCACACTATCAAGCATCGGTTCTGTCCCAAATGTGGCATTCATCCATTTGGGGAAGGGACTGACCCATCCGGAGCTCGCATGGCTGCAATTAATGTTCGCTGCTTGGAGGGCGTCGAATTCGCGTCTCTTCCTGTCAAACACTTTGATGGTCGCTCCCTGTAACCACCATGCCGCCCAACCCATCGTTCCAGCGGACTACCTTCGGCAGCCGCTGAACTCAAACGTTAGGCGTATGCGGCACCGCCTTCAAATGCCGCAACAGAAAGAGGTCATCACATGAAAATGCTACTTACGGTCGAATTCCCACTTGAGCCTTTCAACTCTCTCGTCAGAAGCGGAAAGGCGGGCGAGATCATTGGGCGTATCCTCGAAACAATCAAGCCGGAGACAGCCTACTTCACTGAGCAAGACGGGAAGCGCGGCGGAATCTTCGTGATTAACGTACAAACTCCGTCGGATGTGCCCTCCTTTTCAGAGCCCTTCTTTCTCAACTTCCAGGCCAATTGCAAATTTCGTATTCTGATGAGCCCGGAGGATTTGCAAAAGGCTGGCCTGGAGGAGCTCGGCAAGAAGTGGGCGTGATATCAGCCTAACAATGCGGTCAAGCGGGACGCGCCAAAAACGGCGCGCCCCTTATGTCAGACGTTATGCCTCTTAGGCGAAGCGGCGATGCCACGGTCTAAACGAAGCCAACCCACACAACTGGAGGACTTGCCGAACATTGGCAAATCTATCGCAGCCGATCTGCGCCGAATTGGAATACTCTGGCCCGATCAACTTGCCAGGCGCGAGCCGGTTGCCATATTTTGCGAACTGTCAGAAGTCATGGGCCATCGCCACGATCCTTGTGTCCTCTATACGCTGATCTCGGCGAAGCATTTTCTTAAGTGCGGTGAAGCCCTGCCGTGGTGGAAATTCACCGCTGAAGGAAAGAATCTTCTGAAATCGGGCAAGAAAGGAAGCCCGCCATGAAACCACGCATTACAGTTCTTATTGATGTTTCCGTAAGTCATGACAACGTGGCCGTTCGCCCTGAGCCTGTCGAAGGGCATATCCGAGTGGGCACAGGGCTTCGACAAGCTCAGCCCGAACGGAAGTAGGTAACTGTCATGATTTTTGGAACGCTCAATAATCACCTGGGCCGCTCAAGCTCCTCCCGAAAATTGGGCGCAACTACTCGACGTCTGGTGGCAGTGGCATGTCGTGCGCACGTTGGCCGGAATTGCCAGCCTCAGCTTCACGCTGCTCGCCGTGCTTGGTGCCAGGAAAGCGGCGGCATAAGGAATGCGGCCTAGCCCCTCGATCGAGTGGACAGCTTCCGGCAGGCTTCGCCTGCCTCCAACTTCCACTCAGGTCGAACGTTAGCAGACGATTCTTATGAGCAGGCCAATCTTATTGTTATTGTCGTGGCTCATGGTTTCTTGTGCGCACTATTCGCCAACATATTGGGGATGTGGGGAACGGGTTGGCGCTGATATTGCCGCTGTTGAGAACGACTCAATCGCCAATTTCGACTGGTCGAAGCTACCGGGCGTGATCACATTGATTGACGAAAGTATCGTCGGCACTGGCTATAAGAAGGCAAAACTCTCGCCGGGTAGACATGTGATTGAATACGCCTATTATCCCGCTGAGTTCGGCATGCACCCCAGGGGAATAATTGAAATTGACTTGGCGGCGGGACATTCGTACGAGTTCGGCCTTAAACTTTGTTTTTGGTGTATGCCAAGAAAATCTGCAGTTTGGGTTGACGACAAGACAACCGGCGAAAAGGTGTGGGGTGAACGCCCTGACTGGCCTTCTTGGTACTTATAGGGACGATCTCTAACAAGCGCTTCGAGTGGGACGCTCCGCCAGCAGACTCTGCTTGCTGTCTCCGCGCCTCTCAAACTGGTCGTCAGGCCTCACCGAGGGAAATTGATATGTCTACGCGATTGTTTTCGTTCATTGGTGGTGACACAGGCCTCTGGTGTGTCGCCGAAATGGAAGTGATAGTTGGCGAGCCATTGCCTGCGGCAAGAAGGCTCACAATCGCTTCTGGTTCAGAGATTTCATCCGATCCACATGCGGCTTGGGTCCTTCGTGGAATAACAAGCAATGAGCGGTATGTCGTTCGCAGCGAGGAAAGGAACCAACTCGTGGCCAAGCAGCTAGGTCTCGGGCGCCTCGAGGCAACGTGTGCGGCACTGATCCCCATTCGAAAGAGCACGGCCTGGTGGGCGCTCACCCAAGACGAACGCCAAGGCGTTTTTGAAATGCAGTCTCACCACGCCACAATCGGGCTTCAGTATTTTCCTACGCTGGCGAGAAGGCTTCACCACTGCCGGGATCTCTCGGAGAAAGAGCCGTTCGATTTCCTCACATGGTTTGAGTACGCGCCTGCTGATGAGGCGGCGTTCAACGAGCTGCTTGCCAAGTTGCGTGCGACAGCAGAGTGGAAGTATGTTGAGCGAGAAGTTGACATCCGGCTTGTGCGTGAGTACACCTAACCCTGCGCTGCAGCGGACCGCTTACTGCGGCCGCTGATTTCAAACGTTGGGCGCCTAAAGGCATCGGGTAGCATCTTCAAAATGCTTTGTAGAAACAGACGCTGAAATCCAACAATAAAAGGAGCGAAAAAACATGGCCACCAACACTGTTCGTCTCCACCGCGTTTTGCGCGCACCACCGGAACGGGTTTATCGCGCGTTTCTCAATGCCGATGCGATGGCAAAGTGGATTCCTCCGAACGGCTTTACCGGCACGGTGCATCATATGGAAGCCAGAGTGGGCGGGACGTTCAGAATGTCCTTCACCAATTTCACCACCGAACAGAGCCATTCCTTCGGTGGCGAATACCTCGAACTGGTGCCAAACGAACTGATCCGCTACACAGATAAATTCGAGGACCCAAACCTTCCTGGCGTCATACAGGTGACGGTGTCCTTGAAGGCGGTATCCTGTGGAACCGAGTTGAATGTGGTTCAGGAAGGTATTCCTGACGTCATCCCCGTCGAGATGTGTTACCTCGGGTGGCAGGAGTCGCTCGTTCTGCTCGCAAAACTCGTTGAGCCAGAAATTCGGGAGTAATCGATGTGCGGCGGGCGCCCAACAATTCGCTGCAGGGCCGACGGCCCTGATTGGCTGCGCCCTGAGCTTAAACGTTGGGCCACAGGAAATGGATTCAAACATAATCATCGAAAAGGCAACTGCGGACGATTCCCATGAAATCGCCGTAATGGTTGGTGAGTTGCTGAGTGAAATCATGAACGCCATCGGTGATCAAGCGTTTAACTTCGATTTGGAAGAAACGACGGACAGGCTCAAAGACTTTCTCTGTCGCGAAAAATACTTCGTGTTCGTCGCTCGCGAAGAGGGCGGAAATGCAGTCGGGTTCGTGTCTCTGCATGAAAGCCACGCTCTCTACGCTGAAGGCTCCTTTGGAACCATGCCTGAGCTTTACGTTCGCCCCGAGTGCCGCTCAAATCATGTGGGGTTCCGTCTCGTATCCCAAGCACGGACTTTCGGCACATCGCGGGGCTGGAAGCGCCTGGAAGTCACAACGCCGCCCCTTCCGCAGTTTGATAAAACCTTGGCATTTTACGAGCGTGAAGGTTTCGCTATTACGGGTGGCCGCAAGTTGAAGCTGGCTTTATGAGTTTCCGGCCCGACATTGCAGTCAAGTGGGGCGTGCCGCAAGCAGCGTGCACCTTGCCGTCGCCATGCACTACACATTCACAATCCTCAGGCTCAATAATCCACGTACGGAGCGACCACATGGCAAGAATCAGCACCTATCTCAACTTCCCGGGGTCGACGGAACAGGCATTCATGTTTTACCGCTCGGTTTTCGGCGGCGAGTTCAATGGACCAATCCACCGCTTCGGCGAAGTCCCTGCCGCCCCTGATCAACCTCCCTTGTCCGAGGCGGACAGCAATCTGGTGATGCACGTCGAGCTACCTATCCTCGGCGGACACATGCTGATGGGCACGGACGCCCCCGAGTCGATGGGTTTCACCGTGACCCATGGCAACAGCGTGCATATCAATCTCGAGCCAGATACGCGTGCCGAGACCGATATACTTTTCAACGCCCTGTCGGTCGATGCGACGATAGACATGCCCCTGCAGGAAATGTTCTGGGGTGGATACTTCGGAAGCCTCACCGACAAATTCGGCATTCGCTGGATGTTCAACTGCTGCAGCAAGACTTGATCATTGAACGAGCAGTGACGCCCAACCCCACGGTCGAGTCGCAGCCTGCGCGTCTGCCCGACATCTTTCAATCGGCGTGCGCTTCGGATACCCGGGCGACGTATCGCCCTGAAGAGAAGGATGTGGAAGTGGTGAATCAGTGCCGCTCAGAAAAAGGCACGATCGAGCAGATCAATGGAATCGCCAAGGTGGTCGAGGGTAGCCATGGCACAAAGCTCCGGGTGAGCTTCTTTCGCCCGATCTTTGGTGACTACTGGATACTGGATCTCGACCCGGAATATCGCTGGGTGCTGGTCGGCGAACCGAGCCGAAAATACGCATGGATTCTGGCGCGATCGAAGAATCTCGATGTGGCGACGCAGGAGGCCTTGCTGACGCGCGCCACAGCGCTTGGATTCGATCGGCAGGCGTTAATCAGAACGCCCCATACCGACCAGGCCCCATTCTGAACCCGCGTCTCCATGCCCGCCATATTGCACGCCGTTCAGGCCGATATCACCACCCTGGCCGTTGACGCCATCGTCAACGCAGCCAATTCCTCGCTGCTCGGCGGAGGCGGGGTGGACGGTGCGATCCATCGCGCCGCCGGTCCGGAATTGCTGGCGGAATGCCGGTCGCTTGGCGGCTGCAAGACCGGCGACGCAAAGCTCACTCAAGGCTACCACCTGCCTGCGAGATTCGTGATCCACACCGTCGGCCCGGTATGGCACGGCGGCACCAACGGCGAGCCCGGGCTACTGGCATCGTGCTATCGGCGTTGCCTCGATGTCGCAGACCGAAACGGCATTCACACGCTGGCATTCCCGGGCATCAGCACCGGTGTCTATGCTTATCCGGTCGAACTCGCGGCCCGGATAGCGGTTGCGACGGTCAGCGATTCCATTCAAATCTTTCCGGATATCCGGGAGGTTATTTTCTGCTGCTTTTCAGCGAAGAACCTGCTTGTCTACCAATCCCTGCTTGATGAAGCAGCGAGATGAGCGGCAGGAACAATCTCGTTCGCGAAGTGGGGGGCGTCACACCATGATCAGACTGCCGCAATCAATGAACGCCTGGGGAACGCCGGGGTTCAGGGATGCCTTGAAGCAGGAAGTCGAACAGCTGGATCCAGCAATGCTCCCGCTGCAGCAAGGTTTGTCGGTCAGCAGTTACGTAACAGAGCGGCCATTTCAGGCCATGATCCTCAGCGTGAGCGAGGAAGCCGGATCGATCCAGGTCAAGGCAGGGATCTTTTATACGGGTGTGATTGCCGGCTGCAGTTGCGCGGACGACCCCACGCCTGTCGACGAACTGAATGAATACTGTGAAGTGCGTTTCGTCATCGACAGGAAAACGGCCGAAACCACGGTGAGCTTGCTGGTGGAATAGGCGGCCCGCATTGCAGCGTGTTCAGACCGATGGCGACCGGGGTGCGGCGAGGGCGATCTCCAGTTCTTCCGCAAAAGGGCGGCTCGGGTACTGGAAGGCAACCGGTCCATCATGCGCGGCATGGACGAATTGCTGGACGAACGGGTCGGTCGAATCGACCATCTCGGCGACATTTCCCTCGGCCACCACCACGCCGCCGTGAAGGAAATAAACATAGTCGGCAATTTTCAGCGACTCCGGAACGTCGTACGTCACCAGAACCGATGTCAGCCCGAGCGCATCGTTAAGACTGCGGATCAGGTCCGCGATGATATTGAGCGATATCGGATCGAGTCCGGCGAAGGGTTCGTCGTACATGATCAGCATGGGATCGAGCGCGATTGTGCGTGCAAGCGCGACACGGCGTTCCATGCCGCCCGACAGCTCGCCGGTACGCAGGGCGTGGGCACCGCGCAGTCCGACGGCGTGGAGCTTCATCAGCACCAGGTCATGGATGACCTCTTCCGGCAGGTCGGTGTGCTCGCGCATCGGGTAGGCAATGTTTTCGAACACCGACAGATCGCTGAACAGGCCGCTGACCTGAAACATCATGCCCATCTTGCGCCGCATCGCGTAAAGGTCCCTGTTGTTCAACTCGTGGACCACCTGGCCATTGAAGGTCACGCTGCCGCATGAAGGCTTGAGCTGGCCGCCAAAGTGGCGCAGCAGCGTGGTCTTGCCACAGCCGCTGACGCCCAGGATGGCGACGATCTTTCCACGCGGAATGACCAGGTTGACGCCCTTGAGCACCGCATTGTCCTCATACGAAAAATGCAGGTCGCTGACTTCGACCAGGTTTTCCGGTGGCTGATTCAGAATTTCCTCTTCCATGAACACTGTCTTCATCGCTTGCGGGATTCAGACCGCCGGCAGCAGGGCGTCCGGCGCTTCGAGGGCCGCCTTGACCGCAACCAGAAACTGCACCGCGTCGCGTCCGTCGATCAGCCGGTGATCGTAGGTCAGGGCCAGGTACATCATGGGGTGGATGACCACCTGGCCGTTTTCGGCGACCGGGCGCTCCTGGATGGTATGCATGCCGAGGATGGCCGATTGCGGTGGGTTGAGAATGGGGGTGGACAGCAGCGAGCCGAATACGCCGCCGTTGGTGATGGAAAAGGTGCCGCCCGAGAGGTCTTCGAGGGTGAGCCTGGATTCGCGCGCGCGCTGGGCGAAATCGGCAATGGCCGCCTCGATTTCGGCAGAGGTCAGGGTTTGCGCGCGGCGCAGGATCGGCACCACCAGCCCGCGCGGGCTGGAGATGGCGATGCCGATATCGGCATCGCCATGCCAGACGATGTCGTTGCCGTCGATGGCGGCATTGACGACGGGAAACTGCCGCAGCGCCTGGCACACCGCGCGCACGAAGAAGGACATATAGCCGAGCTTGACCCCGTGTTTGATCTCGAACTCGGCCTTGCAGCGCTGGCGCAGTTCGTTCACCGGCTGCATGTTCACCTCGTTGAAGGTGGTCAGCATGGCGGCGGTGTGCTGCGCCGCCACCAGGCGCTCGGCCACGCGCTGGCGCAGGCGCGACATCGGCTCGCGGCGGCTTTCGCCGGGGGCGATGGGCGCTGCAGCAGCGGGTAACGGCACGCTGGCCTTTGGCGTCGGGGTAACAGGCGCCACGACATGCGATTGATCTGACTTTTGGCCTTCGACAGGCCTGTCCTGGTCTATGACGAAGGGCTCAGGCCGAACGGTGGATGCTTTTTCGGTATGCATGGTACTGATGGACTCGCCGGTCTCGATCACCGCAACCACTTCGTCGGCCTTGACCACCGCGCCTTCGGGCTGGCGCAATTCGACCAGGGTGCCGGACGCCGGCGCGGGGATCTCCAGAATCACCTTGTCGGTTTCCAGATCGACCAGGGTTTCGTCGCGCGCGACCGTCTCACCAACCTGCTTGCGCCACGGCAGCAGGGTGCCGCTGGCAACCGAATCGGAGAGTTGCGGAACGCGGACTTCAAGCTTCATACGGGGTCTCCAGGGCAGCGGTCAGCAGGGCGTCCAGTTCCGCCTTGTGGCGCGAAGCATAACCCGATGCCGGCGCGGCGGCGGCCGGCCGTCCGGCGTAATGGAAGCGCCGTCCCGCCGGCGCGCAGTGGTTGAGGTGATGCAGGGTCTGGTACCACGCGCCCTGGTTCATCGGTTCTTCCTGTGCCCAGACGAAGGTGTCGGCCTGTGGATAGGCGTTCAGCACGGCGCGGAATGCCGCTTCGGGGAAGGGATACAGCTGTTCGACCCGCACCAGTGCCACGTCGTCCAGCCCGCGCTCGGCACGTGCCGCCTCGAGGTCGAACCACACGCGCCCGCTGCAGGCCACCACCCGCCTGGCATCTCGCGGGGCGCGCAGGTCGTCGATCACCGGGCGGAACGCCCCGCTGCTCAAGTCCGCCAGCGACGACGTCGACGCCGGATGACGCAGCAGGCCCTTGGGACTCATGATCACCAGCGGCTTGCGCTGCGGACGCACGATCTGCCGGCGCAGCAGGTGGAACATCTGCGCCGGCAGGGTCGGCACGCAGACCTGGATGTTGTCCTGCGCGCACAGTTGCAGGAAGCGCTCGATGCGGGCGGAGGAATGCTCCGGCCCCTGCCCCTCGAGACCGTGCGGCAGCAGCAGGGTGAGCCCGCACAGGCGCCCCCACTTGGCTTCGCCGCTGGTAATGAACTGGTCGATCACCACCTGTGCGCCGTTGGCGAAATCGCCAAACTGTGCTTCCCACACCACCAGCGTGTCGGGGTCGGCGGTGGAATAGCCATACTCGAACGCCAGCACCGCTTCTTCCGACAGCAGCGAATCGATGATGGTGAAATTGCCCTGCTGGGCGTGGATGTGCTCGAGCGGAATGTAGACGCCGCTCTGGCGCCGCTCACGCTTCTGGTCGTGCCATACGGCATGGCGGTGGAAGAAGGTGCCGCGCGCCGAATCCTGTCCCGATACGCGCACGTTGTGGCCGGCGTCGAGCAGGCTGGCGTAGGCCAGGTTCTCGGCGTAGCCCCAGTCCAGCGGCAGTTCGCCCGCGCGCATCCTGCGGCGGTCGTCGAGCACTTTCTGCACCCGCGGATGCAATTCGACTTCGTGCTGCAGCGTGGTGATGCGCTCACCCAGAAAATCCAGCCGCGCAGCCGGCACCGCGGTCGGCACCTCGCTGACCGGGTAGCCCTTGAAGCGCCCCCAGTTGGTGCCGAAAACCTTCTTGAAGTCGGACAGGGCAGGCGGGCTCAGCGTCTCGCCGTGTTCCAGCCGCTCGCGGCAATCGTCGACCATGTCGTCCGCCTGCGCCTGCGTCAGCACGCCCTCTTCCACCAGCCGTTGCGCATACAGGACGCGGGTGCTGGGATGTGCCTGGATGCGGCGATACATCAGCGGCTGGGTGGCGAGCGGCTCGTCCTGCTCGTTGTGGCCGTGGCGGCGGTAGCACACCAGGTCGATGAAGCAGTTCTTGTGGAAGGTGTAGCGGAAATCGACCGCGGTCTGCACCGCGAAGGCCACCGCCTCGGGGTCGTCGCCGTTGACATGCAGCACCGGCGCCTCGACCATCTTGGCCACATCCGTGCAGTACAGCGTCGAGCGCACGTCGCGCGGGTCGGAGGTGGTGAAGCCGATCTGGTTGTTGATCACCACATGAATCCCGCCGTTGTTGCGGAAGCCGCGCGTCTGCGACATGTTGAGGCTTTCCATCACCACGCCCTGACCCGACAGCGCGGCATCGCCATGCAGGATCAGTGGCACCACTTCATAGCCGAGCACGTCACCGCGACGGTCCTGGCGCGCGCGCACCGAGCCGCGCACCACCGGGTGCACGATTTCAAGGTGGGATGGGTTGAACGCCAGCGCGAGGTGTACCGGCCCGTGCGGGGTGGCGATGTCGGTGGAGAAGCCCTGGTGATATTTGACGTCGCCCGACAGCGGCGTATTGGGTCCGCCGTTCTCGGGTTCCTCGTACAGGCTTTCCAGCGAGCGTCCCATGATGTTGGCGAGCACGTTGATGCGGCCACGATGCGCCATCCCCATCACGATCTCTTTCGCGCCATGGCGGGCGCAACGCTCGATGACCAGGTCGAGCAGCGGAATCAGGCTTTCGCCGCCTTCCAGCGAAAAGCGCTTTTGCCCGACGTGGCGGGTGTGAAGGAATTTTTCCAGCGTCTCGGCATCGGTCAGCCGCTTCAGCAAGCGTTTCTTGAGCGCGACCGGCACGCCGTATTGACCGCGCGCCGACTCGATACGCTCCTGCAGCCAGCGTTTGCGGGCCACGTCGGTGATGTGCATGTACTCGAAACCGATGCGGCCGCAATACGCGCTTTTCAGGCGTTGCAGGATATCGGCCAGCGTGGTGCGCTCCACCCCGAACAGCGAGCCGGTCTCGAATTCATGTGTCAGGTCGGCCTCGGTCAGGCCGTAGTGCGCGGGGTCGAGTTCAGGCGTCTGCGGCAGTTCGAAGCGCCGCAGGGGATCGAGTTCCGCCTGCCGCACGCCCAGATAGCGGTAGGCGTTGATCAGCCGCAGCACGGCGACCTGTGCGGCATACGATCTTTCAGGGGCTTCAGCCCCTAGAAAGTCGGAGTCCCCTTGTGGGGCATCCGATCTGGTCGCCGTGCCCGGCAGCGGCTGCGCCAGCCAAGGCGCCAGCGCGTCGTCGCCGAACTGCTCCAGGTAGGCCGAGTTGCCGGCATACAGCGGGGAAGTCAGGAGCCAGTCGGGCACGCTCATGCAGGGTCAGTCGGCCATCACGCAGGCCTTACGCACCG
>Ga0326726_10002662_pt1 | contig 16353 bp, 15 predicted proteins | sample MHFenrmetagenome_2_FD_207603 | JGI IMG/M metagenome (GOLD analysis project Ga0326726, IMG submission 207603) | Lab enriched peat soil microbial communities from Michigan Hollow, Ithaca, NY, United States - MHF15MN | ecosystem: Environmental > Terrestrial > Soil > Wetlands > Peat | place: USA... | reverse complement strand
CGACGACGGCCACGCACAGACCGAGACCGACCCCGGGAGTCACCTCGGGATCGGAGCGGTCGTGATCCACACCCAGGAGCGCACGCGCGACGGCGTGCTGCGCGCGCTGCGCGAGGGGCGCTTTCACTCGCTCTACACGCGCCAGAACGAGGGACCGATCGCGCTCGAGCTGTGCGAGATCGAGGGCGGCCAGCTGCACGTGCGCGTCGGCGAGGACGCGAGCGTGATCCGCTTCTATGGCCCGCATGGCGACCTGCGCCATCAGGTGACGGGGCGCCCCGAGGCGAGCTACGCGCTGGGCGCGGACGACCCGTACGTGCGCGTGGAGGTGATCGCACACGGCGCGGTCCTGTATCTCAATCCGGTGCTCCGCTGGGACGGCGTCGCGCTGCCGAAGCCCACGGCGCGCGTCCTCCTCGGAACGACCTGGGCCGTGCGCATCGCGGGCGCGCTGGCGGTCGCCGCGCTCACCTGGCTCGCGGCGCGCGCCCTGCGTCCCGGCAGTCAGGGCACGGCGCTGGCTGCGCCGTCGGGAGTTCGGAACAGCACGTAGCCGCCGTCCCGCTCGAGTATCTCGAGGCGGGCGCTCTGCGGGAAGCGCGCGAGCTGCGGCTCGCCGGTGATGCCGATGCGAGGGCGCCCGTCGCCGAAGACCGCCGCTTCCGTCCAGCGTCCGCCGCTCTCGCTCGTGTAGTGAGTGGGCCGCTCGCCGTAGAAGCAGACGCTCGGTCGATGCCGCAGCCCGAGCATGAGCACGGACTCGCCCGGCTTCGTGAGCGCAGCGGCGTGCGCCGCGATGCGTCGCAGAGGGGCGCCGATCTGTGCATCGACGCGCGGCAGCACCGTCTGAAACAACACGCTGTAGAAGGCGATCGCTCCGCAGGCGAGCGCCGCGAGCGCGCGCTCGGGCCGGCGCGCGCGCCAGGCGAGCCCCGCGACCAGCGCGGCGGCCGCGAGCGCGCACGCGGCCAGCGTGCTGCCCGGGCCGAGCTCGAGCGGGCTCGCGAGCGCGGGATGTCTCGCCGCGCTCTCGCCGAGCAGCGCCGGCAGGTGTGGACGCACGAACGGCAGAAGCCCGGCGGCGAACACGAGCGCGGCGACGAGGCCGAGAGTCACGGCCCACGAGAGACCGAGCGCGCGATCGCGCGGTGCGCGCGGCCGCGCGAGCAGCGCGCCCACCGGCAGCACGAGACCCGGGAATGCCGGCAGGATGTAGTTCGCGAGCTTGGTCGCGGCGATCGAGAAGAACAAGAAGGTGATCGCCGAGAACAGCGCGAACAGACGCAGGAAGCGGGCGCGCTCGTCGTCGGCGCGCAGCTCGGCGCGCGCGAACGCGAGCGGCACGAGCGGGCTACACGGAAAGAGCCCGATCAGGAGCACGGGAACATAGTAGAGGACGCTCCCGCCGTGCCCCTGCATCGGCCGGCTGAAGCGCCCGACGTGGTTCTCGAGAAACAGTGCGCGCATGAAGCCGAAGCCGCCCGGCTGAGTGAGTCCGAGCGCGAGATACCAGGAGCATCCGACCGCGGCGACGATCCCCACCCCGAGCGCGATCCAGCTCGGCCGCAGCGCATCGCGCAGTCGCCGGCGAAAGCCGAGCTCGACGAGCGCCGCGGCGCCCGGAAGCAGCACGCCGATCGCTCCCTTCGTCAGCACCGCGAGCGCCGCCGCCAGACACGCGAACGCGAACCAGCCCGCGCTGCGCTCGCGCGCCTCGAAGGCGCGGTGCAGCGCGCCGAGACACAGCACGAACCACAGCAGCAGCAGCATGTCCGTGAACGCGAGCCGCGCGAGGCCCGCGAACTCGACGGACGCCAGGAGGGCCAGCGCGCCGCCGAACGCCGCGCGCTCACCGAGCGGCCCGCGCGCGAAGCCGAAGAGGGCGAGCGGCGCCAACGCGCCCGCCAGAGCGGTGCCGAGCCGCGCGCCGGCCGGCCCTACACCGAGGAGTTTCATGCCGGCGGCCGCCGTCCAGTAGAGGAGCGGCGGCTTCTCGAACCAGGGATGCCCGCACAGCTTCGGCACGAGCCAGTCGCCCGTCGCGAGCATCGCGCGCCCGACCTCGGCGTACGCCGCTTCGTCGTAGTCGACCAGCCCGAGCGCCCCGAGCCCGAGCAGCGGCACCAGGCCGAGCGCGAGGAGAAATCCGGAGCGTCTCAATTCTGCGCATCCCCCCGAGCGCCGCGCAGCATAGTCAATCGGGTCCCGCTACGCTTCGATCCCTCCGGATGGACGAGCAATACCGCAGCGCGCTGAATCGCGACGTGCCGCCCGCCCGGCGCGGTGAGTTCGCGCCGCTCTGGATCGGCGCGCTCGAGGTCTGGCCGCCGGTGGTGCTCGCGCCCATGGCCGGGGTCACGAACGCCCCGTTCCGCACGTTGTGCAAGCGCTTCGGCGCGGGCCTGTACGTGTCCGAGATGATCACCGCGCGCGCGCTCGTCGACGGCAACGAGAAGACGCTGCGACTCGCGGGCTTCAGCCCCGAAGAGAAGCCGCGCAGCCTGCAGCTGTACGGCGTCGACCCGAAGTACGTCGGCGAGGCGGTCGCGTTTCTCGTCGACGCGGGTCGGGTCGACCACATCGACATGAACTTCGGCTGCCCGGTGCGCAAAGTCACTCGGCGCGGCGGAGGCGCGGCGCTGCCGCTGCGGCCGCGACTCTTGCGAAACATCGTGCGGGCCGCGGTGTCTCGCGCGCGCGGTATCCCGGTGACCTTGAAGTTCCGCATCGGCATCGACGACGAGCACGAGACGTTTCTCGACTGCGGCCGCATCGCCGAGCAAGAGGGCTGCGCCGCGGTCGCCCTGCACGCGCGTACCGCCGCGCAGCTCTACGACGGCGAAGCGCGTTGGTCGGCGATCGCGAGACTGCGCGACGCGGTGCGCTCCATTCCCGTGCTCGGCAACGGCGACGTCTGGGAGGCCGAGGACGCGCTGCGCATGATGCGCTCGACCGGCTGCGACGGCGTGGTCGTCGGCCGCGGCTGTCTCGGCCGACCGTGGCTGTTCCGCGATCTTGCGGACGTCTTCGACGGGCGTGCGCCGCTCGATCCGCCGCGCTTCGGCGAAGTCGCCGACCTCATGCTCGCGCACGCGCGACTGCTCTCGGCCTGGTTCGGCGAGCCGTTCGGTGTGCGCGGCTTTCGCAAGCACGCGACCTGGTACACCAAGGGCTTCCGCGACAGCAAGGCGCTGCGGCTCCGCTTGTGCGCGGTGCGCGACCTGGCCGAGCTCGAGGAGATCCTGGCGGGCATCGACCGCGACGAGCCGTTCTCCCCCATGGCGGTGCGCGCTCCGCGCGGCAAGAGCGGCGGGACGCAGCGCGTGGCGCTGCCCGACGGCTACCTCGAGCACCTCGACGACGACACCCCGCCCGGCGCGGAGGCCGAAGACCCTACCTCCGGGGGCTAGCTGCGCGAGGACTGCGCCATGGCTGCACGTTGTAGCAAGCGTGCGCCAATTGGTGTCAAGGTCGCGGCGCGCCGCGCCGAAGTGTCTCTGAATGCAAGCACCCCTCGGGCTGCCACCCGGCTCGATCGTCGCCGACCGGTACGAGCTCACCGGCGAGCTCGGACGAGGGGAACGCTCGATCGTCTATCTGGCGCGCGATCGGCACACGGGCGTGGACGTCGCCCTGAAGCTGCTCGCGCTCTCGCCGGCGACGGCTCACTTCGCGCGCCAGCGCTTGCGGCGTGAGTCGGAGATCGTGCGCGCTCTCTCGCACCCGGGAATCGTGCGCCCGCTGGAGCTCGTCGACCACGGCTCGTGGAGCCTGATCGCGATGGAGCTCGTCGCGGGCCGCTCGCTCGCGGGCACCGTCGCCGAGGACGGACCGATGCACCCGGACGCGGTCGCGCGCCTTGGGATCGAGATCTGCGAGGCGCTCTCCGCCGCGCACCGCTGCGGCGTGGTGCACCACGACGTGAAGCCCGAAAACGTGCTGCTCGACGCGGGCGGGCGCTCGCGCCTCGCCGACTTCGGCTGCGCGCGGCTCGAGGGTCAGGCGCTGCTCACCTTGCCCGAAGACCCTGTGACTCACGCCGCGTATCTCGCGCCGGAGGTCATCGAGGGACAGATCGCCGACTCGCGCTCCGACGTGTACGCGCTGGGGCTCGTGCTGTACTTCGCGCTGGTCGGCAGCGTGCCGAAGGGCCAGCGCCCGAATCTCCCGCCCGCGCCGCTGGCGGGCGGCTATCACCCGCGCGAGAAGCGCGCGGAGGTGCCGGAGTGGCTCGACGAGATCGTGGCGCGCGCCACGCGCGCGGAGCCGGGGCATCGGCTCGAGACGGCGGAGCGCCTGGGCCGCGCCCTCTCGCAGCGCTCGCTGGAGAGCCGAGGCGACGAGATCGGCGACGGACGCGCGCTGCGCGTCTGCGTGCTGTGTCGCCGTCCGGGCACGCTGGGTCGCACGGTCTGCCCGCACTGCGAGGACGTCGAGGGCGGCGAGGCCGACACCCTCCTGCTCGTCGTGCCCGCGCGCGATCGCGACGCGCGCGCCAATCAGCTGCGACTCCTCTCGGAGCTGACCAGCATTCCCCCGCGCCAGCTCGCGCTGCGCAGCGCCGCGAACGCGCAACGCGCGCTCGTGCGGGTCTCGAAGGCGCACGCCGAAGTGCTGGTGAAGCGGCTGCGCGGTCGAGGCATCGACGCGCGCGCCCTGCCCGTCGAGCTCTGCTGGCGCGCGCTGCCGCGCTGGAGCCTGGCGCTCGCGGGTGTCACCGTCGCCGCCGGCGCGGGCGCTGCGTTCGCCGGCTTCCCGCTCTTGCTCGCCGCGAGCGTGGTGCCCGCGGCCGCGGCGCTGGTGGCGGGCTGGACCTGGATGCAGCGCGAGACACTGCTCGGCGACAAGAGCGAGTCACCGCCGCCGGCAGTGCTCGTGCACGCCGTCTCCGACGCCATGCCCCGGCTGCAAGTGGGCCAGGGACGCAAGCTCCTGATCGAGCTGCTGCGCATCGGCCGCGATCTGTGGAAGCTGTGCGCGGGTCCGGAGTCCGATGGCGCGCGCTCCGAGCTCACCGCCGTGCTTCTCTGTGGCTGCGACGCGGCCAGCGAGCTGTCGCGGCAGGACGGCATCCTCGACGCGCTGCAGCTCCACGGCGAACGACGCAACGAGCCGCCGCCGGGACTCATGGAGAGCCGCGCCCTGTATCACAGTGCGCGGAGTCGCCTGGTGCAGGCGATGCTCGAGTCCGCGGCGTCGCTGTCGCGCCTGCGCGCGCAGGACATGCTCGACCCCGAGGACGAGCGCCGCGCGCTGCACACGATCTGCTTCGAGCTGCGCGAGGAGCTCGAGGCGGTCGTCAAGCAGGCCGACGAAGCCTCGCAGCTCTTTCCGGGCCGCCCACTGCGCCTGGTCGAGCGCGCTTGAACACGTTGCGCCGGCCCCCGTTGCCGAGAGCCGGCGCAGTGTTCAGTTCGTCGGCGCTCTAGGCGTTCGACGCCGCATGCGTCTGCAGCTGCGGGCCGTTCGGCCCTTCGACGATCGTGACTCCCGGCAGATCGTTCGCCGGAATGCGCCACTGCTTCCCGATCCGCACCGCGCCGATCTGGCCCGACTCGATCAGGCGATAGACCGTGCGCGCCGAGATGCGCAGGAAGTTGGCCGCCTCACGCACCGTGATCAGATTCTCCGCCATCGCTGTTCCCCCCAGTTGTTCCGTTTGTTCGGCCCTTTGGGCCTACTTCGTCTCTGCGGGTCTTTTGACCGGCACCTTCGATCAACCCCGGTCAGCCCCGCTCTCTATGAGAACGTTTCGTCAGGGTCGCCAACTCCTTTAGAAATTTTTTTCGGCTGGCTGAGCGCGACCGGAAAAGCCAAACGGAGACGCGTGGATCGCGGACATTTCGAAAGCTACTGCGGGCGCGGTCCGCGACTAAGTCCCGAGCGCGGCCGGACAGACTTGGGCGATGCCGGGCGCGCGGCCCGGCGTGGCGAGCTTGCGGCGCAGGACGGCAGAGTCGCGGACGTCGCACGGGTGCGGCGCGCCGATCACCGTGCAGCGCCGTACGCCTTCGCTGGAGAGGGGGGCGCCGGCCGGATTCGACAGGAACGCGCGCAGCGCGCTCACATCGCCGGCGTTCAGCACCTGGTCGACGACCACGTCGCCGCACAGCGCTCCCGCGGATCGAACGAAGTAGCCCTCGCGAATGCCCCAGCTCGGCAGCCAGCGAAGCCAGGGGTCCGCCGCCACCGGGTTCAGGCCGACCTCGACCTCGGTTTGCGCGATCGGCAGCCCGGGCGCGCCCACGCCGATGGTCTCCGCGCCCAGGTGCAGGTGCGGTCCGGCGTCCGACGAGCCCGAGTTTCCGACCTGACCGACGATCGCGCCCGGATCGAGTGACTGCGCCGGAGTCACGGCCACACTGCCCTGCTTCAAGTGAGTGAATAGCAAGGCGATGTCATTCCCGATGTCGAGATATACGAAGTTTGCGGCGGTGGATCCCACCACGAGCGGCGGGATGTCGACGTTCCCGTCGGCCGTCGAGTACACCGTGCCCGCGACCGGTGTGCGCACCGTCTGGCCGAAGTCGAGGTAGTCGCTGTTCTCCGGTCCCGGATGCGGTGAGTCGGGAAACAGCGAGGCATCGACGATCGAGAAGTCGTACCCCCAGTAGCCCGCGTGCGAGAAGATCCCGAACGCGCCCTGTTCGACGTACCACAGGCCCGAAAGCGCGGGCGGGACCGGGACCGCGGCGTCGCCGCCCGGCGGCAGCGTCGAGTCGAGCGCATACGGCGTGGGCACGAGCCGGAACGAAGCGACCGCGGGACCCGTATCGATGAGCGGCGCGTTCGGTTGGCTGTAGTCGCGCGTGAAGGCCGTGACTCGGACCCACGGTCGCGCTCCCGAGCCGGTGAGCGCCGCGGCCATGGCGGGCAGCAGGGCGGCGGCGAGCTGCGCGTACGGAATGCGGGCTTCGACGACGTTGCCGATCGCGAGCTGCGAGTCACTCCAGTACTGGAAGCTCGGCGTCTCACCCTCGGGGTACGTCCAGAGGACGTCGGGAAAACCCGCATAGAGGCCGATCTCGAGGTCGAGCGGCTCCTGGCCCATGAAGTCGACGTCGAGCCAGAAGGCGAGATCGTAAGTCGACGGCGGCCCCGCGGTGGTGATGCGCACCAGGAGTGAGTCGGCGAGCGGCGCGATGGCGACACCGGTGATGTCGCGCGACGCATCGCCGCCGGCGTCGCCGGCTGGATCGGGAAAATCCGGGATCGCCCCCCAGTCGGCCCCGTTTCCGTCGATCGCGATCGCCGCCGCGACGGGCCGCAGCGCATCGATGCGCGCGAACACCGGCGCGTCGCCGATCGGCCCGTTCGCGCTGGCGACGCGCGCGAGCAGCGCGGCGCCGAGGGCCGCGATCCCGAGCGCGCGCCCCCGGATTCGACTCATGCGCCGATGCTACCACTGGCGCTGGAGCCGGCTGCGTGCGGCTGTGCGACGATGGCAGCCCATGGCGGAGCCGACACCCCAGCGGGAACCTGCGCCGGCGCGCGCGGCGACCGCGGCGCGCCTGCTGGTCCCGCTGGTCGCGGTCGCGCTGCTCGTCTACTACCACGGAGCGATCGCCGCCTGGATCGCCGACCTCTCCACCTGGGTCAAGACACTCGGAGTCTGGGGCCCGGCCGTGTTCATCGCGGGCTACGTGCTCGCGGCGCTCGCCTTCGTGCCCGGCTCCGTGCTCACGATCGCGGCCGGCGCGATCTTCGGCCTCGGCGCCGGCACTCTGTACGTGTTCATCGGCGCGAGCCTGGGCGCGTGCATCGCATTCGCGCTCGCGCGCGGCTTTGCGCGCGGCGCGATCGAACGGCGGCTCGCCGGCAACAAACGCTTCGCCGCGGTCGACCGCGCGATCGCGAAAGAGGGCCTGCGCATCGTGTTTCTCCTGCGCCTCTCTCCGCTCTTCCCCTTCTCGATCGGGAACTACGCGCTCGGGCTCACGCGCGTGTCCTTTCGCGACTACGCGATCGCGTGCACGGGCATGCTGCCCTGGACCTTCGTGTACGTGTATCTCGGCTCGGTCGTCGGCGACGTCGGTGGCGGCTGGCGCATCGTCGCCGGGCTGATCGTCACGGCCGTCGTCGTGTTCCTGATCGCGCGCATCGCCAAGCGCGCGCTCGCCGAGGCGACCGCCGAGTCGTCGCCGGGCTGACGCGCGCTTCCACTCGACGGAAGATCTTTATCTCGAATTGCGCATCCGTTGCGCAGTGCGCGCGCCGCGGTCGCGCGGCTCGCGCGGCGCCCCTGGTCCATCGCTTGCACGATCGCCGGGCGATGCCTTCGCCCACGCCTCGCCAGCAAGCCGGATATCTGCGCCGCCTCATGCGACGCGGCGAGATCGAGGTGATCGACCCCGCCACCGGCCGCGCCACGCCGGCCATGATCGAGCTCCAGGCGGACGTCATTCGCATCGTGCCGATGTTCGAGTCGCCCAAGGTCGAGGTCGGAGTCACCGACCTCCCGTTCGCCGACGACGGGGCTGCTTTCGCGAGCGTCGTGGCGCGCTTGCGCCGGTCGCTCACGCTCGAGCAGATCGAGGAGATCGCCGCGGCCATCGAGCTCGAGCTGGGCCGCGCGGGCGACATTGACCCCCCGGTCTGACCGCTCGCACACGAGATCGCCGCGGGGAGTATGATTCCCCGCAGAACGACCCGCAGGAGTCAGCCATGAAGACCGTCTCCGGGGCCTCGCGCCGCGGCGCCGCGTCTCGCGAAGCGATCCTCCAAGCGGCCGTGCGCGTGATCGGCCGCGAGGGCTTGGCTGGCGCGTCGCTCGCCGAGGTGGCCAAGGAGGCGAACACCAGCAAGCCCGCGGTTCTGTATCACTTCGGGTCGCGCGACCGCTTGCTGCACGAGGTCGCCTCGCTGGCGCTCGGGCTGTATCGCGGGCTGCTCGGGCCTCCGGAGTCGCGCGGGCCGACGCCGCGCTCGCGCTCCGAGGCGGCGATCGCCGTGATCTTCGCGCCGGAAAACCGCACGTTGCTCGCCTGCGTCCACGAGCTGGTCGGCCTTGGAATGCGCGATCCGGCGGTCGGCGGGCTGATGCGCACCTCGCTCGAGGAGGTCATGCAGGGCCCGACGAACGCGCTCGGGCACCTGGGCCGAGAAGAGGCGCGCGCGATCTCGCGCTCCCTGATCATGACGGTGCACGGCCACGTCGAGCTCTGGCTGTGCTCCGACCCCGCGGACTCGAAGCAGTTCATCGAATCCGCGACGCGCTCCGCGCTCGCGTTGCTCCCGTTGTCCGGCGCCGCGACCTAGCGCGAGCCCGGTCGCTCGCCGAACTGCCGGCGCAGCCAGTCGACCAGGATCCGATTCAGCTCCGCGGGGCGTTCTTGCTGCGTCCAGTGACCGCAGTCGCGAATCAGGACCTTCTCGAGCGGAGTCACGCGCGCCTCCATGCCCTCGGCCAGGGCCGGTCGCAGCGCGAAGTCGTCCTCCGCCATCACCATGAGGGACGGCACCTGGAGTGTCTGCGGAACGTGCTCGGTGAGTCGCCAGTTGCGGTCCATGTTGCGGTACCAGTTGATGCCGCCGGTGAAGCCGCTGCGCTCGAAGGCGCGCACGAACACGTCGAGCTCGGCGTCGCTGAGCAGCGGCTGACCGAGCATGCGCCCTTCCTCGACGGCGGCAGCGAGATTCTGGATCCCGCGCGAGAGGTCGATGTCGGCGAGCTTGATGCCGCGGCGCATGATCACTTCGAACACGCGCCGCACGTCCTTCGCGAGCCGCGCGTCGGCGTCGCCCGGCTTCTGGAAGTGCACGATGTAGTGCTCGGGTCCCATCATCTCGGTCAGCAGTGCGATCGGCGGCTTCGGCGCGCGCGGCATGAACGGCGTGTTCACGCCGATCAGTCCGAGCACGCGCGACGGGTGCAGCTGGCCCAGCGACCAGATCACCATCCCGCCCCAGTCGTGCCCGCAGAATACGGCGCGCTCGAGCTCGAGCGCGTCGAGCAGGCCGACGAGGTCGCCGGTCAGCTGAGCGATGTCGTACGCCTCGACGGCCTCCGGCCGGTCACTCGCGCCGTAGCCCCGCTGGTCTGGCGCGATCGCGCGGAAGCCGGCCGCCGCGAGCGCGGGCAGCTGGTGGCGCCACGAATACGCGAGCTCGGGGAAGCCGTGCGAGAACACGACCGGCACACCGACGCCCTGCTCGTACACCGCAAGACGCAGGCCGTTGGCGCGCACGAAGCGCGGCTCCGGGAATCCTAGTGACTCGCCCACGCAACCTCCTATGGCTCGAGAATCACCTTGCACTGATGCGTCGGCGTCTTCAGCGCCTCGAACGCACTCGGGAACCCGGCGAGATCGACGACGTCCGTGATCATGTCGTGACCTGGGATCCGTCCGCGGTCGAGCATCTCGATCGCGAGCTCGAAGTCGCGGCGGTGGTACGCGACCACGAAGCGCAGCTCGACCTCCTTGATGATGGCCATCGCCGGAAAGATCATGTCGGGCTGCATGCACACGCCGACGACCACGACGCGGCCGCGCGAGCGCGCCATGCCGATACACTGCTGCACCAAGCCCGGCATGCCGACACACTCGAAGATCACGTCGGGCGGGCCGCCGGTCTCGCGCTGGAACGCCGTGACCGGATCCTCCTTCGACACGTCCGCGACCGCAGTCGCGCCGAACTTCTCGGCGAGCGCGATGCGCCCGGGCGCCTTCTCGTTCACGACGACGGCGCGCGCCCCGAAGAAGCGCGCCCATGCGGTGACCGCGAGGCCGATCGGCCCCGCGCCGATCACCATCACGCGCTCTCCTGGAGTGAGTCGCGCCTGATTCACCGCGTGCAGGCCGACGGCGAGCGGCTCGACCAGCGCGCCCTCGCGAAAGGTCACGCCCGCGGGCAGGCGCAGTGACTCATTGCCACCTGTGAGCACGAACTGCGAGTACGCGCCGGGGATCTGGCCCAGCCCGACGGTGCGCAGGCTCGCGCACGCCACGATGTCGCCGTCGAGACACGCGCGGCACTTGCCGCAGCCGAGACACGGCAGCGCGCATGCGCGGTCGCCGACCTTCCAGAGCGACTTGAGATCCGCGCCGACCTCGACGACTTCGCCCGCGAACTCGTGGCCCATCACGGTCCCGGCCGGCAGGCCCGGGGGCAGCGACGAAGCGTGCAGGTCGGAGCCGCAGATCCCGCAGCTCTTCACCGCGAGCACGAGCTCGCCCGGTCCCGGCTTCGGGTCCGGAAGCTCTTCGATCGTGAGCGGTTTCCCGATGCCGTGAAAGACCGCGCCCTGCATGACGACTCCTCCGCGTAGACGAGGCCGCATCATGAACGATTGATGGACTTCAGTCCAGTTATGGAATAGGCTACAGGAATGATCTCGGCTGCTCCGACGGTGACGCGCCGCGCCCGCAAGAAGGAGCGCACGCGCCAGGAGATCTTCAGCGCCGCGATGGACCTGTTCGCGAAGCGCGGCTTCGAGGCGGTCACGATCGAGGCGATCTGCGACGCCGCAGACGTCGCGCGCGGCACGTTCTTCCTGCACTTCCCGACGAAGGCGGCGCTGCTCTGGGAGTGGAACCGCCAGGTCGCGGACGAATTCCGCGCCGGGCTGCGCGAGCCGCGCAAGAGCGCGGTCAGCGAGCTGCGCGCGCTGGTGGAGCACATCTCGCAGAAGCTGCTCTCGCAAGCCGACGTGATGTCGGGCCTCCTGCGGGAGTTCTTCGCGACCCCGCACGTCGCCGCCCAGGCGCGCGATCAGGGTCAGGACCTGCACGCGTTGGTGGAGGAGCTCGTGCGCCGTGGCCAGAAGCGCGGCGAGCTGCGCCGCAGCATCGACCCGCGGCTCGCGGTCGCGGTGCTGATGTCGACGTCCGCCGCGATCTTGTCCGGCGCCGTGTGGAAGCCGGGCGAGCTGACGCCCCAGAAGGCTCTCGCTCAATACTTCGAAGTCGTATTTCACGGACTCACAGGAGATCGAAAGTGACTCAACCTCGCCTGCGCTTCGGAATCTTCATGGCCCCCTTCCACCCCGAGACCGAGAACCCGTCGCTCGCGCTCGGGCGCGACATGGAGCTCGTGCAGCACCTCGACGAGCTCGGCTACGACGAGGCCTGGATCGGCGAGCATCACTCGGCCGGCTACGAGATCATCGGCTCGCCCGAGGTGTTCATCGCCGGCGTCGCCGAGCGCACCAAGCACATCCGCCTCGGCACGGGTGTCTCCTCGCTGCCCTATCACCACCCGTTCATCCTGGCGGACCGCATCCGCCAGCTCGACGTGCAGACGCGCGGGCGCGTGATGTTCGGCGTCGGCCCGGGCGCGCTGCCGACGGACGCCTTCATGATGGGCATCGATCCCGCCGTCCAGCGCGACCGGATGCTCGAGTCACTGCGCGTCCTGATTCCGCTGCTGCGGGGCGAGATGGTCACGATGAAGACGGACTGGTTCGAGCTGCGCGACGCGCACCTGCAGCTCCGGCCGTACAGCGAGAACGGCGTGGAGGTCGCGGTGGCGAACCAGGTCTCGCCCGCGGGCGCGCGCGCGGCCGGCGAGTTCGGCCTGTCGCTGCTCTCGCTGGGCGCGACGACGACCGGCGGCTTCAACGCGCTCGCCAACACCTGGGGCATCTGCGAGGAACGCGCGAAGGAGTTCGGCCAGAGCGTCTCGCGGCGCGGCTGGCGGCTGGTCGCGCCGATGCACATCGCCGAGACGCGCGAGCAGGCGCGCGAGGACGTGAAGTTCGGGCTGCTGAAATGGGCGAGATACTTTCGCGAGATCGCCGCGCTGCCGCTGATCGAGTCGGGGCTCCCCGTCGAGCAGGCCATCGACCGGATGATCGAGAGCGGCATGGGCGTGATCGGCACTCCGGACGACGCGATCGCGCAGCTCGAACGCCTCGAGCGCCAGTCGGGCGGCTACGGCTGCTTCCTGCAGCTCGCGCACGAGTGGGCCAACAAGAACGCGACTCACCGCAGCTACGAGCTGATCGCGCGCCACGTCATGCCGCGCTTCCAGCACACCAACGACCTGCGCGAGAAGAGCCTGGCCTTCGCGATCGAGAACCGCGCGCGCATCATGGCCGAGGCGGGCGGCGCGATCATGAGGGAAATCCAGAAGCACGCCGCAGAGCAGAGCTCGAAGCAGAAACCCAGCGCCTGAGCGGGACATGACACCGAAACACGTCGTCATCGTCGGTGGCTCCGTCACCGGGCTCGGGGCCGCGCTCGCGCTCTCCAACGACGGCCATCGCGTCACGGTGCTGGAGCGCGACGCGACGCCGATGCCGGCGTCGCACGTCGAGGCGTTCGAGAAGTGGGACCGGCGCGGCTCGCCGCAGGTGCGCCACTCGCACGCGCTGCTCGGGCGGCTCTACTGCCTGATTCGCGATCATGCACCCGCTCTGCTCGCGAAGCTGGTGGCGTGCGGCGCCGAGGAGATCCCGCTGATCGAGATGGCGCGCCGCACCATGCCGGACGCGACCGCGGAGCCGGGCGACGAGGACGTCGTCCTGCTCGCCTGCCGGCGCATCACGTTCGAATATCTCTTGCGCCGCCACGTGCTCGACTCGGGGCGCGTCGACTTCCGCGATGGCGACGAGGTGACCGGCCTCGCGACGAGTGACTCGACCAGCGGTCTGCCGCGCGTCACGGGCGTGCACGTGATTCGCGCCGACGGCGCGCGCGAGGTGCTCCACGCCGACCTCGTCGCGGACGCGAGCGGCCGGCGCTCGAAGCTTCCGGACTGGCTCGAGGGCATCGGAGCGCCGCGCCCGCGCGAGGACGCCGAACCGTGCGGGATCTTCTACAGCTCGCGCTTCTACAGACTGCGCGACGGCGCGGTTCCCCCGCCGCTCGCCAGCGGCATGGGCCAGGACCTCGGCTACATGAAGATCGGCATCTTTCCCGGCGACGCGCGCATCTTCTCGGTCACGCTCGCGGCGTCGCCGGACGACGACGTGCTGCGCGCCTTGCTGCGCCCGCGCGGCTTCGAGCGCTCGGCCGCCGCGCTGCCGATCCTGAAGGGCTGGATCGATCCCGCGACCTCCGAGCCGATCTCGGAGGTGCACGGCATGGCGAACCTGCGCAACCTGCGCCGCTTCCTGATCCGCGACGGCGAGCCGCTCGCGCTCGGCGTGGTCGCACTCGGCGACGCGTTGATCCACACCAACCCGATCGCCGGCCGGGGCTGCTCACTCGGCTGGGTCTCCGCCTTCCTGCTCGCCGAGTCACTGCGCAAGGAGCCCGACGACCTGCGCGCGCTCGCGCTCCACCTCGAGTCACAAGTCGAGCGCGAGATCGTCCCTTGGTACGAGATCCAGATCCAGCAGGACCGCGACGCGATCGAGGTCGATGCCATGCAGCGCCGCGGCGAGAACCCGTTCAAGATCGAGCGCGACGACGGCTCGCAGGACCCGAAGGCGTTCATGCGCTCGCTGATGCGCGAGGGCCTCGGTCACGCGCTGCGCGAGGACATCCACGTGCTGCGCGCGTTCATGCGCGTGCTGAATCTGCTCGACGGGCCGCAGGACCTGATGAAGCGCCCCGAGATCTTCCAGAGCGTGCTGCGCGCCTGGAACGAGCGGCACGGGAAGCCGCCGCTCGCCGTCGGTCCGACGCGCGCCGAGATGGTCGATCTGCTGCGCAGCGCCGCCTAGCGACTCACCCTGCGGCGGCCGATCGCCGAGCCAGGTGCAGGGCACGGCCGTGACGGCCAGTGCGATCGGATTGCCCGGTGTTCGAGCTCAGGGCATGCGCTCGTACATCCCGTACAGGACGTAGCCGGCGCTGACCGCGCCGAGCGCGCTCGAGACCAGGGCGGTCCAGCCGGCGCGGCGGTGAGAGCGCGCGCTGCGGGCGCGGGCTTGGGCGGTGCTCGGGGTCGGCGGATCGGCGAGCCGGCGCGTGGTCGCGAGATACAAGGCGCGGCTGCCGGCGAGCACCATGGTCGCGACGCAGAGCTCGTGGAAGCGCAGGACGTTCACGAAGCGCGGCTCCCAGAGCTCGAGCGCCTCGCGGCCGAGCACCGCGAGCTTCACGCCGTACGAGAGCACGAACAGCACGACGAGCAGCGCGGCGGTCTTCATCAGACGCCGATGGCCGGCGATCTCGGCGCGCTGGATGCGGCGCACCCCGAACACCGCGAGGCCGACCGCCGCGAGCATGTTGGCGAACGCCGCCGTCCAGTAGGCGACTTTGGGATCGAAGGCCATCGCGCGCGGAGCATATCGCAGGACGACGGGCATTTACGCTGGCGACGCGAAAGTCCGCAGCTACCCTCGCGCTGCAGTTGATCTGTGGGGGGTATCCGTCATGGCAGTCGCTCGTTCCCTGTTCGTCTCGGCCTCGTGCACGGCGCTCGTGGTCGCGGCGCTCCTGATTCCGGTGGCGGCACGCGCCGCCTCAGACGGAGTCCCGCCGATCGGGGGTGTCTGGAGCGGGAAATTCTCGGACACCTACTGGGACCAGACCCATCTCGGGTCGCCCAAGCCCAAGAACAAGTTCAGCACGAAGGTTGATGTCACCATCAATCAAGGCGTCGGTGACTTCTCGATGACCATCAACTTCCAGGACGTCCTGCCCATTGACGCCTCAGCAGGAATCGGCGTGTTGGTCCTCGGGGGCTTCGTTGGGAACTATCACGCGAACGCGTCCATGAACGGTACTGCCTCCGTCACTCTCTCGGGCGTCACGAACAAGGCTGGCACGAAGCTGACGTTCACCGGGGTAGGCGCTTCCGGCGACTTCACACACGAGATCACGATCAAGCTGAAGAAGCAGAGCCCGTAGTTCCGCGCGGCGAGGCACCATTTGCTGTTTGCTGCGCGGGTTCTTCGCGCAGCGCCTCGCGGCCGACGGCTTCCGCGTTTGACGGCGCGCGCCCGCCGCAGTAACCCCCTGCACATGTCGCCGCCTCCGTCGAAGCGCGCCGCGAGCGTGGTCCCGTTCCTTGCGATGGAAGTGATGGAGCGCGCGTTCGCGCTCGAGCGCGAGGGCGCCGAGATCATCCATCTCGAGATCGGCGAGCCGGAGTTTCCCGCACCGCCCGCGGCGGTCGCCGAGTGCGCGCGCGCGCTCTCCGAAGAGCCCGCGCGCTACACCGACAGCCGCGGGCTGCTCGAGCTGCGCGAGGCGATCGCCGCGGAGCGCGCGGTGCGGAACGGAGTCCGCGTCGACGCCGAGCGCGTGCTGATCACGAGCGGCACGTCGCCGGCGCTCCTGCTCGCGTTCACCTATCTCCTCGATCCTGGCGACGAGGTCGTGCTCGGCACGCCGCACTACGCGTGTTACCCGAACCTGATTCGCGCCGCGGGCGGCGTGCCGGTGTTCGCGCCGACGGACGCCGGCGACGCGTACCGCTTGCGCCCCGAGCGCGTGGAGAAGGCGCTCACGTCGCGCA
>Ga0326726_10002661_pt1 | contig 16355 bp, 11 predicted proteins | sample MHFenrmetagenome_2_FD_207603 | JGI IMG/M metagenome (GOLD analysis project Ga0326726, IMG submission 207603) | Lab enriched peat soil microbial communities from Michigan Hollow, Ithaca, NY, United States - MHF15MN | ecosystem: Environmental > Terrestrial > Soil > Wetlands > Peat | place: USA... | reverse complement strand
GAGCAATCTGCATGGCTTGATATTCGAACTCGTCCCAATCCTGCTGACTGGTGAGCTTCTTCTGGGCCGCACTCCAAAAGGGTTCGGCCGATCGATCCGTGAGGGCAACCATAACCGCGTTGATGCTAAGCGGAAGCGTCAGCTTCGCGGTCTTCGCCGCTTGCTGTTGGCTGTGCGCGACGTTGAAAGAGGCCAACAATACCGTGCCCAGAAAAACAATTGCGCCGCGGCCGACCTTTCTGCTTGCCACGATACTAGCCATCGTTGTTGCTCCTGTGCTTGGCGATGCCTTCCGTCGGCGCTCAAGATAGGCCGGCTCGGCTGCAACAACCATCCGTAGTTCCCGCAGCTCGCTCAGCGTCGGCCGGACGCGATTCGAAACGCAGCGCAGCGTAGAAGGCGCGGCGAACGGATAATTTCGTACATCGTACTTTTTCTACCGAGGCGGCCCATGCTCGAATCGATTAGCCACATAGCCCTCACAGTAAAGGACCCCGCCAGGACCGCCGCGCTGTTTCGTGACCTCTTCAACGTCCGAGTGGTTGAGCGCAAGGACGATCAAGGTCATCTCGAAACATTCATCAGGCTAGGCGGCACCTGGATTGTGCTGGTTGCCGCGCCCGTCGAACGGACCCGGACCGGTGACCACATTGCCTTTCACGCGACACAGGAGATCCTCGAGGCTACGGTCGTCAAACTTCAAGCGATGGGGCGCGAGCTCATAAGGGCGCGCTCCAACAGGGCTTTGTACTTCTTCGACTACGACGACCACGTGTTCGAACTAGATACCGAGGACATGGATAAGGAGCTTGAAGGATAGACCTACTCGTTTGCGTTACTTCCCGCTCGGCCGCACGCGCTGCTTTAGCTCCTCGCCGAAGTTCTGCACCACGACGATGCTCGCCGGAGCCGCTGCGCGGTTCTCGTCCCCCGGCAGAATCATCAGAAACCGCCCGTCGCGCGCGACGTCATAGCTACGAGAACCTAACAATGGACTTTGGACGTACGGACCCGAGAACAAGGGCTTCGGCGAGGCGAACGAGAACTCGCTTTCGGTCTCGACGGCCACGGCCATCGTTGTGTTTGTGTTCGCCTGGCGATAGAAGAGCTCCCGCCCATCGGCCGACCACAGCGGCTCGTAGCCGCCGTTGCTCGACACGCGCACCGGGGCGCCCTCGGGATACCCCTGCACCCAGATCTCCGCCTGCCCCGTGCGGTTCGAAACATAGGCGAGCCAACGGCCGTTCGGCGAGAGCGCGGGGTCGAACTCGAACGAGTCCGAGGCAACGACGTTGCGGACCTCCCCTGTCGGCGCAGCGGGGGTCGCGACGATGTCGGGCGGGATAAGCGTGACGAGAATCAACTCCCCGGCGGCCGACCAAACCTGCGGCGCTAAGGTAAGCTGCGTGCGCAGCGGCCGCGGCGTGCGCTCGCTGCCGTCCGCCGCGACTGCCATCACGGTGCTCATTTCGCGCACGAGGAACGCGACCTGCTTGCCGTCCGGGCTCCAAACTGGGAAGCGGTTGTCGTTCGGCAGCGCGAGCGGGATCGGGGGCCGGCCGCTCAAGTCGTAGTTCCAGATATCCCCATCGTTGTCTTGTCCGGTCACGAGCAGCAACCGCTTGCCGTCGGATGAAAGCCTCGGGTCGCGCGGGTTCAAGACGAGATCGGGCACGGCGCGTCCGGTGACCTTGCCCGTCCGGTCTACCCACACGACGGCGGAAGGGGATGCCGCGTCGGCGCTCCCCGGTATGTAGGCGAGCGTACCGTTGGCCGAGAGCGCGTAGTCGGCCGCGCCGCCCGAGCTCCTTCGAATGCCCTGCACGAGCGCAACGGGCTCCCCCGTCACCGCGAGCTCCGAGGCTTTGAACGGCACCGCCATCAGCGTGTCGCCGCGGACGAAGACGAGGTGGCCCGTGTCGACGTAGACAGGATTCGACCCGCCCGCGACCACGGTCTTCTCTTCCCCGGTGTCGAGATCGAGCACGGCCACGCGGTCCCCCGCGGTGTCGCCGTAAGCATGGAACAGCACCGCATGGCCGCCCGGCAGCAGCACGGGGGCGGCGATCGAGCCCCCCGTCTGTCGCTCCGGCATCAAGGGCGCGGGCGTGCCGCCCCCCGCGGCAGAGATGCGCTGCAGACGTCGCGCGGTTGAATAGATGACCGTGTTGTCGCCCGCCCACCAGCCGCCCGTGAAACCCGGTGTCGGTCGATCGGCGATCTTGATCGGCGGTCGGCCATCGATCGCCGCGCTGACAAGTCCTCGGTCGGGAGCGGAATAACCGATGGACTTTCCGTCCGGCGAGAAGAAGGGGTTAAGGGGCACGGTGTTCGGCGTTTCCGTGCCCGGAATCGGCCGCGCCTCGAGCGCATCGAGCTCGCGCACGTAGAGCTCGACACTGCCGCTTTCGGGCTTCAGCACCAGATAGGCGATTCGCTTGCCATCCGGCGAAATCGTTAGATCGAGGCCGCCCTGATTCGCGAGCGGCGCCGTTGCCGGCGGTGTGATCACGAAGCGCGACACGGGCGCTGATGCCGCCACGTTAGCGGGCGCGGCCGGTGGCCTGGAACTCAGGAAATAGACACTCGCGAGTAGCAAGCCGACGAGGAGCGTCGCGGCAAACGGCAGCGCACGCCGCCAGAGTGGTGCCGCGGGGCCGCCGAGCGCGAACGCCCCCGCGAGCGCGAGTCTCACGTCGTGCATGTCGGCGATGCGTTTGCGCGCGTCCTTCTCGAAACAAAGCTCGAGCGTGCGGCGCACCGAGGCGGATGCGTCCGACGGTAGCGCGCTCAGATCGGCGCTGGACTGGAGGACCCGTGCGAGCGTAGTCGTCACGTCCTCACCGAGGAATGCGGGCTGGCCCGTCAGCATCTCGTACAGCACGCAGCCGAACGCCCAGATGTCAGTGCGCCGATCGACGGATTTACCTCTCGCCTGCTCCGGGCTCATGTAGGCGGCCGTGCCGAGGACAAAGCCCGCTTCCGTCATTGCCGGTGTGGTGAGTGCCGCCGGGCCCGGGCCGGTCGTCGCGCGCGAGTCGAGTGCCTTTGCGATCCCGAAATCGAGCACCTTCACAATGCCGTCGGGCCGAAGCTTGATGTTCGCCGGTTTTAGATCCCGGTGCACGATGCCGCGCTCGTGGGCGGCCTCCAGCGCATCGGCGATCTGACTCGCGATCCGCAGGGCTTCCGCAACCGGAATGCGGCCCTCCGAGATCCGACCTTCGAGCGTCGGCCCCTCGATCAACTCCATCGCGAGCGCCGTCGTGCCCTCGCTGCGCTCGAGGCCATAAATCTGCGCGATGTTCGGGTGATTGAGCGAAGCCAGCACTTCCGCTTCGCGCTGAAACCGAGCGAGACGATCAGCGTCGTTGGCAAGCGCAGGCGGCAGAGCTTTGAGCGCGACGTCGCGCTTCAGATTCGTATCGCGCGCGCGATACACCTCGCCCATGCCACCAGAGCCAAGCGAACTCTTGACTTCGTATGCGCCAAAGTGCGCACCGACAGAAATCGGCATCGGCCGTTCCCCCCAGAGGTCCAATGGGTCGTTGTTCTCGTTGGCTGGATTCTACAACCGTTGGGATTCACGAGAACGCGGGCGCCTTTCGGGTCGACAGCGGTCGTTCATACCGTACCCGCTGAACGCGGCTCGAGCGGAGCGCTCCACCCAACGATCCCGTCTAAGCCGCGACCTCCTTCCAGCGGAACAGCCGGATTGCGAGCGCCAGGCTAATCGCGAGCCAGACAACGAGCCCGAGCACAGTCGGGATCTGCTGCGCCAGCGAGAGCCCGTTGACGATGACCTCGCGCAAGCTCGAGACGACGAAGGTCAGCGGCAACACCCTCGCGAGCGGCTGCAAGATCCCGGGCATCGAGTCGACCGAGAAGAAGACGCCCGAGAGAAATATCTGCGGCAGCGTGATCAGGTTGCCGAGCAACATGATGGCCTGCTGCGTCTTTGCGATGCTACCCATGCAAAAGCCGAGACTCAGGAAGATCGCGGAACCCAGCAAGATCAGGATCGACAACTCGAGCACGTTGCCGACGACGGGCACCTTGAGCAGAACGACAGCGACGGCCAGCAGGAAGGCCACCTGAATGACCGTGATGACGAGCCGAGCGAGCACGATGCCGGTGATGAAATCCCTCGGCCGGATCGGCGTAACGAACAGCCGTTTGAGAATCCCCTTTCGCCGGTACTCTACGATGTTGTAACCGCTGCCTGCGATGCTGATCTGCATGATCGTGAGCGCGAGCAGACCCGGGATGAGGAAGTCGATGTAACGCTGCGAGCGTGCCTTAACGTCGACGACGGTCAGCGGGAACAGGGGCTCGATGCCGCGCACCTTGCGCTCGATATCGAGCAGCGTGTGCTCGACCAAAGGCCTGAGCATCGCGGTCTGGCGGGCCTGGGCCGCATCGACGAGCAGGGTCACCTTGGCCGCTTCATCGTCGGCGCGGAACTCCACTGGCAAGACCAGGACGAACGACAGAGCGCCCTCGACGACCTGGCTCTTGAGCGTCTCCTCCTCGCCGACCGTCACGTCGAAGAGCGGGTTGGCCTTCAGCGCCGTGATGAACTCGGCGCTGAACGCGCTATCGGCGCCGTCGACGACACCGATTTTCATCGGCTTCTCACGCCCGGTGCTGATGAAGCCGAAGATCGCCATGAACGTGATTGGAAAGAACAGCGTGAAGAAAATCGACTGACGATCCCGCGAGAAGATCTTCAGAAACGTCCCGGCCATGACCCACGCCGATCCCATAGGCTTACTCCCTCAAGGCGTGGCCGGTGAGCGTCAAGAAGACGTCCTCGAGGTTGCCCGAAGTGCGCTGGGCGGGTGGCTCGGGCGCGTATCGCATGATCAGATCCCGAGGCGAGCCCTCAGCGATGATCTTGCCGTGATCCATGATCGCGATGCGCCCGCAAAGGTGCTCGGCTTCCTCCATGTTGTGCGTGGTCATTACGATCGTCATTCCCGATTCGTTCAGACCCTCGACGAGCTTCCATAGATTTCGTTTGGCCTGTGGATCGAGCCCCGTCGTCGGCTCGTCCATGAACAGCACCGTGGGCTCGTTTACGAGTGCGCTCGCGATCGAGAAGCGCTGCTTCTGTCCGCCCGACAAGGCCGCGGGCTTGGCCTCCGCCTTGTCCTCGAGCTGCACGCGTCTGAGGAGTTCCGCGGGATCGTTGTCGCGCTGAAATAAGCGGCTGAAGAGCCTGAGCAGGTCCGACAAAGTCAGGTGATCGAAATACTCGTTCGCCTGCAGCTGCACGCCGATGATCTCCTTGACCTTGTGCGGCTCAGCCTTGACGTCGATGCCGGCGATCCAGGCCTCGCCGCCGTCGATGTCCGTGAGACCTTCGAGCATCTCGAGCGTCGTCGTCTTGCCGGCACCGTTCGGGCCCAGAATTCCGAAAACCTCGCCGGGTTCGATCGCCAGCGAGACGCCGTCGACTGCAACAAGATGCCCTTTTTCGCCGCCCGGCTTTGGGTAGCGCTTGACGAGCTTGTCAGCTTTGACTATCGCCACGAGCACCGACCTCCTCGATCTACGCTGCCGTCACCGATCAGTGTACAGCTCACATGTCCGCCCGCCGGACGATTGGGCTCAGCCAACTCTGTTCGATGGCGTACCGACGAGAGGTCCCGAACGGTGGTGCGATCAAACTCTGGAGCAAGAGCGCTTAATGATGAGCTTCAACCCGTTGCTCCATGCCTCACTTGCCATCCAGATCCACGTCGCAACCGTAGTTCCCGCGTTCTTTCTCGGCGCGTGGCAGATCTTCTTGAGCACCAAGGGCTCGCCGCCTCACCGCAAACTCGGCTCGGTCTATATCGGCCTGATGATAACCACCGCGATCTCGGCACTTTTCATCCGTGCATCAAGTCTTCCGGACATGCCGAGTTTTCGTGGATTTACACCTATTCATCTGTTCGTCCCAGTTGTATTCGTCAATGTGGGCCTAACGCTGTTCGCTCTTCGCACGCGCCGATTCAAGCTGCATCGCGCCACAATGATGGGACTCTTCATAAGCGGCATCGGTATCGCCGGAGCTCTTGCGTTCATGCCCGGGCGCGTCATGCACGCGGTCGTATTCGGCGAATAACGCCCGTTCGTTATCGAAGCAAGCTGCGCCGATTGGTAGTGGGGGGACGCTTCGACCCATTGCAGATAGCGCTGAGCCTTGCGGGCCTGAACGCAGACACCGGCAAGGTGCGGCTCGGCCGTAGACTCGGAAATGGGTTGGAACCTAGCTCGTCGGCCAGTCGCCGCAAAGTCGCGCCTTGGCCACGATGAGCTGCGCCCTCGTGCGTTCTTCGGCCAAGAACTCGCTAGACGTGGGCAACGTATTCATCGCCAGGTGAGCATGTAGAACGTCTGACGCCGCATCGAAGGATTCCTGGGCGGCATTGTAATCGCTCAGGAGCTGCGTCCAGATCTCATCGAAAGTGACTATCGAGGTTCCGGAAAAGTTCGCCCCCGCGATTCGGCCGGGTTTCTCTTGGGCTCGGCGCGACTGGTTACCGCGCGCGCGCGAGAATTTCTCTATCGACTCTTGCTCCACTGCTAGCCAACCTGTCTCGCACGGAAAATCAGCCTATCCCGTGCCTTCAGCTCCGCGACAAATTCGGGAGAGCTCAGGTCACTTGGGCCACTGATCCCCGAGCGATGTAACGCAAGCTGAAAGGCGATGCTTTGTTCGGGGCGAGCGATGGCGTATTCGATGATGGCCAGCCACTCCGGTCGTGCTAAACCGCTCACGCTTCGAAACTAGCTCGCCGAATGGCGCGCGGTATGTGCGTTACCGCACACAGGCTGCTCTGCTCGGGCTTAGTCGCCGGTGTGCGGCCCGCGATAGACTTCGTGCCATCGTCAATCGGCTGAAGCGCCTCGCGCGAAGCGGGTACCCGCAGCTAGCGCGTGCAGCAGCTGGTGCGCGCGCGCACCTTGATCGGAGAAATCGCGAAGCCTGTGATGGTGGGCCGGGACCCCGTTGCAGGGGCAGTCCGTCAGTTCAGCGCAAAGACATGCAGCACGCGCTCGGTGCTTACCTGAATCTCCGGCGCCATCCGCGCGAGGCCTCCGGATTCGGGCGACGACCCGGTCGCGACGGCCACGAACTGCTTGCCGCCGACGGCATAGCTGATGGGTATCCCCGACACGGCGCCCGCGAATTGCGTCTGCCAGCGTACTTCGCCGGTGTTCGCGTCGAGCGCGCGGAAGCCGCCGGCGGCGTCACCGGCGAACACTAAACCTCCGCCCGTGGCGACGACGGCCATCATGCCGGCACGCTGCTTGTAGCTCCACGCAGTGGCGCCCGTCTTCACCGAGACTGCCCGTACCTGGCCGACGTTGGTTTCACCCGGTGCCAGCTTCGCGGTGTAGTCGATCTTCATGCCGAGCTGACCCTTGCCGGTTTTCGGGCCCGCGCTCGTCACGACCGAGCAGAGATTCTCGAGCGGCATGTACATGAGACCGGTCTTTGGACTGTAGGCGCCGGGCATCCAGTTCTTACCGCCCGTGAAGCCCGGACAGAGGTCGATGGCCTGGTCGTCGTGCGTGAAGACGGTGTCGGGATTCATGCGGACCTTGCCGGTGGCGCCATCGATGGACGACACCACGGTCTGTTTCACTGTGGGCTCGGCCCAGAGGAATTCGCCAGTGCGCCGATCGAGTGTGTAGACGATGCCGGTCTTGCCGGGGATGCCGGTGAGCACCTTGCGTACTTCACCTGGCTTGATGTTCGGGCTGATCCACGGCACTTGACCGGCCGCTGGCGCGACCTCCGTATCGACGAGGATGCGATCGAACGTGTGGTCGAAGTCCCAATGGTCCACGATGTGCTGGTAGTGCCACACGATCTTGCCGGTGTTCGCGTCGATGGCCAACGTCGACGTGTGATAAAGATAGGTCTTGTCGTTACCGGCCATCAGGTATTTCGGTGTAGGACCCGTGACCGAAGTGCCGAAGTAAACGAGCTTGAGCTCCGGATCGTAGCTCGGCGGCATCCACGTGCCGACCTGCTGGCGCTTCTCCCAAGGCACGTCGCCCCACGTCTCGTCACCCGGCTCGCCGGGCTTGGCGATCGTCCAAGTGCGCCAAAGCTCCTTGCCAGTGCGCGCGTCGTTGGCGACCATCACGCAGCCGACCGGCCCGCTGTCCGGCGCGCAGGCGCGGCCGGAGATGACCTTGCCGTCAGCGATGATCGGCCCGCTCGACGTGTTGGCCGGGCCCGTGATCTTCACCTCCCAAACCTGCTTGCCGGTGCGCGCGTCGACGGCGAACTCCGACCCATCGTTCGAAGTGGAGATCAAGAGCTCCTGGTAGATCGCAATGTTGCGCTTGGTCCCGCCGGGTTGGCGGCCGTTCGGAAGCGCGCGCGCGAACCTCCATCGCTCCTTGCCCGTTGCCGCATCTAGCGAGACGAAGCCGTCGCCGCCCAGCGGCAAGTACATCACGCCGTCGTGCACGAGGGGCGTCAGCTCCGAGCCCACCACCGGCGCCGACCATACCTCGTGCAGATTTTTCACGGTGCCGCCGTCGATCTGATCGAGGGGGCTGTAGCCCCAGGCGTTCAGTGATCCTCGGAAGGACAGCCAATCAGCCGCCGGGGGGCTTTGGAGCATCGAATCGGTGACCGGGTGGAACGACTGACCGGGCTCCGGTGATTGGGCCGCGGCGACGAGAGCAACGCCTGCTATGAGAACGACACGGACAATCTGAGCGGCGTTCTGGAGATGCTTGGTCATTTGTCTTCCTCGCATGATGACCCGCGTTGCTCGATTGTTGCGCCCGCACCGACTGAGCGGAGGCGCCCGCGGACGATACAAGTATTCCGAATATATTAGAAGGCGGTGCTTGTTGACCCTGCTCCGTGCTCGTCGCAAGGCCGCATCCAACTAATTTCGGTTGACCGTTAGCTGCTCCAACCTACGACGCGCGAGCTCGAGCGCCCGCTCGGCGCCCTCCGCCGTCTCCGCCGCTTGCTTGGCGCTAGCCTCCGCCTCGCGCACTCGCTCGAGCGCCGCCTCCGCTTCAGTGACGACTTTGGCGAGCTGTCTCTCGATCTCCGCGCGCCGCCGCTCACTGTCCTTCGCGCGTCTCGTGGCAGTCTCGCGCGTCGCCGCGCTACGCTCGGCCTGAATGCGGGCGGCGCGCAGCGCGCGTTCCGCTTCGCGTACTGCAACCTTCGCCGCTGCCGCCAAGCGCCGGCGCTCTTCCTCGCTGCGGCGCGCGGCGGCGTCGACCGCGTCCTTGCGGTGGGCAGGTTCCAGCGCTCGCTCGGCGCCGAGGGGGCGCGTGAGCGCCGGTGGAATCTTCGCCGCCTCCCGATGCGTTTCGCCGCTCAGCGGCAGCAGGACCGCCACCATGTCGAATCCCGGTGGCTCCAACTCTGCGGTGAGGCGCCCGGCTCGCGGCGCGTCGGGCAGCGAGCCGAAAGTCGCAAGCGCTTCGAGCGTGCTGGTCACGCGACGCAGCATGTCTCGCGTGCCGCTATAGCCGCCGTCACGTAGGACGTCGGCGGCGATCCGCACGAGCGCCGCCTGCGCCTCGCGTCGCGCTTCGAGGTGCTCGCGCACGCCGGCCGAGTTGCGTGTCTGCTGCGTCGATTGGGCTCGCCGAAAACGGTCGCCCGCCTCGATCAACCGATCGAACGGTCCCCGATGCCACCAATAGAGCTGATTGACGACCCACGCCGCGACGGACGGTTTCGGCACCAGCTTCGCCGCGTCCGCCATGGCCTGCTGGCCGCCCTTCTTAAGCCGCGCGGCGAGAGCGTTGCGCGCTGGCGTGAATTCGCCGAGCGGCAACTTGAACAGCGCGTCGACCTCGTCTTCCACGTCCATCTTCTCGGCTTCGTCGGAGCCTCGACTGAGCGGAGCGCACGCTATTTCAGCCCGAAGACTCCTACGGCGCTCTCGCTGCCGACGAACACTTTGCCGTCGATGACCGCGGGCGCGATGAACTTGTTTCCGGCGCCGAAGCGATCGGCACCGTCGGCCGCCTGCTCCGAGTTGTAGAGCTCGATCGATAGGTCCGTCGCATCGTAAGCATGCAGCACCGCGTTGGCGCCGTTTTCGTGCGCCCAGACGATCGCGTTCGACGTACCGTTCGCCGAGACGACCGGCAGAGTGCCCGGGTAGCCAAACGTCGTCGCCGTCTGCGAGCTCGGTGGCGCAACGAGCTTCGCGTCCGTGATCGCAAAGGCCTTCAACGTTCCGTGCTTGTCGCCGTAGTAGGCCGTGCCGTTGAAATAGGCGGGTGTCGCCCAAACGCCCCCGGGCAGAACCGCGTCCAACTGCTGCCAGATGTTGTTCGATGACGGATCGAAATGACCCATCGAGTCGCGGTCGACGACGTAGATCCTTCCGTCCTTGCCCGCTCCCACGGCGAGGTGACGCACGGTGGCGGTCGAATCGGTGAGATCAGGCAAGAGCATGATGCCGCCCGAGCCGAGGTCCGCGTCCTCGTTCGATTCGGCCACTTCCCCCGCCATGGTGAAGTAGTCAGCGACGGTCAGCGTGCCGCCCGTCGTCGCGAGCTTCAGGAAGGAGTTGCCGTAGTCCTGATTGATTGGGAACCCGGCCGCATCGAGCGTCGTCTCGAAGACGCCGTTACCGGTGAGCAAATAAATGTTACCCGCGCTGTCGGCCGCTGGACCGCCGCCGGCCATCCAGATCGCCGGCCCCCCTCCGCCGCTGTTCGGTGCGACGTTGAGCACGGCCGTTCTCGCAAGCGTTGTCGCGCTGAAAGCGATGATCCAACCCGTGTACGGCTGGGTATCGCAATGAGACGTCCAGGTGGTGTAGACGGTGCCGTTCAGGAGCAGCAGCCCCGCGCGTTCCTCGTAGTACTGGGGATCGAAGTCTGTCGTTACAGCGCCCGGCGCGGTGAAGCTCGCGGTAATTTCCTTAGGCCCGCCGAACAACTCGGCGCCGGTCGTCACACTGAGCGCATGTATTCGGTGGTGATAGGTCGCACCCTTTTTCGACATCGCAACGACGTACATCGCTCCGGCGTTCCGATCGATCACCGGCGTCGCGGTGATCCCGATTTCGGGTATCACCTGGTCGCAGTCAAAAACCGCATCGCTCGTCGTCTCTCCGGAAGGAATGAGCGACACGTGCCATAGGGTCGTGCCGGTATCGGCGTCGAATGCGTACGCGGAGCCGTGCTCTGTGACCACGTACACGACGTTGTGCACGGCGCCGCCGACCGTGAGCTGTCCGAGATAGAGGGGCTGCGCGTCCACCTTGCCGTCAACATCGAGCCGGCGCAGCAGCCCGAACGTCGCAGGGGTGACGTTCGTGGGTGTCAGCACCGTTTCTGACGTGTTCTGGCCCAAGCGGCTGTTGTCGTATTTGTAGGTGAGCAAGTTGAGCGTCGCGCGTGCGGCCGTCACGGTGAGCCTCGCGGCGCTGCTCGCGACGCTGCCGGCCGAATTGATGACCAGGACGCTGTACATCGCGCCGTCGTCGGTCATCGCGACGACCGACGTCGTGTAGGTCGCGGAGGTGGCACCGGCAATCGGCACGCCACCCTTCAACCACTGGTAGCTCAGCGGCGTCGAGCCGGTTGCGACGACGGTAAACGTCGCGGTGCCACCGACAGCCGCAGTCTGGCTCGACGGCTGCGTCGTGATCGACGGCTGCGTCGTGGTGGACGATGGCGGCGTCACCGTGAGCCGCGCGGCGCCGCTCGTGACATTGCCGGCCGAATTGCTGACCCGGACGCTATACATCGCGCCGTCGTCGGTCATCGCGACTGCCGACGTCGTGTAGGTCGCGGAGGTGGCACCGGTAATCGGCACGCCACCCTTCAACCACTGGTAGCTCAGCGGCGTCGAGCCGGTTGCGACCACGGTAAACGTCGCGGTGCCGCCGACTGCCGCAGTCTGGCTCGACGGCGGCGTCGTGATCGACGGCGGCGTCGTGGTCGACGACGGCGGCGTCACTGTGAGCCGCGCGGCGCCACTCGTGACGTTGCCGGCCGAATTGCTGACTAGGACGCTGTACATCGCGCCGTCGTCGGTCATCGCGACGACCGGCGTCGTGTAGGTCGCGGAGGTGGCACCGGTAATCGGCGCACCACCCTTCAACCACTGGTAGCTCAGTGGCGTCGAGCCGGCGGCGACCACGGTAAACGTCGCGGTGCCACCGACTGCCGCAGTCTGGCTCGACGGCGGCGTCGTGATCGACGGCTGCGTCGTGATCGACGACGGCGGGTTGGACGGCGGCGGCGTCGCAGGCGCGGCGCTGCCGTCGCCGCCGCCTCGGTGACACGCGCTCAGCGCAAGGAGCAGTCCTGCTGAAACAATCAGCGCGATCGGACGAAGCATTGATGGCACGTCCCTTCGCCTATGGCGACGCCAAGTTTCAATCGAGACAGCGCCTCGTAGCAATGGTCAGGCCGTCTCGAAAGAGCGACAACCAATAGAGCTGTCCGCGCCGGCGCGGGCTTGGGATGACAAGAATGGTAGCCTCGGGTTTGTCAGATTCTGTTAAGCGAGCTTGCGGCCTGCAGCATAGGTGTGCGGCACGGTGCGCGCCCTAGTCAAACAGCTATCTTGCGAACCGCAAGCATTCCCAGCGACATCGCCACGCGCGCCCGGCGTGCGATGTCCTCAACGCGGGACCGTTGTTTTTCGTGAACGGGGTCGTTGAACGCCGAGCGGTAGGTCGCCGACGCTTGGAATAACCGAATCGCCCCGGAGTCTCGGCCCGCATGATGATCCGTCTCGCGTGCATGTTGCTGCTCACGGGGGCCGTTTACACGCCGGCCTCCGCCCAAAGTGTCCAAGTCGTAGGCAACCTCGTTGACGCCGTAGCTGGCGTCGATCGCGACGCCGAGTACCGCGAGGGGCAGCAGCAACGTGCCGACCTCGAACTTGCACGCGCGAACGCTGAGCTGGCTCGTGCGACCGCCGAGCTGGCCCGAACCGAGGAAGAAAACCGGCGAACGGACGAACGCTTTCGGACGGCGCTCGCTAGTCACTGGGAACGCGCGGGGCTGTCTCCCGACGAAGCACGTTCCGTCGCCGCCGCGTGGCGGTGGACAGGGCAAGAGGACGCGATTATGGACAGCGTCCGTCGCAACGGGCTTGAAGCCACAGCTCGCGACATTGGCACGGCTTACCGAGCCTACAGCTACATGCTCGCCGATCAGCTCTTGCTCGCATATCTCATCGTGCGCAGTGAAGTCAGCGCCGCGAAAGCGGCGCAGCCGACACCGTGACAGCTCGACGACAACGCCATGAGAACCGCGAGGCAGTTCGGGGAACGCGAGTCCGATGCCAGCACGTCGATGTAGACGACCGACAAACGACGGCGAGCCGAATCTTCGGCGACACCTCGCGCGACTCCGCGGCTCGAGCCGTCAGCGCAACGCCAAGCGCGCCTGCGCCGTGCAGCCCTTCGCAGCGAGCCATGCGGCGGCGGCGAGCCCGTTGCTCGCGACCGCCGGCTCGAGCAGCCTGATGCGGATCGCGACCGAGCGCGTCACGCCGTCGAAGCGGACGAGGTAGATCCGATCGTCGATCGCGGGCAGAACGTCGGTCGGCCACGCGGCGCGCGCAGCGCCTTCGGCCCAGCGAACCGCGACGACCGCGTCGTTCTCGGCCGAGCTGATCTGCGCGGTCGCGCCGGCGGCCGTCTTCTCGCGCCAGAGCTCGATCGACCGATCGCGCAACGCGCACTGCTCGCCGTCGATCTCCGCGTGGAGCAACCAGGGCCCGGGACGCGTGTCGACTTCGGTCGCTTCCTCTCCGCCGCCGCGCACGGCGCCGACGCCGCCGACTCTCGGCTGATCCGCGCTCACGAGGCGATCGATGGCTTTCCGGACCGCACTTTCGTCCGGCGACGTGCCGATCGCGGGGCCGTCGTGCGGACCGACGATGCGCACGACGCGCGCGTCCTCGGTGACGACCACGACGAACTCGCCCGCGGCGAGCTTGATCGGCGTCGTCGCGCCGATCATCCGCCCAGCCGGGTACGTCGGCGCACCGCTTTCGAGCACCACGAGGTCGGCCGCCGCGACCGGCGCGGACGCCGCCGCTCCTAGCACGGCCATCGTCACCGCCATTGTGAATCGCTTCATCACTTGCTCTCCAACACGATCGTTGTACCGACCTCGCCTCTCTCGAGCCGCCGCAGGTGGAACCGCAGGAGCCCGTTCTCGGGCGCCTCCCGGCTGAGCTCGCCGAACAGCGCCGCGCTCGCCGCCGCGTCGCGCTCGAGCAAAGCGTAGGCCTCCAAATACTTTCGCACGGCCGCCGCGGACAAGCCGCGCGCGAACGTCACACAGTCGAGCGCGGCCACCCTCCCCTTCAGCACGAGCCGCCCGATCGGCAGCAGCTCGCCCGGCGGCTGCGCGCCCGCCACCTCGCTGCTCATGCACACGCGCGTCCCGACGTGGCGATTCGCGCCCTCCAAGCGGGCCGCCGTGTTTACGCAGTCGCCATGCGCCGTGTAGTGGAACCGCTCGGCGCTGCCGACGTTGCCGACGACGGCGCTCCCGGTGTGCACACCGATCCGCGTGATGCCGAGCTTCACGCCCCTCCCGAGCTGCTCCTGCCGAAACGCCTCGCAATGGCGGTCCCACTCGCGCGCGCAGCCGACGGCCCGCGCGGCGTGATCGGGCTGGGCCGTCGGCGCGCCGAAGAAGACTGCGATTCCGTCGCCGACGAGACGATCGACCGTGCCGCCGAAGTCGAGCGCGATCTTGAGCATCCCTTCCAGGTACGACTGTAGCAGGGACACGGCCTGCTCCGGCGCGAGCTTCTCGCTCAGCGTCGTGAAGCCTTCGAGGTCGGAAAAGACGAAGCTCATCTCGCGCTTCTCCCCGCCGAGCGCGAGCTTGCTCGGGTCCGCCAACATCTCGTCGATGACGGCGGGCGATACGTAGTGGCGAAACGTATCGCGAATGAAGCGCTTCTCGCGCAGCTCGCCGCTGCGCGCGTACGTGCCCGCGAGAACGATCGCGAAGAACAGGCCGCTCGTCGGCAGCAACAGCGGGAGCAGCGGACCGCCGCGCGCGAACCAGACGAATCCCACGAGCCAATACACGGCCAGCACGCCGAGCGCCGCGAGCGCCTGCGGCACCACGCGCATCCGCAGAAACGGCACGATGATCCCGATGGTCACCGCGACGACGAGGATCGCGGCCTCGGCCACCGTGCTCACGGCCGGATAGCGGACGCCTTCGAGAAGCTGCGCGACGGCTTGCGCGTGAATCAACACGCCGGTCATGTCGTCGACGCCGGAAACCGAGAGCGGCGTCCGAAAAGTGTCTTGGTTCGGCAGGTCGGCGCCGAGCAGCACGATCGCGCCGTCGAACCATTGCGCCGGCAACAGCTTCAGGCCGTGCGCCGGGAACGTGCGGATCGGCGGCGCGCCGCCGACCGAGGTGCGCAGATACAAGCGCTCGGCCTCGGCGGGCTCCCGCGCGCCGACCACGCCCGCGAGCGCGACGGCGAAGCCGGGCTCGAACCCATCGGGACCGACCTCGCCCGGATAGATGTGCCGGACAACGCCGTCGGTGATCAACATCCCCGCGAGGGCCGTCCGGCGGCCGGCGAGATAACGGCTCTGGAAATCGAGCTGCCGCGCCGTGAGGCCGTTGGACGCATCGCCGACTGCGATCACGGTCGGAGCCGGAAACGCGTCGAGCGCCTCGAGGAACCGGCGGTCGTCGGCGGGATTCGTCGCCTGGTCGAAGAGGAAGTCGATGCCGAGCGCGCGCACGTTGCGGCGCCCGAGCTCGCTCACGAGGTCCGCGAGAAAGCTACGATCGATCGGCGAGCGGAACGGAAATCGCGACACCGTGTCCTCGTCGACCGCGAGCACGATGATGTCGCTGCGTTGCGGCCGCGGCGCCGCGAAGTAGGCCGTCCGGAAATCGTCGAGCAGCAACGATCCCTCGCGCAGCACCGCGACGTCGTGAACGCCGACCCACGCGAGCACGGCCGAGAGCACACCGAGCCCGCAGCAAACGGCGATCGTGCGACCTTGCTTGATCATTACGCGTGAACGCGGCACGAAGGAACCCGAGGCGCTTCCGCGCGCCGGTCAGTTGAGCCGCCCTCAATCGTGCGCCGCCGACACACCCGAGTCTTCTCCAAACCGGTGCTACAGTACAGTACTAAGAGAAAGTCCAAGAAATGGTCACGATCGTCGCCGCCCAGCACCGCGCCAGCGGCGCGCTTTGCGCGCTGGCCTGCACGGCCGCGCTCGTGGGTGCGCTCGACCCGGCGCACGCGGACGAGGCGGCGGCCGCGCGAGCACGAGATCGGGCCGAATTCGCGGCCAACGACGGCGCCGCGGCCGTCGACGAGCTCACGCGCGAGCTCG
>Ga0326726_10002660_pt1 | contig 16355 bp, 15 predicted proteins | sample MHFenrmetagenome_2_FD_207603 | JGI IMG/M metagenome (GOLD analysis project Ga0326726, IMG submission 207603) | Lab enriched peat soil microbial communities from Michigan Hollow, Ithaca, NY, United States - MHF15MN | ecosystem: Environmental > Terrestrial > Soil > Wetlands > Peat | place: USA... | reverse complement strand
GTCCGGCAGGGGAAGAAGTTCTGGCACTACGGGAAGGACTTCGACACGGTCAGGGCCGAGAACGCGACGTATCTCGACAGGAGCCTCTTCATCGGGACGTATCTGGGCGACGAGCTCATCGGCTTCCTCAAGATGGTCATGGACGGCGAGGTCGCGTCGATGATGCAGATCATCTCGAAGTCCGCGCACTTCAGCAAGCGTCCCAACAACGCCCTGTTGTCCAAGGCCGTCGAGGTTTGTGTCCGGGAGGGGGCCCGCTACCTGACCTATGGAAAATTCGCTTACGGGAAGAAGGGACAGAGCAGTCTCTCGGAATTCAAGAAGAGCCACGGATTCAATAAGTTCGATGTGCCGCGTTATTACGTTCCCTTGACCCTCTGGGGCCGGATCGGCCTCAAGCTGGGATTGCATAGGGACTTCCGCGAACGCCTGCCGGCGCCCGTGAGCGCAGGGCTCGTCCGCCTTCGGGCGAGGTTGTACAAGCTAAGGGCCGGGCGTTCCTAGGCCCACAAAGTTCCGCCCCCCCATTCCCCCCTGGGAAGGTCCCTGCGAGGTCAGCCGGCAGGGACTGGGACCCGATCATCGGGCCCGGATTCGGGCTGGCGCTTCTGGACGACGAAAATCAGAAGAAAGAATATGGCGAGCAGCAGCCCCGTCCGCGGGAACGCGGCCTCGGTATAGTTGTAGAGGCAATAGACGATCAGGAAGGCCAGCCGGAACTGGTTGAACTCAAAGTCGACCGGCATCCGTCTGACGACGATCATGAAGCACAGCGCCAAGAGGGCCACGAAGAAGGCCACGCCGACGATCCCCAGGTTGATGTAGGTATCGATGTAGCCGTTGTGGGCCTGAATGGCGCCATGCCCCGTCTGCCACATGACAGCGATCCGCTCGGCGGTCCAAAACGACTCATAGCCGGTTCCCAGGATAGGGTTCCTGACCATGCCGAACAGCGTCTTCCAGATGGCCGTCCGGTCCGTGAGCGTGGGATCGCGTCCCAGGACCCTGATAATGAAATCCCGGACGTTGAAGAGGGCCTGGATGATCGCGACGAGGATGCTCGCCCCTGCGATCTGGTACACCAGCGCATGAGGGTTCTTTTTCAAGAGGGGCAGGGACGTCGCCATCAGGATCGCACCGCCGACGACGATGCAGAAGATCGCCGTGGAGCTGCTCGAGATCTTGACCAGGTAGGCCGTCAGCACAAGCAGGAAGAGGGCCGTCCACGCATCGGCGGATTTCAGGAAGCTCTTCGATTCGCTCCGCCTCTTGATCAGATCCCAGAAGAAGATCAGGGCCGAGACGACGCAGACCATGCCCAGCTCGTTCTTGTTCCCCCCGACGCCACAGTACGCGACCTCGTAGGTGAACTGATTGTAGTACCGGCCGAGCTGGGGGAAATAGCGGATGAAGAGCACCGACAGCGTGATCAAAAGATAGGAGCATCTGCGGATGATCGTGGTGATGGCCTCGGGAGGGGATTCCTCCGTCAGGACGATCAGGCTCATCGGGACGACCCCCAGAAACCGGACCAACCTCTTGAAGGCGATCAGGGGGAATTCCGACCAGACGATGCTGACGAGGCAATAGAGGATGAAGAAGATGATCAGCTTGTTCTGCTGAAAGACGGCGGACCACTTGACCCTCCGGCGGATGACGACGATCGTTGCGATGAGGAACATGACGATCAGGAAATTCCGGTCGAGCGAATTGCCCTCGGAATAGGCTTCGATGGAGGCGGCTTCTCGGGCGCTCAGATGGATCCAGGCGCTGAAGCTTCTCGATCCGATGACGAAGAGCCAGATGAGAGGGATCCAGAGCGCCCGGGAGAGGTTCGGGTGGTTCTTGCGGTCCCGGAGGAACAGGGCCGCGACCAAGACGAACCAAGCCAGGAACGCGAGTTGCGAAGGCATCCGCCGTCCTTGCGACCGAGATCAGCAGTCGAGGCCGGGATTTCGCGGCCGCTGCCCGCGCATGTCTTACCACCGGCGGGCGACGGGTGTCAACCGGCCCGCTGAGAAGCGGAATTTACTCTCCCCGGATCGTGAAGATCTGGCGATACTGGACATCCAGGGCCGCCCGGAATTCCCTGGTCTTCGTTCTGATCCGGGCGGGGACGTCCCGCCGCCGGCCCTCGATCGCCTTGAATTTTTCGATGAGCCCGGCGACCTCGAAATCGGCGATGCGCAGGCAGTATTCCGGAAGTCCGGTATCGGCCATCACGGCGTCGTTCTTCGTGTTGTACGAAATGCTGATGACCGGTTTGGCCAGGAGAAGGGAGAGGATGACGTTGTGGAAGCGGCTGGCGACGACGATATCGGTGGACTGGATCTGATCGAGGAGGTCGGGAACCGAGCCGACCGGCTCATCGACGATCCCCTTTTCGTCGTAGGCCAGGCCTCGCGCCAGGAGGGTCCCCCGGAGATCGGTCCTGACGGCCGTATCATAGCTGATATCGCCGACGAGGATGCGGACCGGATAGCCCCCGGTTACCAGCCATTCCACAAAATCCGCGATCTTCGCGAGGTAATCCCCGTAAGCACGCTGCCCGGCCGTCCCGGGGCCCGAGCCGCGCCCGCAATAATCGTAAAGACCGACACCGACGACGGGGCGGCCGGCCGGCGTGCCGCCGAAGGGCTCGAGGATGGGCTCAGGCAAGCTGAAAGCCAGATCGGGAAAGACGATGCTGGACCGATGAAATCCCATGCGCGTCATGGAGTCCTGAGATTGGCGGTCACGGAAGCAGATATGATCGGCTCTCCCCAGGCTCAGCTTGACGAGCCATCGGGTCAGGCGGTGCCGTATCGGCTCGACGCCGACGCTGACAAAAAGGACGCGAAGCCCGCAGAGTCTGGCCATCATGGTCCATTTGAAGATCTCATACGGCAGGCCCAGCGATCCCTCGCCACCATCGGCCAGCATGCCCGTTCCGGTCATGATGAGCCTGTCCCGGCCCTTGAGGATGCGGCGCATCCGGGCGAGCTCGCTCAGTTCGCCCGGGACCCTCAGGAAGATCCTTCTCAGGAGCCTCCCGAGAGCTTGGCCCGGCCCCCGCGCGGACGTCGCCGGGGACATCCGGGTGGACCGCCGGGACATCGGAAAGGCCGGGATCTGATGTCTTGCTTGGACGTCTTCCGGGATCGAGCAGATGCATTGGACATCGGCTTCGGGTAGAAATCTCCGGATGTTATGGAGGATCGCCTGCAAGGTGCACTCGTTACCGATATTCAGAGTCCCGAAATTGCCGAACAGGCTGATCTTGCGGATCACCGGACGCTTCCCGTCCATGTTCCGGACTCCTCTCCATGCTCCCCTGGGGCCTTTCCCCCGCCCTTGGCCCGAAAGACCAAAAGCCAATCGTCGGCGCCATCGGCGTTCTTCCCGGGGAGCGGGATCGTTCTCTGCCCTTGGCCGGAAAACGCCGAGGGTTCGATGGCCGTTCGCTTCCCGTTGGTCGGATCGAACCAGAAGGCCTCGCCGGGACGGATCAGGCCGTCCGGGTTCATTCGAAGACCACCCGGGGCCGGCCCTCTCACGTAGGCGACAAAGAGACCGCCGTCGTCCGATACAGCGGCGGGGAGGAGACGACCCGGGCCGGACTCGTCTGAGCGGCGGGAAAGAGGACTTGATCGTCCGGCCGGGACGAGGTCGTACCACCGAAGGCCTAGGAACAATTTTCCGAGCAGGCCGATCTCGCGGGCCCCCCGGCTCTCGAGGGCCTCGGGCCACTTCAAGACGCTCGGAAAGACCTTGACCGGCGCATCGAAATTCCAGACCGGATTGTTGCCGAAGAACTGGCCGGCGGCTCCCGCGAGCAAAGCGGCATACCCCTGGCTCCTTATGAGCTCGGGGGAAGCATCATGTTCGCCCTCGTAGAACGCTTCGAGGAGGACAAATGGCCGAGTGGGCTGGCGCTGGTATTCCGCCAAGGACTCCGCGAACAAATCGGGCCCGTAGCTATAAACGTTGCTAAAATCGAGCCAGCGGCGGCGGCCAAAGGCCTTGGCCGGCGATTCCTGTCCGCAATGAGCGGTCATCAGCTGTGTGACCCCTGAATCGTGGAGTCCCGCCGCCAGGGCGTCGACGGTCCAACGGTCGAGCCATGCGGGGGTGTAATCGCCGCCCAGGACCCAGACAAGATTGGCATGCGGCCCCAGCCGGCTGCCTATGTACTTTCCGTACCCCCGGACCCTGTCGGCCCCGTTCCGGCGAACCTCCTTGAACCAACCCTCATCGCCTCCCCTCCAGCCCAGATAAGCGGGAGCCAGAAAGACGGCCATTCCTCTTTCGGCGGCCAGGGCGATGACCTGATCGGCGTGGGCGAAATAGGCTTCATTCGGCGTCGAAAGGTCGCCTGGGGTCAGAAAGGGCGCCGCGCCGGCCGCGTTCCGGGGCGCTTTCGAGGAGAACTTGTGTTCGATCAGGTTGACAAGGATCGCATTGAATCCCTGGACCCTCCGCCGGTCCAGGTAAACCCCCGCTTCCCGGAGGGTCAGCTGGGCGATCAGCGACCACGCCGTGTCTCCCTGGATCAAGAACGGCGTCCCCTGCCGGTCCACGAAATAACGGTTGTTCGGACTGATCCGAAGAGGGAATGCGCCCTGGGGGTCTCCCCCCGCAGGAGCGATCCCGATGAACCCGGCCAGAACCGCGGCGGCCAAGAAGGCCGTTCCAGGCATCCTCTTGGCCCCGACGGCGCGATAGCTCGTCTCCACGACCGATCCTCTCGTTCAGGAGCTCGACGCGCCGGAGGCCTATTGGCTCCGGACTTAGCTGTCCGCGCTAATTGTACCGCCTAAAGACGGGTTTCAGGGGGTGGCCGACGAGATATTTCTCGACACCCTCCGCCAGGGCGCTTTTGTAGATCTCCAAGCTTTCTCCGACCGCGCGGACTGTCTTGTCGATATCCTCATCTCGATGGGCATAGCTGACGATGAAGCTCGGAGCCAGGATGCCCCGCTTGATCATCTCCTGCATGAACAGGGCGCGCAAGGACTGGGACGGCTTCCCTGCCGTGTCGCGCGTGGCAAAGACCAGACAACAGGGTTTGCCGAGCACGGCGAATCGGCCCTCGAGCCCCTGATCGTGGATCGCCCGCTCGACCCCGGTCCTCAGCCGTTCTCCTTGCCGCCAGAGCGTTTCGACGACCGGTTCCCGCTGATAGGTCCGCATGACTTCGATGCTGGCGGCCAGGTTCGGATACTCCGCGCCGTGGGTCAGCGACATCAGGAAAACCCTCTCGCGGTCATGGTCGAACCCGCCAAGCTTCATGATCTCGCGAATCCCGGCCAAGGCGGAGATCGAAAAGCCATTCCCGAGCGCCTTGCCGAACGTTGAGAGATGGGGCGTCACGTTGTGGTAGGCTTGGCCTCCCCCGTTGTGCCAGCGGAAGCCGGTGATCATCTCGTCCAAGATGAAGACCGCGCCGTTCTTTTCACAGAGCGATTTCAGGTCTTGGAGATAGCGGCCGGCCGGCGGGGTCTCTTTTTCAGGCTCCAGGATGACGCAGGCGGTCTGCTTCGGGTACTGGTCGAAAACGGCCTCGGCGCTCGCGAGATCGTTGTATTTGAACTTGACCGACAGGCTGCTCACGGCCGCGGGGATGCCGGCCGCCATGGGCGTCGTTCCGATGAACCAATCGTCGACGGAGAAGAACGGGTGATCGCCGCAGTAGGCGATCCGGTCGCGTCCCGTGAAGGCCCGGGCCAGCCTGACGGCCCCTCCCGTCGCGTCGGATCCGTTTTTGCCGAACTTGACCATCTCCGCGCCCGTGATGAGTCCCAGGAACTCCTCGGCACATTCCGACTCGATCGGAGAAGGCCGGACGAAGTTGTGTCCGAGCTGCATCTGCCGGTACGCCGATTCATTGACGGGCTCGTACGCATGCCCCAGAGTGACGGACCTGAGGCCCATGCCGTACTCGATGAACTCATTGCCGTCGACATCCCAAACATGGCACCCTTTTCCCCTCGCCAGGAACCCGGGCGCCAGCTCGGGGTACTGGTCGTCGCCCTTGGCGTACGTCTGGCAGCCGCCCGGGATCAGGCGGTGAGCCTTTTCTTTGAGGCTCAAAGAGTTTGCAAAAGTCATGGCTACTCCTCCTTTTGGCGATGGGACCGTTAAGCCGCTTCCTTTTGTCTTCGACAACCCGGCCGGCCAGGGGATCCTGGCCGCTGACGAACTCCATAATATCGTCCATCCTCGGTGGATGTCAATATGCTAGATGAGAGGCGGCCGGTCTTCCGCAGACGGACCACGCTTGAACATTCCCGTGACAAGGTCCCAGTAGAACTTCTTTTGTTTCATGACGAAGAGCAGCATGCCGAGATACAGGCAGAACAGGGTCCCTCCCCCGAGCAGCAGCCTGCCCAAAGCAGGTAGCGAGCGGCCGGCTAGGGATGTCAGGGCGAAGGCGACCGCGCCGCCCGCGAGGGCGGAAAAGAAGGGCCGGCTGGCCACCCGGAAGAGATCGCCGAGAGAGACCATCGTCTTGTGAACCGACCAAGCCATGTGCGGGATGACCCAAAGAATCGTCGCCGCCGAATAAGCGAAGGCGACGCCCCGGGGCCCGTGGGGCAATCCGATGAAAAAAGACGCCGAGACCAGAAAAGCGAGGACGATGGCGATCTTGAGGCTCCGTCCGACCATGCCCAGGGCGAAGTTGAGCCAGCGCAAGGGATTGATCAAGCCGAAGATCAGGACCGTCGGCGCCAACAGACGGAGGAGCACGGCCGCTTCTTTCCAGGCCGGCCCGAGGACGACGAATACGATCTCGTCGGCGTACAGCGCGCTGGCAATCGTCACCGGCAAGACCAGGGCGAGAACCAGGGAATAGCCTTTGAGGAAATAATTCTTGAAGCGGTCGGGCTCGTCTTGGAGCCGGGACAGCGCGGACAAGGCCACGAGTCCGACGGCCGAATTGAGGTTCTCTCGCGGAATGTTGATGAGCTGATAGGCCCGCCCATAGATCCCCAGAGCCTCCGAACCCCACGACCGGCCGATAAGCATCTTGTCGAGATTCGACGAAAAATAGCCGATGACGCTATTGAGTGTCACCTGGCCGCCGAAACCGATCATCGAACCGACGCCCACCCCCCGCCGCGGCCGGCCCGGTATCCAGTGCGTGGCCACCCAGAGGCAGGCGGTGGATGTCACCGTCGGCGCGATGGAGTATCCCAGGAGAGACCAATACCCGCAGCCGGCGAGGGCCATGCCGATGCCGACGATCCCGCCGACGGAAAACGACAGGATCTCGATGAAGGCCAAAGCCGTGAACCTCATCTGCCGCTGGAGCAGCGCCCCGTGCTGGACTCCGGCCGCATTGACGAGGAACCCGGCCGCCGAGAGGACCGTGACCCAGAAAAGCCGAGGCTCATGATAGAAGCTGACGAGGACAGGAGCCAAGGCCAATGAGATCACGGCGAGCCCTGCTCCCACCAGAATGTTGACCCAGAAGAGCGACGAGACCTGCTCATTCGTGATGGACGGCCTCTGGACCGTGGCCAAAGATAGGCCGGCGTCTTGGAACAGCTGAAAGACACCCGTGACGACGGTGACCATGGCCACCAGGCCAAAATCCTTGGGCTCGAGCAGGCGGGCCAAGACCATCAGCGTCCCGATCCTCAGGAGGAACATGCCTGCCTGGCTCCAGGCCTTGACGAATCCGGCGTGGATCGTTCGGGCCTTCAAGTCTTGCATCACGATGAGTCCTCAGTCCGTCGAAGCTCGATTCCCAGAACGTCCGGATCCCTTGTCGTCTCGGCTGGCTAGACGCACACCATCTTCCGGCAATGGAAACCTTCCGCAAGGCCGGCCGGAGCGTTGGACTCGATGCCTCGCAATCTCGCCAGGGCCAAGAAGGTCGTTTCCGTAAACCACTGGTTATCCGCCTGAGACCGGAAATGCTCCTGCAGATAGCGGACCTTGGTCGTCCAGAGGGGCTGATCGAGGTGGACATAGACGTTCGGCGTCCCGAGGTCCCCGTCGTATTTGGGGATCTCGTATTCCCAGATCAAATGGTCACGGAACGTATTCCAGGTCAGATCGGAGATCAGGCGGTGGTCCTGATGCAGGTCGGCCCGGTAATGCGTCAGGACCAAGTCGGGATCCGGGGTTCCTTTCAGCGATTCAAAGGCATCCTTGATCTTGTCACCGACAAAGGGAAAGTAGCCGTCCCGGAACTCGTGGAGGATGACCGTTTTTGCGGCGGCGCCGGCCAGAAACGCGTTCGCGCTGGCCTCGGCCTCCTTCCTCCGGACCCCCTTGGCACTGAACACGACCCAATGGAACTCCGCCCCCGGATGATCCTTCAACAGCTTCAGGATCGTCCCGCCGGCGCCGATCTCGATATCGTCGCTATGGGCGGCCAGGCAGAGGACTTTGAGGCGGCCAGAGGCCGGCGACAGCTTCAGGCTCCTCATGGCCGTTTCTTCCAGACTTCCCAGGGGACGTCGTCCTTGGCCACCTGATCCTCCAGGAATTGCTTGTCCTTGAACGTATCCATGGCCATCCAAAAACCCTCGTGCTTGTGGGTCGTGATCTGCTGCTCTTTGATCAGCCGCTGGAACGGTTCCTGGACGAGATCCTCGCCCTCGCGGATGTAGCGGAAGATGTCTTTTCGAAAAGCGAAGAATCCGCCGTTGATCCAGATGCCGGAGTCGCCGAGGGGGCTGATCGAGGCGACCCGGCTCTCCCCCTCGACGTGCACGACATGGAAGCTCTGTGTCGGCCTGACCGAGAGGAACACCGCGGTCTTCCCGCCGGCCTGGAACCGGGAGAGGTAGTCGGGGAACTGGAGATCCGACAGTCCGTCGGCGTAGTTCGCGAGGAAGATTTCGTCGTCGCCCAGGTAATCCCTCACGGCGCACAATCTTTGGCCGATGTTGGCATGGGGGCCGGTCTCGACGAAGGTGATCCGCCATTCCGAAATGTCGCTGTTGAGCAGCCTGATGTTCCTACCGCCCTCGGTCATCACGAAATTATTGGAGACGCACTCGTCATAATTCACGAAATACTTCTTGATGAGATCGCCCCGGTAGCCCAAGCACAGGATAAATTCCGTGTGGCCGAAATGCGCGTAGTACTTCATGACGTGCCAGAGGATCGGCCGGTAGCCGATCTCGACCATCGGTTTGGGGATCGACTCGGAATAATCCCTTAATCGCATGCCCAATCCGCCGCAAAATAGAACGACTTTCATGGTACTCTCTCCTGGCGAGCGGGACTCAATCCTATTTCCTGGTCGGCCGGATGTGGATATCCGTGACCTCCGCCTTTCGGTCCAATCTGAGAATATTGAAGATCACCTCGGCCACGTCCTCGGGCGGCATCAGGCGGGCCGTGCCATCGGCCGCTTTCTCGGCGGCGAGGATCTCCGATTGCATGCGGGTCGCGGTCCTGCCTGGGAAGAGGCTCAGGACACGGATCCCTTCGCCGCTGACCTCATCCCTCAAGACGTCCGCGAGGGCCTTGAGAGCGTGCTTGCTTGCACAGTATCCGGCAAGACCGGCCCGGGGATGAAGGCCCGCCGAGGAATTGATGAAGACCACTTGGCCGCGACGGGCCCGGAGGGCGGGCAACAGAACTTGGGTCAGATAAAAGGGCGCGCGGACATTCACGCGATATTGACTGTCGAAATCCTCGATCTTGGCGGCCCCGATCGTGCCGAGAGAGATGATGCCGGCACTGTGGACAAGAACATCGAGGCCCTTGAGGACGCGGGCCAGGTCGGCGGCCAGGCTCGTAAGGGACCGATCGTCCGCCAAGTCCGCTTCGAAGATCTCCATTCTGTCCTTGGCCGCGCCGGCCGCATCCCTGGTCTCTTCGAGAGATGTGCGGTTCCTTCCGATCAAGTAGACCCGGGCCCCGTGCTTGGCCAATTTGAGGGTGACCGCCCGGCCGATTCCGCTGCTCGCCCCGGTAACGGCGACGACCGGGGTCCTCAATAACGCCATGGAAAGCTCCTCGTCAAGGCCTATTCGTCTTCATAAACCGCCTCTATTGTACCGCTGTTTCAGGCTTGCCGCGACTCTTTTTCGATAAGTAGGCCGGCCGCCGCCAGGGCGTCTGCGGCCTCTCTGACGGCAGAGAATTCGACTCCGGACCGCTCCGCGATATCGATGAGACTGTGACGGCCGTCAGAGAGGTTCAAGACCCACAGAAGGGCCATCTCCGGGGCTCCCGGCGAGTGATAGAGTCCCCGGGACCCCAGCTGGGGCTCGCATTTCGGGTTCTGGTTGATGAAGAGGCCGTCTTGTTCCAAAACCCCGAGGATCTTCCGGATCATTTCATAGCTTGCCGCGAGGCACTCCGGGCTGACGAAATCCAGGCTATCGGCCGACGTGTGGTACTCGGGATATTCGCCGTGGGGAGTCCTGGAAAAGCGCCCGACCGGGAGATCGAATCCCGGGGAGCAGAACTGGCGTTCATCATAGCCGTAGGGATGGAAATCGATCACGCGGCCGGGCTGCCCGGAATCGCGGAGGACCAGGGCCGCGGCGCGGTCCATGCCGGCGTCCCCGCGGCGGCTTCTCTTATAGGTGATGGGCCCTCTGTCGCCGACGCCCGTCAGGACCAACCCGCCCCGGATCCTTGGGGTGGACGCTTCGTTAAGGCAGAGCCAGGTGATCGCGCCGATCGTCCCGGGAATGAAAAGAAATCTGTAAGAGTAGCGTGTCGGGATCGAGCTGAGATGCTTCGCCAGCATGACTGCGACACCGATCCCCGAGAGATTATCGTTGGCCAGCGACGGGTGGCAGGCATGGGTGGAGATCAAGATCTCCTCCTCCGTGCCACCTCTCAGATAGAGCTCTCCATACGTCAGCGAGCCCGCCTCCAAGCTGGCATCGATAACGACCTCGTATTGGCCCTCCTCGAGGGCCAGGAGCCGGCGATGGCTCAGACAGAACCCCCACGTCTCGCGGTAGTAGGAGGTTCGATAAGGGATCCATTCGGGGTGTTCGGGCAGGGTGAAGAGATGTTTCTTCAGCTCCGCCAGCGGCAGGACCCCCCGGAACGGAACGCTGTAATTCAGGATGTGAAGGTTGGACTCCTGGAAGTCGATGATCTTCTCGCCCCGGGCGTTCTTGACATAAGCGTCCCGGATATTCCATTCCCGGGGGACCGTCCAGTCAAAAACGCGAGTCCCGGACGGGACTTCGTGGATCTCGAGCGGCAAGTGACGCTGAAGGATCCGGAGGGTCTGGCGGAATCCCTCGCCGGTGATGCTGCGGCAGATCGGGAAGAGCTCGGCCATCAACTGATGGATCTGCCGGCCGATGTCCGGCCCGTCGGCCGATGATCTCGTCCCGTGCCGACCCATCATCGTCCTCGCGATCAGCCGGCGAAGTCCGGATAGCTCCGGTCGCGCCCGGAAATGACCTCCGGGACGCCGGGCCAAACGATGCCGAAAGCCGGATCGTCCCAGCGGAAGCCCCGGGCGTGGTCCGGGGCGTAGAATTCGGAAATCTGGTAATGCACCTCCGTCCGATCTTCGAGGGTCAAGAATCCGTGGGCGAAGCCCTCGGGGACATAGAGCATCGCCCCGTTATCGGGGGTCAGGAGCGCTCCCCAGTGCCGTCGATAGCTCGCGGAGCCGCAGCGGAGGTCGACGATCACGTCATGGAGGGCCCCCCGGGTGCAGCGCACGAGCTTCGCTTCCTCGAAGGGCTTGATCTGGTAGTGCATGCCGCGAAGGGTCCCTTTGCGGGCGTTGAAGGAGATGTTGCACTGGGCGATCCGCGGGTTCAGGCCGTGATTCTCAAATTCTCTCGCGCACCATGACCGGGCGAAAAAGCCCCGTTCGTCCCGGTGCTCCTCGAGGTCGATCAGGTAGGCGCCCTGGAGCGGCGATTCCTTGAAGATCATTCGAAGACCTTGACCTCCGGGATGGGCACGATGAACCGCCCGCCCCAGTCCCGGATGAAGGACAGCTGGCCCATGATCTCGTCTTTGAAGTTCCAGGGCAGGATGAAGACATAATCCGGCCGGGCCTCGGCGATCTTATCGGGGGCCAGGATGGGGATATGGGTCCCCGGCGTGAACTTCCCCTGCTTGTAGGGATTCCGGTCGACCGTAAAATCGAGGAAATCCGTCCGGATGCCGCAGTAGTTCAGCAGTGTATTCCCCTTTCCGGGAGCACCATAGCCGCAGACGCGCCGGCCGGCCCTCTTGACCTCGATGAGGAAGCTCAGGAGCTTCCGCTTGGTCTCCTGGACCTTATCCGAAAAGGCCGAATAGGTCCTCATCTGCCGGAGCCCCGCGGCGATCTCACGTTCTTTCAAATCGATGGCCCTCTGGCTGATCGGTTTGGAGAGGTCCTCAGCGTGACGGGCGTAGATCCTCAAGGACCCTCCGTGGGTGGGCAATTCTTCCACATCGAAGAGGGTCAGACCTTGGGCGGAGAAGATCTTTTCGACGGACAGGAACGAAAAATAGGAAAAATGCTCGTGGTAGATCGTGTCGAACTGGTTCTCCTCCATCAGTCGGACGAGGTGGGGGAATTCCATGGTGATGACGCCGCCGGGCTTCAGCAGGAGCTTCATGCCGCGGACGAAGTCATTGAGCGCCGGGACCTGCGCCAAGACGTTGTTGCCCAGGATCAGGTCCCCCTTCTGTCCCTTCGCGGCCAGGTCCGCGGCCAGCTTCTCCCCGAAGAACTCGACCAGTGTGGGGACGCCCTTGGCGATCGCTACCGCCGCGATGTTGCGGGCGGGTTCGACGCCCAGGACGGGGATGCCCTTCTCGACGAAATACTGGAGCAGATAGCCGTCGTTGCTGGCCAGCTCGATGACCAGGCTCCGGGGGCCAAGGCCGAAGCGGTCGATCATTTGGAGCGTGTAGGCTTTGGAATGCTGCAGCCACGACTCCGCATACGAAGAGAAATAGGCATATTCCGTGAAAATGGCCTCCGGGCTGACGTACTCTTCGAGCTGGGCCAGGTAACAGCTCTCGCAGACGTAAACGTGCAGAGGATAAAAGGGCTCCATCTGGTTCAACTGGTCGGCGCTGACATAGCTCTCGCAGAGTGGCGACATCCCCAGGTCGACGAGAGAATGGCGCAGGGGGGAATTGCAGAATCTGCAGCGAGGTTCGGTTCGGGGGGCCATAGCGATTACCTGTCCGTCCACCGCAGCTGGTCGTTCAACAGGCCCTTCCGCCGCAGATCGTCGAGGACGTTGAGCCTCATATAGGCCGAGCGGCGGAATTCGGCGTCCCGAAAACCCGTGGCCTCAAGTCCCTCCCTGATCCCCCGGATCGATTCGTCCAGGCCGACGACGGGCAGGTGGCTTGGGGCGATCTTCCGATACAGGTCGAAATTGACGCGGTAGGATCGTTTGTCCGGCTGGGCATCCTTGTTGATCGACACGACCGTCCCGGGGATCGCCCGGGCCACCGCGGCGGCCAGGTCCTTGACCTGGTAGTTCCCTTCGTCATGTCCGACGTTCACCGCCAGGAATGGGCCGCCGGTCGAGGCCTCCCGGGAGACGGCCCAATCGATCGCCCGGGCCATATCGGCCACATCGATCAACGGCCTCCAGGGGGTGCCATCGCTAAGGATGGAGATCCTCCGGGAGGCCACCGCCCCGGCAACAAAATCGTTGAGAACGAGGTCCAAACGGAGACGGTCGCTCCAGCCGCAGGCCGTCGAGAAGCGCAGAGCGGTAACGCGGAAATCCGCGCTCGCGAGCCCCACGAGATCGCGCTCCGTGAAAACCTTGGATCTCGCGTAGGCGGTCAGAGGATTCAGAGGCGAATTCTCCGTTCTCGGATTATCGTCGGCCGTGCCGTACATGCTGCAGCTCGAGGCGAACACGAAGGCCTTGGCTCCGGTGCCCTTGGCCTTCTTGGCGAGATCGACGCTGGCCCGGTGGTTGATGTCCAGCGTGACCTCTTCGAACCTGTTCCCGATGGGGTCATTCGAGATGGCGGCGAGGTGGACGACGGCGTCGACGCCCTCCAGAACCGCCTCGGGGAACCGCCGGATGTCGGCGAAATGCTGGACGTTCAAGAGCCGCTCGGGCATTCCCCCCGTGCTGGAGACGCAATTCCCATAGTACGCGATGTCCAGCCCCGCCAGATGCGCCTCGGGACGGGTGCGCCGCAGCTGTTTGATGACCGACGGTCCGACATAGCCCATGTTGCCGGTGACGAGAATCTTCATCGAGCTTCCTTTCCCTCAATAACTTATGCGATTCTCCATCCAGCGTCAACTGTTTTAGGGCTCGGCCCAGGCCCGGCCGGGGGGCGGCCACACCAGAGACCTCTCCCCCTTCCCCCGACGGGGAGGATTGGGTCTTGTCGCCGGTCAGACCGTGGGGAACCGCTTGGCTTCCGGGGGCGACGCTTCTACTTGGAAAACTCCGGGGTCTTGCCGCCCAAGGCGATCCGGATCTGGTGCAGCTGCATGACGATCGTGAACAAGAGTCCGATGGCCGAGAACTCCAACAGCCGGATAGGGGTGAAGTACCCCTTCAGCAGGGTGAGGTGGAAGACATTCATGATCTTTTCGAGCACGGCCAGGGCCGCGAGGGCAAAGGACCCAGAAAAGAAAAGGCGGCGGACGATGATCTCGAGGGTCTTCATGGGATGTCCTCCTCAGTTTCTGTGGATCTCGATCGCTTGGGTCGAAAGGAACCGGTCATGAACGTTGTAGCGGGTCATGCGGATGGTGCCGCCTTCGTCCTGGAACCAGAGCTGGACCCAATCCTCGGCGCTCGTAACGCTGCTGACCGCGACAAGCTTTCCCCAGCTTGCCGGGATAGCGTCCGGCTCGGCCAGTTTCACGATGACCGACTTCTGTTCCCCCGGTCCCGGTTCTCCGTATCGCGAACAGGATGCCGCGAGAACCAGGATCGCTGAGAGGATGAGACACAATCCGAGACGCTTGGCCATTGGTCCTCCTTTCCTCCGTCCTTGAATGAGGGCGGAGCGTTCGGCTGATCGATTTGCCGAGAACCCCCCCGGGCCGGGGGGAGATCTGCGATCCTGGACCTTCAATCTCGATGTTACTATAGGCTCGGCGGGCCCGGGAGTCCAGGGGTTTTTAAGGGGCGGTTGGGGGCAAGGATGTGACGCGCCGGCCCGGAGGGGCCCCAGGGCAAGATCTCACCTGGCCTGGAGCAGTAGATGGGCCAGGGCCTTGTGCATCGTGGCCTGGCCCCAATGAACCATCGGGGCCTTGTTGCGGATTCCCAAGGGATATTTCCGGAAGTCAAAGTGCCCGTCCTTCCCCTGCATGTTTTGGGCGTACCAGCGGGCCGAGCGCTCTGCCAGCCCCAGGCCCTCGGGAGCGATATCCGAAAAAAGGACAAGAGTATCGATGGCTTGGGAGGCGCACTGGATGTCGATTGGAGCCGCCTTGTGGGGGTAATACTTGACCCGGCCGGAGGACTCGAAGAAGTTCTTGCGGAAAAAATCGTATCCTTTTCCGAGGGGCTCCCTGAGGCTCGTATCGCCGCTCGCTTGGATATACCTCTTCAGGCTGTCCAAGTTGTACCCCGTATGGAAGACATCGACCCAATGGAACATCGGGTCTTCTCCATAATACCAGGCGCCGTCGGCCAGTTGTCCAGCGACGCTATAGGCCATCGCCTCCCGGGCCAGATCGAGGAGCGAAGCGTCCCCGATCACCTTGCCGGCACCGGCCAGGAAAGCCGCCCCGATCATGTTGGAATTATGGATCGAGCTCTGGCGGGGCATCACGTAACTCAGGCAGATCCCCGCAGGCGTTCGCTGCCGCGGCAAAGCGGTCATCCAGCCCGCGATGCTCTCGATGATCTGGCGATGACGGTCCTGGCGGAAGAGCCGATAGGCGTCGAGAAAGACCTGGCCGATGAGGCCGGTCCAGACGATCGTGGATTCCTGCCGGCCGATGAAACCGCTCCGGCTCGCGTACAGGAAATGATTCCCCCAGCTGTGCTGGGGATAAAGGGGCGATTTGTTCCCGTCCAGCCAATCCAGGCAGGCGAGGGCCTTCTGCCGGTCAAGGGCATCCCCACGGAGCTCATGCCGCTTCAAATAACCCCAAGCCATGTATCCCCGGCCCTTGGTCGAGTCCAAAGGCTTGATCCCCAGCACCGGCCTCAGGTTGACCGGGAAACGACGGACGAGCTGTTGAAGGATCTGGCAGGCGCGCCGGTTATGCAGGGTCAAAGGATAAAGGTAAGACGTCAGTCCGTCAAACGGCTCGAAACCTTTGTAGTCGTGACGCTCGACCCAGCGTTCGACCAGGTCGAGGCTCTCCGTGATCTGCGCCTTCGGATCAATCATCGTTCAGCCACCTCCAGCCGCCGGCGTTCCGGTCGGCCTACGGGCCTTTCCGCCCCTCGTCAAGGATCCGTCGATAGGCCTCTGCC
>Ga0326726_10002658_pt1 | contig 16359 bp, 15 predicted proteins | sample MHFenrmetagenome_2_FD_207603 | JGI IMG/M metagenome (GOLD analysis project Ga0326726, IMG submission 207603) | Lab enriched peat soil microbial communities from Michigan Hollow, Ithaca, NY, United States - MHF15MN | ecosystem: Environmental > Terrestrial > Soil > Wetlands > Peat | place: USA... | reverse complement strand
CTTCCATCAATGCAGGAAAGATTACATTCGATAAGCGGGAGCCCGACATTGATTGCATTCCGGAAAAATATCCTGGCAAAAGATGGCGCCACCACGGCAGCAACCCCGGCCTCCCGGATGGCGATCGCTGCCTGTTCTCGGGATGACCCGCAGCCAAAATTTTTTCCTGCCACGATCACGGCGCCGCTCAACCGGCTGGCGAGCGTAGGATCGAGATCTTCGAACACATGTGCAACCCAGATACTGTGGTCCTTTGTTCGCAGGTAGCGCCCGGCGATCACAAGGTCAGTGTCTATATCTGCACCAACGCAGACTGCGTGTCCTTTTCCCGACATCAGGCCACCTCAGGCTCGGTTATTTCCCCTTCAAGTGCACTGGCTGCAGCCGTAGCAACCGAGGATAAGTAAATCTCCCCGCCAACACCCATCCGGTTTCTGAAGTTCCGGTTTGCTGTTGACAGGCAGACCTCCCCTTTACCCAGTACTCCCATATGCGCTCCAAGACAGGGACCACACCCGGGAGTTCCGATGGTACATCCAGACTCCACAAGATCAGCAAGTACCCCGGTCCGGAGTGCTTCCTGCAGCACAGCCCGTGAAGCAGGAACGACGATGGTGCGGATCGCAACGTTTCTCCCTTTTACGATCCGTGCGAACCGGGCGAGATCGGCGTAGCGACCGTTTGTGCAGGTACCCACAAAAACCTGATCGAGCTGCATCCCTGCGAGATCATGCACGGGTTTTACCGTGTCCACCCGGGGAGGAACGGCAATAACCGGCACAATATCCGAAAGATCGAAATCGACCCTTCGGATATACCTGCATGGCTCTGGTTCCTGCGGCTTAACCGTATGACCTGCCTTTGCAAGATACTGCACGGTTACATCATCTGCATAGAACATCCCGGCCTTTGCCCCGGTCTCCACGGCGAGGTTACAGAGGGTGAGCCGGTCGTCCATGAGCAGTGCAGCAGTACCTTCACCAATAAATTCCAGCGCCTGGTAGCTGGCGCCATCCATACCGAGCCTGCTGACATACGTAAGTGCAAGGTCCTTTGCCTCAGCTGCACCCGTAAGGGCTCCGGAAAGGTGCATGCCTATTGATTCCGGAACCCGGAACCACGTCTCCCCGGTCATCCAGATCGCAGCCATATCCGTTGCACCGACACCGGTCGCAAATGCACCGAATGCCCCGAGCGTGCAGCTATGGGAATCCGCACCAACAACAACTTCACCCGGGAGCACTATCCCCTCGCTCATGATCTGGTGACAGATACCGCCTCCGATATCGGAAAAGTGCAGGAACGAACTGCTGGCGAACTCACGCAGCTCGTGCTGGAGCGTCGCAGTCGTGCTGTTGTTGGCCGGAACAATATGATCGAAGAGGACATGAAGATGTGCCGCGTCATGAATCCTTTGCTCTCCCATGCTCTTCCAGGCTTCGAGCGTAAGCACCCCGGTACCGTCATGGACATATGCCCTGTCGACAGCCCGGTCAACATACTCTCCTGCAGTCCCGTGAAGGATCCGCTCTGATAACGTCCCCATCAGGCTTTCTCCTCTTTTGCTTTCCGGATCAGTTTTTTTAAGACGTCAGGCGTGATGTTGCATTTATGCTCTGATTGATCCTTGACGAGGTCAAGGACCCGGCACACCTGCTTGTCGGTAAGTTCGCAACCGAGCGATGCCACCACATATTCGAGTGCTTTTTTCCCCGTATGTTTCCCGAGGATGAATTTGCGTTCGCTCCCTACCAAATCTGGGGGGAAGTATTCGTACGTTGACGGGTCTTCAAGAATTGCGGCAATGTGGATGCCGCTCTCGTGCGAAAACGCGAGTTCACCCGTTACGGGCTTGTTTCTTGGGAGAGTGATACCGGAGAATTTTTCAACCATATGGGAGAGTTTCGTCAGGTGCGAGAGATCGTACCGCTCAATACCTGCTTTCATCCGCAGGGCAACAAGCACTTCTTCCAATGATGCATTCCCCGCCCGCTCCCCTATCCCGTTTACCGTCGTGTGCAGCTGGAATGCCCCGGCCTCTGCGGCAGTGATTGTATTTGCGACGGCACAGCCCATATCATTGTGGCAGTGAGCACAGAGCGGCTTGTCTGCCGATGCTACCAGTTCGGTCATGATCCGCTGCATCTCAGTCGGGATCAGGCAGCCAACGGTATCGGCGAAGCTCAATAACACTGCACCGTGCTCCGACGCACGTCGGTACACCTCTTTTAAGAAGGGAAGATCCGTCCGGGACGCATCTTCGGCTGCAAAACGCACCTGCACACCGTGATCCGTGGCAAAATCGATGATCCCGAGTGCATCGTCAAGCACCTGCTCCCGGGTTTTTTTGAATTTGAGCCGGACATGCAGATCGGATGTCGGGATAAAGACGCTTACCATGTCAACTCCACAATCGATCGCCGTTGCAACATCCGGTTCACGGGCCCGGGCAAACCCGCAGATACGGGCGTCGAGCCCGAGATTCGCAATGGTCCTCACGCACTGCTTCTCGTTGGGGGATACTGCAGGAAACCCGGCCTCAATCACTTCAATGCCGATGGTATCAAGCATCCGGGCAATCCCTACCTTTTCCTCACAGGAAAACGAGACCCCCGGTGTCTGTTCCCCGTCTCTCAGCGTTACATCACAAATCTCAATATTCCACGGTTTCATGGCTGCCTCCTTCCGGACAGGTCCCTTCAATCACCAGCGTTCGTGGCCTGTCCGTGACCACAAGCTCCTGTTTCAGGGTCAGTTCATCATCGGCCCTGCAGATAACCGGGTTTGCCCAGCGGATATAGGGAACTGGATCGTAGGCCGGCTGTTTTCCGGTCATTGCCGTGCATTTGTTATTCATTACAATGCACAGGAGCGGGAGCCGCTTCTCATAGACGTCGATAAGTGCGTTCAGGCCGGAATGCAGGAGAGCATAATCGCCGATTAGTGCAACCCTCGTACTCCGTGCGGCTACCGCGATGCTCGCGCCCATACCGTAACTTGCCACACCCAGTTCATATGGCGGATTCATTCCCAGCACCGAACACCCTGCATCGCAGATAAGATTCATGCTTCGTTCCCTCATCAGGTTCATTAAGGGTTTGAACGGGCATGCGGTGCAGAATGTGCGGTAGTATCCCCGGTCCTCCATTACCTGCGGGCGTTTCTGGGGTAGCGGTGGCAGGATACCGCGGTGGTCGCGGACAAAGGTCCGCCCGTATTCATGCACGCTGTGCATGCCGGCTGCCTGTACCGGCAGGGGATGCACTGTCACAATACGGGAGTTCCCCGGTGCTGCACCAACCCCCGCGGGCTCTCCCTTCCACTGGTTCAGGGCTGACCTGTCTGACCAGGCAAACATCGTGCGGTACAGCTCCTCTGCTGCAGTAATCCTGCCGTTCATGGTCCAGGTCCGGTCTGAAAGTCTCCCTTTACGGTAATTCCGGGGAACAGGATTACCGGTTACCTCCGCTTCCAGGATCATTGGTGTCAGCCGGAGCATCGCCACGCGGGAGAATTCCTCAGAGGCTTCAAGAGCCGCTTCCACCCCGGCATAACACGTGTTTTCATCCGGTTCTATCACCGGTAGTTCCGCGAGCTCCCCGTAGTAGCGTGAGTCCTGTGCGGTCTGTGAACCCCTGGCTTCCGGGTCATCCCCGGCTATAAGAATCACCCCCCCGATGAGCCCCTGCGCTGCTGCCTGGAGCAGGGGATCGGCACATGCGTTCACCCCGACATTCTTGATGATCACCGCCGCTCTCCTGCCGTCGAGAGAATCCCCGAGGGCATATTCCAGTGCAGTCTTCTCATTGATCACCAGCTCTGCCTGTGTCCGCTCACCAAGCACGGTGATGGGAAATCCCGGCACGGTATACTGCCGATCGGTGCAGGCAAGAATGGCCTGGGTAATCATGTCAACGCCTTTCATTGGTCCCTCCCCGGCACGAGATCACAACCGGTACATCTTGTGCACATTGTTACTGCCAGTTGAGGGTCAAGCCCTGCTGCTGTAAGTGCCTGTTCATGGATCGTAAAAATTTTCTTCAGCCGATCTGCAGATGGGCGTGGTGTTCCTGCAAGATCGGCCACCGGGTTAAGCGGGCGCAGTACCGGAATCACCCCGAGAGAGGTGAGCTTTTTAATGCAGGTTTCCAGCTCCGCGTCGGTTTCCCCCAGACCTACGATGACATTGGAAAAAACACGGTTTTTCCCAAACACCTTCACCGAACGATTAAGTGCCTGCCAGATCTGGTCATAATCAAGGCCGGGGCACATCTTAGCAAAAAGTCCGGGGGTTGCCGCCTCGAGGTTGAACTTCACCTCAGCAACACCCAGTTCCTTTAAGCGGTCGGGTGTCGTGGTTGTGGGATAAATGGAGACACCGACAGGAAGGTTATAGACCCTGAGGTGTTTTACCACCTCAAGGACATACGATTCCTCCTCCTCAATACTTTCAAGGACACCACTGGTGATGGATATCGCACCAACCCGGTGCCGGACTGACTCAACCATCCCCATGATCTCCTCAATAGTCTTACGCCTGCCACCCAGCCGGGGCACCGTACAGTACCTGCAGCTGAAAATGCAGCTCCCCGTGATTGTGATGAATGCCTGATCCGGACAGTGGAATCCGGGTTCAAGGAGCCGGCCCCGGGTAAGTGTTCCATCATAACAGAGATCGGCAACACCATTGCCACGGTGTACGATCTCAATCCTGCTCAAAGGATCGAGCGCAAGCTTGACCCGGTGACAGCCCATCGCAAAGAAGACCGCACCGCCCCCCCCGGCTCCGGGACCAGCCGAAGATCGAGCTATGAACTGGTCTGCAGCTTCTCCCGAGAGACTCACCGAACCAGCGGAAAGGAGCCGGGCTTTCAGGTCCGTCCACTGCATAATTCCAGCGCCTCCTCGTACCTGGTGTAAAACGGGATGGCTGCAACCGCCCCGATAATCCCCCTGCCATCCAGTATTATCTGTAGGTTTTTGTCATCCAGGCGACCGAGCACTCCCGGTTCAATCTCTCCCCGTTTGACTTTTCGCCCGTATTCAAGCAGTTCTTCTGACGGGGTAAACCCGGTATAAACCGCCATGCCCGTTTTTTGGGAGAGGGTATACCGTTCGAGGAGTTGCCGGAATCTTTCTGTCAGTCTCCTGGGATCAGTAGTCGCGAACTCAACAACAAGACTTACACAATTCTTTGTACGGTACGGCACCGGGAAGAGCTGGACGATCGTGTGCGAGAGGTATACCGATTGTTCCTCCTCAACCGCCTTTGCAATATTATGGACAAGCGTCCATGTAGCACCCTCATCCGGTGTGTCAGTATCATCAACACCAATCAGAACCCGCTGCATGCGTGGCAGCCATATCGTGGAACCGGCAACTTTCCCACCCCCGGATTCATCACTCCTGCTCCGCAGGACACCCCGTGCATCGGACCGGCACGCAGCAGCTCCTACCCCACCCCCACCCATGCCGATGTAGGTGATTGCGATCTCAGATGCATTGACTATGCATGAGGATATGCCGGCCGGAAACCGGGATCCTTCAAGTGCAAGATCCACGGTGCCCGGGCTCACCAGGTACCGCATGGTCTGACCGACACAGCGGACATTTTTTACCACCGGGCTTTTGGCATAGTGGTGCTTTGACCACATTGCCCCGCCAACGCAGTCAAAGAACTCAATGAGCTCCACATGACCACCTGATTCATCAGCTACTGCAACGATCTGCGGGTAGTGGATAATATAGGGTTCAGTGATGTTTACCATAAAGTCCAGCCGTCAATTCCGTGATGGTCCCTTAGTAACCCCCGCAGGGCATGCCATCGGTTCATCATGTCAACCTCAATGGTCCTTCGGGCAGTGCATCGTTCGATGATCGCTGATAAACCGGCGTATCCATTCACCATTCCGAGAAAGTCCAGAATAAATAGCGGTCCGAATGGGAGATGCACGTCCTTAAGTGTAGGGGTGATCATGTTATCGCCGAAATTTTCGTTAACAAAAGAATCGGCAATAAAAATATAAATAACGATCGATAGGATTGTAAAAATTTTTAAAAAAAGTTTCAGAGAACTTTGTGCAGATCGATCTTGAATGGCCCAAGGGTACCGCCAAAGTTTCCGGCAGAGATGAACTTGACGCCCGGTACCATGACTGCTGCCTTGACACCGGCTCCCATTGCTGCTGCAACAGACTTCTCGTCAATCCCGTCAATAACAATCTCATAGACTGCCTTGATCCCTGCCGGGATCTTGGTGTCGGGAATCTTTTCCCGGAGTGTCGGGCAGTACTTTTCGTTGGTGGAAGCTATCATGAACTTGTATTTCAGGCTGCCAACTTTTGACCCGCTCGCCACGATACCACCGGGGAAACTGGTGATGGTGCCCGGTACCTTATCGATGGCATCCACTGCTGCCTGAGCACCCATGAGTGCTGCCATCTGGTTTTCGCCCATTACAAAGAAGTTCCCGCCGGCGACACCTTTAACAATACCAAACTCCTCTTCGCCAATATATTCACCTTGCATAATGGGTATAACCCAGCACTTTCTCCCGCCAACTTCCTTCTGGTATTCGTAGCCGTCGCCAAAGAAGTGAAGCTTGACCGGGATTTTTTCCTCCGCATTGGTGATCCCGTTGAAAACGGCTGTCGTCGGTGCAGTAAGAACACATTCTGCAAGGCGTTCAACAACCTGTTCTTTGAGTTTCTTCTTGCTGGCACAGATCAGGATGGCAACACCCGGTCTTCCATCGGGGGTTTCACTTGCCGGTATAAACCCCTCAATTCCTGCCTCACACGGGCAGCCAATAGACGACGTTGCAAATCCGGTCGCTTCTGTCGCTGCTTTCTTTGCCCATTCCTTCGTTACCGCAGTGATGATGACACGGCAGACCCAGGTCGGAAATGCCTCTGCGTACGTATTATCAATAGTAACTCCGTTGATTTCCATCTGATAACCTCCGGTACTACAATGGTACCATGATGGTGGTTGAATAAATTTTCTAAATTAATCTTGGTTTATGCAGCGCATGGAAAATAGCGATTTGAGTAAATTTTTTTAAATTAACTTGACTCAATAGTATACCGACTAAAATTAAAAATCTCGAATAATTTACCCATTTTTATTGGGTAATTTCAGAACATTTATCTATCTTCTTCGACCACTTTTTGATAGTCGATTTTTGAAATCGATCATAGCTGGTGCGTGAAAAAAAAATGGCATTTGCAGTGCACATAAACATGGAAAATTGTACCGGCTGTAACAATTGTGTCGTCGCGTGCCCCGTGGACGCTTTGGAGCTTCACACGGTAGATCCTTCCTCAAAAGATAAGATCTACAAAGTCAAGGATGGAAAATCAGTTGTACTTGACTTTAAGGGTGAGCTCTGCGCCGGTTGCGGCGTTTGTGTTCAGGCATGCCCGCATGATGTTATAAAGCTGGCAGGGCCCTGGGAGTCCAGAGCACAGGCAAAGGTACAATAAAGGAACAACGTGAGGGTTTATTCATGGCATTGTTTCCAAAGTTTTCTAAAAAACGAGAGGGTGTAAATGTTGTAATGGAGCAGCGTCTCCTTCAGAGCGTGAACAACCTCATTCTGAATTCAGAGACCTGCACAGGATGTGGCATCTGTGTCGAGTCTTGTCCCGAGGACGCGATAGTGCTCGGGCTCGTCGGTGCATCAAGGCGTGGCGCCATAAATTACGCTGCCCCGGTGGATGTTGACGAGGTCAAGTGCTCGTATTGCGGCGTATGCGTCGTAATGTGCCCATTTAATGCATTGACACTGAAGGTTGATGGACAGGAGAAACTTCCGATCCTTGAGAAGGAAGGGTTCCCGCAATATGATATGAAGGCGGAGATTGATGACGAGAAATGCGTCAAGTGCACGATCTGTGAAGAGGTCTGCCCACGGGACGCAATTGACCGGAACGTCCCTGCCTATGAGGGAACCTATAAAGGACCGGTTACCGGAGCAAAGGACCGTCAGGCAGCGATGAAAACCAAGACGACCTTTAAAGTCGATATGGAAAAATGTTCGCTCTGCGGTATCTGTGGGGCACTCTGTCCGGCACTCGTAGTGAAACACAAGGAGTTCACCGCTGAGACCGGCAAAGTTGAGGGTGAAGTTGTCTGGGATGAGACAAAATGCGATGCCTGCAAGGTATGCGTTGAAGCTTGTCCGGAAGAATGCATCACTGTCGAGCGTGAAATAATCAGCGATAAAATTGAAGGAAAGGTCGACATTATCCAGGATAACTGCTGCACCTGCACCTGGTGCTCACGGAACTGCCCGACAGAAGCAATAACAGTTGAAAAGATTTTTGAAGGAGATATCGAGTTCCACGCCGAGAAATGCCCAGGAGGCTGCTCGACCTGCGTCGAGATCTGCCCGGCAAATGCGATCTATCTCCCGTCAGCAAAACCTGCAGCTGACATGAAAGGTGTTGTCGAACCGACCATTGCCGTGAACAAGGACTACTGCATCCTGTGTGGCGCCTGTGTCAACGCATGTCCGGGTGAGGATATCATCGTCATGCAGAGGACCGGGATCCGCACAAAGGGCACGGAGACAGACCTGTTCAAGAAGATAAAAGAGAAACTCTTCACCAGGAGAACCTCGAAGGTAAAAGAGGACGTAAAGGGGCAGGTCAATCTCAAAGTTATGGAGAAGGCGTGAGGGAGTACTATGGTTAGATCGAAAGGTTACCCGGAAGCGCTGGAGAAGAAACTCCGCGACCAACGATATTTCAATGAAGACACAAACCCGGAATTCACGAAAAACGTGAAAGGAATCTCACGCACTATCGCCCACATGTGCTACCAGTGCGGAACCTGTACCGGATCGTGCCCGTCTGCTCCCAGAAGCACGTACCGCATCCGTAAATTTATGAGAAGAGCAGTGCTCGGTCTCGAGAACGAATCCCTCACTGATCCTGATCTCTGGCTCTGTACAACGTGTTATAGTTGTACTGACCGATGCCCCCGTGATATCGCACCAACCGATGTCATTATGGCAATGAGGAACCTCGCATTCAAGAGAGATATTATACCGGTGAACTTCCTCAAGACCGTGCAGGCAATTTATAGCTCAGGACACGGTGTGCCCAACAATGATGTCAACCGTGCAGCACGGGAGAGGATTGGACTCACCCGCGACCCACCGACAACCCACATGTATCCGGAATACATCAAGGGAATCCAGAAGATCCTTGATCACTACAAACTCAAGGCCAATGCCGACCGGATTGTAAAAGAGAGGGAGGGGTAAGAACCATGTCAGAAGCAAAACACAAATTCGCATTCTACCTTGGATGCATTGCCCCCAACCGGTATCCGGGTGTTGAATCCGCTTCCATCAAGGCCATGAAAAAACTTGGTGTTGAGCTGGTTCCTCTCAAGGGTGCAAGCTGCTGCCCCGCACCAGGTGCATTCGGATCGATCGATCTCAATGTCTTTTACGCTATGGCGGCCCGCAATCTTGTCCTTGCAGAACAGATGAAGATGGATATCGCTCTTGTCTGCAACGGCTGCTATAAGTCGATCTGGGAAGTCAACCATAAGCTCAAGCACAATAAGGACCTCCGCGATGGCGTCAATGAAGTGCTCAAAGAGATCGATATGGAGTACAAAGGCACCATCAATGTCTACCATACCGCTGAACTGCTTTACAATGATAAATTCATCGGGGTCGAAAAAGTTCGCAGCAGCGTGACCAACCCGCTCACGGGTGCACGTATCGCGGTCCACTATGGCTGCCACCTGACCAAACCCCATAAGGACCGGGAGTTTGAAGATGAGGTCATGCTAAACACCGAACACCCTTCATGGATGGAAGAACTGGTCGCTGCAATCGGTGCAACTCCTGTTGAATACCGGAACAAGATGCAGTGCTGCGGTGCCGGTGGCGGTGTGCGTGGCTACGATATTGTGCATGCACTGGACATTGCCAACGAGAAGCTGATCAACCTCAAAGCTGTTGGCGTTGACGCTTTAACTGACATCTGCCCGTTCTGTCAGCTCCAGTTCGACCGCGGCCAGATTGAGATTAAGGAGAAGTTTGGCGTGTCATACGATTTACCCGTACTGCACTTTGCTGAACTGCTCGGACTTGCACAGGGAATGAGTCCGCAGGACCTCGGGCTGGACCTCCATGGGATCAGCTGCGAGCCGTTCCTGCAGAAGGTGCTGTGAGGTGGGAACAATGGCTGAAAAGAAGAAAACAACTACCAAAAAAATGGAAACAAAGAAGGAAGCAAAGCACGAAGCCCCCGCAAAACAGGAAGTGAAAACTCAGGCACCTGCAGCCAAGGATGCAGCAGCACCAGTGAAAACAGGACCCTCTGAGAAACCCCGGATTGGGGTCTTCATCTGTCACTGCGGAACAAACATTGCTGGTTCGATGGATATCGAGGCCGTGGGGGAATATTCAAAAACCATTCCGAATGTTGCCTATGTTGACAACTACAAGTACATGTGCTCGATGCCCGGCCAGGCTGTGATTAACAAGGCAATCAAGGATAACAAACTCACCGGAGTCGTTGTCGCTGCATGTTCGCCACGTCTCCACGAACCAACGTTCAGGACGGCAACCAAGGAAGGCGGCCTGAACCCGTTCCGCTTTGAAATGGCGAATATCCGTGAGCAGAACTCGTGGGTGCATATGCATGACCAGGAGGGTGCAACCGATAAAGCAAAGGACGCTATCCGGATTGCTGTCGCAAAAGCATCACTCCTGCAGGATCTGTTCCCGAAGGCTGTTCCCGTTGAACACGCGGCGATGGTCGTCGGCGCCGGAGTTGCCGGCATGCAGGCAGCTCTCGACCTTGCAAACGCAGGTATCAAGACCTATCTGATTGAGTCTCAGCCTACCATTGGCGGGCGCATGTCCCAGCTGGATAAGACATTTCCGACCCTTGACTGCTCGCAGTGTATTTTAACACCAAAGATGGTGGATGTAGGCAGGGCCGCAAATATCGAGCTGATGACCTATTCAGAAGTTGATGCGGTCGAGGGATACATCGGCAACTTCGATGTAACCATCCGCAAGAAGGCACGCGGTGTGCTCACTCCCGCCGAGGCAGAAGCACGCGGCATTGTTGGTGGCGGTTGTAATGGCTGTGGTGATTGTGAACCCGTCTGCCCGGTCATCAAGCCTAACGAGTTCGAAGTGGGTATGAAGCCCCGAAGGGCAATCTACATCAGTCACCCACAGGTCGTTCCCCTTATCTACACGATCGACTTCGACTCCTGTATAAAATGCGGGCTGTGTGTTACAGCCTGTGGTCCTGAGAAGAAAGCTGTCGATCTTGAGGCCAAGGACGAATTTGTCAAGGTCAAAGTCGGAACGGCAATTCTCGCAACAGGGTACGACATGTTCCCTGTCGAGAAGAAAACAGAATGGGGATACAAGAAGTTTGAAAATGTCATCTCGAGCCTCGAGTTCGAGCGGCTTATCTGTGCATCCGGTCCAACCAGCGGTCACCTCGTACGACCAAGCGACGGGGAAACACCCAAGAGAGTCGCATTCGTGCTATGTGCCGGCTCCCGGGATAATACCGGCAATGGCAAACCGTACTGTTCACGGTTCTGCTGCATGTATTCCTTGAAACACGCCCACCAGATCTATGAGAAGATACCCGGCGTACAGGCGTATCTCTTCTACATGGATATCCGTTCATTCGGTAAGATGTACGAGGAGTTCTATTACCGTATCCAGGACGAAGGTGCCAAGTTCATCCGCGGACGTGTTGCAAACATCCTCGAGGATCCGAAAACAAAGAACCTTCATGTCCACACCGACGATACCCTGCTGAACCGCCCGGTTGACATGGAAGTTGACCTTGTCGTGCTCGCGGCGGCAGTACAGCCGAAGGAAGACACCAACAGAACCCGCAAGCTCTTTGGAGTTTCCTGTTCAATGGATGGCTGGCTCTTAGAAGCCCACCCGAAACTGAACCCCTGCGGAACGACAACTGCCGGTGTTTTCCTTGCCGGTGTCTGCCAGGGTCCCAAGGATATTCCTGACACTGTCGCATCTGCCGAAGGTGCAGCATCTGCGGCAAGTATCCCGATCCATAAAGGGGAGGTGGAACTTGAGCCGTACTTTGCCACGTGCATTGAAGAGAGATGTGCAGGCTGCGGTATGTGCATCAGCCTCTGTCCCTACAGTGCCCTTGCACTCGTCGAGAAGGAGGGGCGCACGGTGATGGAAGTGACCGAAGCCAAATGCAAGGGGTGTGGAACCTGTGGTGGTTTCTGCCCTGGTGGAGCAATCTGGATGAACCACTTTGCCACCCCGCAGATCGTGGCGCAGATCGATGCATTCCTGCTCGGAGGTGAGCAGTAATGTCTGCACCACCCGAATCCCCCGCTCCGAAACGTGAGCCAGGTGAGTGGAAACCCAAGATCCTTGGTGTTCTCTGTAACTGGTGCTCGTATGCCGGCGCCGACCTTGCCGGTGGTGGCCGTATCCAGTACCCACCGGATGTCAGGGTAGTCCGTGTCATGTGTACCGGCCGGATCGATGCGTTGTTTGTGCTCAAGGCGTTTGCCGACGGTGCAGATGGTGTACTGGTCTCCGGTTGCCACTTTGGTGACTGCCATTATCTTGAAGGCAACTTCAAGGGTGCGAAACGCATGTTCATGGTCAAACGCCTCATGAAGAGCATCGGTCTTGATGACCGCCGCTTCAGGATGACCTTTGTGTCAGCATCAGAGGGTGCGAAGTGGGGTGCCGTCATCACCGATGTGGTGAAAACGATCAATGAACTCGGACCAAGCCCCATCAAGGAGTTCAGTAAATAAGGGTGGAAAAAGTGTGGCAATGATATCCTCCCTTCCCATTTTTTCACCGGCTGAAAAGGCCGTTGTCAAATTGTGGGATTTCTGCAATGGAAGACAGGATACATTGTTTTGCTTAAATTACCCGATTATTGGAGGAATATACAGTGGCAACGATTAACGTGAACCTGATATCAGGCCGAAGCATCCAGCAGGGCGTTGCGATCGAAGGAGGGAAAGAAAAACCCGCCTATCGCACTGCCGCCGGTATTATCGAGCTTGATCCATCAGATTTTAAAAAACTTGGGGCATGGAAAAACACGAATGTGAGAGTCACGAGCGATCATGGCAATGTCATCGTGAAAGCGATCGAGACCACACAAGGACCACACCCGGGCGTTGCATTCATCCCCATGGGACCCTGGGCAAATTCCATAATCGACCCCAATACCTACTCAACAGGGATGCCAACATTCAAAGGAACACCAGTCAAAGTCGACGTTGCGATGAATGAACCCGTCCTTCTCGGCATTGAACTGGTCCAGAAATTATGCGGGGTGAAATAAAATGACCAAGATTATTCCGGATGTCATTTGTCCTTTCTGCGGGACACTCTGCGATGACCTGGAAGTTGTTGTTTCTGATGACGGAAAACAGCTTCTCGAAGTCTACAATGCCTGTGTCATCGGAACCGAAAAATTCCTGCACTCCCAGTCAAAGGACCGCGTTACCCGACCAAGGATGCACCAGCCCGACGGTACCTGGAAAGAAGTCAGCTATGATGACGCTGTCGAGTACACGGCACAAATGCTTGCAAAAGCAAAAAAACCCCTGATGTATGGCTGGAGCTCCACCAACTGTGAAGCACAAAGCGTCGGTAACGAGATTGCTGAAATCACCCGGGCATGCTGTGATAATACCGCTGCGGTTTGTCATGGAACAACCCTCATTGCCGTGCAGGATATCGGTCTCCCGTCATGTACACTCGGAGAAATCAAGAACCGGGCAGACCGGGTCATTTTCTGGGGCTGCAACCCTGCACACGCACACCCACGGCACATGTCAAGATACTCAATCTTCCCACGTGGGTTCTTCACCGGCAAGGGTCAGATGAGCCGGAAGATGATTGTCGTTGACCCGAGGGTTACCGACACGGCGAAAATGGCCGACGTCCACCTGCAGGTGGAACAGGGCAAGGACTATGAGCTGCTCAATGCACTCCGCGTTGCCTTCCGGGGAGAATGGCTCCCCGATACCGTTGCAGGCATTCCCAAGGAGAAGATCCGGGAAGCCGCAGACCTGATGAAGAGCGGCCGTTTCGGGATCATTTTCTTCGGTATGGGCGTGACCCAGTCGCTGGGCAAGAACCACAACATCGATGAGGCGATTGCCGTCACCAAAGACCTCAACGAGTATACGAAATTCTCGATCATGCCGATGCGGGGTCATTACAATGTGACCGGTTCCGGTGAAGTGTTTGCCTGGCAGTTCGGGTTCCCCTATGCTGTGGACTTAACCAGGGGATTTGCACGCTATAACCCCGGTGACACCAGCACTATTGACCTGCTGATACGCGGCGAAGTGGATGCCATGTTCACCATAGGCAGTGATCCTGGTGCCCACTTCCCCATCAGCGCCGTCAAACAATTTGCACACCTACCCTCGGTCTGCATCGATCCCCATCTTACACCAACCAGCGGCGTATCAAAACTGCATGTGCCGGTGGCATTCAACGGTGTTGAAACCGGTGGGAACTGCTATCGAATGGACAATGTACCGATCGATTGCCGTAAAGTAGTGGAACCACCAGAGGGCATGCTCACCGATGAGCAGTTCTTAATTAAGGTCCGCGACCGGGTAAGGCAGCTCAAGGGGGCAGCATAACCATGTCAGAATATATCATCAAGAACGGTAACGTATTCGACCCGGTCCAGGGTATCAAGGGTGACAAAGCAGATGTAGCCATCAAGGATGGTAAGATTGTCGACAAGGTCGGTTCCGGTGCAAAGGTCATCGATGCCAAGGAAAAAACCGTTATGGCTGGTGCCGTGGAGATCCACGCACACATTGCAGGCCCTAAAGTGAACATGGGCAGGATCTACCGTCCTGAAGACAAACTGTTCACCTGCACACCAACAAAGGGGATGGAGCGAATGGGTGGCGGGAATTCCATTCCTACTACCTTCAAAACCGGATACGAGTATGCCAAGATGGGATATACTACCGCCATGGAGGCAGCAATGCCCCCGATGTTCTCCCGTCACGTGCACGAGGAGATCCGCGATACCCCGATCATTGACGAGGGGGCATTCCCGGTCTTTGGCAATAACTGGTTTGTGATGGAATACCTCAAAAACAAAGAAATTGAGAACACTGCTGCCTATATCGCATGGCTCATCCGCGTGACCAAGGGATATGCTGTCAAGGTTGTCAACCCCGGCGGAACAGAAGCATGGGCATGGGGACTGAACTGTCTTTCCGTGAATGACCCGGTCCCGTACTTCGACATTACCCCCGCTGAAATTATCACCGGACTGATCGAAGCAAACGAGTACCTCGGACTCCCGCACTCCCTGCACATTCACCCCAACAATCTCGGGAACCCGGGTTGTTACGAGACCACCCTCGACACGCTGAAACTTGCCGAAGGCTACAAGGCCAAGAACAAGTTCGGCCGTGAACAGGTGATGCACCTCACCCATTCGCAGTTCCACTCCTATGGCGGAACCAACTGGGGGGATTTTGAGTCCAAGGCAAAAGAGGTCACGGACTACGTGAACAAGAACAAGAACATCACTATCGACACCGGCAACGTAACTCTCGATGAGACCACGACCATGACCGCGGATGGTCCATTCGAGCACCACCTGACCGGGCTCAACAATCTTAAATGGGCAAATATCGATGTGGAGCTTGAAACAGGATCCGGGGTCGTTCCGTATATCTACAGCCCCAATATTTCGGTCTGTGCGATCCAATGGGCGATTGGTCTGGAAATTCCCCTGATGATGAAGGACCCGATGCGCTGCTATATCACCACCGACCACCCCAACGCAGGTCCGTTTACCCGGTACCCGCGGGTTATCAAGTGGCTGATGTCAGCCAAAGCCCGTGAAGCGCAGATCAATGCATTCAAGCACAAGGACAAAGTTCTTTCACAAACCAGCATCGGAAGTCTGGACCGCGAGATCTCGCTCTACGAGCTCGCCCAGATGACCCGTGCCGGCCCGGCAAAATCACTCGGTCTTACCAGTATGTGCGGGGGCTTAAAACCCGGTATGGATGCAGATGTTGCCGTGTACAACTTCAACCCGGATAAACCCGTAGCCCACCCTGACGATATTGAAAAGGCATTCTCACGCTGTTCACATGTCTTCAAGAGCGGTGTCGAAGTCGTTACCAACGGAGAGATCGTCAGCAACGGCCACAAACGAACACTCTGGGTGAATGTAAAAGTAAAGGACAACCCGCAGGTCATGCGTGACATCAACGAGAAATTCCTGAAGTATTACAGCATGACACAGGCGAACTACGAAGCTCTCGGACACCACTTTGTCCCGAACCCGTATACCCTCG
>Ga0326726_10002657_pt1 | contig 16361 bp, 17 predicted proteins | sample MHFenrmetagenome_2_FD_207603 | JGI IMG/M metagenome (GOLD analysis project Ga0326726, IMG submission 207603) | Lab enriched peat soil microbial communities from Michigan Hollow, Ithaca, NY, United States - MHF15MN | ecosystem: Environmental > Terrestrial > Soil > Wetlands > Peat | place: USA... | reverse complement strand
ACCCGGGCGCTCGAGCGCCTCGTCGAAGCGTTCTCCGTCGAAGACGCGGCACAGGTGAAGGCGATCGAGACCGAAATCAACCACGACGTCAAGGCGATCGAATACTGGCTGAAGCAGCGCCTCGCCGGGAACCCCGAAGCGGCACGCGTCGCCGGGTTTGTGCATTTCGCCTGTACCTCCGAGGACATCAACAATCTGGCGTATGCGCTGATGCTCAAGGATGGGCGCGAGCGCGTGCTTCTGCCCGCGCTCGACCGGTTGATCGAGACGCTCGCCGGAATGGCCAGATCGCTCGCCGACGCGGCCATGCTGTCGCGCACTCACGGCCAGCCGGCCACGCCGACGACGCTCGGGAAGGAGCTCGCGAACTTCACGCACCGCCTGCGCCGCGCGCGCCGGTCGATCGCCGCGGTCTCGCTCACCGGAAAGATCAACGGCGCGGTGGGCAACTACAACGCCCACGTCGCGGCGTACCTGGACTTCGACTGGGAGGCTTTCGCTGCGCGCTTCGTTGACTCGCTGGGGCTCGAGTTCAATTCTCACACGACGCAGATCGAGCCGCACGACAGCCTCGCCGAGCAGTTCGACGCGATCGCGCGAGCCAACACCGTGTTGCTCGATCTCGACCGCGACCTGTGGGGCTACATCTCGCTCGGTTACTTCAGGCAGAAGGCAAGGGCGGGCGAGATCGGTTCCTCGACCATGCCGCACAAGGTCAATCCCATCGACTTCGAGAATTCGGAGGGCAATCTCGGCATTGCCAACGCGCTGCTGCGACATCTGTCGGAGAAGCTCCCGGTGTCGCGCTGGCAGCGCGACCTGTCCGATTCGACGGTGCTGCGAAACGTCGGTGTGGCGCTCGGCCACAGCCTGCTCGCCTACGAATCCTGCCTGAAGGGCCTAGCGAAGCTCGAGGCCGATCCCCCGCGCATGCTCGAGGACCTCGAGGCGAACTGGGAAGTGCTCGCCGAGGCGGTGCAGACGGTGATGCGCCGCCACGGCCTCCCCGATCCCTACGAGCAGCTCAAGGCGCTCACGCGCGGCAAGCGCATCGACGGCGAAGCGATGCGCGCCTTCATCCGGGGACTCGCGCTGCCGGAGGCCGATAAGGCGAGGCTGCTCGCGCTCACGCCGGCCACCTATATCGGCAAGGCTGCCGAGCTCGCGCGCAGGCCTTGACACCGCCTTCTCTCCGCCAGGCGCTCGCGGACTTCGGCGGCGTCTACTTCGCCAACGGCCTGGTCGCATTCCTGTTCGCGGCCTCCGGGCCGGTGGCCATCATCCTCGCCGTCGGCACGCGCGGGGGCTTGAGCTCATCGGATCTGTCTTCCTGGATTTTCGGCGCGTTCTTCGTGAACGGCCTCATCAGCATCGCTTTCTGCTGGTGGTACCGGCAGCCGCTGGTTTTTTTCTGGACGATTCCCGGCGCGGTGCTCCTGGGGCCTGCGCTCGGGCATCTCGCCTGGGCGGAGGTGATCGGCGCCTTCGTCGCGACCGGGGTGCTGATGCTCGCGCTCGGCCTCTCGGGCTGGGTGCGCCGCGCGATGGAGGCGGTTCCCATGCCGATCGTGATGGGCATGGTAGCGGGCGTGTTCCTGCGCTTCGGCCTCGACCTCGTCTACGCGATCCGCGACGACGTGTGGATCGCCGCGCCGATGGCGGTGGCGTTCGTCGTCCTCGGCGCGTTTCCGCGCATCGCGCGCCTCGCTCCGCCCCTGATAGTCGCGCTGCTGGTCGGCGTCGTCATGATCTGGGCGCTCGGGCGCTTCGAGGCGGTGCCCGAGGCGGCGGCGCTGGTGCGGCCGAACCTCTACGCGCCGGCCTTCTCCTGGCGCGCCATGGTCGAGCTGGTGGTTCCGCTCGCGATCACCGTGCTGGTGGTGCAGAACGGGCAGGGGATCACGGTGCTGCGCACCGCGGGCCACACGCCGCCGGTCGACGCGATCGCGATCGCCTGCGGCGCGGGCGCGATCGTCACCGCCTTCGTCGGCGCGGTGTCGACCTGCCTCACCGGCCCGGTGAACGCGATCATCTCGTCCTCGGGCGAGAAGCGGCGGCACTACACCGCGGGGATCTTCGTCGGCCTGCTGGCGCTCGCTTTCGGACTGTTCGCGCCCGTGTTCACGCGCCTCATGCTCGGCACGCCCAAGGCCTTCATCGCCGTGCTCGCCGGCCTGGCGATGCTGCGCGTGCTCCAGACCGCGTTCACGGTGAGCTTCAGGGGCAGCTTCGCGCTCGGGGCGCTGGTCACCTTCCTCGTCACCGTGGCCGACATCCCCATCCTCAACATCGGGGCGCCTTTCTGGGGGCTGGTGTTCGGCTACGTTACTTCGCGCCTGCTCGAGCGCGGCGACTTCGCGATCAAGGCCTGAGATGTCGAACCTGCCGGTCGCGCTGCGCGGCGCCTTGTGGATGGTCGGCGCCCTGCTCTCGTTCTCGCTGATGGCGGTGTCGGTGCGCGAGTTGCTGCACACCATGGGGAGCTTCGAGATCCTGTTTGTGCGGAGCTTCGTGTCGCTCGCTCTGCTGCTCCTTGTGCTGCCGCGCCGCGGGCTTGCGGCGCTGCGCACGCGCCACCTCGGGCTGCACGTGCTGCGCAACGCGTTCCACTTCGGCGGCCAGTACGCCTGGGTGTACGCGATCTCCCTGCTGCCGCTCGCCACCGTTTTCGCGATCGAGTTCACCATGCCGGTCTGGGCCGCGGCGCTGGCGATGCTCTTCCTCGGCGAGCGCCTGAACCAGGGGAGGGTGGTGATGCTCGTCCTCGGGGTCGCCGGCGTGTTCGTGATGCTCAGGCCCGGTCTGGCGGTGATCCAGCCCGCGGCGCTGGTGATGCTGCTCGGGGCGTTCGCCTATGCTTCCACCATGATCGCCACCAAGCGCCTCTCCGGGCAGGACTCGGCGTTCGCCATCCTGTTCTACATGGGAGTGATCCAGCTGCCGCTCGGCCTGCTGCCCGCGCTGCCTCAATGGGTCTGGCCGGGGATGCGCGACCTGCCCTGGGTCTTCGCGATAGGAGCCGCAGGACTGGTCGCGCACTACTGCATGACGCGCGCCTTCCGCATCGCCGACGCGATGGTCGTGGTGCCGATCGATTTCCTGCGGCTGCCGCTGATCGCAGTGGTGGGCGTGGTCTTCTACCGCGAACCGCTCGACCTTACCGTCATGCTCGGCGCAGCGGTGATCTTCGCTGGAACCTTCTACAGCATCCGCCGCGAGAGCACGGGACGGCTGGAACCGTCTCGGGGCAGCTAGCTCTTCTTCTCGCTCGGCAGCGGGGGGAGCGTTCGCAGGTAGGCGATCAGCGCGTCGAGATCGGCCGGGGTGAGCTGGCTGGTCGTGTTCTTGATCACTTCGCCCATCGCTTCGGCGGGAACATCCCCCTCGGCGGTGAGGCCGGTCGTAAGGAAATCCTTGATCTCCTTGTCGCTCTGCTTCTTGAGGTTCGTCGGGGTGAGGTTGGCGACGCTCTTCCCGTCGGGTCCCTTGCCGCCCGCGAGTGTGCGGCCCGACTTCGGGCCGCCGAGGAAGTTGCGCGGCGTGTGGCACTCGCCGCAGTGGCCGAGCGCTTGGACCAGATACGCGCCGCGGTTGGCGCTGTCGGAAAGTCCCGGGATGTTGGTGAACGGCCCGGCGGTGAAGTAGAACCACTTCCAGAAGGTCACCAGCCAGCGCCAGCCGAAGAAGAACCACAGGTCGTGCTCCCTGCTCGGCTGCGAGCTGCGGGGGAGCGTGCGCAGGTACGCCCACAGATCGTTCAGGTCGGAGTCGACGATCTTGGTGAACGACGGGTAGGGAAATGCCGGGAAGTAGTTGGAGCCGTCGGGCCGGACCCCTTCGCGCATCGCCCGGGTGAAATCGGCTTCGGTCCAGCGCCCGATGCCTGTCTCCGCATGCGGAGTGATGTTCGGGCCATAGAAGGTTCCAAAGGGCGTCTTGAGGGCCCGCCCTCCGGCGAAGGGGACGGCGCCCTCCTTCTCCTCGGTGTGGCAGCCGATGCAGCCGGCGGCCTTGGCGAGATACTCGCCGCGTTTGGCGTCGCCCTCCGCTAGCGCGTTTCCGGCGGCGAACAGCAGAACGAACATGAACGAGAAGCGGATCATGGGCCGGATTATGCCCGAGAAAAAGAAAGCCCCGCCTTGAGCGGGGCTTTCGCGGACGAAACGCCTATTTATTGCTTTTCGCGGAAATTCTGGTGGCAGCCGCCGCAGGCCTTGCCGACTCCGCCGATCGCGGCTTTTTGCGCCGCCTCGTCGCCGCCCCTGGAAACCGCCACCAGCGCTTCGACGGCCTTGTGGAAGTTGTCCTGGGCCTCCTGGAATTTCGTCGGCTCGCTCCAGATCGCCGGCAGGGCGGCGGTCTTCACGGTGGCGTCCTTGCTGGCGGGAGCGAAACCGTCCCAGGGCATTCTGCTCAGGGCGTCGAGCAGCGCGGCGTTCATCGCGACGGTATCTTTGTTGTAGGGGACCTTGCCCTGGGCCATGCCGGCCAGCGGGCCGAAGTACTTGCCCTGCAGGGTCATCGCCGCCTGGCGCTGCTTGACCATGATCTCCGGCTTGACCTGCGAAACTGCCGTCTGCGTGATGCCGGCGCCCAGCGCGAAGGCCAGACCGGTCAAAAGAAGCCTCTTTTTCATTCGATTCTCCTCATTAGGGATGTTCGGGTGGTATGCGAAGTCATTGTAGCGGCAACCGCCGCATGGGTGCGATAACAGTTCTCTGCGCGAATTTATTCCAGCCCTAGACCACGGCTTCCTCTTTTTTCTCCTTGAGCGGCTTCACCAGGTCCTCGCGCCTCACGCCCAGCCAGCGCACCAGTGGCGCCATCACGAGCACGGAGGAGTAGATCCCGAAGCAAATGCCGATGGTGAGGGCGAGGGCGAAGTAGTGCAGCGCCGGCCCGCCGAACACCAGCATCGAGGTGACCATGGTCTGGGTGCAGCCGTGGGTGATGATGGTACGCGAGATGGTGCGGGTGATGGCGTTGTCGATGATCTCGGTAACGGTCGCCTTCCGCATCTTTCGGAAATTCTCGCGGATCCGGTCGGCGATCACCACCGACTCGTTCACCGAGTAGCCGAGCACGGCGAGCACGGCGGCGAGCACCGGCAGCGAGAACTCCCACTGGAACAGCGCGAAGCAGCCGAGGATGATCACCACGTCGTGCAGGTTGGCGATGATTGCGGCGACGCCGAACTTCCATTCGAAGCGCAGCGCGAGGTAGAGCACGATGCCGATCGAGGTGATGAGCAGCGCGAGCGCGCCGTTCTCGGCGAGCTCGCGGCCGACCTGCGGGCCGACGAACTCGACGCGCCGCAGCGTGGCCGTGCGGTCTTCCTCGGTCAGGCCCTGCATGACGGCCTTCGACAGGTCGGCGCTGTTCTGGCCGGGCTTCAGGGGCATGCGGATGAGCACGTCGCGCGAGGAGCCGAAGTTCTGCACCGAATAGTCGTTGTAGCCGCGCGAGTCGAGCGCCTTGCGGATCTTGTCGACGTCTGCGGCCTGCTCGTAGCTCACCTCCATCACCGTGCCGCCGGTGAACTCGATCGAGAAGTTCAGCCCCTTGGTCGCGAGGAAGAACACGGCCAGCAGGAAGGTGACGAGCGACACGATGTTGAACGCCAGCGCGTGGCGCATGAACGGGATGTCGCGGCGGATCTTGAAGAACTCCATGCGCTATTTCCAGGCGGTGTTGCCGATCGCCACGCGCTCGAGCTTCTTGCGCGTGCCGTAGGCGAGGTTGACCATGCCGCGGCTCACCACGACCGAGGAGAAGATCGAGGTGAGGATCCCCAGGCAATGCACCACCGCGAAGCCGCGCACCGGTCCGGAGCCGAAGATGAGCAGCGCGAGGCCCGCGATCAGCGTGGTGACGTTGGAGTCGAGAATCGTGCCGAAGGCGCGCTCGTAGCCCGCGTGGATTGCCGCCTGGGGCGTCGCGCCGCCGCGCAGCTCCTCGCGCACGCGCTCGTTGATGAGCACGTTCGCGTCGATCGCCATGCCGAGCGTGAGAGCGATCGCCGCGATGCCGGGGAGGGTGAGGGTCGCCTGCAGCGCCGACAGGACCGCGATGAGGAACAGGAGGTTCGCGCACAGCGCCAGGGTGGAGAACACGCCGAACAGCGAGTAGTAGACGATGATGAACAGCGACAGCGCCGCGAACCCGTACACCGTCGAGTCGAATCCCTTCTTGATGTTGTCGGCGCCCAGGGACGGCCCGACCGTGCGCTCCTCGACGATCTCCATGGGAGCGGCGAGCGCGCCCGCGCGCAGGAGCAGGGCGACGTCGTTCGCCTCCATGGTGGTCATCCGGCCGCTGATCTGGACGCGCCCGCCGCCGATCTCGGTGCGGATCACAGGCGCCGTGACGACTTCGCCCCTGCCTTTCTCGATGAGGAGGATCGCCATGCGCTTGCCGACGTTCTCGCGCGTGACCTCCTTGAAGATGCGCGCGCCGGTGGCGTCCAGGGTCAGGTGCACCGCGGGCTCGTGCGTCTGGTTGTCGAACCCGGGCTGCGCGTCGGTGAGCCGGTCGCCGGTGAGCACGACCTGCTTTCTCACGAGCAGCGGGGCGCCGCTCCGCTCGATGTAGAACTCGTCGCCGAAGGGCACCTGGCCCCCGCGCGCCGCGGCCAGCGCCGCGGCGTTCATGTTGTCCTCGTCCACCATGCGCACTTCCAGCGTCGCGGTGCGCCCGAGAATCTCCTTCGCCTTGGCCGTATCCTGAACGCCCGGGAGCTGTACCACGACGCGGTCGGCGCCCTGCTGCTGGATCACCGGCTCGGCGACCCCCAGCTCGTTGATGCGGTTGTGCAGCGTCTGGATGTTCTGCTTGAGCGCGAAATCCTGCGTGCGCTTCTGCGCCTCGGGCTTGATCGAAGCGACGAGAAGCAGCTCGCTCCCCGAGGCCGAGTCGGTGAGGGTGAGATCGGGGAGCTGATCGCCGATCACGGTGCGCGCCTTGTCGCGGGTCTCGGCGTCGCGGAAGCGCACCACGATGTCGTTGCCTTCGCGCGTGATCCCGGCGTGTCGCACATTCTTGTCGCGCAGCTGCGAGCGGATGTCGCCGGCGAAGCCCTCGGCGCGCTTGGCGATCGCCGCGCGCATGTCCACCTGCAGCAGGAAATGCACGCCGCCGCGCAGGTCCAGGCCGAGGTACATGGGCTGCGCGATGGCCGCGAGCCAGCGGGGGGAGTTCGGCAGGAGGTTGAGCGCGACCGTAAAGGAGGGATTCGTCGCGTCGGGATTCAGCGCCTGGTCGACGACGTCCCTCGCCTTGAGCTGGGTGTCGGTATCAGAGAACCGGACCTTGACCCCGGACAGATCGAGGAACAGGCCGGTCGGCTGGATTCCCGCCTGCTTGAGGGCGTCCTCGACGCGGCCGAGGACCGCGGTATCGGCCTTCAGCGTGGCGCGGGCCGGCGAGACCTGCACCGCGGGCGCCTCGCCGAAGAAGTTCGGCAGCGTATACAGCGCACCGAGCACGAGCGCCACCGCGATGGTGGCGTAGACCCAGACGGGGTAACGATTCATCTAGATCGACTTGATCGTGCCCTTGGGCAGCAGCGTCTGGATCGCGCTTCGTTGCAGCTGCACTTCGGTATTGGGCGCGATCTCGAGGGACACGTAAGCCTCGCCGATCTTGGTGATTTTCCCGAGGACCCCGCCCGAGGTGACGACCTCGTCGCCCTTCTGCAAGGCCTCGGTCATCTGCTTGTGTTCCTTGGCGCGCTTCATCTGCGGGCGGATCATCAGGAAGTAGAGCAGGGCGAACATGCCGATGATGATGAAAAACTGCTCATAGCCGGGTCCGGCACCCGGGATGCCCTGCGCGAATGCGGGGGAAATCACGATGGTCTCCAATTCGGTTTTCGGCGAGCGGGGAAGTATACCATCGGGAACTCGGCCTTCAGCCGATTTTCCTGAGCTTCCCGCGCGCTTCGTGAAACGCCGCTAGATGGCCGGCGAGAGCGCGCCCGGCGATGGCTCCGCGCAACTCGCGCATGAGCGTCTGGTAGTAGTGCAGGTTGTGCAGGGTATTGAGCCGGGCGCCGAGGATCTCGTTCACCTTCTGGAGATGATGCAGGTAGCCGCGAGAGAAGTGCGTGCAGGTGTAGCAGTTACAGGTGTCGTCGAGGGCCCGCGTGTCGTCGCGGTAGCGGGCATTGCGGATCTTGACGTCGCCGAAGCGGGTGAACAGCCAGCCGTTACGGGCGTTCCGCGTCGGCAGGACGCAGTCGAACATGTCGATCCCCGCGGCGACCGCCTCGGCAAGGTCCTCGGGCGTCCCCACACCCATGAGGTAGCGCGGGCATTCCGCGGGAAGCCGCTGCGCCGTATGGCGCACGATGCGCCGCATATCGCGCTTGGACTCACCCACCGAAAGACCGCCGATCGCGTAGCCGTCGAAGCCGACGCCTTTCAGCCCCGCGAGCGATTCGTCGCGCAGCGCTTCGAACATCCCGCCCTGCACGATGCCGAACAGAGCGTTGGAGTTCCCCTCATGCGCGCGCTTGGAGCGCTCCGCCCAGCGCAGCGACAGGCGCATCGACTCCTCGGTCTTGCGCTCGCCGGACGGATAGGGGGTGCATTCGTCGAATACCATCGCGATGTCGGCGCCGAGGACGCCCTGGATGCGGATCGATTCCTCGGGCGTGAGCAGCAGCCGGTCGCCGTTCACGGGCGAGGCGAAGCGCACGCCTTCCTCGGTGATCTTGCGCAAGCTCCCGAGGCTGAACACCTGATAGCCCCCGGAGTCGGTAAGGATGGGACCCGTCCAGCCCATGAAGCGGTGCAGCCCGCCGTGCGCGGCGATGACCTCCAGCCCCGGCCGCAGCCACAGGTGGAAGGTGTTGCCGAGGAGGATGCGCGTGCCGTTCGCCTCGAGCTCGGCCGGGCTCACCGCCTTGACCGCGCCGTAGGTGCCCACCGGCATGAACACCGGCGTCTCGACTTCGCCGTGCGCGAGCGAGAGGGTGCCGCAGCGAGCCGAGCCGTCGGTAGAATGAACCGCGAACTTCACCGCGGCATTTTATCAATCAGCATCGCATCGCCGTAGGAGTAAAAGCGGTAGCGTTTCCCGACTGCGTGGCGGTACGCGCGCCGGACGGGCTCGATGCCGCCGAACGCCGAGACGAGCAGGAGGAGCGTCGACCTGGGCAGGTGGAAGTTGGTGATGAGGCGGTCGACAACCCGGAACTCGAATCCGGGCACGATGAAGAGATCCGTCTCGCCCTCTTCAGCCGTCACGGCGCCGTGCGCGGCGGCTGAGGCTTCGAGGCAGCGCAGCGTAGTCGTTCCCACCACGACGATCCTGCCGCCGCGCGAACGCACGCTCTCGACCGCCGCCGCAGTTGCGGCCGGAATCAGATAGTGCTCGTGGTGCATGTGATGTTCGGCCAGGTCCCTCACGCGCACCGGCTGAAACGTTCCCGCGCCGACGTGCAGCGTCACGTAGGCGAAGGCGACGCCGCGCTGCGCGAGCGCCGCGAGCAGGGGCTCGTCGAAGTGCAGTCCCGCGGTCGGAGCGGCGACCGCGCCGGGCGCGCGCGCGTATATCGTCTGGTAGCGGTTCTCGTCCTCGGTCTGGGGCGCGTGGGTGATGTAGGGCGGCAGCGGCACGCTGCCGTGCCGCTCGAGCAGCTCGAGCGTATCCGCGCCTTCCGGAAAGCGCAGATGGTAGAACTCCCCTTCACGCCCGAGCACGCGCACGCGCAAGCCGCCATCGAGCTCGAGCGTGCTGCCCGCCTTCGCCGCCCGGCCCGCGTGGACTTGCGCCAACGCTTCATTCTCCGGGAGCAGGCGCTCGATCAGCACCTCGATGCGGCCGCCGGTGTCCTTCCGTCCAAACAGGCGCGCCTTGATCACCTTGGTATCGTTGAACACCAGCAGGTCGCCCGGAGAGAGCAGCTGCGGCAGATCGGAGAACCGGTGATCGGAGAGCGTCTCGCCGCTCAAGGCGAGCAGCCTGCTTCCCGAGCGCGCCGCGCTCGGATGCTGAGCGACCAGCTCGGCAGGCAGCTCGTAGTCGAAGTCGTCGATGGAAAGGTTCATGCGCGCGCCGCTATAATGCACGCGCAATCGCGCAGCATCCAGCCGGGATGGCGGAACTGGTAGACGCAGCGGACTCAAAATCCGCCGGTGGCAACACCATGTGGGTTCGATTCCCTCTCCCGGCACCACAACATGTCCGAACCTCGCCTCCACCACTTCCTCAGCCTGGGTCCTCACGGATTCCATCGCGTCGCCTACGCCGATTGGGGAGATCCCGCCGGCCAGCATATCGTGATGTGCGTGCACGGCCTGACGCGCAACAGCCGAGATTTCGACGAGCTCGCCACGCACCTCGCCGCGCACGGCTGCCGCGTCGTGTGCATGGACGTCGTCGGCCGCGGCGACAGCGACTGGCTCGAGCACAAGGACGACTACGGATTTGCGCAATACGTCTTGGATGCGGCCGCCCTGCTTGCCCGGGTCACTGCCCCGCCCCACCGGATCTCGCTGCTGCGCCGCCTCCAGGGCGCGAGCGAAGGGCAGAGGATCGACTGGATCGGCACGTCGATGGGCGGCCTGATCGGCATGATGCTCGCGGCGAAGGCGGATTCTCCGATCCGCAGGCTGGTACTGAACGACGTCGGGCCGCTCCTTCCCTGGCCCGCGCTCGCGCGCCTCAAGCTCGCCTCGATGGGCGCGGGCTCGAAGTTCGCGAGCCTGGAGGAGGTCGAGCGGCATCTGCGCGAAACCTGCGCGCCGTTCGGTCCGTTGAAGGACGAGCAATGGCAGCGCCTTGCGGTCCACGGCTCGCGACAGGGAGCGGACGGCAAATACTCGCTCGCCTGCGACCCGGCGATCGTCGGCGCGCTGCGGGCGGGCGCCAGCTCCGGCGTCGAGCTCGGCCGGGACTTTCTCCTGGGCATCGACCTGTGGCAGATCTGGGAGACAGTCGAGTGCCCGACCCTGGTGCTGCGCGGAGCGCAGTCCGACCTGCTGCTCGAGTCCACGGTCAGGCGGATGCAGGAGGGCGGACCGGCGGTCCAGCTCGTGGAGTTCGCCGGGATCGGGCACGCGCCCTGGCTGATGAGCGAAGATCAGGTCGGCGCGGTCGGAAAGTTCATCCTCGCTCCGGAACCTCGGAGGGGATGAGGCGCAGATGAAGATCTGCGTCGTCGGCGCCGGGGCAATAGGAGGGCTCTTGGGTGCGGGGTTCGCTCGCGCGGGACACGAGGTATGCCTCGTCGCCCGGGGCGCGCACCTCGACGCCCTGCGAACGAACGGCCTCATTCTTCTCGCGGAAGGGAAGCGGGAGGTATTCCGGCTGCCCGCGGCCGACGATCCATCCGTGTTCGGAGCGCAGGACGCGGTGTTCCTCTGTCTCAAGACCACCTCGATCGGCGCGATGCTGCCGCGGATGAAGCCTCTCGTCGGCCGCGACACCGTGGTCGTCCCTGCGATCAACGGCCTGCCGTGGTGGTATTTCCATGCGGAAGGCGGGAAATTCGACGGGCAACCGGTGGCCTGTCTGGATCCCACGGGCGCGCTGTTTCAGGCGCTCGATCCGCGGCATATCCTCGGCTGCGTAGTGCACGCCGCTGCGGAAGTGACGCAGCCCGGCGTCGTCAAGCACACCGCCGGCCGGCTCTTCATTCTCGGCGAGCCCGACCGCACGCGGTCCGCGCGCGCCGAGCGGCTCGTGGCGGCGATGAACGCCGCCGGCTTCGAGGCGAAGCACGCCGCGGACATCCGGGTCGAGATCTGGGTGAAGCTCACCGGGAACCTCTCCTACAATCCAGTGGCGGCGCTCGCGCTCGCTCACATGGACGACATCCACGGCAACGACGGCCTGCTCGCGCTGATACGCAGCTTGATCGAGGAGACGATGCGGGTTGCCGAGGCCTACGGAGTGCGCGTCCCGATGACGGTCGACGAGCGCATCGGAATCGCGAAGCAGCTCGCGGGCGCGAAGATCTCGATGCACCAGGACATCGAGAAGCGCCGCCCTCTGGAAGTGGACGCAATCATCGGCGCGGTGGTGGAGCTTGCCCGCAAGGCCGGGATCGCGACTCCGATGATCGATGCCGTCCACGCGCTTATCGCCGAGCGGGCAAAGCACCTCGATCGCTGAGGGCGTCAGCGCAGCGAGTGCACGGCGAGCAGGGCGGCGGTGAAGACGAGCAGCGCGCCGGCCTGATGCGCCGCTGCAAGGGAAACGGGGACGGCGAGCAGCAAGGTGGCGATCCCCAGGGCGATCTGCAGCGCGAGCGCAGCGAGCAGCAAGTTTGCGGCGAGTCTCGCGCGGCGCAGCGCGCCTGAGCGGCGCACCCGCAGCCAGAACCAGGGGACGAGGAAGGCGAGCAACCACGCGATCAGCCGGTGATCGAACTGCACCGTCGCCATGTTGCTGAAGAAGTTGAGATACCAGGGCTCGATCACGAACATGCCCGGCGGCACGAGGTGGCCGCTCATCAGCGGGAAGCTGTTGTAGGCGAGCCCCGCGCGGATTCCGGCGACGAAGCCGCCCGAAAGCGACATGACGAAAATCAGCGTGGCGAGAGCGAACGCAAAGCGGCGCGGTCCCGGCGTGGAGGCCTTTGCGCCGGACCCCCTCGGAAGGAGCAGATCGAGAGCGATCCACAGCATCGCGGCGTAGATGAGCAAGGCCATTCCGAGATGCGCGGTGAGGCGGTACTGCGAAACGCGCGGATCGTCGACCAGACCCGATTGCACCATGTACCAGCCCATTGCCCCTTGCAGCGCGCCGAGCGCGAACACGGCGCTCAGCTTCCACGTCAAGGCGCGCGGGATTTTCCCTCGCACCGCGAACCACAAGAGGGGCAGCAGGAAGGCCGCGCCGATCAGGCGGCCGAGCAGCCGGTGGAAATATTCCCACCAGAAGATGCGCTTGAACCCGGCGAGGTTCATCTCCGGATTGACTTGGCGGAATTCCGGCGTCTGCTGATACTTCAGGAAGGTTTCATGCCACGCTTTTTCGTCGAGCGGGGGAATCGTCCCGACGATCGGCTGCCACTCGACGATCGACAGGCCCGAGTGCGTGAGGCGCGTGACGCCGCCGACAACCACCATCGCGAACACGAGCGCGCAACAGGCGAGCAGCCAAACCGCGATGCTGCGATCGTCGAGCGCGGCCGGAATCAATCCCCGATCGTGCATTTCGGCACTGGATGCTCCGCTTGACATGGGTTAAAGTAACATCGGGTTTCTGGGGAGGGCTCCCGCTGGCTTGATCTGCAACAGGAGGCTGGCCATGTTTGCGATCGTGTACAAGTCGGACGGCGTTCCGATCTGCGTGCAGGTGCCGGGTGTCGCGCCCGACCCCGTGGTGGTCTGGACCTCGGAAAGCGCGGCCAAGGCCTTCATCGACAGCAAAGGCGGTGCAGCCGAGTTCCAGCCGGTCTCGGTAAACGAACAGTCGATGGAAAAAATGGCGAAGGCCCTGGGTTGTCCGGTTGAAAGGCTCATGGTCGAGCCTTATCCTTCCTAGAGCGCAATCTCGATATTGTCGATGAGCCGCGTGCGGCCGAGGAAGGCCGCGGCGAGCACGACCAGTTCGCGGTCATCGTTCGCCGGCGGCTGGAGGTCGGCCTGCCGGCGCACCGAAACGTAATCGGGGCGCCATCCCTTTGCCGCGAGCGTCGCCATGGCCTGCAGCTCGATGCGCCGCAAGTCGCGCTTGCCGGCGAGCACTTCGTCACTCGCGGTGCGCAGCGTCCGGTAGAGGCGCGGCGCCTCGGCCCGCTCGGCCGGCGACAGATAGGCGTTGCGCGAGCTGAGCGCGAGCCCGTCCTCGGCGCGCACGGTTTCGGCGGGCACGATCTCCACCGGCAGCGCGAGCTGCTTCACCATATCGCGCAGCACTACGTACTGCTGGTAGTCCTTCTTGCCGAAGATCGCGGTGTGCGGCGAGACCATGTTGAAGAGCTTCAGCACCACGGTGGCGACGCCGCGGAAATGCCCCGGCCGGAACGCGCCCTCGAGGATGTGCTGCAGGTCGGAAGGTTCGACCAGAAACGTCTGCGGCTCCGGGTAGATCTCGGACTCGGAGGGCGCGAACACGACGTCGACGCCCACTTCCTTCATCATTTTCGAGTCGGATTCCAGGGTGCGGGGATAGCGCTCGTAGTCCTCCTTGGGGCCGAACTGGATGCGGTTGACGAAGATGCTGACCACCGTGCAGGCGGCGGCGCGTTCCTTCGCCATGCGCATCAACTGGATGTGCCCGGCGTGCAGGTTGCCCATGGTCGGGACGAACACGTTGTCGGGCTCGCGCTGCAACCGCTCGCGCAGGTCCGCGACCGAGGTGATGACGTCCACTAGAAGCTGTGCTCTTCAGCGGGGAAGCTGCCGTCCCTCACGGCGCGCACGTAGCGCTCGGCCGCGTCGGCGATGCTCGAGGCGCCTTTCATGAAATTCCGGACGAAGCGCGCCTTCTTCCCGGGAAACACGTCGAGCATGTCGTGCAGCACCAGCACCTGTCCGGAGCAGCCGGGGCCCGCGCCGATGCCAATCGTGGGAATGCGCAGGCGCTGCGTGACCTGCTCGCCGAGCGTCGCCGGTATCGCCTCCAGGACGAGCAGCTCTGCGCCCGCCGATTCGAGCTCGATCGCATCCTCGATCAGCTTCTGCTCCGCGTCCTCACCCCTGCCCTGGACGCGGTAGCCGCCGAATTTGTGCACCGATTGCGGCGTGAGGCCGAGGTGGCCGCAGACGGGAACGCCGCGCCGGGTGAGAAAGCGCACCGTCTCGATGAACTCCGCGCCGCCCTCGAGCTTGACCATCTGCGCGCCCGCCGCCATCAGCTCCGCGGCGCTGCGGAACGCCTGCTGCGGCGATTCCTGATAGCTGCCGAAGGGGAGGTCGGTGAGGAGAAAAGCGCGCTTGCTGCCGCGTGCGACGCTGCGCGTGTGGTATGCCATGTCCGCGAGCGTCACGGGCAGCGTGGTGTCGTGTCCCTGCAGCACCATGCCGAGCGAATCGCCGACGAGGAGACTGTCCAGGCCCGCGGCGTCGAGCATCGCCGCGAAGCTCGCATCGTAGCAGGTGAGCTGCGCTATCTTCACGCCATCATCGCGTTGCTTCTGCAGCGCCTTGATGGTCAGTCGAGTCATCCTAGTCTCCCCAGTTGAAGAACTCGCGGTTGCCCCGCATCGCCCCCACGCGCTCGATCAGCAGGTCGAGATCGCGATCCTCCCTGACAAAGTCGAGCCTCTCGGAGTTCACGATCAGCACCGGCCCGCCGCTGAAGTGGTAAAAAAAACGGTTGTAGCTGTCTGCCAGCAAGGCGAGATACTCCCCGGTGATCGGCCGTTCGAATTCTACGCCGCGCCGGCGCACGCGCTCGTGCAGCGTCGCCGGCTGCGCCTGGAGGTAGATGACCAAGTCGGGCCTGGGGGCCTGGGGCCTGAGCGCGTCGTAGATCTGCTGGTACAGATGCAGCTCGTCCCCGTCGAGAGTCAGACGCGCGAACAGCGGGTCCTTCTCGAGCAGGAAATCGCACACCGTGACCCGGTTGAACAGGTCCAGCTGCGCGAGCTCGCGCAGCTGCGCGATCCGCTGGAAGAGAAAGAACAGCTGAGTCGGCAGGGCGAACCGGGGCATGTCCTGGTAGAAGCGCGGCAGGAACGGGTTCTGCTCGGGGCGCTCGAGCACTAGGCCCGATTGCAGCCGGGCGGCGAGGCGCCGTGCGAGGCTCGTCTTGCCGACGCCTATCGGCCCTTCGACGACGATGTAGTGGTATTTGGAAAGGGACACGGCTGGGCTCGTAACAAGCGGCGCCCATCATACACAAGGGACGGAACCGGGAGGGTCAGGTGCGGAAGACGAAATACACCGCTCCCATGATGCACAGCGACGCCCACAGGTAGTCGAGCTTGAGCGGCTGATGCATGTAGACCAGGGCGAAGGGCACGAAGACCGTCAGCGTGACCGCTTCCTGGATGATCTTGAGCTGCGCCAGGCTGAACTGGGTGAAGCCGATGCGGTTTGCGGGGACCTGCAGCAGGTATTCGAAGAGCGCGATGACCCAGGAGACGATCGCTGCGATGAACCAGGGCCTCGCCGACAGGTCCCTCAGGTGCGCATACCACGCGAAGGTCATGAACACGTTCGACAGTGTGAGGAGCACGACGGTTTGCGCGAGGACCGGGATCTTCATGGTGCACCTATCTTCTGGATGTCCTGATTTCGGCAGGCGGCGAGCAGCGTCTTGACGCTGCCTTTGCGGGGGATCGAGATCTCCGCGGCGATTTCGGCGAGCGGCCGGAGCACGAAGGCGCGCTCGTGCATGCGCGGGTGAGGAACGACGAGCCCGGGCTCGGCGATGACGCGGTCGCCGTAGAGGAGCAGATC
>Ga0326726_10002656_pt1 | contig 16363 bp, 15 predicted proteins | sample MHFenrmetagenome_2_FD_207603 | JGI IMG/M metagenome (GOLD analysis project Ga0326726, IMG submission 207603) | Lab enriched peat soil microbial communities from Michigan Hollow, Ithaca, NY, United States - MHF15MN | ecosystem: Environmental > Terrestrial > Soil > Wetlands > Peat | place: USA... | reverse complement strand
ACCGTAGATGGTGTCGTTGGCCTTTGCGATCGCATCGTCCGGTGAGTCGTAGGTGATGAACGAGACGACCGGCCCGAAGATTTCCTCCTGCGCGATCGTCATCCGGCTTTGCACGTCGCTGAACACCGTCGGCTCGACGAAGTAGCCGCGCTTGAAGCTCGCGGGACGGCCACCGCCGAGCACGAGCCTGGCCCCTTCCTCGCGGCCCTTGGCGATGTATCCCTGCACGCGTCGCAACTGGCGCTCCATGGTAAGCGGGCCCATCTGCGTGTCTTCCTGCGATGGATCGCCAACTTTCACCTGACGCACCGCGCTCACGTAAGCGTCGAGCATCTCCTGCTTGCGCTTTTGCGGCACGAGCACGCGCGTCAGCGAGAAGCACACCTGACCCGTGATGGGCATCGAAAACGGCACGAGGCTTTGCAGCACGCTGCCGATATCCGCATCCTCCATGACGATCGCCGCGGACTTGCCGCCCAGCTCGAAGCTCGTGCGTGCCATGCGCTCGGCGGCCGCGGCAGCGATCTTGCTGCCTGCGGCGCTGCTGCCCGTAAAGCTGATCTTGTCGATGCCGTGATGACGCACCAGATAGTCGCCGACCTCGCGCCCTGCCGGCACCACGTTGAACACGCCCGGAGGCAGGCCCGCGGCTTCGATGCACTCGGCCAGCACGTACGCGTCCATGGGCGTCTCCGGCGATGGCTTCGCCACTAAGGTACAACCTGCGGCGAGCGCGGCGGCGACCTTGTAGCAGAGCAGGACAAGCGGCGCGTTCCACGGCGTGATAGCCGCGCAGACGCCGACCGGCTCCTTCACGACGCGCACCAAGCCACCGTTGTCGCGTCGTCGTTCGTCGACGAGCTTGTAGGTTTGAATGAGCTGACCGTAGTAATCGAACAGCGCCGCGCCCTGCCCGGAGGCGTAGCGGGTGAAGGAAATCGGAGCGCCGACTTCCGCGGTCCAGATCTCCGCGAGCTCCGCATGTCGCCCTTTCATGATCTCGGCGACTTTCATGAGCTGCTTCCCGCGCTCCGCTGGCGACAGGCGGGGCCAGGGGCCGTTGTCGAAGGCATCGCGTGCCGCCGCAACGGCACGGTCCACGTCCTGCGGGGTCGCTTCCGCATACGTCGCAATGACTTCCTCGGTGACCGGTGAGATGACCGACAGTGTATTGTCCGTGGCCGGTTTCACCCACCTGCCGCCAATGAACAAGGAACGGGGGTGCTTGATCGACTGCCCGGACGGGGCCTGCACTGCGTTCATGAACGCCTCCGGAGTGACGCTGACTGTTTGAGGGTCGCAGGAGTATACCGAGCAGCGCGCCGGCCGCGAGAGGTGTGGTCGCTGCGCGCTCGACTCACTGGCTCACCCTGCTCCGTCGTGTCATCCCGCCCAGGCGGGAGCACGGCCCCGCTTCCACTTGATACTGCAGCCCACGCTTGCGGTCTGTGCTACCGGCACCGACCCTCCTGTCAGCAGCGCGTCGGCGGCCGCGCGCAGATCGGCTCCCGTGACGGGAGTCTTGCCTCCCGGGCGGCTTGCGTCGAACTGACCGCGGTATGCGAGCTTGCGCTCGCGATCGAACAGGAAGAAGTCCGGCGTGCAGGCAGCGTCGTATGCGCGCGCTACTGCCTGGGATTCATCGTAAACATACGGAAAGCTGAACTTGCGCGACTGCGCGAGGTGCGCCATCTGTGCCGGAGCGTCCTCCGGATAGGCCTCGACATCGTTGGGGCTGATCGCGACAACGGCCAGTCCCTTCGGGCCGTATTCGCGCGCGAAGCTGACGAAGCCGTCGAGCACATGCTTCACGAAAGGGCAGTGGTTGCACAGAAAAACGACGAGAAGAGCGGGTGCCGCGGCAAAATCCTCGAGCGCGACGGTCTTTCCCGTCGCCGCGTCCGGCAGCCGGAACGCGGGAGCCTTCGTGCCCAGCGGCAGCATTCTGGATTGCATTGCCATACAGCCTTATTTCCCGTGAGTTGCCACTGGCGTTGCGTCAAGCAATAGCGTGAGGCCGCGCAGCAGATCGATCGGGGCCGGTGGACAGCCGCGGATCACCATGTCGACCAGCAGCACCTGGCTCACCGAGCCCACGCACGCATAGCTGCCCGCGAATACGCCGCAGCCGGCAGCGCAATCGCCGACGGCTACGACCCACTTGGGTGCGGGAGTCGCGGCATAGGTGCGCTCGAGCGCCAGGCGCATGTTGTGGGTGACCGGCCCGGTTACGAGCAGTACATCGGCATGCCGGGGCGAAGCCACGAAGCGCACGCCGAAGCGCTCGATGTCATAGAACGCATTGTTGAGCGCGTGGATCTCGAGCTCGCAGCCGTTGCATGATCCAGCGTCCACTTCGCGAATCGAGAGACTCCGGCCGAGGTTGCGCGCGATGGCGCCGCGCAGCTTGCTGCCCGCTGCTTCGAGCGTTTCCTGGGCACCGACGTCGAGTGCCTCCGTCACCGGCGCATGGATCAGGTTCTTGAACAGTCGTCGGCGCATGGTTCGTTACAAGTCGTGCCCGGAGTAGGAACAGTTGAACGATTTGTTGCACAGGGGAAAGTCCGCCACGATGTTGCCGTAGATCGCGGCTTCGAGCAGCGGCCACTGGAACCAGGACGGGTCGCGCAGATGACAGCGCTCGAGGGTGAGATTCGGCGCCACGCGTACGTACGCGAGCACATCGCCCCGAAAGCCTTCGACCACGGCGGTGCCTTCGCGGCTCGCAGTGGGCGCAGCAAAGGTGGCCGGCAGCACGCGGCCGCCCGGCAGAGCCGCGAGCGCGGCCTCCAGCCAGTCGACGCTCGCCTGGACTTCGAGAATCCGCACCCACACGCGGGCATCGACATCGCCCTCGGTGCGCAGCACCGGCTTGATCGGCAGCTCGGCGTATGGCTCGTAGGTGAGCTGCGCACGGGCATCGAACGCGCGGCCGGAGGCGCGCCCGACGTGGCCGCCGGCAGCGAACTCCGCTGCAAGAGCGGCGCTGACCGTGCCGGTGCCGACTGTGCGGTCCTGCAGTGAGGCCGTGTTCTCGTAGAGCTCGACCAATTCCGGAAACTCGGCGCGCAGGCGCCCGGTGAGATCCAGGATCGCTTGCCGTCCGGCGTCCGACAGATCTACGTTCACACCGCCCGGCACGATGCAATCCATCATCAGTCGATGGCCGAAGGCAAGTGCACAGGCGCGCAATGTCGTCTCGCGCAGGATGCCGCATTCAGCGTGAAGCATGGAGAACGCCGCGTCGTTACAGATCGCGCCGATATCGCCGAGATGGTTGGCAATGCGTTCGAGCTCCGCCATCACTGCACGCAACCACGCCGCACGCGGTGCGGCGCGCTGGCCCAGTGCCGCTTCGACTGCGCGCGCATACACCAGGGCGTAGGCGACCGTGCTGTCACCGGAAACGCGTCCGGCAATGCGCGCCCCGTCCTCGATGCGCGCGCCTTGCAGCAGCGCTTCGATTCCCTTGTGCGTGTAACCGAGACGCTCCTCGAGGCGCACGACCGTCTCACCGTTCGCGGTGAAGCGGAAATGGCCGGGCTCGATGATGCCCGCGTGCACCGGCCCGACGGGAATCTGGTGCAGGCTCGGTCCCTCGGTGGGGAGGAACCGATAAGGTTGTGCCGGCTCGCGGGCCCGAGCGTCAGGAGCGAGCGGCGTACGCAACGGCCAGGAGCCGTGGTCGAGCCAGGGACGTCGATCCGGAAGGCCGACGAATTCATAGCCGTAGAGGTCGGCAATCGTTCGTTCGAGGCGGATCGCAGGACTGTGAAAAACGGCGAGCGCAGGAACACGGCCTGTCCCCGCATCAATGGTCGCAACGCACAGCTGGCGCGTCGCCGTCTCGAACAACGCGCAGTGCACGGCCCGCTCATCACCCCATTCACCGAGCAGGTCGAGCTTGCCTTCGCGCAGCGCCTCCCCGATCGCCTGCCACGCCGACGCATCGACTTCGAAGCGCCGCCACCCGCGATGCGAGCCGACGGCGGAGAGATTTCCAAAGAGGGCTTTAAGCATGGCGCGATCTAACCGAGCTGCTGCGCCACATGCCGGAACCAGGCCGCGATCGTTCCCGGCAGGCTGATTCCGGCGCCGGCGACCAGGATCAGGTGCAACGTCATCGGGGCGAGGCGATACGGCGACAGTGTGTGGTGCTTGCCGGAGTCCCCGAACGCGAGACCATGAAGCCGCAGCATCAGGGCGCTGAACGCAATCGCGAGGCCTGCGACCACGGCGATCGCGAGCCAGGGGTTGCGCGCGAAGGTCGAGGTGACGAGCAGGAACTCACTGGTGAAGATGCCGAAGGGCGGCAATCCAGCGATCGCCACCACTGCCGCGACCAGGAGCCAGCCGAGCAGCGGCTGGCTGCGCGTCAGACCGCGGATCTCATCGATGCGCTGCGTGCCCTCGAGCTGCGAAACGTAGCCCACGCCGAAGAAGATCGCCGACTTGGTGAGGCTGTGCATCGTCATGTGCAGCAGACCCGCAAAGTTGGCGAGCGGACCGCCAAGCCCGAAGGCGACGGTGATCACGCCCATGTGCTCGATCGAGGAATAGGCAAACAGGCGTTTGATATCGCGTCGCCGGTAGAGCATGAGGCCAGCAAACAGGAGCGACACGAGTCCCATCGCCACCATCATCGGGCCGGGCGAGATCACGGCGGCGTTGCCCGCCATGATGAGCTTGAAGCGCAGCAAGGCGAACAGCGCCACGTTGAGCAGGAGCCCCGAGAGTACGGCCGAGATCGGCGTGGGACCCTCCGCATGCGCGTCCGGCAGCCAGGCGTGCACCGGTGCGAGCCCCACCTTGGTGCCATAGCCGAGCAACAGGAACACGAATGAGAGGTTGAGCAACGCCGGATCGAATCCGGAGGAAGCCGCCGCGATGCGGTCCCAGGCCATGGCGCCGATGCCCTGGCCCAGCTTTTCCTGGGCGGCGAGGTAAACCAGGATCGTGCCAAAGAGCGCGAGCGCGATGCCCACCGATCCCAGGATGAAATATTTCCACGCCGCTTCGAGAGCCGCGTTCGTGCGGTACAAGCCCACCATCAGCACCGTGGTCAGCGTAGCCACCTCGATCGCGACCCACATCAGGCCGATGTTGTTCGACAGCAGCGCGAGGTTCATGGCCAGCATCAGGAGCTGATACATCGCGTGGTAGAAGCGCAGGTGATGCGGCTTGAGGCGCTGCGTGTGCAGCTCGTGCGCGATGTAGCCGGCGCTGAAGAGGCTGGTGGTGAAGCCGACGAGCGCGCCGATGATGAGGAACACGGTGTTAAGATCATCCACCAGCAAGTACAGCGACGGCGCGGGCCGGTGCGAGTACAGGAGGCTGGCGCAGATGAGTGTCAGCGCGCACGTGAGTGCATTGAGCGCGGCTCCGATGCGGTAGCTCGGGATCGCCGCCAGGATCAACGCGCCCACGCCGGGAACCACCAGCAACCCGGTCAGCGCTGTGGTTGCGGGGTCCAGGCTCACGGCGTTTCCCCACGCGACATGTCGAGCGCCTGCACGTCCACCGTGTCGAAGCGCTCGCGGATGCGGAACAGGAATATGCCGATGACGATGAAGGCGATAAGCACGGAGAACGCGACGCTGATCTCGACTACGAGCGGCATGCCGCGCGCGCCGGTCGCCGCGAGCACCAGGCCGTTCTCGAGCGACATGAACCCGATCACCTGGCTCACCGCATTACGCCGCGTCACCATCATCAGGAGTCCCAGCAGGACGATCGAGAGCGCGAAGGCCAGGTCTTCGCGGACGAATGCGCCCGCGGCCTCCGTCACCGGCAGCATCACCACGATGGACAGACCCACGAGCGCCATGCCGAACAGCATCGTCGGACCAATGCTGACGACGTTTTCGATCGAGCGGTGAATGCCCAGCCGCACGACGATGCGATGCAGGGTTACCGGGATGAAAATGCCCTTGAAGACGAGCGCGATAGCCGCGGTGATGAACAAGTGCGGCGCGCGCTGCAGGTGCGCCTGCCAGCCGACCGAGAGCGCCAGCACGCAGGCGTGCAGCGCGAAGGTGTTGAGGAGCGCAAACATGCGGTCCTGGTACAGGAGCAGGAAGCTCACCAGCACCATCGAGCCGGCGAGGAGGTGGGCAATGTCGGCGTCGAGGCCGCTCATTGCGTCAACCGCGACACGAACAGCAGTACCGCAGCCAGCAGGCCCAGCATCAGGGCGACGCCAAGGAACTCGGGTACGCGAAACACGCGCATCTTCGCGATTGCGGTTTCAAACACCACCAGCGCGAATCCAAGCGCCAGGAGTTTGAGCACGTAGACAGCCAGCCCGACCGCGTAGGCCGACGCGCCGTCGCCTGAAGCAGCTGTTCCCCAAGGCGCGAACAGACAGGCGATCAGTGACAGGTATAGCAGCAGTTTGAGCGAGGCCGCCGCTTCGATCACGGCGAGGTGACGGCCCGAGTACTCGAGCACCATGGCCTCGTGCACCATCGTGAGCTCGAGGTGCGTTGCCGGATTATCGACCGGGATGCGGCTGTTCTCCGCGAGCGATACGATGATGAGCGCCACGAGCGCGAGGGCCACCGAGATGCTCAGGCCCGCGTGCGGACCGAGCATGTACTCGGAGATGGATGACAGCTGCGTCGAGCCCGCGAACAGGGAGAGCGTGAACACCACCATCAGCATCGCCGGCTCCGCCAGCGACGCGAACATCATCTCGCGGCTCGAGCCGATGCCACCGAAGCTGGTACCGACGTCGAGTCCCGCCAGCGCCAGGAAGAAGCGCGCGGTGCCGAGCAGCCCCACGATGACGATGAGATCGGCGGCCGCGCTGAAGCTGAGACCGACCGCGAACGTGGGCACCAGCGCTGCGGCGACCCACGTGGTCGCGAAGATCACATAGGGCGCCGAGCGGTAGAGCCAGGAAGCGTTCTCGGCGATTACCGTTTCCTTGCGGATCAGCTTGAGCAGGTCCCGATAGGGCTGCGCGATCGAAGCGCCGCGCCGGCGCAGGAACCGCGCCTTGATCTTGCGTGTGATGCCGGTGAGGAGCGGCGCCAGAACCAGCACCAGGAGGAGCTGCCCGATCTGGGTAAGCCAGCCGTACTTCATCGCAGCGTCCCCACAATGATGAGCAGCAGCACCAGCGCGGCGAAGACCAGCGTCAGGTACTTGCGGATGGTGAGGAACTGCAATTGGTTCAGCCAGGTGGATGCCGCGTTCACGCTGCGGATGACCGGCACGTAAAACGTGTCCCAGATCGTGTCGTGCAGCTCTACCTCGAGCCGTGCCATGCCGGTATCGCCCGGATGCGGCATCGTGACGCGTTCGCGTGCGCGGAACACAGCGCTACCGAATACACGCCGTATCGGTTGTGCGAAGCTTCCAGAGGTGTACTGAGTGATCGGGCTCGGATCCGGATAGCCGCAGTCCCAGGCCGCAGAGCGCCGCAGCGCATGCGACGCGAAGCGGCGCACGATGAGCGACGTGGCGGCCGCTGCCAGGATGATCATCACGAACACCAGCAGCCCGTTATAGGCGCTGCGCGCGGGATCGAGCGGCACGATGCGCAGCCAAGGCTGTGTCGCTTGCGGCGCGAGGCTTGCGCCCACCAGCATCTGGCACACGCCGGCGAGGGCATCGATCACGAACCCAGGTAGCACGCCCGCCAGCAGGCAGGCGAGCGCCAGCAGCAGCATGGCGGTACGCGACCAGCGATCGGTCTCGCGTGCTGCGACGGCGGCGTCCGAGCGCGCCCGACCCAGGAAGGTCGCGCCGAACGCCTTGACGAAGCACGCTGCCGCCAGCGCGGCAGCGCAGGCGAGCGTCGCGCCCACCGCTGGAACCAGCAGGCGTGGGATCCACTGTGGCAGCTGCGGACTCACCAGGATGGCCTGGAAGGTGAGCCATTCGGAGACGAAGCCGTTGAAGGGCGGCAGAGCGGAGATGGCGATACAGCCGACGAGGAACGCGAGCGCCGTGACCGGCATGCCACGAATCAATCCGCCGAGATGCTCCATGTCGCGCTCGCCGGTCGCTGTCAGCACTGCGCCCGAGCCGAGGAAGAGCAGGCTCTTGAACAGGGAATGATTGAAGACGTGAAAGATCGACGCAGTCAGCGCCAGTGCCGCCGCCGTTGCCAGGCCGTTGGCCTCGAATGCGAGCGCGAGGCCGAGGCCGATAAAGATGATGCCGATGTTCTCTACCGTGTGATACGCGAGGAGTCGCTTCAGGTCATGCTCCATCAACGCGTACAGGACCCCGAGGAGCGTGGTGACTGCGGCAACGAGCAGTACGGGGACACTCCACCACCAGGCCGGCGGGCCCAGCAGATCGAGCACGATCCGCGCGAAACCGTACACCGCGACCTTGGTCATGACGCCGCTCATGAGAGCCGACACGTGACTGGGCGCAGCCGGATGTGCGAGCGGCAACCATGCGTGCAGCGGCACGAGTCCCGCTTTGGATCCGGCACCGAGAAGCGCGAGCGCCAGCACGATGGCAGCAGAGCCGAACGCGCCGCTCTGGCGCATCGCCGCGAAAGAATAGTTGCCCTGCGCGCCGGCGAGCAGACCGAACGCCAGTAGCAGCGTGAGCGCGCCCGCCGTTGCCATCACGATGTAAACCAGGCCCGCGCGCAGGTTGCTCTCGCTGCGGTCCTCGCTCACGACCAGTGCCCAGGAGGCGATCGACATGAACTCCCATCCCACCAGGAACGAAAAGGCGTCCTGGGCCAGGAGCACCAGATTCATGCCGGCGATGAAGGCGGGGTAGGGCGGCAGGACTCGCAGCGGCTCCCTTGCGTGAACGCCGTATCCGATCGCGTAGACGCTCACGATTGCCGTCGTCAGGTTGATGACGACGGCGAAGGCAGCGCTCAGCCGGTCGAACCCCAGCAGCGTCTGGCCGAGCGGCAGCCCGATCGGAAGGGCAATGACCGCAGAGGTGGACTCCGTAGCGAAGAGGACGGGCAGGGCCGCGGCCGCGAGCGTTGCACAGACCAGGCTGCAGGCGCCGTAGACCAGGCGCACGCCCAGGCGGCGCGACGCGAAAGGAATTGCGAGCGCCGCGAGGAGCAGCAGCAGGCCTACTCCGGTGGCGGCGAGTTGGTTCCAAATGAGAGGATCGGGCGCTGTCACCGCTCAGCGAAGGATTCGCCAACCTGCCGGATACGAGTGAAGACGAGATGATACTGTATTCGCGAGTTGCTCCTTCGAATTTGCCGCAGTGCGAGGCGCCGGAACTGGAAACTCATCATCGTCGGCGCAATTCTTTCAATGAGACGCCGCCCAACAGTCCGGGCCCAGGTCAGATCCTTCTCACCCCGCCAGCCTCGCCGATCAGCAGTACGTCTGCGCCCCTGCGGGCGAACAATCCCACGGTCACCACGCCCGGTATCTGGTTGAGCTCGGTCTCGAGCGCCGGCGGGTCAAGGATGGTCAGGTGATGCACGTCGAGGATGTGATTGCCGTTGTCGGTGACGAAGCGTTCACGCCATACCGGCTGTCCACCCCTTCGAACCAGCTCCCGCGCTACGAAGCTGCGGGCCATCGGCACCACTTCGATCGGTAACGGGAAGCGGCCCAGTACGTCGACCAGCTTGGAATCGTCAATGATGCACACGAAACGCCGCGATGCAGCGGCGACGATCTTCTCCCGCGTCAGTGCACCGCCACCTCCCTTGATGAGATGGCGGTGTATCGTGGCTTCATCGGCACCGTCGACGTAGAGCTCGAGCGTACCGACAGTGTTGAGGTCGAGTACCTCGATTCCCGTCGCCTTGAGGCGTGCGGTGGAGGCTTCGGAGCTCGACACGGCGCCGGCGAGGCGGCCGCGAATCCCGGCGAGCGCATCGATGAAGTGATTGACGGTCGAGCCGGTACCGACGCCGAGCACCATGCCGTCGGTGAGGTAGTCGAGTGCCGCATGTGCGGCGCGCTTCTTGCGATCGTCAGGCTGCACGCGAGACAGGGATTGCAGGAATTCCAGGGCTGCAGAAACAACTGTGCCCGCTTGCGCGGGCACAGTCATCGTATCGTGGATTCGAGAACGGGCGGCTGGCTGAATGCGTTCTCAGTTCCAACCGCCGTTCCGCATCCGAAGGGCCTTACTTTTTCTTCGCGGCCTTTCTCTTGGCCTTCTTCTTACCCTTCTTTGCTTTTGCTGCCATGGTAGATCTCCGTAGTCGGGTTAGTCCGGGTCGAGTATATACACGAAAAGAATATTGACAAGCAAGAGCGCGTGTGAATTTTCTCCGACGCGTGCGTCGTGCATCACATCGATGCCGTGCTCGCCGAGAGTGCGAGCGCGACTCACTCGAGCGTGAGAATGAAGTTCCAGCTGCGCGCGCTCACCGGCATCACCGACAGGCGCGAGCCGCGCTTGAGCAGTTCGAAGTCGCTGAGCTTTGCGCGGGCGTGGGTGCGCAGTTCCTCGAGTGTGATCATTCGTTTCAGGCGCCGCACCAGGCGCACGTCGACCACAAACCAGCGCGGTTGGGCGCGATCGCTCTCCGGATCGTAGTGATCGTCTTTCGGATCGAACGCCGTCGCATCCGGATAGGCCTCGCGCACCACCTCGACGATGCCGACGACTGCGGGAACCTCGCAACTAGAGTGATAGAAGAGCGCCTGGTCGCCCTGCTTCATCTCGCGCAGGAAATTGCGGGCCTGATAGTTGCGCACTCCGCTCCATGCAGTCGTCTGATCGCGCTCCTTGGCGAGATGCTCGATGCCGAACGAACTCGGTTCGGACTTGAGCAGCCAGTAGTTCATGTCTGCACCCCCGTGGCGCGACGCGGGAAGCGTATGACTCCCCGGTCGGTGATGACAGCGGTCAATGGCACGTCCCAATGGTGGGATGTCAGCTCGTCGACGCGCTGCCAGTGATAGCCGAGGCCGACGAGAGCAGGCTTCGACCACACCGCGCGCCGCCGCAAGTAAGCGAAAGCCCGATCGTAATATCCGCCGCCGGTGCCGAGGCGCTCACCGTGCCGGCCGAACGCGACGATCGGGACCAGCACGAGATCCAGCGAGCGACCCGAAACTGACCCATACCGTCCATTCGGTTCCAGAATGCCGACGCGATTGGCTTGCAGCGACCCCGCGAGTGCTGCGAACCTCATATCGCCGCGCCGAGGTTGGTCGATGACGGGCACAAACAACTTGCAGCCGCGTTTGCGTGCGAGATCGATGAGGGGTTCGGTGTCGAGCTCGCCGCGCACCGAGAGATAGACGCCGACGCGCGAGCCGGGTCGCAGTACGCCTGCGGCGGCGGCGGCATTGCGCGCCGCAACGCCTGCTGCGTAGCGCTGCCGTGCCGTGAGGGCACGGCGCCGTTGCCGCACCGAGCGGCGCAGCTGCTCGCGGAATGGGTCCCTCAAGAGGAGTCTGACGACCTGCAGTTGTTGGGGTGGCGCCACCCGCCTGTGCCGTTAGTGACCGTTGCTCTCGAACCAGAGCAACAAGTGGGGCGACTGCGGACATTTAAGGCTTTCCGCACGAGGCGGACATGCACAGTGCTGTCTGCAAGCCATGGCCCCAAGGGTTTCAGAATTAGGGTCGAGAGGTATTCCCGGTCCCTATCGAACACCGCAGGCGGCGCCAAACTTTTAAAGGCCCGTGGGGGCGCTAAAGATCGAGCTGTTTTCCCTTGCCGAGTACCGAATCGACGCGTTCCGTCAGCCGCCGCAGGCGGGCACCGAGCTCGCCCGAGACGCTCTGCTCGCGACCCTTCTTCAGCAACTCGTTTGCCATGTTGAGAGCGGCCATCACGGCGATGCGGTCCAGCCCCACCACCTTGCCGCTGTCGCGGATCTCACGCATCTTGCCGTTGAGGTACTCGGCGGAGTCGAGCAGATCCGCGCGCTCCTCGTGTCCGCAGGCGACAAAATATTCCTTCTCCAGTATCCGAACGCTGACACGCGCCGGCTGTTCGCTCATGTGCCGTGCTCCATCGCCTTGAGGCGACCAATCATGGCCTCGACCCGGGCACGAACCTGCTCGTTCTTTTGCAGCAACGTGGCCCGCTCCGCAGTGAGCGCGTCCTGGCGCTGGCGCAGCGCGCGATTCTCGTCCTTCAGCTGGCCGACTGCGCCAACCAGGTCATCGATGCGCTTCTCGAGCCGCTTGAGCTCGGAGTCCACCGACACCTTGGAAGGCGTATCAGCCATGCTGCAAATATAGAGCCCCCAGTTGACGCCGGTCAATCGAACGGTGTCCGCATTCTGTGAACTGCGCGTGGCGCGAGTGCTACCATTAATGCCGGAGCGGAGGATCGCGATCGATGTTGAGCGTCAGGTTCCCGGAGCTCGAGGACACCCTCACCGAGACGGGCTCGCTGGCTGAAGCGGCCGAAGCGCACGGCAGCCTGTGCGGTGCGCTGTGTGCGGAGCCGCGGTTCTCCCTCGACAGCTGGCTGGACGAGTTGCTGCAGGATCCGGCGCAGGTGAGCGGCTGGCGCGGCGTGTTCGAGAGCGTCTACAGCGAGACACGCCGGGCGTTGGGCGGGGAAAGCCTGCAGTTCGAGCCGCTGCTGCCGGATGACGACGAGCCTTTGTCGGGTCGCACCCTGGCGCTCGCCTCGTGGTGCCAGGGATTCCTTTACGCGTTGGGGACGAGCGGGGTGCATTCGGTCGCCGAGCTGCCCGATGACGTCGGGGAGATCGTGCAGGACCTTACCGAGATCAGCCACGCGAGCCTCAGCACCGATGAACCCACCGAGACGGACGAGCAGGCATATGCCGAGCTGGTCGAGTTCGTGCGCGTCGGAGTGCAGCTGATCTACGACGAGCTCGAGCCGCGGCGCACGGCCGCCCTGCCGGCACAGCAGCGGCTGCACTGAGCGCACATGAAGCGGGACGAATTTGCACGCCGGCGGCGGCAGCTGATGCGCATGATGGGGCGGGACGCCATCGCCATCCTGCCTGCCGCCCCGGTACGCCATCGCAACAGCGACGTCGAATATGCCTATCGCCAGGACAGCGATTTCCATTACCTCACCGGATTTTCGGAGCCCGAAGCGGTCGCGGTACTGATTCCCGGGCGCGCCCAAGCCGAGTACATCTTGTTCGTGCGTGATCGCGATGCATCACGCGAGGTTTGGGACGGCAGCCGTGCCGGACCCGATGGGGCGACGCGCGACTACGGTGCCGACGATGCGTTTCCGGTCACCGACATCGACGAAATACTGCCCGGACTGCTCGAGCATCGCAGTCGCGTCTATTACGCGATGGGCGTGCATCACGACTTCGATCAGCGGGTCGTGGGTTGGGTCAACAGTCTGCGCGCGCAGGGGCGCCAGGCCGCGCAGACGCCGCACGAATTCGTAGCGCTCGATCACCTGCTGCACGACATGCGGCTGTTCAAGAGCCGCGGTGAGATCGAGACCATGCGGCGCGCGGCGCAGATCGCCGCGCGCGCGCATGTGCGCGCCATGCGCTTCTGCCGGCCCGGAATGATGGAGTACCAGGTGGAAGCCGAGATTCTCCACGAGTTCCACCGCCACCGCGCCGATATCTCGTACCTGCCCATCGTCGGCGGCGGGCGTAACGCCTGCGTCCTGCACTATCGCGCCAACGACTGTGAGCTGAAGGACGGGGATCTGCTCCTGATCGACGCCGGCTGCGAGCTCGATTGCTATGCCTCGGACGTCACGCGCACTTTCCCGGTGAATGGCCGTTACACGCCCGAGCAGCGTGCGATCTACGAAGTGGTGCTGCAGGCCCAGCGCGCCGCACTGGCGAAAGTTCGCCCCGGCAACCACTGGAACGACCCGCACGACGCCGCGATACGCGCGATCACGCACGGACTCGTCAAGCTCGGGCTGCTGAAAGGCAAGGTGCCGTCACTGATTCGCGGCGAGGCGTATCGCCAGTACTTCATGCACCGCACCGGGCACTGGATCGGCATCGATGTGCACGATGTCGGTGATTACAAGGTTGGCGGGCAATGGCGCGTGTTCGAGCCCGGCATGGCGATGACGGTCGAGCCGGGAATCTACGTACCCGCCGGCAGCAAGGGTGCGGCGCGACGCTGGTGGAACATCGGCGTGCGCATCGAGGACGATGTCGTGGTGACGCGCGAGGGCTGCGAGATCCTCACACGTCAGCTGCCCAAGGATCCGGACGAGATCGAACGGCTGATGCAGTCCGCGTAAGGTCCCCGACAGGGCGTCGCAAGCGGCAATAGATGAATCAACGGACACCGCATGGCATGAGCGCGGACTCATTCGACGTTGCGATCGTCGGTGGCGGCATGGTCGGCGCCAGCCTGGCGGTTGCGCTGCGACCCCTGAACATGCGTGTCGCGCTGATCGAGTCGGTGCCGATCCAGTCCGATGCGCAGCCGAGCTTCGACGATCGCACCACCGCGCTCTCCAACGGCAGCCGCCGGATCCTCGAGAGCATGGGCGCCTGGGAGGCCCTCGCAGGCGATGCGGCGCCGATTCGCCGCATTCACGTCTCGGACCAGGGCCGCTTCGGATTTGCGCGCATCGATGCTCGTCAAGAAGGCGTCGCGGCACTGGGCTACGTCGCGGCCAATCGTGCGCTGGGTGGGGTGTTGTGGCGCGAACTGCAGTCCACCCGCAACGTCGAGCTCTTGTGCCCGGCGCGAGTTGACCATGTGGCGACGAGCTCAGATCACGTGGACGTGCGGGTCAACTTGCAGGATGGAGAGCGCCGCCTGCAGGCGCGTCTGCTGGTCGCCGCCGATGGCGCGCAGTCCTCGATCCGACAGCACGCCGGAATCGCCGCGACATCGTGGGATTACGGACAGACCGCAATCATCACGAACGTCGCGACCCAGCGCTTTCACGATCACGTGGCGTACGAACGCTTCACCGCGACCGGCCCGCTCGCCATGCTGCCCCTGGTCGACGGCCGCTGCACGGTCGTGTGGACGCTTGCGCCGGAGCTTGCTGCGAGCACGCTCGCGCTCGGTGACCAGGCGTTTCTCGAGGCTCTGCAGGAGAAATTCGGCTTTCGACTCGGCCGCCTGACCCGTGTCGGGCGGCGTCACTCCTATCCGCTCGCGCTCACGCGGGCGGATGAGCGCATAGGCGAGCGCGTGGTGATCATCGGCAACGCGGCGCAGGGCCTGCACCCGATCGCAGGACAAGGGTTCAACCTCGGATTGCGTGACGTGGCTGCGCTCGCCGAGGGCATAGCCGATGCGCGCGATGACCCGGGCGATCCGGAAGCCCTGCAGCGTTACGATGAGTGGCGGCGCGCGGACCGGCGCAGCATCATCGCCTTTACCGATGGGCTGGTGCGCCTGTTCGGCAGCCCACTCGGGCCCGTAAAGGCACTGCGGGACATGGGCCTGCTGCTCTTCGATGTCCTGCCGCCGGCGAAAAGCGCGCTCGCGCTCCTCAGCATGGGCGTCGCGGGACGTCTGCCGAAGCTGTCGCGCGGGGTCTCCCTGTCATGAAGGCACAAGGCATCATCATTCTCGGAGGCGGCATGACGGGGGCATGCCTCGCGAGCCTTCTCGCGCGGCGCAGTCGCGACAAGTTCGCGCCGATCACGTTGATCGAAGCGCGGCTGCCGGCGCGGCCCGAGCCGGGTGATGAGGTGGATCTGCGCGTTTCGGCCATCTCGCGCGCGACGCGGCGCATTCTTGCCGCGTGTGGGGTCTGGGAGCGCCTCGCTCAGGGCCGGATCTGCGCCTACGAGCGCATGGTGGTCTGGGACGAGGCGGGGCAGCCGAGAGCGGCCGGCTCGATCGAGTTTGATTGCGCCGAGATCGGTCAGCCGAATCTCGGCCACATCGTCGAGAATCGTCGTTTGCAATGGGAGCTGCTCAAGGAAGCCCAGACGGCAGGAGTGCGCGTGGTTCAGGCGCGGGCGGCGGGTCTGTCGAGCACCACCGATGCGATCACCGTAGAGCTCGAGGATGGCGCGCGCGTGACGGGCCGCCTGGCGGTTGCAGCGGACGGCGCCGATTCGCCCGCGCGCAAGATGATGGGCGTGTCGGCGCGCGAGGCCGATGCGCATCAGCGTGCCGTCGTGTGCCACGTGCGTACTGAACGTCCGCACGAGCACACCGCGTGGCAGCGCTTCCTGCGCAACGGGCCAATCGCGCTGCTGCCGTTGCAGGATGGGCGCTGCTCGATCGTGTGGACGACGAAACCCGAGCACGCCCTGACACTCGCCGCACAGCCGGAAGAGGAATTCTGCCGCGCGGTCGAACAGGCAACCGACTTCGTCCTGGGCCGCGTGACCGCCGCGAGCGCGCGGGCCCACTTTGCGCTGCGCACCGTGCATGCAGAGCATTACGTCCTGCCGCGCTTTGCCCTGGTGGGCGATGCGGCGCACGCGGTTCATCCGCTCGCCGGGCAAGGTGTCAACCTGGGATTCCTCGATTGTGCGGCACTGGCCGAGACC
>Ga0326726_10002655_pt1 | contig 16367 bp, 14 predicted proteins | sample MHFenrmetagenome_2_FD_207603 | JGI IMG/M metagenome (GOLD analysis project Ga0326726, IMG submission 207603) | Lab enriched peat soil microbial communities from Michigan Hollow, Ithaca, NY, United States - MHF15MN | ecosystem: Environmental > Terrestrial > Soil > Wetlands > Peat | place: USA... | reverse complement strand
CGAATAGGCCAGCGCCAGCACGAGCCCGGGCATGGTGATGGCGTCCGGCAGGATCTGGTGATAGGCGTCGATGAAGCCGAGGACGATGAGGGCGCTCGTGAAGAGACAGCCGGCGATGGCGGTGAGGCCGATGACCCGCCCGGCCTCGAGATAGACGAGAACGAAGGCGACGGCCGTCAAGGCCTCCACGGCCGGATAGACCGGCGAGATCCTCTGGCCGCACTTGCGGCATTTCCCGCGGAGGATGAGGTAAGACAGGATCGGGATGTTGTCGTGGGGCTTGATCGGGGAGCCGCAGCCGGGGCAGGCGGACGGCGGCCGCGACAGGTTCAGCCCTCTTGGCAGGCGGTAGATGACGACGTTGAAGAAGCTGCCGAAGATGAGCCCGGCGGCCACGACATAGAAAAGGGTCAGCGTCGCCATGGGCTGATGGCCGTTCGGACCTTTCCCGTCGCCGGGTCGTAGAAGTAATCCTTGCCGTCGAGGTCCTTGGGGACCTCCCGGAGAAAGCCCGCGCGAACGAGGGCCTCGAGGTCGGGCGGCAGGCGCCCGTGGCCCTCGCGGTATTTCGACGCCGCCTCCTCGAGCGCGGCCCGGTCGATCGTCGCTTTGACGTTATACAGGTGGTTCGAGGCGATCTTCTTCGTCCGTTCGTCGGGCGCCCTCTTGAAGATGTCGAGCCAGGTCTCCCAGGAGGTCTTGAGGTCGCCCTTCTTATAGATGGCGTTGGCCCGCAGTCTCTCGACGAACTCGGGGGCGCCGGGGATCTTCATGCATTGCTCAAAGTACTTCTCCGCCAGGGGATAGTCCTTGAGGGTCATCAGGGCGATGTGGCCCGCGTTGAAGGGGTAGACCCATTGGTCGGGGTTGTTGGCTGCGCCCCGGTCGAGGATGGCGAAGGCGGCCTGGATGAGCGATCGGGCGTACTCCAGGCGGCCGCGTCCCCGGCTGAGGTCACGGGTGTCTGTCAGGACTTCCTGGGCGCCGTCGACCGCGATCATGGCCCCGACCTCGTAGGGGTCCTGGAAGCGGGGGTCGAGCTCGTTGATGATGGCGAAAACGTGGTCCAGGTGGTCGAAGCGGTCGTCGATCGTCGGCGTCGTGTAGTACTGGATGGCCCAGATGTAGATGGCGTCGGCGGCCAGGTCCCGATAGCCGAAGGTGGCGAACTTCAGGAACTTCCCCGAAGGGATGTAGATTATGGAGGAGCCGGGGATCTTCGTCCGGACGACCTTGTCCGTCGCGGCCTTGAGCAGGACGATGGCCGACGAGGCGGCCAGGAGGAAGAGGACGAGGAGGACCGTCGCCGATCCTTTTTTCGCCGCCGCGCTCTTGAGCATGCTTGCCGCCGTCGCCGGCCGCCCGATCAGATGAAATCCCGCCGCCGGAAGATCAACACGGCCAGGCCCAGGATGAAGGCCGTGTAGCAGACACCGTAGAGGAAAGACGAGAGATAGATCCCCGGCGGGATGGGCAGACCGTGAACGACCTCCGTCTTGAAGTTGAAGTTCTCGAGGTCGGGCAGGATCATATCAAGGCCCCGGACGAGGGCCTTGCCCGCGCCGGGCCGCATCTTCTTGAGGATGAGCTCGAGCCCCCATGAGAGGTGGCCGATGAGATAGAAGGCCAGGGCAAAGAGCGAGCTCAGGATGGGCGTCGAGAAGGACGAGAAGAGGATGGCCACGGCGGTGACGAGGACGAGCTCGAGAAAGATATAGGCGACGGCCACGAGAAGGCTGCCCTCGATCTTGAGCGTGTGGGCGTAGACGATGGCCAGGAAGATCAGGGTCATGGCGCCGGTCATGACGAAGAGCGTCAGGACCAGGCCGAGGAACTTCCCCAGGATGAACTCGGCCCGATAGAGCGGCTTGGCGAGCAGGGTGTAGATCGTCTTCTTGTCGATCTCCTTGTAGACGAGGCCGGTCCCGATGAGGATGGCCATGAGGACGCCGAACAGGGAGATCGACGCCAGGCCGACGTCCTTGATGATCTTGACCCGGTCGCCGACGGTCAGGATGGCCAGGACCCGCGAAGCGACGATGCCGAGGGCGGCGAAGAAGAAGAGCAGATAGAGGATGCGATCGCGCTTGGCTTCCTTGAACGTGATCCCGGCGATGGCCCCGATCTTCATGTCCGCGTCACCGTGTCGACGAAGATGTCTTCGAGCGTCTCGGTCCGGGGGCTGAGGGCGATGAGCCGGCCTTTGCGCTCGTGGATGAGCCGGACGACCTGGTCGACCAGGGCCTCGTCGTAGATCTTGAGGAGGACCCGGTCGCCCTGGGCCGAAACGCTTTCGCCCAGGCCCGCGAACGTCTGCGGCGGCATCCCCGAAACGGTCACCTCGGTGAACAGGACCTTCTCCGATACGAGGTCGCGCAGGCCGCCCTCCTTGACGATGCGGCCGCCGACAATGATGGCGACGCGGTCGCAGATCATCTCGATGTCCTGCAGGATGTGCGACGTGAAGAAGACCGTCTTGCCCTCGTCCTTGAAGCGGACGATGATGTCCCGGATCTCCTTGCGGCCGAGCGGGTCCATGCCGCCCAGGGGCTCGTCGAGGACGACGAGCTTCGGGTCGTTGATCAGGGCCTGGGCCAGGCCGGCCCGCTGGAGCATGCCCCGCGAGTATTTCCGGAGCGGCAGGTCGGCGGCCCGCTCCAGGCCGACGAGCCCGAGCAGCCGGTCGATGCGCCGGGCCTTCTCTGCCCGGCCGATCCGGAACAGGTCGGCGGTAAAAGACAGGAACTCCCGGGCCGTGAGGTAATCGTAGAAATAGGGGTTCTCCGGCAGGAAGCCGAGCGCTTCGCGGGATCGGGGCTGGACATGGGGCCGGCCCAGGATCTCGATCGTGCCCGCGTCGGGACGGATGAGCCCGAGCAGGCACTTGATGGTCGTCGTCTTGCCGGCGCCGTTCGGGCCGAGGTAGCCGAACGTCTCGCCTTCGCGCACGGATAAGGAGATGCCCTTGAGGATTTCGCGGGGCTTGGGGATGAAACCGATGCGGAACTTCTTCTGGAGATTCTCGATCCGGATCGCGTCGGCCATTGCCTCTATTCTATGGAACTGCGGCCCAAAGTCAACCGGCTCCGCTCAGGCGAGGCCCTGGATCCGCCGGGCGTTGGCCAGGAGCCTGTCCTGGGTGAAGACGTGCTCGCGGGTCAGGGCCAGATGCAGGCCGAGCTGGGCCTGGACCTCTCCGGGCAGGTTGAGTCCCAGGACTTCCTCGTACCTGGCGACGATCTCGCGCTCGAGCCCCGGCAGGGTCTCGAGGGCCGACAGACGGCCGTCGCCGGGGTAGTCGACCGGCATGGGACGCCGGCTGTGCTCGGCGCCCGCCGCGTCGAGCGAGGCGTTCTCGATGGCCACGACGTCGCCGAGCCGGACGAGGAGTCCGGAGATCTTGTCCCAGTGGCGCATGTGGTTGACCGAGTTCTTGAACAGCCGCTGGCTGAGGTCCTGGTGCTCGTTGAACAGGATGACATACTTCAGGTAGCGATGCATGGCTTCGTTCTCGAGCCGGCCGAGGCCGTGGAGGAGCCGGAGGTCCTCGCGGTTCTCGCGGTCGGGGTGCCGCGGAAAGACGGCCGCCCCGGCCTCGCCGGCGGCCTCGACGGCCGCGATCATGGCCTCGAATTGAGCGATGTGGCGGACCTCGTCATAGGAGATGTTCCAGACCATGTTCTCGATCTCGGGGAAGGCCCCCGGAGCGATCTCCGCCGATTGATAGAGGTCGGTCACCATCTCCTCGGTCGCCTTGTCGCGCCGGAGGTTCTCGAGGACCAGGGGATGGCGCACGACCTCGTCCGTGCCGAAGCCGGGATCGACGCCGAGCCGGGCGAGCGTGATGCCCAGCTGGAGCGCGTGGAACATCTCGTCGATGCCGATCTGGATCGTTTGAGACCGGATGTCGGTGGCCTGCTTCAGGATGGGATCCTCGTAGACGAACTTGCCTTTGGGCATCGAGTAGGCGTGGATGATGTATTCGAAGCTCACGGCCCATTCGTGGTGCAGGGCCGCCATGAGAAGGCGGATCATGTCGTCGCGGTTCCGGACGGATGCGATGTTGCCCATGGGGCCTCCTGGGGGTCCTTGCGGAAGGGCCATTATAGACGGGGAGGCCCGGTCTTTGCAACGCACCCCTTCTCCCCGAATGAGATGGCCTCGCGAAGACCTCGTCCGTCCCGTCGGATGGGGTAGCCCTTGGGGGTGAAGAAAACATGATATTCTCACCCCGGGTTTCATCCCGCCCGGCGATTGACCCTTCGGGCCCCCCATGAGATTCTGCCACCAGTCGCAGCCTCGCAGGCGCGACGGCCTCGAAAGAGGCGGTGCCAAGGTTGTGAAAAGGGAGAAGGAGGATCCTTCTCCCCCTCTTTTTTTCCCCGAAAATGGTTCTTCTCCCGATTCCGGGAGATCCCTCTCTCCGGCTTGGCTCAGGGTATTGCCTCTAGCTCCCCGGCCTACCGACGGGAGCGAACGCAAGTGAGCGGACGGCAGAAGGACGGCGGAGCGACTCGGAGCCGGACTTCTGCGAAGTATCTTGGAAAAGCGCTCTTTTCGGATATTTCCCAGAAGCATGGCTCCGAGTCGTTCCGCCGACTCTGCTCCCTGCCGGTCCCCCCTCCACCACGGGGATCTTCGAGGCAACACCCATCGCCGCCGCGAGAGGAAGCCCGGAAATGAGAGAAGAACCCAAAAAATCGAAGGCAGTGGGCTATTGGGTGGGGGAGGCGAATCCGGTATAATCGAGCGAACGTCATCCGAGGAGGTCGACGATGTCTGATTTCGGCGGGGCCGCGAAGCCGCTTTCCGAGAATCCCGACTACAAGATCGCCATCCTGGGCGTCCCTTTCGACGAAAAATCGAGCTATCTCCGGGGCGCGGCCGGGGGCCCGGCCGCCGTCCGGGCCGTCTCGACCGGCAAGTGCTACTGCGGCTACACCGAGCTCGGCGTCAACCTCGAAGAGGACACCGTGCTCGTCGATCTCGGCGACGTCGACACCTCCGGCGACCCGGACAAATCCTTCTCCCTCACGGAGAAGGCCGTGGCCGCGATCCTGGCCAAGGGCGCGACGCCGATCGTCATCGGCGGCGACCATTCGATCACGTATCCCGTGCTCAAGGCCTTCGCCGGGTCCTTCCAGCCCCTCGACATCCTCCACTTCGACGCCCATCCGGACCTCTATGAGGACCTCTACGGCGACCGGCTGTCGCATGCCTGCCCGTTCGCCCGCATCCTCGAGGACGGCCTGGCCGCGAACGTGGTCCAGGTCGGCGTCCGGGCCATCACCGCCGGCCATCGGGCCCTCGCCCTCAAGAAGGGCGTGCGCATGGTCGAGATGAAGGATATCCAGGACCCGCTCCATCTCCGTTTCGCCAACCCCGTCTATGTGTCCTTCGACCTGGACTCCCTCGACCCGGCCTTCGCCCCGGGCGTCTCCCACCACGAGCCCGGTGGGCTCTCGACCCGCCAGGCGCTCCAAGTCATCCAGTCCCTCAAGGGGCGGATCGTCGGCTTGGACGTCGTCGAACTCAATCCGACGCGCGACCCCGCGGCCATCACCGCCGCGGCCGCGTTCAAGATCATCAAGGAGACCGCCGGCCGGATCGTCCGCCCGGCCTGAGGGAGGGACCCATGAAGCGCCTGTTCGTCATCGCCGTCCTGGCCGCGGCCGTCTCCGGTTGCGCCCATGCCCAGAAGGGTCCGGCCTTCGATGCCTGGTTCGTCGACAAGACGATGAGGGTCGACTACTTCCATACGGGGAGCGCGGCCACGGAGGCGTTCGCCCTGGACCAGGTCTACGATCAGGGGATCTGGGCCGGGACCCGGGCCCACCTGATCGACCCGTTCGAACTCGGCCGCTACGCGGTCAAGGTCTACGACCTCTCGACGGGCACGCTGATCTTCAGCAAGGGGTTCGACAGCTATTTCGGCGAGTACCAGACTTCCGACGCGGGCGTCAAAGGCGTCCTCCGGACCTTCCACGAATCGGCCCTCCTGCCGTATCCCAAGAAGCCTGTCCGTTTTACGGTCGAGGCCAGGGACCGGCGGAACGTCTTCAAGGCGGCGTTCAGCCAGACGATCGACCCGGCGGCCATGACCGTCATCCGCGAGCAGCTCATCCCGGGGGTCAAGGTCGTCGAGGCGCTCAAGTCCGGCGATCCCCATCGCAAGGTCGATGTGGCCGTCATCGCCGAGGGCTACACGGCCGGGGAGGAGGCCAAGTTCGAGGCCGACCTGGCCCGATTCACCGGCGTCTTTTTCAAGCTCGAGCCCTACAAGTCCCACCGAGAGAAGTTCAACATCGCCGGCGTCTTCAAGCCCTCGGCCGAAAGCGGCTGCGACGAGCCGAGCCACGGTTCGTTCAAGGCGACCGTGCTCAACTCGACCTTTGATGCTCTCGGCTCCGAGCGCTACCTCCTGACCGAGGATAACAAGAGCCTCCGGGACATCGCCGCCCACGTTCCCTACGACGCTCTCTACATCATGGTCAACCACAAGCGCTATGGCGGCGGGGGGATCTACAACCTCTATTGCACTTTCACGACCGACAACCAGTGGTACGAATATCTCTTCCTCCACGAATTCGGCCATTCGTTCGCCGGCCTGGGCGATGAGTATTACACCTCCGACGTGGCCTACAACGAGTTCTATCCGGCCGGGGTCGAACCGGCCGAGCCGAACATCACCGCCCTGCTCGATCCGGCGAAGCTCAAATGGAAGGGACTCGTCAGCCCCGGTGTCTCTATCCCGACCCCCTGGGAGAAGGCGGCCTTCGATGACATGGACAACGCCTATCAGAAGATCCGCCGGGACCTGAACGACACGATCGCGCGGCTGAAGAGGGAAGGGGCGGCCGCGGCCGATGTCGCCCGCGCCGAAGAGAACTCCGAGCGGCTGTCGCGCGAGCACGCCGATAAGGTCGACGCGTTCCTGAAGGCGAGCAAGTTCTGGGGCAAGGTCGGCGTCTTCGAAGGGGCCGGGTACGCCGCCAAGGGGCTCTATCGTCCTGAGCTCGACTGCCTGATGTTCACCAAGGGCACGAAGCCGTTTTGCAGGGTCTGCGAAGCCGCCGTCCTGAAGACGATCCTTTTTTATACGGACTGAAGGCGGTTCATCGCGAAGCGGGCGTTCGTTCGGTCCCCATCGCCTGATATATTATGCACCACCCCCCGGGATCCTGGGGAAGTGCGGGCTGTTGTCAGCAAAAGGGGGGTTGATGATGGGAACCAAAAAGGTGGGGGCTTTCTCCAGCCCGCGCAAGAAAGCCAATATCATTATAGCACCCGAAGTCTCCTTGTAAAGCGTTTTTTCCTTTTTTCGACAATTAATTTCAGGGCCCTTCAACCTATTGATTTTCCTGACGAATCCCCTCAAAATGATGGCGGACATCCTGAACTTGGAGGACGCATGGACCAGAAGACCGACCCCAAGAAGGTCGAAATCAAGGTCGACGAAGCGGTCGCGCTCGGCCAGTACGCCAGCCTGGCCGCCATCCGCCACTCACGGGAAGAATTCCTGTTCGACTTCGCCTTCCTCTTCCCCGACGGCCCCTTCGGCAAGCTCGTCGCCCGCATCATCGTCAGCCCGGCCCACGCCAAGCGCTTCCTCGAAGCGCTGCAGGCCAACATCAAGCGCTATGAAGACGCCTACGGGACGATCATCCCCGCGGACATGCCGCCGTCGGTCGATTTCATCCAGTGACCGCGCCCCTGGACGCCTCGAGGACGGTCTTGACATCAGGCGGGATTTTTTATATTAGTTGAACCAGGCCTAAAGGAGAGTTATCATCTCAGCGAGAACTCAAACGTCGAGTCCTCGCAGGCAAAGTCCATAATTCGTCAGGGAGGTCATAGACATGGCTTATGAATTCAAGAACTCGAAGGGCGTCAGCTACTTTCTCCACTCGAAGGAAGTCCTCCTGAAGGGCGGCCGCAAGCAGATGATCTACTTTTTCGCCCGCGATGTGCGGCCGGGCGCCCTGGATGCGGTTCCCGCCGCCTACATGGTCCAGGAAACGACCAAGACCGGGATGCCCATCCTGAAGAAGAAGTAAGCGCTTTCGCCCGGACACCACTGGGCCGGGGACGCCCGTTCCCGGCTGGGGCGGGGGACCACCTTCGCGGCCTTCCTCGAAGGCGGTTCCCCCCTATTTTTTTTCAGGCCATTTTGACCGTCCCGCGCCTTCTGAGTATACTGAGGCCATGAAATCCCTCGTATCCAAGATCATGATCTCGGGTCTGGGCGCGGCCCTGGTTTTCGCCGCCTGTTCCAGGAAGCCCTCCGGGCCGGCGGCCTCGGAGACGGCCAAGACGCTCCGCATCGCCGTCATCCCCAAGGGCACGACCCACGAGTTCTGGAAGTCGATCCATGCCGGCGCGGTCCGGGCGGAAGGCGAGCTCGGCGTCAAGATCATCTGGAAGGGCCCTCAGAAAGAGGACGACCGGGCCCAGCAAATCACCGTGGTCGAGGATTTCATCAGCAGCGGCGTCGACGGGATCGTCCTGGCGCCCCTCGACGACCGGGCGCTCATGCGTCCCGTCCAGGACGCCGTGAGGGAGAAGATCCCGGTCGTCATCATCGACTCGGCCCTTCAGGGCAGCGATTATGTGAGCTATGTCTCTACGGACAATTACAAGGGCGGCGTCCTGGCGGCCCGCCGTCTCGGCGAGCTCCTGCACGGACAGGGCAAGATCTTCCTCATCCGCTATCAGGAGGGCTCGGCCAGCACGGTCCAGCGCGAGGCCGGATTCTACGACACCGTCACCAAGGAGTTCCCCGGCATCGTCATGCTGGTCAAAGACCAGTACGCGGGGGCGACGACCGAGACGGCCTACCAGCTGGCCGAGAACCTGATCAGCCGCTTCCCCGACGTCGAAGGCGCGTTCGCGCCGAACGAATCGAGCACCTTCGGCACGCTCCGGGCCCTCCAGGAAGCCCGGCTCGCCGGGAAGGTCGTTTTCGTCGGCTTCGACAGCTCGCCCAAGCTCGTCCAGGGTCTCCGCGACGGCGATATCCAGGGGCTCGTCATCCAGAACCCGGCCAAGATGGGCTATCTCGGGGTCAAGACGATCGTCGCCTGCCTTCGCGGCGAACCCATCGAGAAGATCATCGACACGGGCGTCGTCCTGGCCACCAAGGACAACATGGATTCCCCCGAGATCAAGGCCCTTCTTTCGCCCGACCTGTCCATGATCAAGGACTGATGAAAGAGGTCGCCGCCGCGCCGCCGGTCCTCCGGATGACCGGGGTGAGCAAGAGCTTCGGCGCGACCAAGGCCCTCGACGACGTCAGCTTCGTGCTCGGCCGCGGCGAGGTCCACGCCCTCATCGGCGAGAACGGCGCCGGCAAGAGCACGATGATGAAAGTGCTGAGCGGCGCGATCGCGCCCGACGCCGGCCGGATGGAGATCGACGGACGGCCCTACGCCCCCTCGGGCCCCGGCGACGGCCTCCGCTGCGGCGTGTCCATGATCTACCAGGAGCTCAACCTGGCCCCGCATCTCACGGTCGAGGAGAACATCATGCTCGGCCGCGAGGCCCAGACCCTCGGCTGGCTCGACCGCAAGGCCATGAGACGAAGGGTCCTCGAGTCCCTCGAGCTCGTCCGCCACCCCGAGATCTCGCCGGAAGTCCCGGTCGGCCGGCTCAGCGTCGGGGCCAAACAGCTCGTCGAGATCGCCCGGGCCTTGACGAACCGGTCCCGCATCCTGGTCATGGACGAGCCGACGAGCTCGCTCACCCAGGAGGACAGCCAGCGCCTGTTCGAGATCATCCGCGGGCTCAAGGACCAGGATGTCAGCATCATCTACATCAGCCATTTCCTCGAGGAGATCCAGCGCGTGGCCGATTCCTACACCGTCCTGCGGGACGGCCGGAGCGTCGGTTCCGGAACGATGGAAGGGACCGCCCTCGAGGACATCATCCAGCTCATGGTCGGCCAGAAATTCACCCAGCTCTTCCCCAAGGTCGCCCATACGATCGGCGGCCCGGTCCTGTCGCTGGACCGTTTGAAGGGAACGCGGATGGCGGCGCCGGTCACCCTGAGCCTGTCGAAGGGCGAGATCCTCGGGGTCGCGGGCCTCATCGGCTCCGGCCGGACGGAGATGCTGCGGTCACTCTTTGGGCTCGACGCGGTCGAGGGCGGCGCCATCATCGTCTCGGGCGCCGAGCTCGCCGGCCGCCGGCCCTGGACCCGGATCCGCCACGGCCTCGGCCTCCTCAGCGAGGACCGGCAGGGCGAGGGCCTGGCCCCGGCCCTGTCGCTTGCCGACAACATGACTCTGAGCGACCTCTCGCCCTACCGTCGCCGCGGCCTCCTCAGCCCCACCCGTCAGCGCCGGGCCGTGGCTGTCCTGATCGGCCAGCTCAAGATCAAGGCCAAAGGCCCCGGCCAGAAGGTCGGCGACCTCTCGGGCGGGAACCAGCAGAAGGTCGCCCTGGCCCGGCTCCTTCACCAGAAGGCGTCCGTCCTCCTCCTCGACGAGCCGACGCGCGGCATCGACGTCGTCAGCAAGAGCCAGATCTACGAGTGGATCGGCGGGCTCGCCCGCGACGGCAAGGCCGTCCTCTTCGTCAGCTCCTATCTCCCCGAGCTGCTCGGCATCTGCGACCGGATCGCCGTCTTCCACCGCGGGGTCCTCGTCGAATCCCGGCCGACATCCGAGTGGGACGCTGCCGGGCTGATGGCCGCGGCCACGGTGGGCCGGGCGTCGCGGGAAAAACCGACCGGACAAAGGAACGCGGAATGAGCCGTCAACATCGCACCCGCCTGGGCCGGGCCCTCAATCTCTTCGGCCCGTTCATCGGGCTTCTCCTGGTCATCGCCCTGTTCGCCCTGATCCCGGAAGTCCAGGGCCGGTTCTTGAGGGCCGCCAATTTCAAGAGCGTCGCCACCCAATCGGTCATCGTGGCCCTGGGCGCGCTGGGGATGACTCTTGTCATCATCGGCGGCGGCATCGACCTCTCCGCGGCCTCGAACATCGCTCTGGCCAGCGTCATCACGGCCTATGCCGTCAACGCCGGCGCTGCCCCCCTCGTCGCCATCCTCCTCGGCGTCCTCACCGGCGGGCTCGTCGGCCTGGTGAACGGCGGCCTGGTGACACGGCTTCGGCTCGTCCCGTTCATCGTGACCATGGGCATGATGGGCATCGCCCGGGGCGCGGCCAAGTGGATCGCCGGCAACCAGAAGATCGACGCGCCCATGACCTGGGTCAACGATCTCATGGCCAAGAGCCCGCGCCCCTCCTGGCTCCTGCTGGCCCCCGGCGTCTGGATCGTCATCCTCTTCGCCGTGGCCATGGCCGTCCTCCTGAAATACACCGTCTTCGGCCGCCACATCTTCGCCGTCGGCTCGAACGAAGCGACGGCGCGGCTCTGCGGCATCCAGACGAACCGCGTCAAGATCCTGGTCTACGCGGTCTCGGGGCTCTTCTGCGGCCTGAGCGGGGTCATGGAATTCTCCCGGCTCACGGTCGGCGACCCGACGGTGGCCGTGGGTCTCGAACTCGACATTATCGCCGCCGTTGTCATCGGCGGCGGCAGCCTGAGCGGGGGGGAGGGCAGCATCCTCGGGACCATGGTCGGCGTCCTGATCATGTCCTTTCTCCGCAACGGCTGCACGATGATGGGCTGGCCGAATTACATCCAGGAGATCATCATCGGCGCCATCATCATCATTGCCGTCGCGATCGACCGCCTGCGCCACCGGTCCGAATAGGCCCCGCAAAGTTTTTCCCGCCGCGGTCGTCTAACGGATCGAGACCCCCTCAGGAGGACGATCATGGCAGAAACGACTCGCAGGACCCCGGTCCTGATGGCGGCGGCCTTCCTGGCCGCGGCCCTCTTCCCCTTGTTCGCCGGCGCCCAGGAGAGCGGCCAAGCGTCCTTGGCCGACCCGTCGGGGAAGCCGCAGATGGGGCGCCCGAGCCTGCCGGACAGCCTTGGACTGACCGCCGCGCAGAAGAAGGCCCTCGAGGAGCTCCGGAAGTCCCGCGCGACCGAGCGCCAGGCCTTTGGCGAAGAGATGGCCAAGCTCCGCGCCGAGATGCGCGGGCTGGCGAAGGATCCTCAAACCAACCAGGCTGGGATCGACGCGCTCATCGACAGGCGCGCCGCGCTCCGCGCCGGGAGAGAGAAGTCCGCGTTGAGAGCGCGGGCCGAACGGAACAAGCTCTTCACCCCGGACCAGCTCGAAAAGCTCAGAAGGATTGCGGGCCGAAGCCGGATCGGGCGCCCGCGTGACGGCCGTTTTCTCGGGCCCCGGGCCGGCCTGAGACCGATGGCCCGGCTGCGGGCCCTCCGCCATCGCTTGATGCTGCGATGGCGGCGGTGGTAGCCCCGGGGCCTGCTTGTCTGTCCGAGAGGGACAGTCCCTTCGGGGACGGTCCATTTTTTTTGCCCCCGGATAGGGGACACATCCCCGCTGCATGTCCTCTCCATAGGACGGAAAGCGTGTTTTCCCCTGGGGAACGGGCTGGCACGATAGTTGCTAAAGATAGGGCCGGAAGGAGAAAGACGATGAACAAGAAAATGACAAAGGCAGCGCTGCTGGCGCTCGCATTCATCGTTTCGATCCCCCTGGGCCTCGCGGCTCAGGACGAGGGGTATTATGCCAACAGTTACGCCCGTTTGAGCTACATCAACGGGGCCGTCTATGTCCAGAGGACATCGGGCCTGGGCTACGAAAAGGGAGAGGTCAACCTCGCCCTGGTCCAGGGAGATAAGATCGGGACCGAGATCGGTCAGGCCGAGATCCAATTCGGCGCCCGCAACTATCTCCGGCTCGGGGAAAACACCAAGGTCGAATTCGCCATCCTGCCCACGCAAGGCGATGAACACATCAGCATCCACCTCACGGAAGGCAGCGTCTATTTCCGGGTGAGCGCCCTCGCCACGGACAAGGGCATCGAGATCCATACCCCCGACGCCTCGTTCTACGTTCTCGAAGAAGGGCTCTACCGGTTCGACGTCCGGCCCGACCAGACCCAGGCTTTCGCCCGTGAAGGCAGTCTCGAGGCCGCGGCCGAGGAAGGCTCCGTCCTCGTCCGGGCCCAGGAGACCGTGACGGCCGCCGACGGCCGGCTCCTCAGCGAGCCCGGATCCGGCTCACCCCGCAACGATGCCTTTGACGATTGGAACGGCAGCCGCGACACCCAGCTCTTGGCGCGGAGCGACCGGCAGTACCTCCCGACCGACATGGGCGAATATGAAGAAGAGCTCGACCAGAACGGCCACTGGACCTACGAACAGCCGTACGGCAACGTTTGGGTCCCGAACGTGTCCGACTCTGATGATTGGCAGCCCTATTCCTACGGGCGCTGGCTCTGGTATCCCACCATCGGCTGGAACTGGATCTCCTCAGAATCCTGGGGTTGGCCGGTCTACCACTACGGCCGCTGGAACTGGCGCTTCGGCCTGGGCTGGTACTGGATCCCCCAGTCCCATTGGGGCCCGGCCTGGGTGTCCTGGTGGTCAGACCGCGACTACGTCGGCTGGTGCCCTCTCACCTGGTACAACCGGCCCGGCTACCTCTTCAACAACCGCTTCTACGATCGTTGGGATGACCGCTATTTCTCGGCCCACAACCGGGCCATGACCGTCGTCCGGCGCGACCATCTGCAGGCCTCTGACATCAGGCACCACCGCGTCGGCTCCGCCGACCTCGACCGCATCGGCCGGGTCGAGCTCAGAGCCCAGCAGCCCTCGATCCGCCCGGCCGTGGACAACGCCCGGCCCCAGGCCCTCGCGGCCCGGCGGGCCCTGGCGGACCGTCCCGGCAGCCGGAATCAGGTCAGGTCGCTCGCGCCTTCCAGGTCCGTATCGAATTCCGGCTTGAGGCAGGGCGGCATCAACTCGGGGATCCGGTCGCGGGACCGGGGAGTTTCCGAGGCCGGGACGAACAGGGAGGCCATCGCCCGGCCGTCCATCCGGAGCGACGGCGGGGCTGGCCGGTCGATCCGGTCCTACCCGAGCCAGCGGATCTCCGGCAGCCGTGACCAGAGCGGCGTTTCCGAAACCCGCCGCGGCGCGGTCGCCGCACCCAGCCGCGACGGCGGGACCCGTACAAACGACGCCCGGGTCTCCCGGTCCCAAGGACAAGATCCGTCATCTTCCCGGACCTCGACCGTCCGGGAACCGCAGCGGGCGCGGACATCCGGAAATGACTCCGGCAGCGCCGTCACCCGGCGCGGTGAGTCCGTCAAGAGCAATCCTCCGGCCTCACGCCCGGGCTCGTCGGACCAAGGCGGGCGCACGGCCCCGACGACCCGGACCATCCGGTCCGGGTCGGAGCGGTCTTCCGATTCCTCCTCCGGGAGGTCTCAAAGTCGCACCTACTCGTCCAGCTCCTCCGTCTCCCGCCCGTCATCGCGGCTGAGCGCCCCGTCCACTTCGTCCTATCGGCCCTCGGCCTCGATCTCTCGCCCGTCATCGTCCGCCCGCTCGAGCTCGCCCTCGGGTCGCTCTTACAGCTCGCCCTCGCGGTCGAGCAGCGCTTCTTCAGGCCGGTCTTATAGCGCCCCTCGGTCGAGCGGCTCCTCCTCGGGGCGTTCCTATAGCTCTCCTTCGCGGTCGAGCGGGTCCTCTTCCGGGCGATCCTACAGCTCTCCTTCGCGGTCGAGCGGCTCTTCCTCGGGTCGCTCCTACAGCTCTCCCTCGCGGTCGAGCGGCTCCTCTTCCGGGCGATCCTACAGCTCGCCGAGGTCCGGAGGCTCTTCCTCCGGGCGCTCGTCCGGCTCCGCAAGGTCCGGCCGATCGTCCTCTTCCGGCCGGTCAAGCTCCTCCGGCCGGTCGAGCTCCTCCTCTTCGCGGTCCTCGGGTTCGTCCTCGAGATCGGGCGGCGCCAAAAGGAAGTGACCGGCGGATCGAGCCCTCCCAAAGGCCCTCCGCCGGGGCCACTTTTTTCTTTACATTTGGGACTCTCAATGGTATAAACTACTCCTCGTTCGGGGAGGATATTCCCGGGCGCCCGCTCGACACATGGAGGTAGTTCCGATGAGTTATACCAAGAAGACAGGGATCCTGCTCTTGAGTCTGGCCGTTGTCGCCGCCTTCTCCGGCACAGTGGCCTGTCAGAAGAAGGCCGAAACGCAAGCCGCCCAAGCGATCAAGGCCGTCACCGAGTTCGAAGGGACCGTCCGGGCGGCCCTCGGCCGCTACATGTATCTCTCGACCGCTCAGGGCTTCGACATCGTTCTCCCCGGCTTTGATGCCGCGACCCTCATGGGCAAGACGATCAAGGTCAAGGGCAACCTGCTCGTCGATCATCCGCCGGTCTTCCTCGCCGACAGCGTTGAGACCGGGCCCGGCCAGACGGTCTACACCCGCACCCAGGACTTCCAGCCCGAGGATTTCGTCGAGATGAAAGCCCGGGAGGCCGTGCCGGCCCTGGCGATCACCGGCGTCAACAAGCCGGAAGAATGGGAAGGCAAGGGCGAGGGGAAGGCCTATGGCACTCTCCAGAAAGGGACTGCGAACGCGATCGTCCTCAGCGATGACAAGGGCAAGGAGTTGGCCCGGATCATCGTCGATTCCGTCAGCACCTATTCGAACTATTACATCCAGAAGCTGAGGCTGTTCGATAAGTTCTGGTTCTATCTCAAGATCAAGGACAGCGTCGATAAGAAGATCCGCCCCCGGACCAAGGAGCTCTTCCACGCCGACGTCTTCGGCGTCGGCCTCTTCTGATCGGCCCGTTGCTTCGACGAACCGGGACGGCCCCGAGGGGCCGTCCCTTTTTTTTAGCCGAGAAACGACGAGAGCGAGGCCAGTCCGGTTCGTACGGGGCTCGAAAGCTCGAACGTCAGAATCCTTCGTCCCTTTCCGGCCAGCGCCAGCGCGTCTCCCATGGCCTGAGCCCGGAACAGCCGACCGAACTCCGGGGCCGGCCGGGGGATCCCCGGGACCTCCGGGATCGCCAGCTCCGGAAGGCCGGCGCCGACAAGCATCAGGAAGAGGCCACGGTTGCCGTCGCCCTTATGCAGCTGGCCGGTCGAATGGAGATAGCGCGGGCCGAACCCGATCGTGACGGGGAGTCCGGTCAGGATCCGAAGGCCGGCGGCCAACCCTGAGAGCATCTCCTCGACCGCCTTGCCCCGGGGAAGGAAGGCCAGGAGAGCGAGGTAATCCCCCTCGCGGCGGCCGGCGAGGAAGTCCGCCAGGACTTTTCGCGGGCTTCCGGGGCTGCCGGGACGGACGATCCGCAGGCCTCCCGTGAACGCCGGGCGTTCTTCTTCGGGGACGGCCCCCTCCATTCCGCCCGCCGAGAGAAGGACCTCGCGGGCCCTCTTTTTGGCCGATTCGACGTCGGGCTGATCGAACGCGTTGATCGCCAGGAAATGGGCGGCCACGGCCGTGGCGAACTCCCA
>Ga0326726_10002654_pt1 | contig 16374 bp, 12 predicted proteins | sample MHFenrmetagenome_2_FD_207603 | JGI IMG/M metagenome (GOLD analysis project Ga0326726, IMG submission 207603) | Lab enriched peat soil microbial communities from Michigan Hollow, Ithaca, NY, United States - MHF15MN | ecosystem: Environmental > Terrestrial > Soil > Wetlands > Peat | place: USA... | reverse complement strand
CCGGGGCTGATGTACTTGATGTCAATGTAGGCTTTCCGGGTGTTGATGATATCAGGCTTCTTCCTGAAGCTGTTAAAGCGATTCAGGATAAATTCGACATTCCACTCTGTCTCGATTCTCCGAATCCAAAAGCCATTGAAGCTGCACTGAAAGTATCAGCAGGCAAATGCCTTATCAATTCGGTTAACGGAAAGGAAGAATCAATGATGGCTCTTCTTCCTGTTGCAAGGGATTATGGAGCTGCTATTATTGGTTTATGCATGGATGATGACGGTATCACAAATGATCCGGAAGAACGGGTTGCGATTGCGATAAAAATTATAGACCGGGCGGTCAGGTCCGGGATCAGGACAGAAGATGTCATAATTGATCCTCTGGCTATGGCCGTAAGTGCCGATCCTCGAGCCTGTATGATAACGCTTGAGACTATCAGGCTGGTCCATCAGAAACTGGGTCATAATATTACAATGGGTGCAAGTAATATTTCTTTCGGTTTGCCTGACCGGGAATCCCTTAACTCGGCTTTCATGAGCTTATGTGTTTATTGCGGTCTTACTTGTCCGATAGCAAATCCTGAAAAGATAACAGGACTTGTGCGTGCCACCGATCTGGTGCTCGGAAGGGATGACTATGCAATAAGGTTTATTGAACACTATCAGAGCACTTTGTAAGCTGCACCAATAGGAACAGTATCCCAATTTGTCATTTCATAAGCAGATGAGTCTTTTTCAGATCAGCATTCGCCGACAAATGTCCGACCATGATCTCGAACATGCCAGGCTCAAACTTGAATGTCAGCACCTGCTTCACAGCCCTGTCTACGTCCTTGAGTTTTACTTTTCCTTTATTCAGCAGCTTTGGAAGCTGTTTGTACAGGTTCCCCTGCGGGAATTCATATTGCACGCACGCATTGAATGCCGTTTCTACAGCGTCGTTGGCATCACTGCATATAAAGTGTTTGTTAAAGAGCTGGCCAACGCCGTAATAATCAGACACTATCATACCTTTAAAGCCCCATTCCTTCCGAAGCACATCTTTTAAAAGCCATTTGTTTGCATGAGAGGGAATACCATCCACTTCGTTGTATGACGGCATGACTGCCACAGGTTTTACATTGTCAATGCACATCTTAAATGGCGGCATATGATAATCTCTCAGCACTCGCATCGAGTGATTAGCCGGACCCCTGGTTCTGCCCGCCCTCCGACTCGCCATGGCCGGTGAAATGTTTGAGTGTAGCGGCTACATTTTTCCTGGCGACCTTGCCTTTGTGAGTACCCTGTAGCCCCTTTACAGCAGCTATTGCGAGCATGCCGTTAAGGAAGGGATCCTCGCCGTAGGTCTCTTCAGTTCTGCCCCAGCGCCCCGAAAACGGGGTCACAAACAGCACCCCATAGACGCGCAATAAGAAAGAGTGTGGCTGCCGCACCGGCTGTCAGGCCATAAGTATCAGTGTAAAAGCTGAGCTGCAGCAGCAGCATTGTCTGAAAAATGAAGTTGGCTGCTCCATCTCCGAGGCTGTAGCCAATCTTCTCCTTAACCAATAGTTTTTCTGTTTCCGGTTGCGTGGTAGTTGAATTAAAGATCTCTTTATTTATTTATGAAAAGAGGTAACACCGTATGTCAGCGAATCTGCCCTTCAACGGTTTATACCATAACTAAAATTGCGTATTAAAATTTAATTGTGCATCCGATTGCAATAGATATTTGAAATTATTTCAATCGAAAATAATATAGTTATGCACGGGAAGCATGCCGCCTGAAAATTTTCGGAAAATATCCATACATTTATAAAGACATTTAGAAAGACCTCTCAGATAAAAGAAGTATGACCCCTGCACGTCGCTGGCAACCGGCATTCCGACCTTTCAGGAGGGTATCTCCTGCTGGTGAACTTCTGGCTTTCACTGAGCGCATAATTAAGGGACCTCTGTACGGATGCCGGATGTGCGGCAACTGCCTGTTACAGGAGACTGCTTTTATCTGCCCTATGGAATGTCCCAAAGGTTTGAGAAATGGCCCCTGCGGAGGTGTGACTCCCGAAAAGCAATGTTATGTCGATGAAACCAGAAAATGCATCTGGTATGCAATTTATAAGCGCGCACAGAAAACAGGTCGCGAAAAGACTCTTCTTGAGGTCCTTCCTCCCCTCGACTGGAAAAAGGTTGGCACTGAAACATGGGCAGATGTACTGAAACAGGTCGGGAAAGTTGGAACCGGAAAATTCGTTAGTTCCCTTTTTTCAAAAGATACTGTGAAAAGGGACCAGATATGGGATTCGGTTTTCAAAACTGTCAGACAACCGGAATGGTGGCATGGGGATTCAGACTATCATCCGCCAGGTTACAGTGAACCAGCCTCAGAACTGGAAAAATGCCTCCGTGAAGGTAAGTTTGTGTTGGCCACGGAGGTCACTCCTCCGATTAGTGCCGATTCTGGTAAACTTATCAGGGACATAGAACTGGTTAAACCTTATGTAACAGTTATCAATTTTACTGACGCTTCATCGGCAAATCCAAAAATGTCGGCCCTGGCATGCTGTAAAGTCGCTGCGGACCATAAAGCTGAACCCGTTTACCAGATAGCAGCCCGAGACACTACCAGGACCGGACTTCAGTCAAATGTGATCGGTGCAGGTCAGTTCGGACTAAAAAATATTCTTTGTGTTACCGGAGATAGTCCGATAGTCGGGCCGGCCCCGACAAGTGATATGAATTTTGTCGATCTCGATTCAGTCCAGATGCTGTGGATACTGAGAAGGATGAGGGATGATGGGATCTACCTTGACGGACGAAAAATGAAATATCCTCCGAAATTCTTTCTAGGTGCGGCAACCACGCCATTTGCATCAGATCCAGAACTACAGGCAATAAAAGATCAGAAGAAAGTCAATGCAGGCGCCCAGTTCTTTCAGACCAACCTGATCTTTGAACCTGAACGTCTTGATCTCTGGCTTGAACAACTTGATAAAAGGGATGTTCTCAGCAAGGTTTATATAATGATTGGACTGGTACCCCTCAAAAGCTTTAAGGCCTCACTCTACCTTCACCGAAAGGTTCCGGGAGTATATCTTCCGGAGAATATTCTAAGACGAATGGAAAAAGCTGGTGAAGGTGCCCCGGAAGAAGGTGTTCAGATTGCACTGGAGCTTATCGATAAAATAAAGAATAAAAAAGGTATTAACGGCATTCACCTGATGACCCTGGGATGGGAAGCAGTTGTAGGAAGAATTGTTACCGAATCAGGGCTCTACCCCCCAACCTCCCCAAGGGGGGGCTGAAAAAACTGCTGGCGCGGGTCTAAAATCCGTACCTTTTAAAGATTTGACTATATGCAAACTGCCACTTTTCAATTCAACTTTTCAGATTTGAATCTCAATATATCTCAGATTGAGCAGGTTATGGGGTATAAAGAAGGGGAGTCGCAAGAAACAATTTCGGAACTGATCCGGAAGTTGTTGAAAGAGATGGAGCCGGTATGTAGCATAAAAGCAGAATACAGGGTTTTCCCTGTTGAGAAAGTTGATGATTCGGGAAAATCAATACGGATTAACGACCTCGTTTTCGATGTAAAAAAGATCGTTTTCGGACAAATAAAAAAATCTGACAAAATTGCTGTTTTTCTATGTACGGCCGGACCTGAGATAGGTATCCGGAGCAGGACAGCAATGAAGGACGGTGATCTACTTACAGGTTATGTTTATGACGTAATAGGCAGCGAGTTGGTTGAAGCAGCTGGCGATCTCATGCAAGATAGTCTTCAGAAGTCAATGGCTTCAGAAGGCAAAAAAATCACAAACCGTTATAGTCCGGGTTATTGCGGATGGGATGTTGCTGAACAGCATAAATTATTCAACCTGATGAATGATAATTTTTGCGGAATACGTCTATCGGAATCTGCCCTTATGGATCCTATGAAATCAATAAGCGGATTTATAGGAATTGGCGAAAATTTAAAGCAGCTTCCATATACCTGTGACTTTTGTGACCTTAAAGACTGCATTTATCGAAAAAAAAGAATAACTAATAAAACCTAAAATACATGAGACTATTATCCCGAACCCTGACCGGATCATTTATTTTGACCTTTCTTTTCGCTTTTATTCCATCCATGTCAGCACAACAGACTTACGAATTCCCTTATCAGAATCCGGGTCTCTCTGTCGATACGCGTGTTAACGACCTGGTCGGAAGGATGACGGTCGACGAAAAGATAAGCCAGATGATGAATGCAGCCCCTGCAATAGACCGCCTTGGCATTCCTGAGTATAACTGGTGGAATGAGTGCCTTCACGGTGTTGCCAGGGCAGGTCTTGCCACTTGCTTTCCGCAGGCAATAGGGCTTGGAGCGACCTGGGATCAGAATCTTATCTTCATGGTGTCAACAACGATTTCTGATGAAGCGCGCGCAAAATATCATGAGTTCATAAGGATTGGCTCCAGAAAAATATACCAGGGCCTTACATTCTGGTCACCTAATGTCAATATATTCAGGGACCCGCGATGGGGCAGGGGTCAGGAAACCTATGGAGAGGATCCTTTCCTTACCGGCAAACTGGGTGTACAATTTGTAAAAGGATTGCAGGGCGACGATCCGAAATATTTTAAAACAATAGCAACCTTAAAACATTTCGCTGTCCACAGCGGGCCAGAACCTGAAAGGCACTCTTTCGATGCGGTCACAGATGAAAGGGATTTCCGAGAAACATATCTTCCTCAGTTTGAGATGGGTATAAAGGAAGGAAAAGCATATTCAGTGATGTGTGCATATAACAGATATAAAGGAGAGACATGCTGCGGAAGCAGTTCCCTTCTTACAGGCATTCTCAGGACTGAATGGGGTTTCGACGGGTATATTGTCTCAGACTGCGGAGCCATTAACGATATTTATAATGGGCATAAAGTGGTTGCTACTCCCGCTGAGGCAGCGGCACTGGGAGTCCGTTCCAGTACAGATCTTGAATGCGGATCAGCTTACAGGAACCTTAAAGAATCTTTGAATAAAGGGTTAATAACAGAACAGGAAATTGATGTTTCACTGAAAAGACTCTTCACTGCCAGGTTCAGGCTTGGGATGTTCGATCCTCCTGAAATGGTTGAATATTCCAGAATTCCATACAGCGTCCTTGATAGTAAAAAAAATAAAGCCCTGGCCAGGGAGACCGCCCTGAAATCTATTGTCCTGCTTAAAAATGAAAACAATCTTCTTCCCCTAAAAAAGAATATAGGAACAGTCGCGGTTATTGGTCCGAATTCTGATCAGGTATTTGTGCTTTTAGGAAACTATAACGGCACTCCTTCCGATCCCGTGACGCCGCTCAGAGGTATCAGGGAAGAGCTTGAAGGATTTTCTGAAGTGCTTTATGCTCAGGGATGTAACTGGGCAGCAGGTTTACCACAGCAGAAGACTGCAGAAGAGTTGAAAGCAGAAGCGCTTGAAGTAGCAAAAAAAGCAAACGTTGTTATAATGTGTATGGGAATTACACCCCGTCTTGAGGGCGAAGAAATGAGAGTTACCGTGGATGGTTTCAAAGGCGGCGACAGGACACGTATTGATCTTCCGGATGTACAGCAGGATCTCATTAAAGAAATTCAGACTCTTGGCAAACCTGTTGTTCTGGTCCTTCTGAACGGAAGTGCTCTGGCCATAAACTGGGAAAAAGATAATATCCCTGCAATATTGGAATCATGGTATGGCGGTCAGGCAGCAGGGCAGGCTCTTGCCGATGTGATCTTCGGTGATTACAATCCAGGAGGACGTCTTCCAGTAACATTCTATAAATCAGTCAATGATCTTCCATCATTCGAGGATTATAATATGAAAAACAGAACCTACAGATACTTTACCGGTGATCCGTTGTTCCCGTTCGGATTCGGACTGAGCTATACTTCATTCAGTTATAAAAAACTTAAAGTAAACACAACTGTTCATTTGGGTGACTCCGTCAAAGTTGCTGTCAATGTGAAGAATACAGGGAAAGTTGCCGGAGACGAGGTTGTCGAGCTTTATTTATCGGATCTTACTGCAGATGTTCCCGTACCGATCCACGCTCTTAAAGGCTTTACCAGGATACACCTGGATCCGGGTGAGACAAAAAATGTAGTTCTTACACTTTCTCCGGAAGCTTTTTCTATAATTGATAACGATAATCAGAGAAAGGTTAAACCAGGAAAATTTAAAGTCTTTGTTGGCGGACACCAGCCAGACCCGAAAACAGTCAAAGAAGAAACAGGCATACTGAAGAAAGTTATTACAATTATTTAATTTTCATGTTTGGCATAATTGCCCGGACTGAAAAACCCCCAAGAATATCTTAGAAGTAAATAATTACACAACTCATACACAAAACCGATATAAAGAAACTAATTTGATCATAGTTAAAAATGATTTCATGAAAAGTATAATCAACATTGTTTGTTTTATCATTCTCTTTGGTGCAGTAACTTCCGCACAATTCTCACGGCAGGCACAGGACAGCATCCGTCAGCTCACTCAGAAGGATTATAAGGATATGTGTGACCTTATCGGGGTAAAAGAAACCAGACCCGGTCCGTCTGGAACACCTACTGCGCCTAATGCGGCAAATACTGATGAAGCAAAAGCGACTCAATATACCTCCCTTCCCGATCCGCTTGTCCTGAACAACGGGAAAAGGGTGAAGTCTGCAAAAGTGTGGTGGCAGAAGCGCCTTCCGGAAATATTCCGGTAATCACAAAGAAGCTGTCAGGATATGTCGATAATTCATCATGCACGTCAATAATTGTAAATATAGATCTTACCCTTGCAATACCGGTCGCTGCAAAAGGTCCTGTACCTGTGATCATGGAATTCGGTTTTGTTTTCCCGGCTGGTGCCCGACCTGCAACTGTGCCGGCTAACCGTCCGCAGACGACCGCTCCCAGGTCTCAGATGCCGGCCGGACCCACCTGGCAGCAGCAGGTTCTTGAAGCGGGCTGGGGCTATGCAATACTTGCACCCGGCAGCATCCAGGCTGATAATGGTGCCGGTTTGAGAAGCGGTATAATAGGCCTCGTAAATAAAGGAGGACCCCGTAAGCCAGACGACTGGGGTTCATTAAGGGCATGGGCCTGGGGAGCTGACAGGGTAATGGATTACTTTGAAACAGACAAATCTGTAGATGCAAAGAAAATCGGGATTGAAGGACTTTCCCGTTACGGCAAGGCAGCAGTTGTTACTCTCGCATATGACGAAAGATTTGCTATCGGATTTATTGGTTCTTCAGGTGCGGGAGGAGTAAAGTTGTATCGTCGGATATTCGGTGAACAAGTTGAAAATCTTGCCGGATCGGGAGAATACCATTGGTTTGCTGGTAATTTTATCAAATACGCCGCTGATCCCCTTACGCAGAAAGATCTGCCGGTTGATTCACATGAACTTATCGCTATGTGTGCCCCAAGGCCAGTATTTATAAGTGCAGGTTCTCCTACCGTTGAGGGCGGATGGGTTGACGGAAAAGGCATGTTTCTGGGTGGTGCATTAGCAAGCCCGGTATATGAACTACTCGGCAAGAAAGGAATGGGAACTATGGAGATGCCTGCAATTGAAACCTCACTTACAAACGGTGATGTGGCGTTCAGACAGCATTCAGGGGGTCATACAACCGGTCCGAACTGGCCGTATTTTATTCAGTTCGCCAGGAAATACTTTGATAAACAGTAATTTCTATTTTCCGCTCTTATACCTTTCAAACTCTCCTGCAATGTTTGCTTCGGCACTTGTACCTGAATGAACCAGCACACGATAACGGAGGAATAGTATAGTCCCTTTCTGCATGAAAGTGTCTTCGCCGTTCTGCGGCCAGAACATAGGAGTAGGCGAAATAAAGCCATAATCGCGGGTAAACCATTGAGAAGGATACCACGGGTTTGAAGGATACTGCATTATAGCCAGACCTTCAACTGAAGTTCCTCTCTTCCCATAGTAGTCGATCCATGCCGATGCTTTACCAAATGTCTCCTTTTCGCTTCTGGCACCTTCAGCATTTATCATTGTTCCCCCGTTTGTCACTGCCAGATCGGCAGCCATCCTTGCACTGAACAAGGAATGGTTGGTTTTAAGGATATGAACATCCATCATCATTTCCATGGTAATCTCCGCATCGATCTGTGTTATCGACGCTGAAGGAGAAGTGATTATGAACTTACGAGTATCCTTAACCGGTGACAAAGCACCAGGCCGGCTCCATATGCATTCATCTGTTATTACGACTGAATCGCCGCCCTGTTTTTCAATCCGGGCATTTACCGATATTATTCTTCCTCGTTCCAGCCCCTCCTGCCAGTAGTTGCCTCCGTTTACAAGGTCGCATCCGAAAAACAGGGAGCTGTGATGAGGATAAACCGCATTCCTCATTGAAGTAACCGATCCTCCTGAAACTGGTCCATTTACCGGGTAGAAGAACGGATATTTTTCATCCTCGGAAAAGATATAGCTTGTAAAGAACTTTTCGTCTATAGTTACATTGATCTTTGAACCGACTTTAACAGCAGTGATTTTTGCTCCGCCTACAGGTAATGTAATTATAACCCCCGTGAGTATCATCAGGGCATTAAGCATAAGCTTTCTCATAACATGAATATTTACAGCTTTATATAATTCGTTCCATAAGGAGCCCTTTGAGGCCGCGAAAGCATGCTGTTTGCCTCAGGATCATCAGTAAATTTCTCGATGTCAGGATCCCAAACAAGTTTCCTTCCGAGCTTCATGGCAATATGAGTAACAAGGCAGACAGTGCATGCGCGATGGCCGATTTCAACAGGTGAGATCGGTTCTTTGCGCGATTTGATGCAGTCGAGCCAGTTACCCTGCTGAGACTCGCTCTTATATAGATGTATTTCATTTGGGCCGATTACAGAAGTTAAAATTTTGGGATCGCTTGCTTCGAGGGCTTTTTGATTCTGGTTTTGTGGAATCGGGTCGCTTTCTGTTGCCCGGTAGTTACCGCGTGTTACGAAAATCCATCCTTCTGTTCCTTCGTACCTCACGCCGTTCGGATAACCTCCGCTTGTAAGCATCGTAATTCCATTCTTATATTCAGCTTTTGACATAAAATCACCATGGACATTCCACAAGCCCGATTTTGGAAACTGTGCTACTGCTTCTACCGCTGCCGGACCTGTTAGTTCTGTATCCATTCCCCATGCTGCTGAGTCGAAGTGGTGCTGTCCCCATCCTGTGATCATACCTGCACCAAACTGCTCGCACCTTAGCCATCCCGGGCGATCATTTATGCTGTTCTGAGGGTGTACACGCATTTCAGTATAATAAACTACAGGTGTTGATCCTAACCACATTTCATAGTTCAGGTTTTTAGGTACTGGCATTTCAGGTGCTTCCGGGCCTGAAGGATCTCCGGGAAGACCTATTTTTACAGTCTCCAGTTTTCCTATCCTTCCATTTCTGACAAGTTCGGCAGCAACTCTGAATTGGGCACTGGAACGTTGTTGAGTGCCAACCTGGAGAATAACTTTTTTACGTCTTACCACATCACTTAGCAATCTTCCCTCAGCAATAGTAAGTGAGGTTGGCTTCTCTAAATAAATATCCTTGCCTGCCAGTGCTGCTTCTATTGCAGGTTGAGAGTGCCAGTGATCGGGTGTTGTGATTATGACGGCATCTATTGATTTATCAAGGAGCAACTCTTTATAGTCTCCATAGGTCTTTACGTTCACATAATTATTATTGCCGGTTTTTTTGCTGTAAAAACCTTCAATACGTTGTTTGCCCAGTACAACTCTTTTTGAATCCACGTCAGCAGCCGCAACAAGCATAGCTGTATCAAACATCATTGTTGCCGAAACGTCACCACTTCCCTGCCTTCCACAACCGATCCACCCTATGTTGATCTTATCACTGGGCGGATTATTGCTTATAACCGATGATGGGATAATAGTCGGAAGAATAATAGTTCCTGCAGCAGCTGTTATAGAGCTGGTAATGAATTTTCTTCTTTTCATATTATTAATGACTTGGTTTTACAAGGTGATTAAAGATATAAGAAATAAAACAATTATCAGAATAAAAAAGTCCAGCTGTAATTTATCAGTGATGCTTTGCAGTTTAATTTTCCAGCCTGATTTTTATTTCAGGAGGATACGCAAAATAATACCAGGCACTTTCAGCCTTTTCCTTATCAATACGACCGTTGAAGACAAGAAACCTGTATTTAAGAGTATAGTTTTTTCCCGGACTCAAAAGCCAGTCCATATCCTTAGTCGGGCAGAAATTTGCAAACATATCGCCACGATTGTTTTGATCCTCCGGCCATATCCGTAATGGTTCCGGATAATTGTAATTGGTAGGGAATGACATCATTACAACACCTGCATAATCGTTATCAATTTCTCCCTGTACGATGCACCAGCGAGCTTTGCTGCCATCCGAATCTTTCCTGGTTTTTCCTTCTGATGTCAGAACCATGCTGTTTTTGTTGTCCCATTTTTCAGTGGTTCTCCATCCCAGCCCGGCATATCTGTATTCGAGAAGCCTTACCGGGCTTTCATCAGCGCAATTCATTTGCATATTGAAGTCGACTATAAAGAAATCCTGGTTCTTCCCGGGAGCGTAAACCCTAACGCGCTGAAGTTCATTCATTGCGACTTTTTCGGTTCCTGTCTTTTTGAAGACTACATGTTCATGAACTGCAGCGAATTCTGAAAAGAGAGGTCCGTTCTCCTTGGAAACAAACTTTGCAAAACGTACAGTTCCCTGCCTGGAATTTATGTTCCAGAAATCGACGGTATCTCCTTCGTACGCAACATGTGTCCAGGGATTCCAGATACCATAATGATGGTAGTGATCGGGTGGCTGTATGCGGGTCAGAACCTGGCCATGAGGTGACCATAGCGGATGAATGAATCCGCTTCTTTTGTAAGCAGTATCAACACCCCTGGGAGGATAAACAGTCTTGAAATTATACTGAAGCAGGTTTTTGTCTCCTGAATGAATAACAAGTACACCGTCATTTACCGAAGCCCTTATTGCCACATTTTGATCTGGCCTGCCCTTTACAAGCTCAAACATGTGTTTTTCACCTGCACTGCCGGTTCCTGCTGCTATCATCCATGTCAGCTTCCTGGGATCTCCTGGCTCAATCTGAAAAGGAACAGTTGTTTTGCCTTTGTCTTTAACCTCATAAAGAACTAAAAGTGTATCAGAAAGATAAGTTACTTCATCAAGATTAATGCTTACCGGAATATTCAATCCGTAAGCTGCTTTTGTGAGATTTACTTCCAGTGAAGCAACCTTCTGTGCATAATTATCAGGGCTGATCAGGCTTAATATGATCAACGCCGATAATTTAGCAATTCTGGTGAGGGATTTCATCATTTTCGTGAATTTAGACAGGTTGAGATGTGGTTTTTACTTGCTTTTATAACTTTCAGGCGGTCCCAGGTAGCTTTTTCTGAGACCTCCGGTATTCACAACTATTTTCTGGATGACTGGTCCGGGATCAACCAGCCATATTTTAAGAATATGATATCCGGGTGAAAGGAGAGCATGGCTGGTTTTGCTGACCCTTGCATTATCGCTTACTGTTTTCTCCCAGTCCATGTTGCCGTTCCTGGCGTCATAATTTTCAGGTACGAGAGTCACAGTCTGAGGCGGTTGATTATCAAATGATATACCATAGCGAAGTCCCCTTCCATGAATGAAATTAAGAGTGGGAGCAAAGATTGCCGTCACATCAAAAGAACCTGTACTGAAAAGATACATCTGATACTCAATGCATGGTGAATCTTTTCCAGGGGTTAAAGGAGGATAATCAGCAGGGGCATCTGCTCTCATTGCTGAAAGTGTAGGCCCGTAATCTTCTATTTTTATCCATCGGGCTTCACCTGCCGGAATGTTGTTTGTGAAATGTTCAGCTTCGATCGAGACAACTCCTTCTCCCTCAATGAACCCTTTGAGATTTTCAACAGCTATATCTTCAGGCTTAAAAGCTGTAATTCCGACATTTACCTCCTTTCCTGTCCCGGTGATTTTTACGGTCCCTTTATTCCGTCCCTCCGGCAGGTTAGTCCAATCAACCGTAACCAAAAGGCGGTCATCTTTGCCGAAAAGCCCTTTTGTCCTGCTCACTTTTATCCAGGGTTTATCAGAAGATGTTGTAAAATCAATGTCCCCTTTCCCTTTGTTGAACACTTCAATATAGCGGGTCTGACAATTGAATATATCGAATTCCGGCAAAAGGGGCGTTACTTGTTCACCCGGCCATACAGCCTCTGAGCCTTCAATTGAAACTACCATTTCATCTTCAGGCAATAATTCCGTCTGTTTTAGTTTTATGGCCCTGAGACTGTTTGAAGGAGGATCTGCCCAGCTCGTATAGCCAAGGTGTGACTGATCCATGAAGTGGTTCCATTTCCCGTCTGCAAATGTCCGGTTGAAATAGCCCATCAGGCTTGTATCTTCCTGAAAAAGAAGATGTACCTGGTCAGCCATATCATTTGTACTTGCACGTCCCTGACGTGCATAGAGGTTATTTTTGCCGGCTGCCAGGTATAATTCATTGACAATTGCACTGGCCTTTACCGGGAACAGAACAAGCTGATAAAAGGCATCCCGCTTTTCAGAAGGCAGTTCGTCAAAAATCCTTTCAGCCCTGTCAGTAATTGTTTTAAAGTCGCTTACGACTTTTTCAGCTTCATTATAGTTTACAAGACTGTAAGTATCAGTAGAGAGAAGTTCAGGTTTCCGGCGTCCATTGTATTTTGTATACAGGGAAACAATTTCAGCAGTTTCTCCTGCATATTCTTCGCCAAACTCCCTTGCAGCCCAGTGTTTAGTGTAATCTCTGATGTTTTCATTTGTCAGTCTGCCGGTATTCCAGGCAAGATCAAGAAAATACTCCATTGGTAATTCGTATCCCTTGAAATGTCCGATATTAACGATCCAAATCCTGTCAGCTTCATATTGTTTTGCAAGTGACATCTGGTCCCAAATTTTGGAAAGAGGATTTGTATTTAACCACTGGTAGGATCTGGGTCCGCCGTGATAATCAAAATGGTAATAAATACCCGCACCACCGCTTCGTTTTCTCTCTTCCTCGCCAGGCAGGCGCCTTATGTTGCCCCAGTTGTCTTCAGCCCACAAAAGAGTCACGTCGTCAGGAACTCTCATCCCGGCATTATAATATTCCTGCACTTCTTTATAAAGGCACCATAACTGTGGCACTTTTGTCACATCGGGATTTATTTCGTCGGCAATAATTTTACGCTGTACATTTACTATCTTTTCAAGAAGAGTCATGTTTTCCTCCGGGCCCCCCGGAGCCATGGGAGTATCATTTGCACCACGCAGTCCGATGGTAATAATGCTTTCATATTTACTGTTCCTGCGTAACCCGTCTCTCCAGAATGATTCAAGGATATCAGGATTCTTTGCATAATTCCAGCTGCCCAGTTTTCTCTGGTAGCGGCGGTCCCACTCTTTCTGGGCACGCAGCATTGGTTCCTGGTGGGAATTTCCCATGACAATTCCATATTCATCTGCAAGCCGGGGATTTTCAGGATCATCTTCATTAAAAGCATTGTTCCACATTGCAGGCCAGAGATAATTGGCTTTAAGCCTGAGCAGAAGCTCAAAAAGCTTTGCATAAAATTCACGCCCATAATTTGCAACCCCCGGTGGTACAGGAGGATTATCCGATTTGGCAACATCGCCATATTTTGCTCTTATCCAGTTTGAAAGATCAGGAGCTTCATCATTTAGAAATATTCCTCTGTATTTTACGGAGGGAGGACCATCAATATACGTGTATGGTTTAACGTACAGATTCTCTTTCTTAGTTACAGGAACATCTGCCCACCAGTACCATGGTGAAACACCTATCTGCTTCGATAATTCATATATACCATAAATAGTGCCTCTTTTGTCGCTGCCGGCAACGATCAATGCCTTTTTTACTCCTTTAAATGGCTTTTTAACAATCTGAATTATAAATGTTTCCCACTTACCTTTAATTTTGTTCGCATCTATCTTTTTATTTTGAATGAGCTGGTCAATCAATTCACTTTTGCCTATCGTGCCAGCAATTATTATTTCATTGGAATCGGGTAATTTATCCGTATAAAGCTCAGGCATTGATGAAGTAACCTTCCCGATATCAGCCCTGAGATCGTGAAACGCCCTTGATACCCCCGGCCATTCTTTTGAGCTTATAAGAAGAGGTGCAGAAAACCCTTCAGCAGATATGGTAAAATCTCCTTTTCTCTTTTCAGAAGATATGAATTGCTCCGTACCGAAGGTTGACTGCGCATGGATCAGGTTCTGAAACAGGCATGCCCACAGAAGAGTTACTGAAAGAATATTGCGTATTTTATTTATTGTCAAGACTTTATGGAATTAATAATAGTTGATCTGAAAAAGGTCTCTAAATCTGTCTTATAAATTTAAATAACAAATTCTGAAAATCAAACTTGTTTTAACAAATATGAAACCGATTGCGGATTTTTTGAAATATGTTTCACTTTGAAGCATTTTATATTAAATTTGTTTGTTTATATCACTTCAGATGAAAACCACCAAGGATGTCACTATTTACGATGTGGCAGAAGCCCTGAATCTTTCACCTTCGACAATAAGCAGAGGATTAAAGGATCATCCTCATATACATAAGGATACAAAGAAAAAAATATGGGCGGCGGCAAAAGAGATGGGATATCAGCAAAACAAGTTTGCAAGCAGTTTGAGGAAGAGACGCACAGATACAATTGGAGTGGTGGTTCCCAAACTCAATAGCTATTTCATGGCCACTGTTATTTCCGGCGTGGAAAAAATAACAAATAAGCATGGTTATGGTCTGATTATCAGTCAATCTCAGGAATCAGGGAAGCAGGAAATTTCCTGTATCTCCACTCTTTTTAACAGCAGGGTTGACGGTATTCTTATTTCACTGGCCTTCGATACAAAGAATCTCGACCATTTTAACAAACTTTTTAATAAGGATATACCAATTGTGTTTTTTGACCGTGTAGCCGATTGTCAGGGCTGTATGAGCGTGATAATAGATAATTACAAAGCCGGATATGAAGCAACCACTCACCTTATAGAGCAAGGCTGCAAAAAGATAATCCATCTTGGTGGAAATATCCTCAGAAATGTTTATTCGGAACGGTTCAGGGGATATAAGCAGGCATTGCATGATAACGACATTGATTTCAATCAGAAACTTGTTTTCATCAGCGACCTTACCGGACAATCAGGCAGAGATATAATGAAAAAGGTTCTTAAGCAGAACCTTAAGCCAGATGGGATATTTGCTTCCAATGACACATCCGCAGTTGCCACCATGGTTGAAATGCAGGAAGCAGGAATAAAAATCCCTGATGACATCGCAGTTGCAGGATTTAATAATGAACCCATCAGCCAGGTAATACGTCCAAATTTAACTACTGTCGATTATCCGGCAAAAGAGATTGGAGAGATAGCGGCAACTGCCCTTATTGAAAAATTAAATAATTCACAATCAGCAAATTATAGTACTATTGTGCTTAAACATTCATTAATAATCCGTCAATCCTCTTTAAGAAAAAGTTGATCTTTAAAACCGATAAAACAACGTTTTATGCTCCTTCTTGGAATTGATTTGGGAAGCTCTTCAGTCAAAGCGTCAGTAATTGACGGAGAATCAGGCAAATGTCTGGCTTCAGCCTTTTATCCTAAAGATGAAATGAAGATCATTGCTCTTAAGCCGGGTTGGGCGGAGCAGGAACCGGAAGAGTGGTGGGCGAATCTCAGGTCTGCAATTCTTGACTGCAACAACCAGCTCGGAGCAAAAAAGAGCAACATAGGTGCAATCGGGATCTCTTACCAGATGCACGGACTTGTTGCAGTTGACAAAAACTGCAGGGTTCTTCGTCCTTCTATAATATGGTGCGACAGCCGAGCTGTAAAGTACGGAGAAAATGCATTCAATTCGCTGGGAAGGGATTTCTGTCTTTCCCATCTGCTTAATTCTCCTGGTAATTTTACAGCTGCAAAACTTGCATGGGTTAAGGAGAATGAGCCGGAACTGTTCGGAAGGATCCATAAGATTATGCTTCCCGGTGATTATATTGCCATGAGGATGACCGGAGAAATATTAACATCATTTACCGGTCTTTCGGAAGGAATTTTCTGGGACTTCAGGACAAGCGGATTATCTCGTGAAATCATGGATTTCTTTGGTTTCAGGCACGAAATTATACCTGTACAGAAGGGTTCATTTTCTATCCAGGGCAGACTGTTAAAAAACATGGCATCGGAGCTTGGCCTGCCTGAAGGAATTCCAGTTGCGTACCGTGCCGGTGATCAGCCAAACAATGCATTGTCTCTTAATGTCCTTAATCCGGGAGAAGTTGCTGCAACCGC
>Ga0326726_10002653_pt1 | contig 16379 bp, 18 predicted proteins | sample MHFenrmetagenome_2_FD_207603 | JGI IMG/M metagenome (GOLD analysis project Ga0326726, IMG submission 207603) | Lab enriched peat soil microbial communities from Michigan Hollow, Ithaca, NY, United States - MHF15MN | ecosystem: Environmental > Terrestrial > Soil > Wetlands > Peat | place: USA... | reverse complement strand
TCCTTCTGTTTGCAGTATTCCTGTCCCCTTCCGCTGTCTGCCTTGCACAGCGTGTTGCGGTTCTCGATACAATCTATACTCCTCCCGGTTACCCGGAAGGCTCGCTGTCTGCCACCGTGTTCCTTCCCGCCAAACCTAATGGGGCAGGAATCGTGCTGTGTCACGGAATCACTGCGACACGGGTGCAAATGGAAATCTGGTGTGATAGTCTCGCAGCACACGGATTTGTTGCCATGACCATCGATTACTATGACATCATCGATGCGGCCCATGGCCGGTATCCCAAACCAGTCCGGGCGTTCAAAACAGCAGTTCAGTTTTTTCGGCGAAGGGCAGCGAGATTTGGCATCTCGCCTGATAAAATCGGCGGGATCGGCCTTTCACAGGGATCAATCGTGTGGGGAGAGACCATCGTCTGGGACAATGACCATGCCTTTTTCCAGACAGATTCAACCATCGACGACCGGCTTGATGCGGTGGTCATGCTCTATGGGCTTTTTGACAACGATCACTTTCTCACCAGTGCCGCTTCGCTGGAGTCCTGGCTCACCCAGTATTTCTCGTCAAATCCCTCGCTCCGGTCAACGAAAGGTAACTGCATCGTCAATGTCGGGAATATTTCGACGCCAGTACTGATGATCCATGGGACGAAGGACGTCATTCTCCAGTACCAGCAGTCAACTCAGTTTCACGACAGTCTGAACGCTCACGGCAAGGTCTCCCAGCTCCAGCTATTTGCGGGGCAGGCACATGAGTTCGACCTCAACGGCACCGAAGATGCTTTTACGCCGATCGGCCTGGTGGTAAAGGACACAGTTGTTCATTTCTTCGAACGCATCCTCGGGATTACGGGAACTACGGCTGTCAGTCCGGGATTCGCTGCACGGCTTCCTGCAGACTATCGACTTCTGGCATGCTATCCCAATCCGTTCAACTCGAGCACCATGATCGAGTACACGCTCCCCAGGGCGTCACACGTGATACTGAGCGTGTACGACATCCTTGGGAGAAGACTCGCGGTGGTGACTGCGAGGGATGAGAGTGCCGGGACGCATCGGGTGTCGTTTGCCGCGGACGGACTGGCAAGCGGGTTTTACATTCTAAGGTTGCAGACAAGTGATCTGGAGTCGACGCTGAAGTTGATGCTTCTCAAGTAGCCTCCGTCATTCCTTCATTTCTCCCTCACAACTCTCGAGGGGAAGGCCTCATCTATATCCTCCCCTCGGTTTCCATATCCGACCATTTCGTGGATTCTGGTGAATCTGCAAGGATTTTCTGCTTCGTGGTTTTACGATTCAACAAAGTCCGTCCCTTACATTAATATAGTTTCACCCACTATTCTTGACTTTTCGCTTTAAATGATATAGCTTCATCGTATTGTTTTCCTTCAACTCCATGCTCACGGACAAGTGAAGGAAGTCGACGAATGAAGAAATCTTTCCATATCCTGGCTGCCCTTATCCTGTTTTCTGGTCTGGTGACAGGACAGGGGTTAGCCCAAAATAATGCTGGACGATGGTCAGTCGGGTTCCACGGGGGCGTAAACTACTGGATTACTGACTACGAGCAGTTGAAGTTCGGACCTGGAGGAGAAGTAGTTATCCGGTATGGTCTCCACCGCTACTTTTCGCTGGGTCTCGTTGGTGGATACGAAGTTTTGAAGACCTTTCAGCCCACTCCACAGGCGGCAGGATCTTATTCAGGCTATATGCGCCTGAGTTCGATTCCCGCAGCCCTGGTCGGTTTTATCCACCTTTATCCCCGGCGGTCATTTTCCCCATACATCTATGTCGGAGGTGGTGCCCTATTCTACCAGCGGGGTCCTGGCACAACCTATCCCACCGACGAAAAATGGCGAATTTCATATCTCATCCCGGTAGGGCTGGGTTTTGAATCGCAGTTCTCGAGCAATGTCGCACTTGATGTGAGTGCAGGCTTTGCCAATCACGGCGATTGGGTCGACGCCAGAAAGATCCAGACCCTGAACGGTTACTTTACGGCGAAGGCGGGCCTGAACTTCTATTTCGGCAGCAGTGATGCTGATGATCCGGACCAGGATGGCTTGTCGAATGGCGAAGAAAGACGTTACGGGACGGATCCAAACAATCCCGACACTGACGGCGACGGGCTGAAAGATGGTGAAGAGGTCAAACGATTCAGGACAAACCCGCTCAGGCCTGATACCGACGGCGACGGTTTGCCCGACGGCGAAGAGGTCCTGAAGTACCATACCTCCCCGACGAAGTTCGACACGGATGACGATGGTCTGTCGGACGGCGACGAGATCTTCAAATACAAAACTGATCCGCTCAAAGTTGACACCGATGGCGACGGTTTGTCGGATGGTGACGAGGCTGTGAAGTACAAGACAGACCCGCTACGCGTCGACTCCGATGGTGATGGCCTCTCCGACTGGGATGAGTTGAAAGTCTACAGAACCGACCCCACCAATCCGGATACCGACGGCGACGGACTTATGGACGGCGATGAGGTAAAGAAGTATCACACGGATCCACTCAAAGCTGATACTGACGGAGGCGGGGTTGATGACGGATCGGAGGTCAAGCGCGGCAGCAACCCGCTCGATCCGCGTGACGACAATCCCATCACCCTGGAGAAAGGGAAGTCCCTTATTCTGGAGGGGGTGAACTTTGCATCCGGAACCGCCACCTTAACGAAGGAGTCGGAAACGACTCTTGAGCGCGTTTACCTGGCTCTCATGGCCAATGCGGATATTCGCGTTGAGATTGCCGGGTACACTGACAATGTGGGCAATGTCCGCACGAATGCACGACTCTCACAGCGGCGGGCAGATGCCGTGAGCGCCTGGTTGGTGAGGAAGGGAATTCCGGCAACGCGGATGACAACAGTCGGCATGGGAAACCGAAATCCCATTGCACCGAACACTACGGCGGAAGGACGGGCAAAGAATCGACGGATCGAATTCCACGTCCGGTAGGCTGTATCGTGTGACATTTATGAACGCCGCCCCTGTTGCAATGCGGGGCGGCGTTTGATTTTATGGCCCTTTCTCCCGGGGTCTTCTTTTGGAACAGTTGGGAAACTTGCCCCTGGGGGGCCTCGTTGACTTTCAGCCCCTTATTTCGTACTTTTTAGGTTGATTTTAGGTGATTTTCGGCCCGGCATCGAGGAATTCCTTGTTGATCAGCAGGTATGGTTATGATGTTGTGGGGACTGTGGCTCTGCTGACTTTTGTGGGGGTGACTCTTGCGTGGTTCTTTGTCGATGCCATCCTCATCAAATATGCGATCATTACTGTCCTGGCTGTCGCTCTCCTGTTCACCGTGCGATTCTTCCGGGATCCTGACCGCGTCACACCCTCCGGTGCACGACTGGTGGTGTCCCCCGCCGATGGGCGGGTAGTTCTTGTGAAGAATTTGCGTGAGGAAGAGTATCTTGGGGGAGAAGCCGTGCAGGTCAGCATCTTCATGTCGCCCCTCGATGTGCACGTCAACCGCTTTCCCATCAGCGGAATTGTCCGGTACTTCCGCCATTACCCGGGCGAATACCTCGTGGCGTTTGATGAGAAGTCTTCGCTCCGGAATGAACGGACCCTCATAGGGATCGAAAACGGTCCCACGAAAGTGCTTTTCAAGCAGATCGCCGGGTTCGTCGCGCGCCGGATTGTGGCCCGCGTCAAGGAAGGTGACAGGGCAGTAGCGGGCGAACGCTTCGGAATGATAAAATTCGGTTCTCGTGTCGACGTGATTGTCCCCGGCGGTTCGGAGATTTCAGTAAAACCGGGTGACAGGACGAAAGCCGGTGAGACGGTGCTCGCGGTGTCCCCCTGAGGGCACCACATCCAGTACTACCTGGTCCAAGAATGAAAATAACCCGGGCTGTTGTCCCGAGCCTGTTCACGGTCTTGAACATGTTCTGCGGGTTCATCTCGATCATCCATTCCAGCCGGGCTGAATTTGTTCAGGCATCCTGGTTCATTATCCTTGCGGCCGGATTTGATGCACTCGACGGGATAATGGCCCGGATTACGCGCTCGTCGTCGGAATTCGGGATCCAGATTGATTCGCTCTCCGATATGATATCCTTTGGCGCCGCCCCGGCTTTCATGTCGTACCAGGCATCCCTCTTCACGCTGGGAGGTTTTGGGATGCTCATCAGTTCCTTTGCGATGATTTTCGGCGGTTTGCGTCTGGCGCGTTTCAACGTGCAGCTTGTAGGCTACGACAAAGATCATTTCGTCGGCCTTCCCATTCCGATCAGCGCAATGACGATTGCGTCATTCATGCTGACATTCGACCGCCCGGTGCTTGGGCTCGAGCCTTCGGCTGCCGCGGTGCTTCCGTGGCTGGTGTCGTTCCTTGCCCTCTTGATGGTGAGCAAAGTGAAGTACGACACCCTCCCGAAAATTTCGCGACGTGCCATCAAAAGGGAGCCCTGGAAATTCGGGTTCGCAGCCCTCGCGGCGATCGTTGTTGTTGTCACGGGAGGGAATGCGATATTTCCCCTCCTGACCCTGTTCATTGCTCTCGGGTTGCTCCGCTGGTGTATCACCGCCTTCCGAAGGATTATTGCAGGACATTCAAAGTACGGCGATGAGCATTCGGTTGAGCCAACGGGTATAGACACTTGATCCGGGATATCCCAATGTACCACGCTCGTATCCGCATCACACTTCGTCCTTCTATCCTTGACCCCCAGGGCAAGGCCATCGAACATGCAGTGGCCTCTTTGGGTGTTGGTGGTGTGGTGGGTGTCCGCATGGGGAAGTACATCGAAGCCAGCATTGATGCCGCATCGGAAGCCGACGCCCGAAAGACGACGGATGAGATATGCAAGAAGCTGCTCGCAAACCCTGTGATGGAGGATTTTACATACGAACTTGTCCGGGGAGAATGATGGAGAGAAAGCTGAAATTTGGCGTGGTGGTTTTTCCTGGCTCCAATTGTGACCATGATGCTCACTATGCCGCCCAGGAAATTATGGGGCAGCAGGCAGTGCTTCTCTGGCACAAGGACACCGATCTGCAGGGCGCGGATGTCGTCATCCTTCCCGGGGGTTTTTCCTACGGCGACTATCTCCGGTGCGGTGCCATTGCACGCTTTTCCCCCGTCATGCGGGAAGTGGTGAAGTTTGCCAGTTCCGGTGGAACTGTCATCGGAATCTGCAACGGTTTTCAAGTGCTGGTGGAAGCCGGTCTCCTGCCGGGTGTCCTCCTTCGTAACGCCTCGCTCCGCTTTGTCTGCAGGTATGTGCACCTCCGGGTGGAGAATGCCGCGACACGTTTTACCGAGAAATGCCTCCCGCATGAGGTTCTCTCCATCCCCGTGGCGCATGGCGATGGCAACTACTTTGCCGACGCGGAGACACTTCGCCGGCTGGAGGGAGAAGGAAGGATCGTTTTCAGGTACTGCGACGAATCGGGGAATCCGACGGAGGCGTCGAATCCGAACGGTTCTCTGGCGAACATTGCGGGAATTATCAACGGGTCAGGTAATGTTCTTGGTATGATGCCGCACCCCGAACGTGCGGTCGATCCCCGCCTTGGACACACGGATGGAAGAAAAATCCTGCAATCGATTATTGAATACGGCATAGCCGGCGAGCATTCATTCATTTCCGCAGCAAGCGGAGGGAGATAACTATGGGAAACCTGGGCGCCACAGAAATACTGCTGATCCTCTTTGTCATCCTCATCTTTTTCGGGGCGAAGAAGATTCCCGAACTGGCCCAGGGCCTTGGCAAGGGCATCAGGGAATTCAAGAAGGCGACTCGGGAGATCGAGGACGAATCCGACTCCGTGACAAAAAAGATCGAGGACAAGTCGTCGCCGGGGCAGAAGTAAAACGGGAGGAATGAACGATGTTCGAGAACATCGGTGGGAGCGAACTCCTTGTCGTTTTGTTCGTCGTGTTCATATTCTTCGGCCCAAAAAAGTTGCCCGAACTGGGAAAGAGTCTGGGCAAGGGCATCCGCGAGTTTCGAAGTGCGATGCGCGGGATGCAGAAGGATATTGAAGACGCGACCAAAATCGACAAATAATCACGGGTGTTGATGAGCCACCCCACTTTTGATGCGACACGGCGGGAGCTTCAGGCCGGCGTGACGTCGGTTGAGCTTGTCACAGAAAACTTCCTTGCCGCGATAGAGAAGGGAAAGCGCCTTAACGCTTTCCTTTCTGTGTTTCATCAACGTGCCCTGGACAGGGCGCGTTCGATTGATCGGAAGCTCGCCTCGGGAAACGGAGGCCGCCTTGCGGGAATGGTTATTGCCGTGAAGGATGTGCTCGCCCTGAAGGGTGAACGCGTGACATGTGCATCGAAGATGCTCGAACATTATGTCGCGCCGTATGATGCGACAGCCGTGGCTCGATTGGAGTCGGAAGACGCCGTCGTCATCGGCAAGACGAACATGGACGAATTTGCAATGGGTTCCTCCACCGAGAATTCTGCCTTCGGGCCTGTCCTGAACCCGGTGGATGAAAGCAAGGTTCCCGGCGGGTCAAGCGGCGGTTCGTGTGTCGCGGTTGCCTCTGGAATGGCACACGCTGCGTTGGGTACCGATACGGGAGGATCCATCCGGCAGCCCGCGTCATTCTGCGGCGTCGTCGGACTGAAGCCCACGTACGGTCGCGTATCGCGTTATGGCTTGATTGCGCTCTCCTCATCTTTTGATCAAATCGGCCCGTTTGCACACACGGTGGCCGATGCGGCAATGGTCCTCCAGGTGATCGCCGGAAAAGATGAACGCGATTCGACTTCCGCGGATGTTCCGGTTCCTGAGTATGCCCGTGCCCTGACGAAGGATGTCAAAGGCCTCCGGGTCGGGCTGCCGGACGAAGCATTCGGAGAGGGACTGCAACCCGAAGTACGGCACGCGATTGAACGGGGTGTCGACCGCCTGCGAACGGGCGGTGCCACGATCAAACAGGTGTCACTCCCGCATGCGAAATACAACGTCTCGACGTATTACATCCTGATGACGGCAGAGGCATCCTCGAATCTGGCCCGGTACGACGGTGCCCGCTACGGATACCGGTCAGCTTCAGCCCGTTCTCTTTCCGATATGTATGTCCGCTCGCGAAGCGAAGGGTTCGGCGCGGAAGCGAAGAGGCGCATCATGCTGGGAACGTACGTGCTCTCGGCAGGTTACTACGATGCCTACTACCGTAAAGCCCAAAAAGTGCGCAGATTGATCCAGGAAGATTTTTTCCGCGCCTTTGAGAGCGTTGATTGCATCATCATGCCGACATCCCCGACGACGGCTTTCAGCATCGGAGAAAAGATGGATGACCCGCTGACAATGTATCTTTCGGATATCTACACCGTGTCTGCAAACCTCGCCGGCGTTCCGGCCATCAACATTCCGTGCGGGGCGGACGCCAGCGGTCTCCCGATCGGCCTCCAGGTTGTCGGAAAGCAATTCGATGAACCAATGATCCTGCGGGTGGGCGACTATCTCGAGGCCTGACCGCACCGCGCGTCCACTCGGACACGCACGCCACTGCATAACTCTGAAATGACGCTATGAGCATACTTGTCGATGCATCTACGCGGCTCGTTGTACAGGGGATCACCGGCGGGGAAGGAACGTTTCACACGAAACAAATGCTGGATTACGGGACGAAGGTAGTGGCGGGAGTGACGCCGGGGAAAGGCGGATCAACCTATCGCGGAAACGAAACCGATCGGTTCGATCGCGACATACCTGTGTACAACACGGTGGCCGATGCCGTCAGGGCCGCGAAAGCGAATACCTCGGTGATCTTCGTTCCGGCGCTGTTCGCAGCGGATGCAATCATCGAAGCCGCATCGGCGGGAATCAGAGTCATCGTCTGCATCACCGAAGGGATACCGACCCGCGACATGATCCGCGCGTACGAACTCGTGCAGGAACAAGGAGCCCGACTGATCGGTCCCAATTGCCCGGGCATCATCTCCCCCGGTCTCTGCAAGGTGGGCATTATGCCCGGATTCATTCACAAAAAGGGACGTGTTGGCGTCATCTCGCGAAGCGGAACGCTGACATATGAGGCCGTCTGGCAGTTGACTGAACGGGGGATCGGGCAGTCCACCTGCATCGGCATCGGCGGCGACCCCATAATCGGCACGCGGTTTATTGATGCGATGAAACTGTTTAACGAAGATCCGGGAACCGATGCCGTCATCATGATTGGCGAGATTGGAGGGACGGCGGAAGAGGAGGCGGCATCGTTCATCCGGGCCCATGTGAAGAAGCCCATCGTCGGCTTCATCGCAGGACGCACTGCCCCACCCGGCCGACGCATGGGACATGCAGGCGCAATAATCGCCGGAGGGAAGGGGACGGCCCTGGAGAAAATGACGGCAATGCGGAAGGCGGGCATTCATGTGGTCGAGAATCCCGCCCTTATCGGCGAAACCATGGAAAAGATTCTTTCCAGGAAGAGCCGGCCAGGCGTAAGAGGACAGCGCCCGAAGTCTGGTAGCAGGGGCCGCCGACCCGGCAGGGTAAAGCGGACCTCTGGTACGAGAAAAGGGGGGAGGAAGTAGGTTTCGCTGCAGCGGCATCGCAGTGATGTGGTTTGAATTGAAATAACATATCAGGGAGGAACACGGTTGGCCGAACGTACACTGGCGATTCTGAAACCCGATTGTATCAGGAGAAACCTTGCAGGTGAAGTCCTTGCACGCATAGAACATGCAGGGTTCAAGATTCTCGGTATGAAGATGGTGAGGCTCACGACGGAAACCGCCGGCGCATTCTACGCCGTCCATCGCGGGAGACCTTTTTTCGATGATCTTGTCTCCTTCATGAGCTCGGGACGATGTGTGCCTCTTGCCCTGGAAAAGACAAATGCCGTTGCGGATTTCCGTACACTGATAGGCACGACCGACCCGAAAGATGCGGCCCCCGGGACCATCAGGAAGGACTTCGCATCGAGCAAGGGAGAGAACATCGTGCACGGATCCGACTCGCCGGAAAACGGTCGGATCGAGATTGCGTATTTCTTTTCGGAACGCGAGCTGGTTGAAACTGCGTGATGGCCCGGTCAAACAATTCCGGCTGGAAGAAAGGAGGGCAGGTGACGCGCCCTCCTTTTTTCATTTCGACCGCATTCAGCCGGCCCATATTTCAACAGATTGATCTGTAAGACCATGGCACTGAAGCGCTGGAGGAAGATCCGCCGGACAACAGTCAGCGTCAATCCCTGGTGGACGTATCAGAAAGATGATTTCGAACTCCCTTCGGGCAAAGCCGGAGAGTACCACTACGTGCACACCGATGGCGCCGCTCTGGTCGTCCCGGTGCTGAACGACGGTAGGCTGGTCCTTGTGAATCAATACCGCTACCTCTGTGATCGAGAAAGCATTGAATTTCCGTGCGGAGGCGTAAAAAACGGATCGACACATGACGAAACTGCCTGGCACGAACTGATTGAGGAAACGGGATACCGTTCAGACCGACTCTATCTCGCCGGCACCTTTAATCCGTACAACGGGGTGACTGACGAGATCTGCAAGGTCTATATTGCCCGGTCGCTCGTTATGGTCGGAGGGAAACCCGATGAGACCGAGGAGTTTGAGGTTCTCAAACTTGCGGCCGAAGAACTGGAAGAAAAGATTTCTTCGGGAGAAATCTGGGACGGCATGACCATCGCCGCATGGGGGATTGTCAGGTCCAGGCTGGCGAAGAGAGGAGGGGAGCAATGAAGCGGCGGATTTTGTGGTTGCTGACATCCTTGACGCTTTCCAGCCTTGTCTTCGGCGGTACACCAGCGGTCAAGGTTGGTGCGGACGTGCTTGTAGAAGACCGGCTGCAGCTTCTCTCTGGAAAGCGTGTTGGATTGATCACGAATCTGACGGGAAGGGTTCGTACGGGCAAATTCCTTCTCGATATTCTCAGAAGCAAGGGAATTTGCGTGACGGCGATCTTTGCGCCTGAGCACGGAATACGCGGCACCGATCAGGCGGGTGAGACGTACCGGGACAGCGTTGATTCCAGAACCGGAGTGCGGATCTATTCATTGTATGGAACGACGAAGAAGCCCACGCCGGATATGCTGCAGGCTGTTGATGTTCTCGTCTATGACATCCAAGATGTGGGTGTCCGGTGTTACACCTACATCAGCACCATGGCGCTTTGCATGGAAGCCGCAGCAGCAGTTCATATTCCGTTCATTGTGCTGGACCGCCCGAATCCTCTTGGAGGCGAAGTCATGGATGGACCCGTCCTGCCTGATTCTCTCCGCTCTTTCGTGGGATACTTGCCTATCCCCACTGTGTACGGGCTGACAGCCGGTGAGCTCGCGGAAATGGCAAATGAAGAAGGGTGGCTCAAAGGCGGAGCGCGGGTGGATCTCACCGTCATTCCAATGAGTGGATGGACGCGGACCATGTCATGGAGCGAGACAGGTCTTACGTGGATTGCTCCTTCACCCAATATTCCCACGATTGAGAGCGCAATCGCTTACCCGATGACGGTCTATCTTGAAGCAACAAATATCTCAGAAGGCAGGGGGACACCCGCACCATTCCGGATGCTTGGGGCCCCTTTTCTGCCCGCCGATTCGTTGAGTGTTCGGTTGCAGCCGGTCACCGGGGAGGGAATCCAGTTCAGAGACACAAGCTTCACCCCTACCTTCTCGAAGCATCGGGGAACCTCATGTGCGGGAGTTTTTCTCACGATCGCACTGGGTCCGCTTCATGCTCCGGTTCGCAAGGGAATGCTGCTCCTGTCAAGATTGCGTCGGCTTGCGGGAAGGGCGATGCTGATTGACAAAAAGTCTCTTGCCTTGCTTGTGGGCGATAATGAAGCCGTGGATATCATCCTGCGTGGAAGTGATGTCACATCTGTTTTCGAAGGCTGGACCAGAAGCGCAAAAGCCTTTCAAATGCAGGCAGCGCGGTACCGGCTATATCCGGAAAAACAGTGAATCAAGAGCCTGGAGGGGCGTCGCCTCTCAAAATCCTTGACTTTTCCCGCATAATTTGTTATTCTTTAACGATTTTGAGGTTGCCTTCCCCTTAATCGAGGTGGAAAATGACCGATGATGGCTGGGGTCTGGCGCTCGCGGCTTTGAGACGAAAGCTCTTTACGCTCAATGGACTGGTCGCGTTCGTCGGACTTTTTGCCCTTATCATCGGTTTTTTTGTGGGATCGACGGCGTCGCGTATTGTCTGCGGTTTGCTTGTCGCGGGGGCGGGCACGTACTGGTTTGCTTGGTGGCGTATGGGCCATGAGCGCAGGGACGCAGACGTACGCGGCATCCCCGAAGAGCCAAACCGACAATCTTCCGAAGAACCCATGAAAAAATTACTCTTTGACGACTATCAATCTCCAACGGGGAAATATGTGGTCCGGGAAGTGGAGGAGGAAGGTAAAGTGCTTCCCTCGTCCAAGGCAATCCGTCCGGTGGTACCCCAGGAACCCGAGCAACCACGGTCGATGGAGATTCCGGATTTCTTTGATCTGGATTCCGACACCCCGTACACTGAGACTGAACCAAAGAGTGAGTTTCATTCACTTGCGAACAAGGTTCTTCTGGTTCTGAAGGAGGTTCTTTTTGCACATACCGTTGCATTTTTCTGGGCGAACCGCGACAAAGAGCAAATGGTCCTGGAATCGATGGCGACCGACAGTCAGCAGTTCATGAAGGAGAAGCGGTTTCAGATGGGAAGTGATCTCGTCAGCCACGTCGCAAGCACAGGAAAGCCGCAGCTTCTGGGCCGGGTCAATCCATCCACCGAGCGTGATTTTTTGTGTTACTACGAGGGCCCTGCCTATGTGAAATCAGTTCTGGGAGTGCCTGTCTTCTTTGCTGACCGTTCCCGCGGGATCCACCCCGTCGGCGTGATCGTCGCAGACAGCAAAGCAGAAGATGCCTTCGGTCAGGAAACTCTGGCGCTCATGGGCCGCTTCACCAAACTCGTTTCGGCCCTGATCAAAAGCTACACCGACAAATATGATCTTCTGCTGGATTCCGAGCTGCTCTCTTCGCTCAGGCGAATGCAGGACAGGATCAAGTCGAATCCCGGTGAACAGACGATCCTTGATGCTCTCGGCGACGAAGCGCACCGGCTCGTCAATTGGGAGTTCCTCACGGTTGCGATGTACGCGGATGAACGCCGGGGTTGGTGTGTTCAGAAGGTCGTGAACAGGTCAGGACAACCATATGTTGACCGCGAACACGCAGTGGACATGCAGGGCGGCATTGTTGGTACGGTGATTGCGACGAACCACCCGGTGACAGTGACGGACCTCTCTGCGGAGACACGTCACCGCTTCCACGCTGACGAGACACTGGATCGCTCGGGATCGTTCCTCTGCGTCCCGATAAGCTCGATCAACCGGTGTTACGGGGCGTTGACTCTTGAAAGTCGCAAGACCGGACAGTTTTCGGGATCAGACGTCGAGACGATGTATCGGCTCGTGGAATTTGCCGCTGCGATGCTGGAAGTGACGTACATGAACAATATCGTCAATGATTATGTCGTCGTCGACCAGCTGACTGGATCGATGACACGCAAGTATTTTCTCAAGAAGCTTGAGGAGGAGGTCAGACGCGCTTCGGATTTTGCCGCGGAACTTTCAACCGTGACGTTTGCAGTGGACGGCATGGATGAACATCTGACTCGTTACGGCAAGGACGGCTGCGATACCATTTTTGCGGAAGCGGTCAAAGTGCTGCGTGAGAATCTTCGCTCCTTCGACGCGATCGGACGCCTTGATCATGATCGGCTGGGGATAATCCTGATCAGCACGACTGCGAACGATGCCTACGTCTGGGCTGAAAAGATGCGAAAGCAGATTTCAAGCCATGTCATCTGCGTGGGAACCAAGAGTTTTTCGGTAACCGTCAGCGCCGGCGTATGCGGTCTCAACGAAGGAATGGGAATGGAAGACCTGCTCGCCGGCACGTCGCAGGTCCTGGGGAAGGCGCTCGAACACGGCGGAAATCTCGTCAGAGTTTACTAACAGCATTTCGAAAGGATTCAGAACCACCATGGCGAAACAACAGTCATTTCAGGACAAAGTAGCGAAGTCGGCACAAGTCAAAGGAACGAAGTGCCCCGTGTGCGGTACGATCTACCAGCCGATACTCCTGGTGTCCTCCGAGCGCTCGAGAGCGGGCGCCGGATGGAAGTTCAATGAGAAGCGGGTTCAGGTGTGCAAGTGCAATGAGAAGGAAGTATACGCCTGACTCGTATGTTTGAGAGAACTTCCGTGTTCTTCCCTGCGTATACCACAACAGGGGAAGGGCTGCGGCTATCAGGGATTTTCCCCGATTCAACACGAACAAGATCATTCTCATAGTTCTCGACGGCGTGGGATGCGGAGAGCTCCCTGATGCTGTGCGCTACGGTGATGGGGGCTCCAACACCCTCTCCCATACGGCCAGTGCCGCGGGAGGGCTGCATTTGCCGCATCTTCAGGCTTTGGGACTGGGGAACGTCGCTTCTATTAAAGGTGTTGAACCCACGACGCACCCCGGAGCAAGCGTGGGGAAAATGGCCGAACTGTCGCAGGGAAAGGACAGTACGACGGGGCATTGGGAACTCGCCGGTGTCATTGTAGAAAAGGCATTCCCGACCTTCCCGTCGGGGTTCCCGGCCACGATGATGCAGAAGTTCGTAACGAAGACCGGCTGTGAAGGATTTCTGGGAAACACGACGGCTTCGGGAACGGTCATCATTCAGGATTTGGGGGACCAGCATCTGTCGAGTGGTTGGCCGATCGTGTATACTTCGGCCGATTCTGTGTTTCAGATTGCAGCGCACGAGGAAAAGATCCCCCTTGAGCGGCTCTACGAAATCTGCCGCATCACACGGGAAAGCGTGTGCACAGGGGAGTGGGGTGTGGGCAGGGTGATTGCTCGTCCGTTTGTTGGTTCTCACGGCGCATTTGTTCGGACGACCAACAGGCGTGATTTTTCGATTGCACCTTTCGGACAGACAGTCCTCGATCTCCTGCACGCCTCGGGCGTGCAGACTGTTTCCGTCGGGAAGGTCGATGACCTTTTTGACGGACGCGGTCTCTCGGCGATGCACCATACGCGGACGAATGCCGCAGGAATTGATTGCATTGTCGAGCAGGCGAAAAATCTGAAGGAAGGATTGATCTTCGCCAACCTCGGTGACTTTGATACGATGTATGGCCACCGGAATGATCCGGCGGGGTTTGCGAAAGCTCTGGAGTCGTTTGATGCAGCAATTCCCGCAATTCAGGGAACGCTGCAGAGGGGCGATCTCCTCATAATTACGGCGGACCACGGGAACGATCCGGTCATGCCGAGCACTGATCACTCGCGGGAGTATGTTCCGCTTCTGTGCTCGTTCACCGGACGCAGGGAGGGTGCAAATCTCGGAATCCGTAAGACGTTCAGCGATGTCGGAAAGACCGTGGCACAGTTCTTTGGAATCAGAGAAGCCTTCCCGGGGACAAGTTTTCTGGATTTAGTGCGTGTGGAATGAGTGACCGTTTGAGCGATCTCGAATTTGATGCCCGTATCGATCGGGAAGGGAAGATCGGAGTGCCGGCATCGGCCCGGGAGGCATTGAAAGACGAGCACGGCCATTATCTTCGTGTCCGTCTTATGCCCAGGTCGACGTCACAGGCCCTGAAGGCAATGGGCGTTACATATGACGAAATCGAGACGATTGCAGCCGCGCAGCTAGAATCTCCCGAACGGGTCGAGGCGTTTCTCCTGGTTGAGGGTGTACTTGCACGGAGGAAACGACGGGCCGGGGGAGGATCCGGCAAGCGCTCGTGAAGCGCATCGTGGTGCATACGGATGTTTTGCTTGACCATCTTACAACTGCAACGCGGCCTTCGGCGTTGCGTCGGATCATGGCGAGTCACTTCTGCTACACGACCGTCTTTCAGGCGATCGAGCTGTTTGCCGTGATGCGTTCCGAAAGAGAACGGAAGGCTGTAGAAGATTGCTTGTCGGCGATGAAACTGCTCGGGCTGAATCCGAAACGGTCAGCGCGGTACGGTGAGCTCTTTCGAGGTCACCCCCGGCATCGTGCAATAGATCTGCTGGTCGCCGGCCTTTGCCTCGAAAGCGGACTGCCGCTCCTGACGAACCGGAGCCGGGACTTCCGGGGAATTGACGGCTTGAAAGTTGTCCGGCCCGGTGCGATCATCGTGAGGTGGGGGGCCAGAGGTGGGGGGCGCAGGAAGAATGCACAATTGCGATTTTATTCTGGAAGGCACATGAATGGTTAAAATCACCAAGCAGTATACAAATCGGGAAAGCCAGTCACTCGATAAGTATCTGCAGGAAATCGGCAAGGTCGATCTGCTCAAGTCAGAGGAAGAGATCGAGCTTGCTCAGAGAATCAAGAAGGGGGATCAGCGGGCGCTTGAAAAACTCACCAAGGCGAACCTCCGCTTTGTCGTGAGTGTTGCAAAGCAGTATCAGAATCAGGGCCTCTCGCTCGGGGATCTCATTAATGAAGGAAACCTGGGCCTGATCAAGGCCGCCAAAAGGTTCGACGAGACGCGCGGATTCAAATTTATTTCGTACGCGGTGTGGTGGATCCGGCAATCCATCCTGCAGGCGCTTGCGGAGCAGTCCCGAATAGTGCGCCTCCCGCTGAATCGCGTCGGGGCGCTGAACAAGATCGGGAAAGCGTTCAGTTCGCTCGAACAGGAATTTGAACGCGAACCGAGTGCAAGCGAGCTGGCCGAAGAACTCGATATGTCCCTCTTCGAGGTGTCGGACACCCTCAAGATCTCGGGACGCCACCTCTCTATGGATGCACCGTTTGCGCAGGGAGAAGACAACCGTCTTCTGGATGTCATTCAGGACGAACGACAGCCGGCTCCCGACAACGAGCTCATGAAGGAGTCGCTCAGCAAAGAGGTTGAGCGTGCGCTTTCCACGCTGAGCGAGCGGGAAGCGGAAGTCATCCGCCTTTACTTCGGGCTGGGCCGTGAGCATTCGTTGACTCTTGAAGAAATAGGCGAGAAATTCAAGCTCACCCGTGAGCGCGTCCGCCAGATCAAGGAAAAAGCGATTCGACGACTTCGTCATGCTTCGCGGAGCAAGCAACTGCGGGCATATCTCGGCTGATGCCGGAGGGATCCCCGTGCCTGGAGATCCCTCCCCTTGCCGATGGTCGAGGCCACGTTGACGAGGGTATCCGCAATCTTCCGTCGCCTGACAGCAATTGCAGGCGTCTTCGCGCTTCTCGCATTTCTCACCGTCGCATCGGGTTGCTCCGCATCTTCTCCCCGTTTTCGCTCGGCCCCGTCTGAACGTGAACGGCGCAAAAACAGCGATGCCAATGAGGGGAAATTCGCATCGAAGATCAGGGAGGAGGAATTGCGCGAAGATGACCGCCATGTAGATCTTGCGGCGGTGCGGGACCGGCTGACCCCATCCATCAAGAACCGGCCCTCTGAAAATGGCC
>Ga0326726_10002651_pt1 | contig 16389 bp, 11 predicted proteins | sample MHFenrmetagenome_2_FD_207603 | JGI IMG/M metagenome (GOLD analysis project Ga0326726, IMG submission 207603) | Lab enriched peat soil microbial communities from Michigan Hollow, Ithaca, NY, United States - MHF15MN | ecosystem: Environmental > Terrestrial > Soil > Wetlands > Peat | place: USA... | reverse complement strand
GCGCAAGCGGAGGCGGATCTGTCGGCCGCGCGGGCTTCGGCCGGCGGCGTCGGCTCGAACGGGCAGGCGCAGGCGATGGTGGATCAGGCCTCCGGCCAGCGCGCCTCGCTGGACGCGCAGATCTCCGCCGCAAAGGCGAACGAGCTCAAGGCGAGGCAGGACCTCGCGCGTATGGAAGAGCTGGCGGGCAAGCAGATCGTCTCCAAGCAGCAGCTCGACGGCGCGCGCGCGGCGGCCGAGGCGGCGTCCGCGAACGTGCTCGCGCTCCAGCGGCAGACGAGCGCCGCGACCGGCACCATCGTGAGCGCCGAGGCGGGCGTCCGGCTTGCGACGGCACGGCTGCAAGGCGCACAGGCGGCGCGCGACAACGCGGCGCTCCAACTCAGCTACACGCGCGTGACGGCGCCTACGTCGGGCATCATGTCGCGCAAACAGGTCGAGCCGGGACAGCTCGTCCAGGTCGGACAGCCACTGTTTACCGTCGTGGCCGACACCGGCGTTTTCATCACCGCGAACTTCAAGGAGACGCAGCTCGCCGACCTGCGCGTCGGACAGCCGGTCGAGATCGAGGTCGACGCCTACGGCGGCGTCGCGACGGGGTGTGTCGAGAGCGTGAGCGCGGCGACCGGATCCAAGTTCGCCCTGCTTCCGCCCGATAACGCGACGGGCAACTTCACCAAGGTCGTGCAGCGCGTGCCCGTTCGCATTCGCGTCAAGCAGGGGCTGGGGGCGGATCGCCCGTTGCGTCCGGGCATGTCGGTCACGGTCCACGTCGACACGAGAGCCGCGGCGCAAAGCTGCTGATCGAACGATCTGGGCGATGACACATGGCTACTAACCAACCGGGCGCGCTCACGGTCTCCGGCGGGTCGCGTGGTCCGTCGCGCGTCGTCTCCGGCGCTGCGGTGCGGGCCGGGGCGTCCGATAAGTACAAATACAAGTACCTGATCGCCATCGCGGTCACGCTCGCGGCGGTCCTCGAGCTGGTCGATACATCGATCGTGAACGTCGCGATTCCCCACATGATGGGGAATCTGGGCGCGACCCTGGACGAGATCTCGTGGGTCTCGACCGGCTACATCATCGCCAACGTGATCGTCATCCCGATGTCGGGATGGCTCTCGGCGTACTTCGGGCGCAAGCGTTATCTCACCGGCTCGATCATCCTGTTCGTCACCGCATCGTTCTTCTGTGGTGCGGCGACGTCGCTCGGTGGGCTCGTGTTCTGGCGCGTCGTGCAGGGCATCGGCGGTGGAGCCCTGCTCTCGACCGCGCAGGCGACGCTCTTCGAGGCGTTTCCGCCGCACGAAGTCGGCATCGGCCAGGCGATGTTCGGCGTGGGCGTGATGGTGGGCCCCACGCTCGGTCCGACACTCGGCGGCTGGATCGTCGACAACTACAACTGGCCCTGGATCTTCTACATCAACGTCCCGCTGGGCATCGTCGCGGCGCTGATGACGTACACGTACGTGCACGACGCCGAGCACCAGGAGCGCGCCGAGACGGTCGACGTGCTCGGGTTCCTGCTGCTCGCGACATGCGTCGGCTCGCTGCAGTTCATGCTGGAGAAGGGTGAGCGCTACGACTGGTTCGACTCGCGCCTCGTGACGAGCCTGGCCATCGTCTCCGCGGCGTCGCTCGTGCTGCTCATCTGGCGCGAGCTCACGATCAAGGAGCCGATCATCAACTTCCGCGTCCTGAAGAGCCGGCAGCTCGCGGCCGGCGTGAGCATCGCGGCGGTGCTGGGGCTGGCGCTCTTCGGGTCGATCTTCATCCTGCCGATCTTTCTCCAGAACCTGCACGGGCTCACCGCGAACCAGACCGGCCTGGTCATTCTGCCCGGGGCGATCGCGTCGGCGGTGACGATGGCCTTCGTCGGCAAGAACGCCAACCGCATGGACGCGCGCGTCACTGTCACGATCGGCGCGATGATGTTCTTCGTGTCGATGTGGATGTTGTCACGGATGACGCTGGCGAGCGGTCCGGAGGAGACCTTCTGGCCGCTGATCCTTCGCGGCGTCGGCCTCGGGTTGATCTTCGTGCCGCTCACCGGCGCCACGATGGCGGAGATGAAGAACAACCAGCTCGCGCAGGGCACGGGCATGTTCAATCTCACGCGCCAGCTCGGCGGCTCGATGGGCATCGCGATCATGGCGACGCTGCTCACCCGGTTCACCGCGGCGAAGAAGGCGGTGCTCACGGAGCATGTCACGACCATGGACCCGGCGTCGCTCGGCCGGCTCGACCAGCTCACGCACGGGCTCATGGCGCGCGGGATCAATCCGATCGTGGCGAAGCAGCAAGCGTTGTTCATGCTCGACCGGCAGATCGGCGCGCAGGCGAGCGTGCTTGCGTTCTCGCGCATCTACATTCTCAGCGGGATCATCCTGCTCGCGGCACTCCCGCTGTTGCTGCTGTTCAAGACGGGGAAGGGCCGCGGGTCGGCGGGGATGGCGCACTAGCGCTTCGGGCGTGGACGACCCGCGATTGTCGCTATCGGTGCGGCATGCTACTTAGGCAGCGCGTACCCACGCCCTCGCGCCGCCACCGGCCAGCTTGTTTCCACCACATCGCCGCGCACGCCGGCGATCACGTCGTTCAAATGCACGACGATGCACACGTGGTTCGGAATGATTCGCACCTTCTCGCCGACCTGTGGTCGCCAGGGTGATTTGGCGAGATCGAGAATGCCGTGTTCCTCGGACATGCTCTTCACGATCACCTCGGAGTGCCCGAGCAGACAGCCGAATCCGTCGGCCGCGTCCGTGCCGCGCATCGGCTCGCGACCGAGCGCCTTGCTGCCGGCGTCGACCACCGCCTGATTCGGCACCGCGATGCTCACGACGGTCGCGAGCACGGTGAGCGCGCAGTCGTTCCATCCACACGCGCCGATCTCCGCGGTCGTGCGATCGTTGTAGACGTACGTGCCGGGCCGGAACTCCGTGACTCCGTCCAGCTCGTGCGTGCGCCACATCGTCGGCGTCGATCCGCCGCTGACGACGTTCGGATGAACTCCCGCACGGTCGAACGCATCGATGGCGCCGCGCACCGCCGCGCTCAGGCTCTCGAGCTTGGATGCCTGCGCGTCGACCGGCTCGCGGACGTGGCCGGGATAGAACGCGATGCCGGCGAATTCGAGGGGCGGGCGTTGCACGACCGCTTTGGCGAGCGCGATCGCATCCTCGAGCTTCGGGACGCCGACGCGGTGCATGCCGAGGTCGAGCTCCACGTAGACGCCGATGGGTCTCCCGGCTTCGCGAGCCGCCGCGGCGGCGTCCTCGATCGCGGCAAGCGAATCGAGCGCCACGGTGAGCTTGACGGTCTCCGGCAGCGACGCCAGACGCGTCGCCCGCCGCATGCCCACCGGCGGATACGCGACGAGAATGTCGTTGCACACGCCGCTCATCACTTCCGCCTCGAAGGCGGTGGCGCAGGTAAGCCCGATGGCGCCCCGGCGCAACTGCTCAGTCGCGATACGCGGAGATTTGTGCGTTTTGATGTGCGGACGTAATGCCAGCGCGTGCGCGGTTGCGTACTCGGCCGCCTGGTCGAGATTACGGGCAAGCCGATCGAGATCCACGACCGGTACCGGCGTTTCGAGCTCGGCGATCGTCAACGACATGTCGTGTGCGACCTTCAATCAAGTGGAGACGGTAAATGACACAGCGCGAGCGCCAGTGGCAACCGGTGACCCTTGGACCGAGCGTGCCGGTGCCGGTCGGCGCGTACTCGCCGGCGGTGCGCGCCGGTCCGTTCGTCTTCGTGTCGGGGCAAATTCCGCGCGATCCCGAGACCGGAGAGTTGATCGGCGACGACATCGAGTCGCAGACGCGGCAAGTGATCGCGAATGTGAAGCGTGCGCTCGAGGCGGCAGGCGCGTCGCTGTCCGACGTCGTTTCAGTGATCGTCTATCTGGCCGACGTCGACGACTGGGGCCGGTTCAACACGGCGTACAAAGATCTCATGCCCAAGCCCTATCCCACGCGCACCGCGCTCGGCGCGAATCTTCGAGGCATCATGGTCGAGATCTCGGCGGTGGCGTACGTGGGATGAGATTGGAGGGAAGCCGGAAGGCGGATCTGCACACTACAGGAACTGAATTGTTCCATCGAGTACGCAATCCGGCCGCCCAATGGCGCCGTCGCGGGCCTTAACGCCGAGGATGCGTGGCCGTCTACCAGACCGAAGTCTCAACACACCTTTCTACACCTTTCTGGTGGAGGATTCACCATGCTGAATATTCGATCGGCGCTCGCCGCGCTCCTCGTCGTCGGCGGTGCCGCGACGGTGCGGGCGCAACAGTCCACGGTGCCGGCTCGGCAGGCCCACGCGAGACGCGGAATGCGACCGGGCGGCCCGGGAATGCGCGCCGACCGCGCGCTGCTCCGCGGTGTCAACTTGAGCGGCGCCGAGAAGGCGAACGTGAAGGCGGTGCATGCGAAATACGCGGCGCAGACGAAGGCGATCCGCAGTCAATACAAGCCCCAGCACGAGCAGATGCGCGCGGCGCGGCAGCGCGGCGACACGGCCGCCGTGCGTTCGCTCATCCAGCAGAGCTCGGGCGAACGCGATCAGATGCGAACGCTGATGCAGTCGGAGCGCGCCGATCTGCGAGCCACGCTCAGCCCCGAGAATCAGGCGAAGTTCGATGCCAACGCGGCGGCGCTGAAGAAGCGGCTGGCGGCACACGCCGGCAAGGCGCGACCGAACGGCCGGCCCGGATCGAGCGGCGACGGTCGGTAGCGATTGGGGGTCCGCGTGAGCGAGCGCTGACGTGCGGGTGGGCACGCTGCGTCCTCCGCGACAGCAACGGTCTGGAGCTTCGGCTTCAGGCCGTTGTTTTTTGTCCCTGCGCGGTTCGAGGTTTCTTGCCCCCAAACGTCCTGATGGCCGGCACCTCGAGTAGCCGGCTCTCGTCGCCGGCGGTGTCCACGGCCCACGTCAATGCCGACAGCATCTGATCGAGCGTCACGAGCCCCAGGCGCTGCGCCGCTGCTCGCGTCGACGACCTGGCGTTCCAGTACCAGTACAGCGGAATGAGCGCATAGGCCCACCGGTGACCGGGACCGAGCACATACCACGGACGCAGCACGGTGTGCGGCAGTCCGCTCGCACGAAGCAGTGCTTCGCCGCGCGCACGCACGTCGACGTAGGCGCGCATGATCGGCGCCGGCTGTGCGACGCTGACATAGACGAAATGCCGCGCGCCGGCGCTCTTCGCCGCGGCGATGCACTCCCGGACCGATACGAAGTCGACGGCCTCGAATTGGGCGGCCTTGGCGGGAGATGGCCGCGGCGTGCCCACGAGGTGCACAACGATTGAGTCCGATGGGATGGCGTGAACAAATGACTGCGCGTCGAGCACGTTGCCCGTCACGGGCGTGGCGCCCGCCGGGAGCTTTCCTTCGGATCCGGGCCGCACGAGGGCGTGAACAGCATGTCCCTGCGTGACCAGACGCGGGATCAAGCGTCGTCCCATGTAGCCGGTACCGCCGGTCAGGAATACGGTGGCGCGTGTCATGAGTCTGGGCGTTGGTCACAGTGCATACGCGTCAAACGACGGCACGGATGTATCGTGGTTGATCGAGGTGGTTGATCGAGCGATCGCTCGGCTTCAACGCTGCATGCGATCGCGCTGTTCCAGCAACCCTCAGCGCGGGGCCACCCTCTTCTCGCCCCGCCGGTAGCGCGCCGAATGCAGGCTCCCTCTCAATCGATTTCGGTCCTGTCATTCATCGGCGTGGTCGTGCAGATGGGCGGCGCCCTGCTCCTCATCGCCCTCTTCGCGCTGCTGCGCCGATTCGTGCTGCGGCGCGCCTACTTCCGGGCCTGGAGCGCCGCGTGGACCGTGGTCGCGATCGGGATCGCGGCGCTCGCCGTCCGATACATCCTCGCGCCGGAGCTGATCGGGACGTCGCTCGACGAGAACGAGCCGCTGACCCGCGCGCTCTACTTCGTGTACCAGTCGTGCAAGGGGCTCGCGTACGTGTACTTCGTGCGCGGCACGCTGATGTACGTCACCGGCAACACCGCCGGGCTTCGCGCCACCCGCCGCCTCTGGGTTGCTGCCCTGCTGTTCGGGCTGGTCTCGACGCTGGCGTCGCGCGACGGCTTGAACGAGATGGTGGTGTGGCAGAGCGCGATCGCTGTGCCGGCGCTCGGCTACTGCGCCGTCGCGCTCCTCCGGCTTCCTCGCCCGCGACGCACCACCGGCAGCACCACGACCGGCGCCGGCTTCGCGGTCCTCTCGCTGCTCTGGGTCGCGTACGCGATCACCTTCTCGATCGCGATCTGGACATCGCCTGCTCTCCCGCTTACCGAGGCGGCGCTCCGGTTCGTCGCCTTCAACTCGTACTATGATCTGACGATCGACCTGCTGCTCGGCTATGCGATGATCCTTGCCCTCATGGAAGACGCCAAGCGCGAGGTCGACGACGCACAGGCCGAGCTGCGGCTCACCCACGACCGGCTCCGCCGTGCGGCGCTCACCGATTCGCTCACCGACTCGCTGAATCGGCGCGCGTTCGCCGACGGCGTCGGTCTCGAGATGGTCCGGGCGACGTTCGGCACGGTCGTCATGGCGGACATCGACAATCTGAAGCGCGCCAACGACCGCCATGGCCATTCGATCGGCGATCAACTGATCCGGCACTGTGCCGAGGTGCTGCGCCGCGAGCTCCGCCCCTACGACAAGCTGTATCGGTGGGGCGGGGACGAATTCCTGCTCGTGCTGCCGTCGGCGCGCGCGTCCGACGTGCTCGGGCGGCTGCGCGGCGTCCTCGATCGGGCCGACCCGATCCCCCGCACGTCGGTCGGACCGACCGTCCGACTTCAGGTGAGCCTCGGGGCCGCCGATTACGCGAGCTCCGCCGAGCTCGAGGCGGCGATCGAAAGTGCCGACGGGGCCATGTACGCCGAGAAGCGCCGCCGCAAGGGCGACGTGCGCCTTGCGCTCGTCGAGGATACCCCGCCATCGTCATCGTCGGCCGCGCGTTGATCTGATAGCCGGCAGTTCTGGCGCCCGGCTCCGCCACGCTGGTTGTCCCCGCGAATTCCCACCCACGGAGTTTTTCGATGCGATACCCCACGATTGCTCTCGTCGCGGTCGTCGTGCCCGTTGGCCTCGCCGCCGCGCAACAAGCCGCGTCAGGCAGGCGAGCCTTCGCGTCCGGTGACTGGTACAAGCTCACGACCGTCGCCGCGCCGGCGCTGTCGCCCGACGGCGGCAAGGTCGCCTTCACGGTGACGACGGTGCGCGAAGCCGAGAACCGCCGGCACAGCGAGGTGTGGGTCGTGTCGACCAAGGGCGGAGCTGCTGCCCGGTACACCTCGCCCGGGTATGAGAGCGCGAGCCCGCGCTTCTCCGACGACGGCAAGATCCTGTACTTCACGTCGCAGCGGCCCGGCGGGCGCGGCACGCAGTGGGCGCTGCGGATGGATGAGCCGGCGGGTGAGGCGTATCAACCCGTCGGCGAGGCCCAGACTCCGAGCGGCTCGTCACCGACCGACAAGAGCTTCACCGTCTTCTCGGAGGTGGCCGGTGGTCGTGGCGGCGGCCGCGGTGGACGGGGAGGCGGCCGCGGCGGCGCGGCGCAAGACTCGACCGCGAGCGACTCGGCGCTTGCGAACGATCCGTTCGGCCGCATGCAGCCGATCTCGCGTCCGCCCTACAACGCGATCACGAAGCCGGAGAATCCGTCGCGCTTCGATGGCCGGCAGATCGTCGACATGGTGTACAAGGCCAACGGCCAGGGGCAGTTCATTCCCGGTCCGCGCACCGCGCCGCGCCGGGATACGGCGCGAGTGGCACAGATCTATCTCCAGCGTGCGGGTTCCACCGAGCGGAAAGAGCTCACCAGTACGAACTACTCTCATCGCAGCCCGGTCGTCTCGCCGGACGGGAAGTGGATTGCCTTCCTGGCCGACGCACGTCTGCGCTCCGACTCGGTCGTGAACGCCGAGCGCGACTCGATCACCAAGCTTCCGCCGGATCGCAAGCGCGACGAGATGCCGCGCAACGACACGGAGATCTTCATTCTCCCGGTGGCCGCGTGTGAGACGCACAGCGCCGAGTGCACGCCGCGCAAGATCGAGTACGCGGGGAACGAGACCCAGGTGACGTGGTCGCCGGACAGCCGGCAGATCGCGTTCATCGGGCAGCTCGCGCGATTCAAGAATCAGCGGCTGTTCGTCGTCGACGCTGCCGGCGGCAAGCCGCAGGACCTGCTCGGCGCGTGGCCGTACGAGCCGGGCCAGATCGAGTGGCTCAAGAGCGGCCACATCGCGATGATGACGTCGACCGGCGGCAGCCGCGGCGTCTACAGCATCGATCCCTCGTCGAAGAAGATCATGACGGTGCTCGGCGGACGCCGCATGGTCAACAGTCCCGTCTACGACGCCTCGCAGCAGCACATCATCTTCGTCGCCACGGATCAGTCGCATCCGACGGAGTTGTTCATCGCCAACGCCGACGGCACGGGCGAGCACAAGCTGACGACGTTCAACGACAAGCTGAACTCGGAAGTCGCGTGGTCGGACGCCGAGGAGTTCACGTACACGTCGGTGGGCGGCCTCAAGGTGGAAGGCTGGCTGCTCAAGCCGTTCGGCTACGATCCGTCGAAGAAGTATCCGCTCGTGCTGTACATCCACGGCGGACCGCACTCCGAGTACAACGAGGGCTGGTTCGACGAATTTCAGAACCTGACCGGCGCGGGCATGTGGGTGCTGTTCACGAACCCGCGCGGCTCGAGCGGCACGAACACCGAGTTCACGTACGCGAGCCGCGGGGACTGGGGCGGCAAGGACTACGACGACCTGATGCGCGCGGTCGACATCGCCGCGAAGCGTCCCGATGTCGACTCGACTCGCATGGGCGTGACCGGTGGATCGTACGGCGGCTTCATGACGGCGTGGGTGACGACGAAGACGAATCGCTTCAAGGCGGCGGAAGCGGACCGCATGATCAGCGAGTGGACGTACTGGTACGGCGCGTCGGACGCGCAGGGACTCACGGAGGGCGAGTTCTTCGGGCATCCGTGGGAGAACCAGATCATGTACGACACGCTGTCGCCGATCCGTCACGTGAAGAACGTGAAGACACCGACGCTGCTCGTGCAGAGCGAGGAAGACTATCGCACGCCGATCGGCAACGCCGAGCTCTGGTTCATGGCGCTCAAGAAGCAGAACGTGGCGGCCGAGTTCGTGCGCTATCCGCGGTCGAACCACGACCTGTCGCGAACGGGCGAGCCGTGGCTGCTCGTCGATCGTTTGAGCCGGATCCGGCAGTGGTTCGGATACTGGCTCAAGGAAAAGCCCGCGTCGGCGACCGCGTCGGATCGATCGCGTTAGCGGTCAGTCGCGCGGGCGAGGGCCGGAGGAGACCAAGTCTCCTCCGACCCCGCGCCAATCTCAGACCTGCATGAGACGTTGATACTCGCGATCCCAGGCGGCGGGCATGCTCTCGCGCGGTGAGTACGGGCCGGGCTCGTAGCGGCGCGACGAGATGCCGAGATGGCTCCGTTCGACGATGTCCCAGTCCTGGCGATTGGTCACGTCCCAGAAGCCGATCGCGTCGGCCGGGTTGAACGACGGATCACCGGCGTTCCCCGGATGGAACATCCACTCCGACTCGACGATCGTGCGATCGACGTCGACGGGCGTGAGCAGGTAGTAGTTCACGTAATCGGGATGGATGCTGAGCATGAGATTCGGCATGAGCGTGTAATAGAACGCGCGATGCCGGTCGTCGACCGGGAGGGCCGGGTTCACGAGTCTGCCGCACGCTTTGCCGGAGAGCGTCGCGCTCTCGTTGGGCGCCGTGATCTCCATGTAGCCGCCGAGGAACGGTCCGTCCACGAGATCGTTCGCGCCGCTCTGATACGGCAGCACGGTGGATAGCTCGGGGTGAATCATCGGGCAGTGGAGACACTCCGAGTAGTTCTGAAAGACGAGCTTCCAGTTCGCGCGCACGTCGTACGTCACGCTGTGTCCGACCTCGAGGCCGGAAATGCCGTACCGCGCCAGGCGGCCGAGCATCGGCGCGAACCATTGCTCGAATGGCTGACAATCGCGGGCGATGTTGACGAAGACGAATCCCTCCCACTCCGCGACTTGGGCGGCGTGAAGCGGGTAGTCGCGCTTGTCGAACTCCTCGACATCTTGCATGTGCGGCGCGCCGATCAGCTTCCCGTCCGTGGTGTACGTCCAGGCGTGGTACGGGCACTGGATCGTCTCGGAGAACTGGCCCGACGTCTCTCGGCAGATGCGTGTGCCACGGTGCCGGCAGACATTGAACAACGCGCGCAGCTCGCCGCCGCGGTCGCGCACGACGATGATCGATTCACCGGCGACGTCGCGCACGATGTAGTCGCCCGGCTTGGCGAGGCGGCTCGCGCGGCCGACGCAGTTCCAGTGGCGCGCGAAGATCCGGTCGCGCTCCGACGCCAGCACGGCGGGATCGACGTACGTCTCACGCGGCATCGTCCGCGCGCCGGCGCGGTGCGTGGAGATCGTCTTGTGAAAGGTCGTCACGAACCCGCCTTCGCTCGTGGGGAAAGGACGGCGCGCGCGGCCAGCCATCCGGCGCCGCCGACCACGCTGGGCCCGGGATGAGAGCCCGCCCCGCCAAGATACAATCCGGATATTGGAGTGGTATATCGGGCAAGTCCCGCCACGGGCCGCATGAACAGGATCTGGTCGAGCGTCAGCTCGCCGTGCGTGAGCGCGCCGTCGGTGAGGCCGAGGTGCGTCACGAAATCGGATGCGCCGAGCACTGCCCGATGAAGCACGCTGGCGGCGAACCCGGGGAGCGTGCGCGAGATGATCGCCGTCACACGGTCGGCGAGGTCTCCGGACTTCGCGTCGGACCATGGGCCATCTCGCGGCTGCCTCGGCACGAATTGTACGCGTGCGGTGACGATGTGTTTGCCGGCCGGCGCGAGCGACGGCCAACGAACGCTCGGCGATGAGAGCTCGACGTGCGGCTCGGCCGCGACGTCGCCGTACTTGGCGGCGTCGTACGCGCGCTCGATCGAATCGAGGTCGGGTGAGAGACTCACGACGCTCGCCAGCGCCGCGCTGGCGACCGTAGCGTCGCTCGGGAGTCGGTCGACCGCGAAGTGGATCACGGCCGTGCACGCGCGGAACTTGATGTTCTGCACCGCGCGCAACAGCTCCGGGTCGAGCCACACGGGATCGACGAGCCCGAGCAGCGTGTTCGCCGGATCCACGGTGGATAGCACGATCGGCGCGGAGATCTCCTCGCCGTTCGCGAGCGCGACCCCGGTGACGGCGTCGTCGCTCACGATGATGCGCGCGACCTTGGCACCGGTTCGGATCGAGGCGCCCGCCGTGCGCGCGGCCGCCTCGACGGCGATCACGAACGCATCGGGCCCATCGCGCCACCACGAGCGCGCGCGCACGGATCCGTCGGGCGCGCCGACGAGAGAGTGGCGCAGCACGAACGACGTCCCACCCGATCGCGGCCCTTGGCGGATGTCGCGCACGCCGCCGGCGCCGACCGCGGCGCGGAGCCACGGTGTCTCGAGCTCGTCCTCGAGAAAGTCCTGCACGGACATCGGGAGGACGCGGAGCACCTCCGTCATGTCGTCGCGGCCGAGCGCGCGGAACCGCCGGCCGAGACCGAGCAGCGCGGCGAAGTCGGAGAACGACGCGGCGTCCACGTCGGGTGGCGGACCCTGGTAGAGTGCGCCCAGAAAGCCGGACAGTGTGCTCAGGCGCCGCGCGAATGCCGGCCAGCGCCCGGCGTCGCGTGATGAGTGTTCTCGAATGACTCCGGCCGCCCGCGCGGCGTCCGTCGGGATCGATCGGAGCGCGCCGTCGTGCGCGACGGAGACCGATACGTCCGGCGTCGTGGACGCGATGCCGAAGCCGAGCCCCCTCATCACGTTCGGCGGCAGCCAGCCGGTGTCGTGATGCAGCGGCGCACGGAAACCGGGCGCGAACTCGTGCGTTCGCGCCTGTCCACCGATCGTGTCGCTGGCCTCCAGCACCACGACGCGCCGCCCGGCCTTTGCGAGCGCCGTCGCCGCCACCAACCCGTTCGCTCCCGCGCCGATGACGATCGCGTCGAACCGAGCCTCAACCACCGCCGCCCCCGCGTCCCGCGTTCCCCGTCCCCCTTCCCGCTATTTCGAGCGCCGCCAACCGTCCCGACGCCCCCATGATCCCGCCGCCCGGATGCGTCCCCGCGCCGCACTGCCAATAGCCGCGGATCGGCGTCCGGTATTTCGCCCAGTGCGCCGCCGGTCGAAGGAAGAAGAGCTGGTGAAGCGCCAGCTCGCCCTGGAAGATGTTCCCCTCCGAGAGCCCGGTGATGCGCTCGATGTCGGGCGGCGTCAGCACCTGGCGCCCGACGATCAGCGACCTGATGTTCGGCGCGTACCGCGCGATGGTGTCGACGACGGCGTCGCCGAACGCCTCGCGCCGCTCGCCGTTCCAGCCGCCGTTCAAGTGATACGGCGCGTATTGTACGAAGACGCTCATCACGTGCTTGCCGGGCGGCGCCATGCCCGGGTCGATCATCGACGGGATCACGATGTCCATGTACGGGTGGCGGGAGAAGTCGCCGTACTTGGCGTCGTCGTACGCGCGCTCGAGGTACGCAACGCTCGGGCTGATCGACACGGCGCCGCGCGCGGCGCGAATCATCAGCGCCTCGTCGCGCGTGCGCTCGAGACAGGTGAAGCGGGGAAGACCGCTGAGCGCGAGATTCACCTTGCCCGACGACCCGCGGAACTTGTATCGCTCGACGCCGGTCACGAGGTCGTCGGGCAGGTCGCGTCGCTCGACGAGCTCGAGGAAGGTGCGCCGCGGATCGAGGCTCGACACGACGACCGGTGCGCTGATCTCATCGCCGTTGTCGAGGGCGACGCCGGTCACGCGACCGTCGCGCACGAGGACGCGCGTGACGGTCGCGTCGGTCCTGACCTCGGCGCCGTGCGCGCGTGCCGCGCTCGCGATCGCCTCGCTGATCGCGCCGGTCCCGCCGCGCTGAAAGCCCCACGCGCGAAACGCGCCATCGATCTCGCCCATGTAGTGATGGAGGAGGACGTACGCCGACCCGGGCGAGCGCGGCCCGAGGAACGTCCCGATGATGCCGCTCGCCGACTTGGTCGCTTTGAGCGGATCGAACTCGTACCACTCGTCGAGATAGTCCGCGCTGCTCATCGTCATGAGCTTGAACAGCGCGTGAAACCGCTCGGCGCCGAGTCCACGCATGTGGCGCCCGAGCCTGAGCATCGCGCGCAGATCCGACGGCGCGAGCGACGACGGGTCCGGCGGCACCATGCCGAGGATCGGCTTCACCGCCATCGCCATGTGATGCATGAGCCGCCCGAACAGGACCGCGGTCTCCGCGTCGCGCGGCGAGTGGCGCGCGAGCTCGCGCCGCGTCTCATCCGGGTCCGCCCAGCCGGCCAGATAGTCGCCGTCGTCGAGCGGTGTCACGGTGCTCTCGAGCGGCAGAATCTGGAGCCCGTGCCGCGGCAGCTCGAGCTCGCGGATGATCTCCGGCCTCAGCAGACTCACGACGTACGAGAAGACCGAGAACTTGAACCCGGGGAAGATCTCTTCCGTCACTGCGGCGCCGCCGACGAGCGGCCGCCGCTCGAGGACGAGCGTCTTGCGTCCGGCGCGCGCGACATACGCGGCGCACACGAGACCGTTGTGGCCTCCGCCGACGATGATGGCGTCGTACCGCGCGCCGCTCACGCGCGCTTTCTCGCGGGATCGAAGAACGGCAGCTTGGCGATCGTCGCGTCGATGCGCCGGCGGCGATGCTCGACCGTCAGCTCGATCTGCGCCGATGTGCCGGCGGCGAAGTGCGGCGCCTTCACGTGCGCGAGCGCGAGGTACTTCTTGAGGAGCGGCGACCAGCAGCCGCTCGTCGCATAGCCGATCTGCGCTCCGTCGCGAAATAGCGGCGCGCTGCCGCGCCAAGCGATCGCCGGGAGCTGCGGCGGGAGTCCACGTTCGGCGTACGCGCGCTCGAGCGAGCTCCAGTCGACGTCGACGCCGACGAACCCCCACGCCGGGCCGCGCGCCGCCTCGGCGCGAATGGCCCGCCGGCCGTTGTACGGACCTTTGTTCGCGCTCACCGTCCAGGCGAGGTTGATCTCCAACGGTGACGACGTCTGGTCGTCGATCAGCGCGTGGTGCGACGAGTAGTAGTCGACGTCGAGCATGATGAGGCCCGCCTCGATCCGCGCGAGGTCGAGCGCCCAGATGCCGGCCGGGGTGATCCCATGCGGCTCACCCGCGGCAATCACCGCGTCCCAGAGGGGAACCGCGCGAGCGGCGTCGACCCACAGCTCATAGCCGAGGTCGCCGGTGTATCCGGTGCGTGAGATGGTGACCGGAATGTCGCGGATCGTCGTCTGGACGAGCCGGAAGTACTTGAGCGACGCGACGTCCGCGACGCTCTGGAGAATCGTGCGCGCCGACGGCCCCTGCAGGGCGAGCGCGGCGGTGCGCTCGGACACCTCCTCGATCGACACGTCCATGCCGACGGCATTCATCGACAGCCAGCGGAGGTTTGGCTCGGCGCTCGTCAGCCGGAAGGTCTCGTCGCCGAGCCGGCTGATCGTCCCGTCGTCGATGACCTTGCCGCGGGCGTCACACCACGGCGTATACAACACCTGACCCACGGCGCACGCCCGCACGTTGCGCGTCACCATGCGGTCGAGGAGACGCGATGCGTCGCGGCCGGCGATGCGGTACTTGTAGAGTGGCGAGACGTCGATGAGCGCCGCGGCGTTGCGAATGGCGGCGTACTCCCGGTCGGGATGCGGCTCGTAGGCGCTGGCCACCTGGTGCCCGGCCCATCGGCGCCATGTCTGCGCCCTCACCAGCGGCGCCGTTCTGGGGTGGAACGGAGTCGATTTGAGCATGAGCCGCAGCTAAGGTACGGAGCCGGCCGGCCGCTCAGCAACTCGTGCCGGACTCGAAAGGGTACGAATCGTGAATCCTGCGACTACAATGAGGCGCATCGTTGTGCTCGTCGCCGTGGCGATTGCCGCGTGCGACTCCTCGCACGAGGCGAGCGCGGCGGGGGAGATCGGTGCCGGAAAGGCGCCGGTGCTTCCCGCCAATGCGGCGCTCGCGCGCGCCATTGCGGCGAGCGACGAGCTGACGGCGGCGCAGGCCGCCATCGACGCCGGGCATCCATGGCGAGCGACCCAGACGCTCGCGCCGCTGCTGCGCGACCCCTCGAGGCGCTCGCCCGCGGCCCTGATCATCGCCGCGCGCGCGGCGGCGGGCTGGGAAGGCTGGGCCGAGGTCGACAAGCTGTTGCTCGGACAGGGCTGGATCGACTCGCTGTACGACGGCGAGGCGCGCGACCTGCTCGCGCAGTCCGCGTTCGGGCGCGGGTCGGACGCGGCCGCTCTCACGAACGCCGCGGCGGCGGTGCGCGACGCGAAGACGCCTGACATCCGCGCGACGCGGCTCGTGCTGCTCGCCCGAGCCCTCGAGCGCAACAACTCGTTCGACAGCGCGGCGGCCACGTACGCCAGGGCGGGGGAGAGCGGCGGCGTCCTCCGCTCGGTGCGCGACTGGCTGGAGCTTCGCGCGGCGGGCTCCGATCGCGACTCGTCGGGGCGTGCCCGCTCCTTCGCGCGGGTCACGCTCCCCGCGGTGCGGCCGCGAATCGCGTGGACCGAGGCGCAGGCTCGCGAGCGCTTTGGCGACGCGGCTGGCGCGGCGCAGCGATACGCGGCACTCGGCGCGACGGTTCAATCGCTGCGTCTCCGCATGTCCGTCGCGTCCGATTCGGCCACACGCGATGCCCTCAAGGGCGAGCTCCTGACGTATATCCGCGGACGTAACAACGCCACGGATGCGCGCGGCGCCGTCGAGGTCTTGGACAAGACCTTTTCCCGTCTGACGCCGGCCGAGGAGCTCATGGTCGCGCGCAGCGCGGCGGTCGCGGGACCGCCGGCCCGCGCCGTCGCCGGCTACGAGCGTGCCGCGGGGCTGCTCGCCGCGGGCGACCGATTCTCCTTCGCGCAGGCGCTCTCGCGCGTTGGGCGTGGACGCGACGCGATGGCGCAATTCGATTCCGTCGAGGGACCGCTGGCCGGACAGGCGGCCTATCAGCGAGCTCGCGTGCTGTTGACGTCGGGGACGGCCGACGCGACGCGGACAGCGCTGCGCGCCGTGACGGCCAATTTCCCGCGCGATACGGCCGCGGCGGGAGCGGCGCTCTTTCTCCTCGCCGATCTGCTCACCGACGACGGCGGAGACGCGCAGGCGCGCGCCATCTATCAGCAGCTGTATCGCGACTATCCGACGAGCCCGCGCGCGCCCGAGGCGCGCTTCAACGCCGCGATCATCGCGCTCGCCGGCGGGGACGCAGCCACCGCCGCCCGA
>Ga0326726_10002650_pt1 | contig 16392 bp, 13 predicted proteins | sample MHFenrmetagenome_2_FD_207603 | JGI IMG/M metagenome (GOLD analysis project Ga0326726, IMG submission 207603) | Lab enriched peat soil microbial communities from Michigan Hollow, Ithaca, NY, United States - MHF15MN | ecosystem: Environmental > Terrestrial > Soil > Wetlands > Peat | place: USA... | reverse complement strand
GCCGGCCTCGAGAATGGGTTTGAAATTCTCATAGATCTTGTTCCTGCGGAACGCGTCGATCTCTCTCCAGATCTCGGGGGCGCTCCTTTGCAGGTCCCTGATGAGGATCGGCTCGAACCGGGTGAGCTGGGTCGCCAGGAACGAAAAAAGCGCGACCATCTTCTCGACGAATCCCAGGGAGTCGTCGCGGACCAGGCCTTCGACCCCGCCGCGGACCTCGTTCATGACCCCTCGTATGACCGCGCGCAGGATCTCTTCCTTGCCCGAGAATGCCTTATAGAGAGTCGCTTTGCTGATGCCGAGCCGTCCGGCGATATCGTCGGCCGTCACCCGGACGAACCCGCGGCTCAGGAAGAGCGCCCGGGCCGCCTCGATGATGCGCGGCCTCAAGGCGGTGACGGCGTCTTCCCGCGCCCTTGATACTGTAGAAACTCTTTTAGTTTTCACAGTTTCGATTATACGCCCGGCCGAGCCGTTGTCAAGGGCCCTTCGGTTTGGTGCCGGCGCAGAGCTAGGGAGTGATGCCCATCGCCGCCCGAAAAGTAGGTCCCCTCAGGGCTCGATGATCCCCAGCGGCGGGTTCGTTTTCCATCGGCCGCGCGTGAAATCCGGGACCTCGACCGGCTTGCCCTTGCCGGTGACGCTCTTCACGCTGGCGCCGACGATGGCGCTCCAAGCGGCCGCGTCGTAGACATCCTGGTCGAGCGGCTCGCCCTGGCGCAGGGAATGGATGAGCCGGTAGTCCTCGATGTAATCCATGCCGCCGTGGCCTCTCCCCTCCCCTTTCGAGGCGATGGCCTTCCAGAGCGGGTGCTCGAACTCGGCGGCGAACGTCTCGAAATCGTCCCACTCGTGGGGCTTGGCCGCTTTCCCCTCGATATAGATCCGGTCGGGCCACTTGTGGGCCAAGCCGCGCGTCCCTTGGACCAGGTTGATGCGGTTATACGGCCGGGGCAGGTTGGTGTCGTGGATGAGGATGATCGTCTTGCCGAGCTTCGTCTTGATGAGACTGGTGTTGACGTCGCCGAGGACATAGCGTTCCTTGGCCTGGCGGGAATCCGGGCCGAACGTCGCCACGGCGTACTCATGGAGCCCCCGCGTCGGCGAGCTCAACGAAACGAGGAAATCGAAGGCGTCGCCCCGGTTGATGTTCATGCATTGGGCCACGGGCCCGAGGCCGTGGGTCGGATAGAGGTTGCCGTTGAGCTTCTGGGACCAGGCCCGCCGCCACAGCCCCTCGCCTTCGTTGGAGAACTTGACGCCGCGAAGGTCGTGGAGATAGCCGGCCTCGCCGTGAAGGACCTCGCCGAGCACGCCTTTCCGGACGAGGTTCAAGGTCATGAGCTCGATCCGGTCGTAGCAACAGTTCTCCATCATCTGGCAGTGCTTCTTGGTCTTTTCGGCCGTCTCGACGAGGGCCCAGCAATCCTCGAGGGACATGGCGGCAGGGACTTCCGTCGCCGCATGCTTGCCGTTCCTCATGGCCGAAAGGCAGACGGGCACGTGCCATTCCCAAGGCGTGGCCGTCATGACCAGATCGAGGTCCTCGGTCGCGCACATCCTCTCGAAGTCCCGTTCGCCCTTCGAATAGCCCGTGGGCTTGGGCTGGCCGGCCTCGACGACCCACTTCTGGGCCCGCTCGACATGGGCCGGGCGGATATCGCAGATGGCCTTGACCTCGACGCCTTCGATGTTCAGATAATTCTGGACATGGGCCGAGCCCATGCCGCCGACGCCCACGAAGCCGACCTTGACCGTGGGGATGGCCGGGGCCCGGAACTGCGATCTCGATTCGCCCATGGCCGCGGCAGCGTCCTTGGCTTCGAGACCCAGGCCGGCCACTGCGGCGCCCAAGCCGGCCGCCGCGCCGATCTTGAGGAAATCCCTTCGGGTCCGGTTCTTATTCTCTTCGTTCATGGGTCCTCCTGTCGCGATTGAGATGGGCCGTCCTAGAAGATCCGAAAGGCCAGGCCTCCGAGGAGCTGGAGCCCGCCGATATCGACCGTCGTCGCGAGCGCCGAACCCGCCCCCGCGCGGATGGTATCGTAGCTCGCGGAACAGAAAAGTGAGATCCTGGAAATAAGCGCAAGGGAGGCGGTCATGACGAACCGGGGAGAGATCTTACGGCCGTCATAGTGCAGATTGACCCCGTCCTGAGCGACCGTCGTCCAAGTTTCCTTGTAGCTATGGAAGCCGGCCCCCGCGCCGAATCTCACGACGACGGGACCGGCATCCAGCTGGTAAAAGGCGATGACCGGGACGGACGTCCGCCGGAAGCTCAGCGGGTACACGGCGGTTCCAAAACCGTCCTGCAGGGCCGTCCCCGTGTCGGAGACGGATCCGAATCCGGCCGCGAATCCCAAACGGCCCTTGAGCTTGAACCAGACATCCCCGCCGAAAGACAGGCCTGAGCCATAGATCTCCCGATATTTGCCTTCCTTGGGAAAAAGGCCCCCGGCGCCGACCGAAAGCGAAAGCTCCTGGGCCTCGGCGGCCGCGGCCATGGCCAGCACGAAGGCCGCCAGGACGAACGCCAGGCGCCGGGCCCTCATCGGGTCCCCTTCAAGATCAGCGGGCTGACCGTTTGAACTGACGAGGACGACCCGACCGGCACGACGGTCACGTTGGCGTCACGTGAGCGGTTGCTCTCAAGCCCGGTCGGGCCCACGGCCGTGATCGCATAGATATAGGAAGGCCGCGGGCCGATGGGCCCGTCGGTGAAGGACGTCCCCGTTACGGGCGTCGTATTGACCTTGACATAGCCGACATGGGGGGTTTCGGCCCTGTAGACGTTGTAGCTCGCCGCGTCCGTTTGCGCGGTCCAGGTCAGCCGGACGGCCGAGAGCCTGTTGAAGAGCGACGAGTACTCGACCCATCCGCCGATCAAACCGTCGGGGGTCCGCGGGTAGCCGGCCTTGATCGGCTGGGCCAGCTCGGCCAGGAGGCCGAGCGAAGCCCGAGTGGCGCCGGCCAGGAATTCGACGTTGAGCTTGTCCAGGGTATCGGTCGTCTTGTGGTAGTAAGGGTTGGTCAGGGGCTCGTCCTCGATGGCCAGGAGGGCGGGGTATCCGTTGTCCCAGAAAGGGCCATGGTCCGAGTAGACGAACGAGGCGTCGACCGTCTTCGTCCCGCCGAGGATGCCGTAGCTCGCGGCCGCGGCGAGATAAAGGTCGGCCATCCAGCCGGACCGGTCGTTGACGATGATCTGGAGGTCCTCGGGAAGCGCGTCGGCATAGCCGATCATGTCCAGGTTGATGACGCCGAGGATGCGCTCGCTGGCCGCCCGGGCCGAGTCGGCATAGGCCCGGCTCCCCCAGAGCCCCCATTCTTCCGCCGAAAAAGCGATGAAGCGGACGGTGTAGTCGAGATCGTAGGGCGCCAGGACCCGGGCCGCTTCGAGGACGGCGGCCGTGCCGGAGGCGTTGTCGTCGGCCCCGGGGGCCAGGGTCAGCCGGGATCCGGAAGGCGAAGTCGAATCATAATGCGAGCAAATGATATAGACGTCACCGGGGTAGGTCGTGCCCGTTTTCTCGGCGACGACGTTGCGCGAGCTGTAGGAGGTGGAAAATGTGAAGGGATCGAAGCGGACGTCGTCAAGGCCAAGGGCGGTGAAGGAGCTGAACAGGGACTCGCCGGCGGCCTCGCAGTTGGTCGTCGAAGCGTAGCGGGTCTGGAAATCCTGCAGGGTCTGGACCGTCGCGGCCAGGTTGGCGCCCGATACGAGGGAGACGATCGTCCCGACGAAGGGGTCCGGGGCCGAGGCCTGGGGGGCGGCCGGGGAGGGCGCGGGGCGAGCGCGGAGATAGGGCAGGACGGAGCGTCGAGCCAACTCCTTGCGCGGCAGGCCGGCCGGGACGGCTTCGGCGGCGGCCCCTGTGTCCGTCCAGAAGACGGCCGTGGCCGGCTCGACGGCGACTGCGTGGCCGGCGGCGCGCAGGGAATCGAGGGCCCCCGGAACGGCTGTGCCGACGACGAGGAAATCGCGTCCCGTCGCGTTCCTTTCCAGGACCGTGAAGCGGACGCCGTTCCGGCGCATGAGGTCGAGGTCCTCCCGGTCGGCCAGGGCCAAAAGACAGGCGCCGAGCTCCTGACGGACATCGATCCCGAGCCTGTTCAGAACACCGATCGAAAGGGCCGGACTTTGGGGGATCCGGACCAGGCTGAGGGGGGTTCGGCCGCGCGGGGCGGCCGCCGCGAGAATGAGGCCCGCGGCGAGAAGGGACCCGAAAAAGACCCAGATGCGCTTCATACCTGCCTATTTAATCAGATTTCAGTCGGGGCGGTCAACAGAGTATAATCCGCGGAGGAGCGATAACGCGGATGGACAGGACCGAGCCCGATCGCCGCTTCATGCGCCGAGCCGTCGCCGAAGCGCGCAAGAACCTCGCCCGGCCGGACGGAGGTCCCTTCGGGGCCTGCATCGTCAAGGACGGCCGCGTCCTGGCCGTGGCCAGGAACACCGTCCTCAAGAACGACGCCACCTGTCATGCCGAGATCAACGCCATCCGCAAGGCCTCGAAGAAGCTGGGGACGTTCGACCTCACCGGCTGCGAGATCTATTCGACGACGGAGCCGTGCCCGATGTGCTTCGGGGCCATCCACTGGGCGCGGATCGGGACCGTGACCTACGGCACCGGCATCGGCGACGCGGCCAGGGCCGGATTCCATGAGCTCCGGATCTCGAACGAGCGGATGAAAGAGCTCGGCCGAAGCCGGATCCGGCTTGTTCCCGGATTCATGCGCGCGGAGTGCCTCGAGCTTTTCAGGTCGTGGTTGGTCCTGCCGGACAAGACCCGCTATTGAACGGCCGCTCCCCCCGGCCGTCCCGTCATCAGGTCAGCAGCTTTCTCTTCCTGTCCCAGCGCTGGCGTAATCGCACGGAATCGATGCCGAGGGCGCTGCCCTTGGAGAGCGGGTTCCGTCCCGCGCCCTCGAAGCGCAGCGTGTGCTTTCCCGTCGTGAGCTTCAGGCTCCCGAGGTAGACGTCCTTGACCGCCAAGTCCCGGGAATAGAAATCGAGGACGGGGCTTTCGGCCGGGTGGGTGCCGTCATCGGCCAAGGGCACCGGCTGGCCGTCGAGAAGCACCCGGTACGCGCCATAATCGTCGGCGTAGGTCATCCGCAGGACGAGCGCCCGGTACTCTTCCTGGGCCACATTGATATCGATCTCCAAGGCCGGCTTGTCGGCCGTCGGGCGGAAGAAGACCTGCCCGTCCCCCGTCCAGTCGAAGCCCTTTTGGAGCTCGGCGGCGCCGCGGCTCCTCCGGGACTCGGCCAGAAGCGTCTTTCCCTCGATAAGGATGTCGAGATTCGGGAAGCGCCGCTCGGCCAGAGGCGGGAGCGTCGTGAATCGCCGGGGCTGTCCCTTCTGATACCAGAAGGCGACGGTGGCGATATCGTCCTCGCGCTCGACATGGCCTTCGATCTTCCCGCTTTCCGTCTCGTCGGCCGTGATCCAGCCGGTGTGCTCGATATCGAATCGCAGGGACTTCTCGAACCGGACCGGGTCGGCGATGTGCCAGCGGTACATGCAGTATTCGGTTCCCGGGATCTCCCCCTCCGGGCTCCAATGGACGCAGCCGAAATACGGATAAAGGCCGAGGGACATGCCCCAAGCCATCAGGAAGTAGTCCTCGGTCCCGGTGCCTTGGATCGAGGGCTTGGTCTCGCCGTCGATATAGAACCGGGCATCGCCCTCGCCGAACCACATCGGGCTGCGGGCCCGGATGGACATGACCGTTCCGACGTACTGGCCTTGGCCCTGGATCTCGGCGATGGTGTAGTCGCGGCCCAGCTTCTCCGGGAAGGCCTGGTTGTATTGCGCGCAAAAGTAAGCCGCGTCCCGGGCCAGGCCCGGCTCTTCGGCGTAATCGATGTGATAATAGAAGGAGCGAACGTTCCTCGCTCCTTCGTTGGTCACGGTGATGAGGCCGCGCTTGGCGAAGGGCATCGGCCAAAAGCAATTGTAGCCGTCGCCGCCGGTCTCGACCTGGACGGGCACCGAGACGAGCTCGAAGCGCCGACCGAACCCGGCCCCGAAGAAATCACCCAGGGGCGCCTCGACCGCCGGCTCCTTGGCCCCGTCCCAGTACATCCGGAGGACGATCTCGTCGGGGGAGGCCGAGCCTCCGGACTCGAGCCAGTTGGGCCGGGCTTCGTTGAAGGTCAGCCAGATGTGACGAACGACCGCCGGTCCCTGGATATCGGCCAGCACTTTCGTCTCGCCCGGCGCGATGTACTTGACCCGGTCGGCGTTCCCCGTAAAGCTCGGGTCGGTCGAAGTCGTCGCCCGCGACCTCCCCGGCTTGAGCTTCATGAGACCTTCGAGGTCCTGGGCCGAGGCGACTGACGCCGCCACTCCGGCGGCGATGATCAGCGCGATCGTCTTCTTGATCATATGCGTCCCTCCGTTCAACCCTGTTATATGGTTTGAACCGAGGAAAATCAAACGAATTGGTCGAGATGTCACCGGCCTCGAAAATGGGGACGTTTCTATTTTCAGAATTAATGCATTTTTTAAAAAAATAGAAACGTCCCCATTTCTTTTTCGTCTTGACAAACATGTCGCGACGGCCTATGATGCCAAAACTATGGACAGCATGAACGATTTTCGGACGAACGCCCCGATGCTGTCTTCTCTTCTCTGGAACTGGTGGGCGGTCCCAACCGCCCGATAAGTCCGTTCCCCCGCCCTTTCCCTTTTTAGCGCCGGTGTGCCCTGTTCCCGTTCTTCCACGCCGGCGCTGAGCCAAGGACCCCAGCGGACCCGACGCCAAAGCGTCGTGAAAGGACATTGACCATCATGCGATTCGCATCGCGAAAACCGGAATTCCTGCCTCGGGCCTTTTACAATATCAAGGCCGACCTGCCGTTCCCGCCCAAGCCGCCCCTCCACCCGGGGACGAAAGAGCCGCTCAAGCCCGAGGATCTCGAGCCCATCTTCCCGAAAAGCTTCATCCGCCAGGAGGGCGCGGCCGGCCGTGAGGTCCCCATCCCCGAACCGGTCCTCGAAGCCTACGCGGTCTTCCGGCCGACGCCGCTCATCGAGGCGACCGCCTTGAGAAAGCACCTCGACACGCCGGCCCGCATCTTCTACAAGTACGAGGGCGTCGGCCCCGTCGGCAGTCACAAGACGAACACGGCCCTCATGCAGGCCTATCTCGCCGCCCAGGACGGCGTCAAGACCCTGGCCACCGAGACCGGCGCCGGCCAGTGGGGCTCGGCCCTCGCCTACGCCGGATCGCGTTTCGGCATCGAGACCCGGATCTTTATGGTCCGCTCGAGCTTCCGCCACAAGCCGGGCCGGCGCGTCATCATGGAGATGTTCGGCGGCTCCGTCCTCGAAAGCCCAAGCCCGACGACCGCGGCCGGGCGCAAGTTTTACGACCAGGACCCGGACCATCCCGGCAGCCTCGGCATCGCCATCTCCGAGGCCGTCGAGGTCACCATCACGAATCCGGGCGTCAAGTACGCCCTCGGCTCGGTCCTTGACAGCGTTTTGATGCACCAGACCGTTATCGGTCTCGAGGCCGAAAAGCAGATGGCGGAGATGGGGGTCGTTCCCGACACGGTCATCGGCTGCGTCGGCGGCGGCTCGAACTTCGCCGGCCTGTCCTTCCCCTTCATCCGTCACAATCTGAGCGGCAAGCGGGCGGCCCGCTTCATCGCCGTCGAGCCGCAGGCCTGCCCGTCGTTGACGCGGGGCGAGCTGCGGTACGACTTCGGCGACAGCGTCGGCATGACCCCCCTGCTCTACATGCACACCCTGGGCATGGACTTCGTGCCGCCGCCGCTTCACGCCGGCGGTCTGCGCTATCACGGCATGGCCCCCCTCGTCAGCCATCTCGCCGCCATGGGCATCGTCGAACCGCGGGCGGTCGACGAAAAGACGGTCTTCGAGAGGGCCGTGATGTTCATGAAGACGGAAGGCATCCTGCCGGCCCCGGAATCCTCCCACGCCATTTCCGTGGCCGTCGACGAAGCCCTGGCCGCCAAGAAGGATGGCCGCGAGGCCGTCATCCTCTTCAATCTCAGCGGACACGGCTTCCTCGACATCAGCGCTTATAACGGCAAAGCCGGAAGCCTGGGCGGAACGATTTGCCCGGAGCGCTCGTCCTGATGTAAGGTGGTAAGCACGTCTCAGAGGAGGTCTCGCGATGACCATCAAGTCCGTCCGCTCCCTGGCCCTCGCCTTGGCGATCGCGCTGGCCGCGGCGGGACCGGCCGCCGTGGCGGCCCAGCCGGTCTCGAACGACGCCCTGGCCAAGAGGATCGACGCCGTCATGGCCGAACTCTACAAGCCCGACCAGCCGGGCGCGGCCATCATCGTCCGCAAGGACGGCAAGACCGTCTTCCGCAAGGGATACGGCATGGCCGACCTCGAGCTCGGCGTCCCGGTCGCGCCCGACATGGTCTTCCGGCTCGGCTCCATCACCAAGCAGTTCACCGCCGTGTCCGTCCTCATGCTGGCCGAGCAGGGCCAGCTCGGGCTCCAGGACGAGATCACCAAGTTCCTGCCGGACTATCCGACACAGGGCCGGAAGATCACCGTCGAGCACCTTCTGACCCATACCTCCGGGATCCAAAGCTATACCGACCTGCCCGAGTGGCTGCCGCTTTGGCGCAAGGACCTCACGCTGCCGGAGCTCATCGATCTTTTCAAGAACAAGCCCATGCAGTTCGAGCCCGGGGAGAGATGGTCCTACAACAATTCCGGCTACATCCTGCTCGGGGCCATCATCGAGAAGGTCTCCGGCGAGACCTACGAGAGCTTCGTCACCAACCACATCTTCAAGCCCCTGGGCATGAAGGGTTCGTGCTACGGCAGCACGGAGCGCATCATCCCGCGCCGCGTCCCCGGTTACCAGTCCGGCAAGGACGGCTTCATCAACGCCCCCTATCTGAGCATGACCCAGCCCTACGCCGCGGGCTCGCTTCTCTCGACCGTCGACGACCTGGCCGTCTGGAGCGACGCCGTGTTCTCGGGCAAGCTCGTCAAGAAGGAATGGCTCGACAAGGCCCTCACTCCCTATAAGCTCAAGGACGGGGAATCATCCGGCTACGGCTATGGGCTGTGCATCGCCGATTTCGGGGGCCATCGCTCGATCGAGCACGGCGGCGGCATCAACGGCTTCACGACCTACGAGATCACGTTGCCCGATGACCGCGTTTTCCTGGCCATCCTGACCAACAGCGCCGTCGAAGGCCGCGATCCCGAGCCGCGGGCGGTCAAGATCGCCTGGCTGGCCCTCGGCCTGGCCGAGCCCGAGCGCAAGACCGTCGCCCTCGGCGCCAGGGACCTCGATCCGATCGCCGGCGTCTACGTGAACGCCCAGAAACAGGAATATTATTTCAGCCGGGAGGGGAATAAACTTTTTGCCCAGAGGCAGGGCGGGTCCAGGAATGAGCTTTACCCGGCGTCGCCGACGGAGTTCTTCCTGAAAGACAACCCGGCCCGGTTCATGTTCGTCAAGGGCGGCGACGGCGGCATCAGGGGCCTGCGGGTCCAGGGCCGGATCGGCCCCGCCCAGATCTTCTCGAAGACCGGCAAGCCGCTGCCGACGCCGCGCAAGGAGATCGCTCTCGATCCGCGGTTCTATGACCGCCTGGTCGGCGACTACGAGCTGGCCCCGGGTTTCACCATCACCATCATCCGCCGGGGCGGCAAGCTCTTCTCGCAGGCCACGGGACAGACCGAGGTCGAGCTCTTTCCCGAGTCCGAGACGCGGTTCTTCCTCAAGCTCGTCGACGCCGAGGTCGACTTCGTCCTCGACGGATCAGGAAAGACGACCGGTCTCGTCCTCCACCAGGGAGGCCGGGACATGCCGGCCAAGAAGATCCGGATGCCCTGAGAGAGGGAACCTGGGCCCGGGCGTTTTCGTATATAAGGGCGGAGACGTTATTTCACCACGGGAGGGCCACCCATGTCCCTGACACGCGCCAAGATCGGCATCGCGATCCTCTTTCTCGCCGGACTCGTTTCCGCCTGCGACGAGCCCCGGAACATGATGACGGAGACCCGGACGGTCGCCCTCGACGGGGCCAGCCGGGCCGAGGTCGGACTGCACATGGGAGCCGGGGAGCTCCGGATCAGGGGCGCCGACCAGGCCGCCCTCCTCGAGGCGTCCTTCGAGTTCAATCGGGACCGCAACCGCCCCGAAGTCGATTACCGTCTGTTCGGCAACAAGGGCATCCTGGAGGTCCGCCACGCCCGGCGGCACAGCATCAATTTCGGCCCATCCAGGAACCGTTGGACCCTCGCTCTGGGCGGGGCCGTGCCGCTCGATCTCGATATCGACCTCGGCGCGGGCCAGAGCGACATCGATCTTCGGGGTCTCAAGCTGGAGAGGGTCGAGATCGACATGGGCGTCGGCGAGATGAACCTCGACCTGCGCGGCCCCCACGCGGCCGGCCTTTCGGTCAAGATCGACGGCGGCGTCGGCAGCGGCAAGATCGCGCTCCCCTCGGACGTCGGCGTCCGGGTCAAGGTCGACGGCGGGCTGGGCTCGATCAACGTCCACGGCTTGACGAAGCAGTCCGGCGCCTATGTCAACGAGGCGTACGGCAAGAGCCCGATCACGATCGAGGTCGACATCGACGCCGGGATCGGCAGCCTCGACCTGCGGTGCGAGCCGCTCATAAAGACTTAAAACAAAACACGAGGGACAGTCCCCTCCGGGGACAGTCCTTATCAGATCTCCTCCAGCCGGGCGGTGAAGTGCCGCAGGAACGGCGACTCCCGGACGATGCGCAGCCCCCTCACGTTGTCCCGGTTCTTGTGGAGGTCGATCAAGGCGTCGGCCACATAGCGGAGATGTGAAGCCGTGTAGACCCGCCGCGGGATGGCCAGCCGGACCATCTCCAGCTCGGGATAGATTTCGGTCTTTCCTTTACCCGTCTTTTGCCCGAACATGACCCCGCCGATCTCGACGGCCCGGATGCCGTACTCCCTGTAGAGCGCCACCGTGAGGGCCCAGCCGGGATACTGGGCCCGGCGAATGTGGGGCAGGAACCGGTCGGCCAGGATATAGACGGCGTGGCCCCCGAACGGCTTGAGGACCGGGACGCCGGCCTGGTCGAGGAGCGCGCCGAGGAAGGCCACCTGGCCGGTCCGGTATTCGAGATAGTCCTCGTCGAGGACCTCCTTCAGGCCCCGGGCCATGGCCTCGAGGTCACGGCCCGCCAGCCCGCCGTAGGTGGGGAAGCCCTCGCTGAGGATGAGGAGGTTCTTGACCTTCTCGGCCAGGGCGTCGTCGTCGAACGTGACGAACCCGCCGATATTGACCAAGGCGTCCTTCTTGCCGCTCATCGTCGCCCCGTCGGCATAGGAGAACATCTCCTGGGCGATCTCGAGCACGCTCTTCTTGGCGTAGCCCTTCTCGCGCTTCTTGATGAACCAGGCGTTCTCGGCGAAGCGGCAGGCATCGAAGAAGAAGGGAATGCCGAAATGGGCGCAGGCCTCGCTCGTCTCTTTGATGTTCTTCAGCGAGACCGGCTGGCCGCCGCCGCTGTTGTTCGTGACCGTCATCATGACCAGGGGGACCCGCTCCCGCCCCCGCTTGTCGATGAGCTTCTTCAGCTTGGCGACATCCATGTCCCCTTTGAAGGGAAGGTCCGCGTCGGGATCGTAGGCCGCGGCGGCGGCCAGGTCCGCGGCCCGGGCCCCGAGGACCTCGACGTTGGCCCGGGTCGTGTCGAAATGGATATTGTTGGGGACCGTATCGCCCTTCGCGACCATCGCCCCGAAAAGGACCCGCTCCGCCGCCCGTCCCTGGTGGGTGGGGATGACGTGGCTGAAGCCGAAGATCGAGCGGACGGACTCCTCGAGATGGTAGAAATTGCGCGCCCCGGCGTAGGACTCGTCGCCGGAAAGGAGGCCGGCCCATTGGTCGTCGCTCATCGCCGAAGTGCCGGAATCCGTCAGGAGGTCGATCGTGACCTTCTCGGCCGGGATGCCGAACACGTTGAATCCCGACTGCTTGAGCAGCGACTCCCTCTCCCCGCGCGTGACCGGACGCAGCGGCTCGATGGTCTTGATACGGAACGGCTCCATCGGCGCCTTGATGTCGGCCATAAGACCCTCCCTGAACGCTCCCGGCCCGCCGGGGGCGTGACGTGTCTCAGAATGTGGTCAGCTTGCGGAACTGCCGGAACCGGGCTTCGACCAGGGCTCGATCGAGCGTCAGGAAGCGACCGATGCCGAAATCCTCGATGGCGAAGGAGGCCATGACGCTGCCGTAGACCGCCGCCCGGCGGACGTCCCGGCCGGCCAGGCCGCCCGTCTTGTCGAGATAGCCCAAGAAGCCGCCGGCGAAGCTGTCGCCCGCCCCGGTCGGGTCGATGACATGCTCGCACGGATGGGCCAGGACCCCGAAGACGAAATCCCGGCCGAAGACGAGCGCGCCGTGCTCCCCCTTCTTCAGGAGGACGAGCGAGGGGCCGAGCCCGACGAGGGCTTTGCCGGCGGTGATGAGATTCAGCTCCCCGGTGATCAGGCGGGCCTCCTCGTCGTTGGCGAAGAAGATATCGACCCGGCCGAGCTCCTTGAGCAGGATGTCCCTCTTCGTATCGATCCAGAGCCGGATCGTGTCCATGGCGACGAGGGCCGGCTTGCGGAACTGGCCCAGGACGAAGTCGTGGTGCTCCGGGTTGAGGTTGGCCAAATAGACGATGCGCGATCTCCGGTAGGCCGGCGGGATCAAGGGACGGAAATCGGCGAAGACGTTGAGCTCGGTCCGGAGCGTCGTCCGGCGGTTGGGGTCCTCCCCGTACTTTCCTTCCCAATGGAAAGTCTTGCCGGCCTTGACCTTGAGCCCGGCGAGATCGACGCCCCGGGCCCGGAGGAGGGCGAGCGTTTTGCGGGGGAAGTCCCGGCCGACGACGCCGACGATGCGCGGCCGCGTGAAATAGCTCGCCGCGAGCGAGCCGTAGGTCCCCGAGCCGCCGACGATCTTCTCCCGGTCGCCCCAGGGCGTCCGGATGGTGTCGAAGGCGACCGAACCGACGATGACAAGGCTCATGAAGGTCCCCCGGACTCGCGCAGATATTTATCGATGAGCGGGCCCAGCTTCTTCCGGGTCGCGGCGGGAATGGCGGACGGCGCGGTCACGATCGTGTTCTTGAGCGACGAGCCGCAATCGCAGCCCCGGGCCCCCTTCTTCCCCAGCGCCGCCAGGGCCTTCTTGAGGACGGCCTTGGCGTTAGCGATGTTGTGGGACAGATTCTGGAGGATGAGCTCGACGGTGACCGGCTCCTCGGTCTCGTGCCAGACGTCATAATCCGTGGCCAGGCTGAGCGTCGCGTAGCAGATCTCGGCCTCGCGGCAGAGCCGGGCCTCCGTGGCGCTGGTCATGCCGATAACATCGCAGCCCCAGGACCTATAGATCAGCGATTCGGCTTTGGTGGAGAAGGCCGGGCCGTCAATGCAGAGGTACGTCCCGCCCCGATGGACCCTCAGGCCTTCACCGCCCGCCGCGTCATGGAGGATCCCGAGGAGCTCCCAGCAGACCGGCTGACCCAGGCTGACATGGGCGACGACTCCGCCGCCGAAGAATGTGTTCGGCCTGCGGGTCCGGTCGAAGAACTGGTCGGCGAGCACGATGTCGCGCGGCTGGATATCCATCCGGAGCGATCCGACGGAGTTGACCGAAATGATGCGCTCGACGCCTAACTTCTTGAATCCGAATATGTTAGCGCGGTAGTTGACCTCGGCGGGCAAAAGCCGGTGGCCCTTGCCGTGCCGGGCCAGAAAAGCCACCCGGGCCCCTTCGAGCGTGCCGATGACGAACGGGCCGGACGGGTCGCCGAACGGCGTCCGGAGCCGGACGACACGCGTCTCCTTGATCCCGTCGATCTCGTAGAGTCCCGTTCCGCCCAGGATGCCGATCGCCGCTTGGGGCAGTCTTGCGGTCTTGGTCCCGGTCATGGATCCTCCTCGCCTTGATATACCCTTTTCGCCTCGGCCGCGTCAAGGTCCGAGCGGGCGCCTCCCGGCTTTGCTATTTTCACACGAAAACAGTATCCTGAAGAAACGATGAAGTACGTTTATCTCGACGCCTCGTCGGGGGTCAGCGGCGACATGTGCCTCGGCGCCCTCCTCGATCTGGGCGTCGACGGGGCCCTCTTCAAAGAGAAGATGGCCGGGTTGCGTCTGCCCGTGGCGATCGCCGTCCGCCGGGTCCGCCGGGGCGGGTTCGCCGCGGTCAAGGTCGACGTCGAGGTCAAGGGCCATGAGGGGATCGAGAGGACCTACGGCGACGTCGAGCGCATCATCCTCAAGAGCCGCTTCGCCCCGGCCGTCAAGGACAGCGCCTTGACCATATTCAAGAAGCTCTACGAGGCCGAGGCCAAGGTCCACGGCCGGGCCTTCAAGGAGGCCCATCTCCACGAGGCCGGGGCCGACGACGCACTCGTCGATGTCGTCGGGACCGCCTTTCTCCTCGGTGAGCTGGGCGTCGGCGAAGTCTGGTGCTCGCCCCTCAATGTCGGCTCCGGTTGGGTCAAGACGTCCCACGGCCGGCTGGCCGTCCCGCCGCCGGCCGTCGCCGAGCTGCTGAGGAACGCTCCCGTCTATGCGGCCTGGGTCGATACGGAGCTGGTCACGCCGACCGGGGCGGCCATCGTCTCGGCCCTGGCCAAGAGGTACGCCAAGCTCCCCGAGCTCGTCTATGAAAAGATCGGCCGGGGGGCGGGCGCGAAAGAATTCCCCGAGATCCCCAATATCCTGCGGATCTACTGCGGCGAATCCCCCGAGTTCACCGAATCGAGGAGCGTTTTCGTCGTCGAGGCGACGATCGATGACGCCTCGCCCCAGCTCCTGGCCCATTTTCTCGAACGGGCCTTCGAGGAAGGGGCGCTCGACGCGACCCTCTCTCCCGTCGTCATGAAGAAGAACCGCCTGGGCACGAAGCTGACCCTGCTCGTGGCGGACGAGAAAAGGGAGTCCTTGATCGAAGCCGTGTTCCGGGAGACGACCTCGATCGGCGTCCGCTATTATCCCGTCGGAAGACGCGTCCTCGACCGCGAGTTCGAGACCGTCAGCGTCGACGGCGAGACGATCGGCGTCAAGGTCGCCTCCCTCGGCGGGCGGACGGTCAACGTCCAGCCGGAGTATGAGGACCTCCTCAAGGCGGCCCGGAAATCCGCCCGGCCTCTCAAGGAGATCGCCCACCTCGCCGTCAGCGAGTTCACCAAGAAGCGTTAGGCCGGGGGGGCGGAGACAAGACCATGGATATCAAGAAGATCGAGAAGGGCGTCAGACTCGTCCTCGAGGGCGTCGGCGAGGACACGCGCCGCGCCGGCATCCGGGCGACCCCCCGCCGGGTGGCCCGCATGCTGGCCGAGATCCTCGGCGGCTCGGAGCGGGAAGCGACGCGGAACCTCCGCGTCATCGAGGACGAAAAGCACGACGAAATGGTCCTCATCAAGAACATCCCCCTTTACTCGATGTGCGAGCATCATCTCCTCCCCTTCGCGGGAGTGGCCCACGTGGCCTATATTCCGAAGGCCGGGCGCATCGTCGGCTTGAGCAAGATCGCCCGTGTCGTGGAGGCCCTGTCCAGGCGGCTCCAGGTCCAGGAGCGGTTGACGAAGCAGATCGCCGACCTGCTCGACAAGCACCTGCAGCCCCTGGGCGTCATGGTCGTCATCGAGGCCGAGCACATGTGCATGTCGATGCGCGGGGCCAAAAAGCCCAAGTCGATCACGGTGACCTCGGCCGTCCGCGGCTCGTTCCGGAAGAACGCGGCGACGCGGGCCGAGGCCATGATGCTCATCCGGGGAGGACCCATCAATGTCAACGAGTTCTAAGAAAACCTTTTACGTCACGACGCCGATCTACTACGTCAATGACGTGCCCCATATCGGGCACGCCTACACGACGATCATCGCCGATACCTTGGCCCGCTTCCAGAAGCTGGCCGGCAAGGACGTCTTCTTCTTGACCGGAACGGACGAGCACGGCCAGAAGATCGAGAAAGCGGCGGCCGAGAAGGGCCTGACGCCCAAGGCCCTGGCCGATTCGGTCGTCGGACGGGCCCAGGATCTCTGGAAGGCCCTCGACATCTCCTACGATTTTTTCGTCCGGACGACCATGGATTTCCACGAGAAGGGCGTCCAGAGGTTGTTCAAGATCCTGCTCGACAAGGGCGACATCTACAAGGGTGAGTACAAGGGTTGGTACTGCGTCTCTGACGAGAACTTCCTCTCGGACGACGTGCCGCTCGACGCCGACTCCTGCAAGACCTGCCCCGATTGCGGCAAGAAGGCCTCGCTCGTCTCCGAGGAGACCTACTTCTTCCGGCTCTCCTCCTACCAGGACAAGCTCCTCGAGCTCTATGATAAGCATCCCGAGTTCGTTCGGCCGCAAAGCCGCCTGAACGAGGTCGCAAGCTT
>Ga0326726_10002649_pt1 | contig 16392 bp, 9 predicted proteins | sample MHFenrmetagenome_2_FD_207603 | JGI IMG/M metagenome (GOLD analysis project Ga0326726, IMG submission 207603) | Lab enriched peat soil microbial communities from Michigan Hollow, Ithaca, NY, United States - MHF15MN | ecosystem: Environmental > Terrestrial > Soil > Wetlands > Peat | place: USA... | reverse complement strand
AGTCCTCAGTCTCCAGTCCTCAGTCTCCAGTCCTCAGTCTCCAGTCTACAAATTGCTGACTGTCGACTGCTGACTGCCGACAGCCGATTGTGGACTGCCGACTGTGGACTGCTGACTTTTGTTACGTTTATGTTCCATATACCGGAATACTAATCGTAAACCTGCTCCCTTTTCCCGGTTCACTTTCCACGCTGATTTCTCCACCATGGGCTTCAACGATCTGCTTCACAATGGTAAGTCCCAATCCTGTACCCGTGGTTGAAAAATGCAAGGCATCTTTCCCGCGGTAGAATTTTTCAAAGATTTTAAGCTGTTCATCTTTTGGAATTCCCATACCATCATCTTTAATTTTCAGCATGATTTTTTCCCCATGCTTTTCAAGGATCACCTTTATTTCCGAATTTTCCGGTGAGAATTTTACAGCATTGTCAAGCAGATTATTCACTGCCAGTTTCAAAGCGTTTTTGTCGATTTTAACTGATACTAAAGTTTCAGTGATATTAGTTTGGATCTTAAATTTTCTCCGGGGTGTTTTACTGAAAAACTCAGATACAGTTTGTTCAAGCCATCCCTTGAAATCAGTCTCTTCGATATTATATTGTTTTTTGCCCTCTTCCATTTTTGAGAAATCGAGGAAATTCCCTACCAGATGACTCAGATTTTCAGTTTCCTGCGAGATCACCGAGTAATATTCTTTCATCCTTTCAGGATCTTTTACAGAACCATCAATCAGTCTTTCTGTCAGAGCTTTAATGGAAGTTATAGGAGTTTTGAATTCATGGGATACTGAAGAAACAAAATCTGATTTTAGTTTCAGAACTTCTTTCTCATGAGCGATAGTTCTTCCGATAATAATAATTCCAAAAGCCAAAATAAACATCATTGTCAGAATGGTCCAGAAATAAAAATTCCCATAAAATCCTTTAAATAAAAGCGGTCTGGTTATTTCACCGGTTACTTCTATCCGCCAGGGAGGAAAATTATCATCAAAGTAGGAGGTAATATTGGCTGATTTATGCAACAAAGATGTATCTCCTGCTATTGTACCTCCGCCAATGTCAGATAAATTGAAATCTGCATTCTCTTTCAATCCTGAACTTAAAATTATTACAGGCAGTAAAGTATCTTCAAGAAATGTGTTGCTGATCTTGATCCCGGCAATACCTTTGGAATGTGTTTTATTCTGATCTGGCATCAAAGATGAAACAATAAGAAAATCCTCTGATCCGATTCTTTTGGAATACCTGAATATATTCTCTGAGTATCCGCTACTTTGCATAAGTTCCTGGCGAATATCAGGAATACATTCTTTTTTAAGGTTGTTGATAACCTGCCATTCCCTGATCTTTTGCAGATAAAGGACATTGAGATTTTCAAAATCATTAATAAAGCTTGTGTCCGCCGTGATAATCCCTGGATTTTCATCACGGATGTCATGGAATTTCTGCATAGTCAATGACACATAGGTGGAAAACTGATTTTCGCTCAGGCTTTGGTAATTCAGTATTACCTCTTTAAAAGCTCTTAATGTTTCTTTCAGAGCTTCTTCCTTTTTGTCTGTTCTCAGATAACAATCAGCCAGCTGGAGCCTTACCGTAAAAGGCAGCAGAGTACCGAAAGTAGTCCTGCTTTCCGGAAAATTCAGGATGATTTCATTGTAAGTAGCAATTGCCGCCTCAAAATTATTCTGCTTCATATAATTACGGGCTATCCGGTTGAGTATCTCACCACGGAGATTTTTATCTTCTGTAACTTTCAGAAGATCTCTAAGGAGAGAAATAGCTTCCTGGAAGTTATTTTGTATAAACTCATAGTTTTCTGCCTGATCTGATTTATTCTTCTCCAGGCCGGTAAACCCGTGAGACGAACCGGAGATATATCCGCTTCCTTCTGGTAAGAAAGGAGGAAACCATGGTTCATTTCCGGCATATACCACAAAGAATTGACCAAATAACCTGTTTTTCCCCAGCTGATTTTCAACAAGTGTACTTATTCCCTGGTAATCATTATTTATAAATGAAGGTGTTTGAATAAGCTTGTGAAGTTCGTTCTCCAGTCCAGCGATACTTGCGTGAACATTTGTTTTGATAAGATTGACCACGTCAGCCTGTTTTTCACGGAATTGTTTTTCAAGTCTGAACCTCTCATTTCGCAAGGCGATAATCCCGAATATACTCAGTGTTACTGAAGGTATGAAGATGGTTAAGAGGAAGATCAGAATCAACTTCTTATGCCTCCTGATGGCTATTTTCAAACTTTCCGGCATTTTCCCTTCTCTTGCTGTCAAAGTTACAGCTTGTATAAGGTGAAGTCAACTTTATTTTAATGCAGCCATTCTTTGTCAGATTCAAACAGACCCAAAATAAAATTAGTTATTTACTTGACATTCAATGTTTAAATTGGTATTTTAGTGATAATCAATTTTGATGATAGAAGTGAACTGATTTTAAAATCAAAGGATCTTTAAAACGCTTTTTTTCAGATGACATTCATTGACAATCTTTTACATTTCTTTGACAATTTAACGGTTGGATTTTACAAATTTTAAATTATAAAGATATTGTTCTTTAGCATAAGTTGCTGGTTGCTAGATGCTGGTTGCTAGTTGTTTGAAAATAAGGAAGTTGATGCTGATGTCGTTGGATGAATCTCTTTGAAATTGTATATTATCCTTTTAATCAGCAACTAACTGGGAACCAGATTCCATAAACAAGTAACAAGTAACCAGCAACAAGCAACCTGGATTATTTAACGAAGTCTTTAACCCGGAGATGAAACTCTCTTCCCACAGCATATTTACTCACAGAAGAATAATCTTCATTTTCCTTCTTGCAATTTTCCTTCCTTCATTAATTGCAGCTTACCTGAGCTTAAGCACGTTCCCAAAGAGACGCGAAGCCATTAAAAAACTTCTTGAATCGAATCTGTGGATCTCGGGGGAAGCTGCTCTTAATTCAGTTGAGGGGTCCCTTCTTGAACTTGAACAAAGAACGCTTAAGGAAGATAACTTCTTACCTCTGATCAAGTCGGAAAGGAGAGATCAGACTAACTTCATTCCTTCCCGGTTTTCGGAAGATTCCCTCGGACAGTTTTTCTTGCTTGATACTGATTTTGAAGTAGTTTTTCCTATAACGAAAAGCGAAAGTAGCACAGTAATTCAATTTGAAATGGAGGATAAAAACAGCCGTTTTACTCAATCTTTCGACAGAGCTGAATTTCTGGAATTCTCACAAAAAAAGTATAACCAGGCTGCTGAATTATATAGGAAGTGTACATTATACACTTCATCACAGCAGTTACATGCCGTTGCTTTGGAAGGTCTGGGAAGGTGTCTTTTATCATCCGGGGAATATAATAAAGCTAATGAAGTATATTATGAACTTTCTAAAACCTACGGACAATTAAAAAACCAGGCAGGACATCCATATGGAATTATTGCTGCATTTCAATTATATGAAATTGCCCGTGAAAAGAATGAGGAACAAAACTCTCTTGGAATCCTGCTCCGGCTTTACAATCAGATACGGGAAGGAATCTGGCTTATCAGTCAGCCTGTCTATGATTTCTATATTGCAGAAATCGAATCAATCCTGAATACCAGACTAGTTAACAATAACTTCCCCGGAATTCAAAAATCTTATGCTGAAGTTAAGAAACAGCCATCACCATATGGTCAAACATTATTGTTCAAAGAATTTCTTGTGAAAAATGTTATTCCTGAAATAAAGGAAAAATCATCTCTGTCACGTTCAGAAAATGTGCCTGCGCAGGATCGGTTTCCCGGAACAGTTCAGGACGATCAATTTCTGGTTTCTTATGCCATTATGCCAGATTTCCAGCCTGAGCGAACTTTTTATGGTGGCTTTAAATGGGATCTCAGTCTTTTGAGAAGCACGATAATCTCCACAATCCTTGAAGATCTGTCGAAAGATTCCGGTCTGGATTTCAAAATTGTAGATGAAGAAGATCAAAACATCACATCAGGAATAGATGGATTGGCATCAGGGGAATCCCTGGTTTTAAGTTTTCGTATTTTTCCTCTGCCCTGGAAACTTCTTGCTTCTCACCCTGAAATAAAAGTCCTTGAAAAGTCAGCACGCAGGGAGATTTTCTTTTATGGATTCCTTTTGGCCGTTATTGTGGCTTTAATGCTTTTTGGTGCTGTTATGATTGCCCGTGACATCTCCCGGGAAGCTGAAACCAACCGTTTAAAAACAGAATTTGTCAATAATATTTCCCATGAACTGAAGACCCCGCTGACTCTCATTCGCCTTTATGGGGAAACACTCCAGCGCAAAGAAAATCTGACAAACACTGAGAAGAAAGAATGCTATGAAATAATCACCAAAGAGAGCGAGCGTCTGTCTCATCTGATCAACAACGTTCTTGATTTTTCAAGAATTGAAATGGGCAGAAAAGAATTCAATTTTAAAAAAGGCTTTTTACAGGATGTCATAAGAGATACACTGGAGTCATATCGCTATCACCTGGAGAAAAAAGGATTTGCCATGCATAGTGATATTTCCAACGACATTCCGGAAATAAGTTTTGACGGAGAAGCTATCGCCAGTGCTCTTATTAATTTATTGAGCAATGCCATGAAATTTTCTCCGATGCAAAAGGAAGTGACGGTTAAATTACTAATGGATGATGGGAATGCTATACTTCAGGTCTCAGATAAAGGAATTGGCATTTCCCGGAAAGAGATTCCAAAGATTTTTGACAGGTTTTATCAATCTGAGAATCATGATGCTTCTGAAGCAAAGGGTAGCGGTTTAGGGCTTACACTGGTTAAGCATATTATAGAAGCTCATGGAGGAACAATTGAGGTTGAGAGTGAAATCGGCAAAGGGAGCCGGTTCACAGTCAGGATTCCGTTGGATGGAAATTAGTCCACAGTCAGCAGTCGGCAGTCAACAATTTGCAGACTGAAGACTGAAGACTGAAGACACATCCAAATAAACATTTAAAAACAACGATACTAACAAGCAGCAAATGAAAAAGATCCTGATAATCGAAGATGAACAAGACCTGATCAAAGGGTTGAAACTCAACCTCTCTGACGAAGGATATGACGTGGACTGGGCTGTCAACGGAGTGGATGGTCTTCGTAAGGCGGTCGAAGACGCTCCTGACCTCATAATTCTTGATATTATGCTGCCGGAAATGGATGGTCTTGAGGTGTGCCGGAAAATCAGGCAAAAAAATATAAACATACCAGTTATCATGCTTACAGCTAAAGGAGGAGAAATTGATAAGGTTGTGGGGCTGGAAATCGGAGCTGACGATTATATGACCAAGCCTTTCAGCATCAGGGAGCTGTTAGCCCGCATAAAAGCCAGGTTAAGATATTCTGAAGGAGAGGTGAAACCAGTTCCTGAGTTATATTCCTTTGGTAATGTCGAAGTTGATTTTGCCAGGTTCAAGATCAGAAGTAAAGGGAAAGAACTGGACCTGACTTCGCTTGAAATGGATATTTTGAGATATTTTATTGTCCACAGGGGAGAAGTTGTATCAAGAAATGATCTGCTTGACAAGATCTGGGGATATGAGAGTTATCCCACTACAAGAACTATAGACAATCACATTCTTAAACTGAGAAAGAAAATTGAGGATGACCCGTCTCATCCGCGGTATATCATTTCAGTTTACGGAGGAGGATACCGGTTTATAGGGTGACGACAATCTTTTACAATTGTTTACTTTTTTTTGACAACATTGACAGGATATAAGTGGAACATTGTTAGTGAATTGAAAATTTCATTAACAAGAGGAGGAAGAACCATGAATCACAAAAAAACTTTGTTTTTAGTCGCTTTAATAGGCGTCTTATTGACAGCACCAGGATTTCAGACTTCGCCTGATTACAAGATTCTCTTCGAAAAGGCAAAGTTTACAATGGAAACAAAAGGAGACCTGAATGGAGCTATTAATCTCTTTAATGATATCATTAAGAAATATCCAAAGGAGAGGGAATATGCTGCGAAATCTCAACTGTATATCGGATTATGTTATGAAAAGTTAGGCAATACACAAGCCCGTGCAGCCTATGAATGTGTAGTACGCGATTACGCTGACCAGGCTGAACCCACCAAAGTGGCACGAGAACGGTTGAGCTCTCTCACCAGCGTGGCGAAAGGAGCCACTAGGAGCACCGAGGTTGCCATGCGTCTGATTTGGGTTGCGGGTAAGGACTTGCCGATCTGCATCTCCCCGGATGGCCAGTATGTTGTTTTTAGGGTTTACGATAGCGGCAATCTCTGGCTTCGCGATCTCCAGTCTGGCGAGCAAAGACAAATCACCCGGGAGGGTTCGAGGGTGGAATCGACCTCAGCTTCCATTTATGCGAAGATCTCACCGGATGGCAAGTGGATCGCCTATAGCTGGTGGAACAAGGGCTACGAAGAGCTTCGTATCTCTTTGCTCGATGGATCATCTATGCGGATTCTCTGCAACGGTCAGGACGGTAGAAGCATGGACGTTAGGGCCTGGATGCCGGATGGCCGCCAGATATTGGCTGTTTCACTGGGCAAGGACCTGACTTACCAGCCGCACCTCATTTCTCTGTCGGACGGCTCCGTTCGCAACATCGGGCAGCCCGCGCCGTCAGACGAGCGTTGGGGATTTCCATCTCCTGACGGACGATATATTGCTTATAGCCTGAATGGCGACATTTTCGTCTACGATACCATGATAGAGCAGGACTCTGTTCTTGTTAAGAACCCGGCGACCGATAACATAGTTGGTTGGACCCCGGATGGATCCGATATTCTCTTCGTGAGCGATCGGTCTGGATCACGCGATCTTTATTTGCTGGGAATCAAGAATGGTCATCCACTGGGAGAGCTGCAGATGCTACGGCGTGACGTCGGAGACACTTGGGATCTCTGTTTGACTCGCGACGGACGGCTCTTCCAGATTGGGAACAAGGGCACTTACGATTCGTTCATCGTCCCGGTGGATGAACAAACCGGGAAGCTGGTAGGCACGCCCTCACTGGTGGACCCGAATTATCCAATGGTGAATTTTCCAGCATGGTCGCCCGACGGGAAACTACTTTATTATTCGATAAACAAAGGGCCAGTTGGCAATCGTTCCCAGGTGCTTGTCATTCGTTCAGAAGAAACCGGTCAGATGCGCGAGATCACTCCAAAACCAAAACTCCCCTTCTGGGCACTCCCCATCCAGTCCCCGAACGGGCGGGTCGTGGTCACCGGGGCAGACGAGAACGGGAACTTCGGCGTTTTCACAATCAATTCGGAGAGCGGCGACGTCAGCCAGCTTGTAAAGACCCCTCCGGATAATAATCCGGTAGATCCAAGTCCAAACTGGTCTCCTGACGGCAAAGCGATCTTCTACAAGTTCCGGTCCCATGATAAAAGCGAAGAATTCATTATCCGGCGCAAAGACCTCACTACCGGCGAAGAGAAAGATGTAAAACGCGGCATCTACTGCCGTGAAATGAAGATCTCACCTGACGGAACAAGGTTTGCCTATTTCCTGAATGACGGACCGACCAAATCATATGTGCTGAGCATCCTGGATATTCAGTCCGGCAAGGAACTGGAGTTGTGGCGCGTATCGGGAGCCGATTCCCCAGGCGGTATAACGGGCCCCATATGGTCACCGGACGGTAAGCACTTGCTGGTAGCGATAAGCCCCAAGCAGGGCAGCGAGCTTTGGCGATTCCCGGAGGCGGGGGGCCCGGGCGAAAAAATCTACTTTTCTCCTGAGTGGACCTGGGGATTCGTTTTGCACCCGAGCGGCAAGCGCATGGCATTTACGCAAAGCCGGCCAAATTCGGAGCTGTGGGTCCTGGAGAACTTCTTACCAAAATAGAAGAATCATAATAAGAGAATTCTAAGGGGCACATTATATGATCATTGTGCCCCTTTTTAATATAAATATATCGGTGCGCTGCACCTCTGTACTCCATTACATACCTTTTTCTACAAATATTATGGTGCTCTGCACCTCTATATTCCATTACAAACATTCATCTACGGATATTATGGTGTTACGCACAATATTGGTTTGTTGATACAATTGGACATCAAATATTTGCAGAGATTAATGGTTATTGAATGCAGCAGAGCTGCGAAATATTTATAGCAATATTTTTGAAATACTCAATTTAAGGTGCAGAGCACCGCAATATTTACTATATTAGATATCTAACTTAACCAAATCTTAACACAATATACACCGAAGCTTCATGCATCAGAATCACAGTAATAATATGTTTGTTCCTGAAAAATAACAGATTAATAAAACAGGAGGGATCAAACATGAAGTCACATAAATTTATTGTCGTTGTTCTTGTTTTAGCGTTTATTCTGGTATCGACAGGTTATGGCCAGCAAACCGCTGAGCAACTTTACCAGTCAGCCTTATATAAAGAAGAAATCGAAGGAGAACTGGATGCTGCTATTAAAATCTATGAAACGATTATTAAGCAGTATCCTGAAAACCGTCCTATTGCAGCAAAAGCAATGCTACATTCCGGAATATGTAAAGAAAGACTGGGTATGAAAGAAGCGCAAAAAGCCTATGAGAGTGTAGTTCGCGACTATGCTGACCAGGTCGAGATTGTGTCGCAGGCCAGGGTAAGGCTTGCAGTTCTTAGCAGTCCCGGTGATAAAAAGGGATTTGTTACACGCAGGATTCTCTCAGATGCCTCCGGCATTGGTGCAAAACTGACTGCAGATGGAAAGTACATAAGAGGTTTAAATCCGGAAACGGGCGACGTATACCAGTTCGATATTGCCAGTGGACAATCAAACCTAATTAAAAATAAGGGACCATGGGGTGAAACTGACATGGAATTCGAAAGTCAGGTGTTATCACCTGATGGAAAACAAATTGTATTTGACTCGTTTACGAAGGATTGGGCTCCTCAAGTGCTGATCAGAAATCTGGATGGTTCGGAAATCCGAACGCTTTACATTGAAAAAGACAGTTACGCCTATCCTTGTGACTGGTCGCCAAATGCAGGATCCATCCTTACACTTCGCAACAAAAATGATACAACTGAACTGACGCTGATCTCAACTCAAGACGGTTCTGTACGTGTTTTGAAGAATATTCCTTCACAAATTTTTATGTTTAACAAGGCCTGTTTTTCACCTGATGGACAATATGTCGCATTCAGTTTTGTTCGTGATGGCAATCCTCCAAATGGCGATGTGTTCCTGATGAATTACGATGGACGGAACGAGGTTGTTATTGCCGGGCATCCGGCGGAAGATAACCTGATTGGATGGGCACCGGATGGTAAAAGCCTTATCTTCCTGAGTGACCGTTCAGGAACATGGGACATCTGGACTGTGCGTATTACCGGGGGGAAGCAGGATGGAGAACCGGAACTGCTGAAAAAGGATTTCGGCTATTATTCAGAAGTCCTTGGCATAGCACCTGCCGGATCCCTTTATTACAAGGTTAACGCACGTTCAGGCGGCCTTTATAGTGGCACAATCGACATCGAAACTGGCAAGATACTATCATCACCCTTACCTGTAGCAACGCGATTTACTGGTCCACCTTTTAATATAAAATGGTCACGCGATGGTAAATACTTGCTCTACCTTTCGCGTCGGGGTGCTATCGGTCCTGGGAACAACATCATTACGATCAGGTCCGACGCAACCGGGGAAGAACGTTTTCTTTCGCCTCCTCTTCGTTTCGTGAACCAGGTCTCTTGGGCGCCTGACGGCCATTCCATATTCGTTGTGGGGATAACAGAGAAAGAAGCCGGAATCTTCCAAATTGACACTGAAACAGGCGCTATCACCAGAAGATTAATAGGCCTGAATCGGCTGGCACCCCGTCTCTGCCTGGACGGAAAGACCCTGGTTTTCATAAAGGGCGGACCGATGGCTATAACAAAACACAATCTAGACACAGGTGAAGAGTCAGAAGTTATCAAAAATGCCTCATTATCCTACGACATATCCCCAGACGGCCTAGAGGCAGTTTTCTATAGTGACAGTAATATAAAAACTATCTCACTCGGCGGGGGCGAACCGAGGGAGCTAGCTCACGGTTTGGCGAAGTCTTATAAATTTTGGTGGACAAAGGACGGTCGCTACATCATGGCCTTGGAATCCGCTACAGGTAACAATGAAAACAATAAGATCTGGCGGGTTCCTGCGCAGGGCGGCACTCCTCTGAAGCTGGATCTCTCCGTTCCAAATATTATATTCTTTGCACTTCACCCGGATAACAGGCGCTTTATGATGAGTGTCACGGGTGAGACTAAAAGTGAGTTGTGGGTAATGGAGAACTTCTTACATAAATAGAAAACTCGCAACGAGAGCATTCTCAAGGGCATAATGGGCGGTTGTTGTGCCCTTTCTTTATGCAGTGAATTTTATTATTTGGAAAGCAAGAAAGTATCTCTTAACTTTTGGTACAAAATGTCAAAAATGTTTTGAAAACATACTGTGGGAATATCAATCCATAAGCGAAAAAGAATACCGCTCCTCTTTCTGATCGGTATCGGGATCCCCTGCCTGCTATTAGGCTACCTGGCATTCCGTGGCATTCAGAATGATCAGGCACTGCTGGAAAAAGAAAGGCTGAATGACCAGCGCAAAACTTTAGACCTGATTACCAGGTCGGTTGAAGAAAACATTCTTAAAGTTGAACATGCTTTTTTAATAACTCTGGCCAGGAACCAGGAAATCAATCAGTCCAACCTGATCCGTTTCATTGACAGCTTAAAGAAACAGAATCCTTTAGTGGAGGAAGTTTTTGTTTCGGAAAACTTTGAAAAAGTAATCTTTCCCGCAGCAAAGCTTTTATTTCTTCCTGACGGCAATGTACAATCATACTCTTCTTCTTCTCAGACTTCAACTCCACTGAGAAAAGCAACAACAGGCCAACAGCTGGAGTTTCAACAGAAAAAATACCGGCAGGCTCTTGCCAGTTACCAAAAGGAATTTGAACAAGTTTCAAACCCTCAGATGAAAGGAGAGCTGTTAAGCTCTATTGCCAGAGTTCAAAAAAAATCAACACTCTTTCGGGATGCAATAAAAACATACGAAATAATTACCCGGGACTACAGCAACGTAGAAACCACTGGCGGAGTACCACTGGGATTGGCAGCCGGATCAGAAATAAGCTCCCTGTATATAGCAATTGGTGATACTATGACAGCGATAAAAACATTCTCTGATTTATACAAAGATCTTATTGACGGAAAATGGGCACTGGAAAGAGCTCAATATGACTTCTTTTCGCGGAATATAGAAGAATCAATTGATAGTATTCTTTCTCATGTACCATTAGCTGACCCTGTACAACACTACAATAGTTCTTTTTCAAAACTGAAATCTGAGGAACAAGACCAAAGAAGAATCACAGAGCGACTACTCACCTTCCAGGAGAGTGCAGCAGCAGATCTGAAAGCAAAAGTTCCTTTGATTGCGGAAGAACCGCAAAGTGAAGCCAGAAGATTTACACTGGAAAGCGGAGAGCACATTTATCTTGTTTCATTGCTTGGTCAATATACAAGAAATAAAAACAAGGGAAATCAAATCCGGGGACTCCTGCTCAATGCTGACTATTTGAAAGACAGCATTCTATATCAGGCATTGCAGAGTAATGTAAATTCAGGAAAAACCTGGTGGATCGTAAAAGGAAGGGATGAAAAAACCATTTTAAAGTCAGAAAACTCACCTTCAGGTTCCATAACTGTCAGAACATATTTTGAAGGAGGCTTCCCACCCTGGTTTATAGAGCTCTATCAAAATGATCCCGATCTTTTTGAGACATTTTTATTCTCCCGCAGAGGGATTTATTTCTACATGTTTATTCTCCTTGCCGGGATTCTGATATTTGGCCTGGCCCTGACCGTCAGAACATTTTCTCATGAACTTGAACTTTCAAGGATGAAATCTGATTTTGTCTCGACTATTTCCCATGAATTCAAAAGTCCTTTATCTTCAATCCGTCAGCTGGCCGAGATGCTTCAATCGGGCCGTGTACCATCAGAAATTCGCAGACAGGAATATTATGATGTTCTTGTGGAACAAAGTGAAAGACTTACATTACTCGTAGATAACATCTTGGATTTTGCCAAAATTGAAGAAGGCAGGAAAGAATTTAATTTTCAAATGATGGATATAGGACTGCGATTGCAGGAGATAGTATCGATCATGCAGGACCAGGTGCGTCATAAAGATTTTGTTATTCAGGTAGAAATAGAGAAATCACTGCCACCAATCAAAGCAGACAGAGAGAGTATAACTCAGGCCATTACAAACCTGATAGATAATGCGGTCAAATACTCTGGTGAAGCTAAAAATATCCTCGTCAAGGCATTTGCTGAAGATCAATATCTGAATATTGCAGTAAAAGACTTCGGGATTGGCATCAAAAAGGAAGAAATTGGTAAAGTTTTCGAACGTTTTTACCGTGGAGGTGATGAACTGACGCGAACGGTAAAAGGAAGCGGGCTCGGATTGACATTAGTCAAGCAAATTGTGGAAGCACATCATGGGAAAATTGAAGTAAATAGTGAAGTTGGCAAAGGCAGTACGTTTATGATAAGACTGCCTACCAGAGACTGAAGACTATCTTAAAAAACGATACAAACAGACACTAATGGAAAAAATACTTATTATAGAGGACGAGGAACGAATCCTGATGGGGTTGGAAGATAATCTGAGGATTGAGGGTTACCAGGTTTCAAGCGCAACAGACGGACTGAAAGGATTTTCCATGGCCAGGGAGCAATCCTTTGACCTTATCATCCTTGATATTATGCTGCCAAAGATGAATGGATTTGAGATCTGTAAACAATTACGGAAAACCGGGATTATGACCCCTATTCTTATCTTAACAGCGAAAAGCCAGGAGGTCGATAAAGTTCTCGGACTGGAGATAGGAGCTGATGATTACGTAACAAAACCATTTAGTCCACGCGAACTTATTGCCCGTGTGAATGCAATTATCAGAAGGATGAAACAGAATCAGCAGACAACCGGACTGTATAATTTCGGTGATGTGGATATTGATTTCAAAAAGTACGAAGCGAAAAAAAACGGACAGCCAGTTAACCTTACAGCTCTTGAGTTTACTTTGCTTCATTTTCTCATTACGCACAATGACCAGGTGGTTACCCGCGATTCAATACTTGATAATGTCTGGGGCAATAGTGTGTATGTTTACCCTCGAACCATAGATACGCATATTGCTAATCTGAGAAAGAAAATTGAAGACGATCCGGAAAATCCCAAATTTATTATTGGTGTACGAAGCATCGGATATAAATTTAAAACTAACCAGACTTGACCATTTTTAACCACGGTCCCGATAGCAATGCTATCGGGACCGTGGTTAAAAAAATATATGATCAGAATACTTCAATTTATTCTTCCATTTCCGGGACCTTGTTCATTTCTTAACAGAATTTCTCCAATTCTTAACACGTAACGCCTGATTTTACCGATATTTACTTATAATAAGCTATTCGGGACTAATGAAATCCAATAAACCTGGATCACGCAGACAAAAGATTATTCTGTATTATACCCTGGCTGTAGTGCTGCCAGGTATAGTCCTGGGGTATTTAGCCTACCGTGGAATCCGTAACGATCAGGCTCTGCGCGAAAAGGAAAACCTGAGGAGGCTTGAAATTAACAGCCAGGCTTTTTTTAATGAAATTGATTCCGGCTTTGTTCAGTTCATTGATAAACAGATCACTGATTCAATGCTTTCCGGAGCTGGACAGGCCGATCCTTCGGTTCTTGCATTGTTTGTAAAAGACTCCGGCGGTTCAAAAAAATTACTTACCCATCAATTGCTTTATCTTCCTGCAGAACTGCTTACCGTAAGAACAGAGCAGCTAAATCCGCCTACCAACCTGAAAGAAGTTATCCGACTGGAGTTTATCGAACGCAGGTTCTCGGAAGCACTCAGATTTTATAAGGATAAGAGTCTCAAAACAACTAATACGGCAGAAAAGATCCAGGCACTGGCAGCTTCGGCCAGGTTGTATAACAAGACGAACCAACCTGATAAAGCTAAAGCTTTGTATGATGAAATGCGGAAAGATTACTTGAAAAACCTTCTGAACGGACAGATACCTATTGCACTGATGGCCAGCCTGGAAATATTGAAGATCAACCGAGCCATGAGAGAAAATGAGGAAATAAGGAATAATTCACAGAAATGTCTGGAACTTTTACTTCACCCTCCTTGTGAATACGATGTGAACCAATTTGACATGTTTTACCAGTCTTTCAAAGAAATAATAAATGAAAGAGACCCGGTAATTGATTCCCTCTTTCAGGATATTGATACTCAAAGAGCCCGTACTGATTACCTGATCCGAATAATCTGTGGGCCGAATCTGACCGCAACAAACAGCAATAATCATTTTAAAGGTGACAAAATTGGATTATCTAGTATTCCAATTAATTCAGCTGAGCTTACAGCGGAATATTTATCGTGGAATAAGAACAATGGCATACAAACTAGTATTTTGATTGATTTCCCGGTTTATCTGAAATCAATATCAGAAAAGATGATCAAAAAACTCGATCCAGGTTCTTCCATAAACATAAAGATTGAAGATAATAACAGAAAGCTTGTTTTCTCAAAGGTTCATAAGGAAGAGATCGACTACCTTTCTTTCCCTTTTCCTGAAAATCTTCCCCAATGGAAATTACTGCTAAGTGAAAATAAACCTGGATTCCTGATGACATTATTGAAAGCAGGAAGCGGTATATATCTGTTTATTTTTATTCTGATAGCTCTCCTCATGGTACTCGGTTTTGCTTTTATCATGTATACCCTTAATGTGGAACTAAGGCTGAATAAACTGAAATCGGAATTCATTTCCAATGTGTCGCATGAGCTGAAAAGTCCGCTCACTTCCATCCGTATGATGACTGAAATGCTGCATCACAACAGGGTCCAGACGGAAGAGCGCAAATCGGTATATTACTCGTCTATGCTGGAGGAAAGCGAACACCTCAGCCATCTGATAGATAATATCCTGGATTTCTCCCGTATGGACGATGACCGCAAAAAATACGATTTTACCGATGTGAATCTTGATGAACTTCTTATGAAATTTCTGGAATCAACCCGTGAAAGTATTCAGGACACATCATTTGATATCCGGTACAATCGCCCTGACCGGGTGCCTGTAATAAAGGCTGATAAAAATGCAATTCTCCAGGTTTTTTATAATCTGGTTGACAATGCAATAAAATTCTCCGGAACGTCAAAGCAAATTGACATAAGTTTGTCTTCAAAGGATGATGAATTACAATTCTGCGTAAAGGATTACGGAATAGGTATTTCCGGGAAAGACCATGAAAAAATATTCGACCGGTTTTACCGTGGAGAAGAACCGCAAAGGTTGGGAATCAAGGGAAGCGGAATCGGGCTGACTATCGTTCAAAAAATTGTTGAGGCTCATAAGGGGCGTCTAACAGTGGAGAGTAAGCCCGGGGAAGGAAGCACTTTTTGCGTACATCTGCCCATAAATAAAAATTCCGAAGAATGAAAAAGGTTCTAATAATCGAAGATGCCCGGAACATCCGGATGGCACTGGAGGACGATTTTAAATTTGAAGGTTATCAGGTCGACTCCGCTTCCACAGGTCCGGAAGGGCTCGAAAAGGCATTGGATCTGAACCTTGATATCATTATTCTCGACCTGATGCTGCCGGAGCTGAACGGGCTGGAGATCTGCAAAGAATTGCGGCGACGCAATATAGGAACCCCGATCATCATGCTGACAGCCAGGAGCCAGGAATTCGACAAAGTGCTCGGACTTGAGCTCGGAGCAGACGATTATATAACAAAACCATTCAGCCCATTTGAGCTCCAGGCCCGTGTCAAAGCCCTTTTGCGCAGGTCAGAGATCAGGGACCAGCAGACAGCCGCAGCGACAATAAGGTCAGGCCCTTTTGAACTGGACCCTTTAAAATATACTTTTACAAAAAACAATGAGCCGGTTCAGCTCACGACAATTGAATTGTCCCTGATGAAGCTGCTGATGCAGCATGCAGGTCATGTTATCAAACGGGATGAAATTCTTCGCAGTGTCTGGGGCGAAGAGGTTTATGTTTCACCCAGAACAGTAGATACACATATTGCTAACCTGCGAAAAAAAATTGAGGATGATCCGCAGCAATCACACTGGATTACAGGCATACGCGGTGCCGGATATAAATTCAATCCAGATGAATCTTAACCGGATCTTAACCAAACTTAACCAGACTTTCATAAGCTTAACATAAGTACATGGTACTTTTATCAAAAAAGAATTGAGACCATGAAAACACATCTGTTTCTGATTTTTGCATTTGTGCTGCTGACTACTTCTGTTTCCGCCCAGGACAACAAAGCATCAACATCGCTGACAGCAGCAATT